>Ga0209526_10000963_pt1 | contig 18993 bp, 14 predicted proteins | sample JacPinW_OM2H0_M1_FD_188566 | JGI IMG/M metagenome (GOLD analysis project Ga0209526, IMG submission 188566) | Forest soil microbial communities from Algoma, Ontario, Canada - Jack Pine, Ontario site 1_JW_OM2H0_M1 (SPAdes) (version 2) | ecosystem: Environmental > Terrestrial > Soil > Boreal... | reverse complement strand
ATGCCGGCTTCATCCTCTCCGAGAAGGCGCATAAGGAGATCGGTCCGAAAGAATATGGTCAGAAGGCCATCGGCCAGGGCCCGTTCATGATCGAAAGCATTAGAGGCAATGAAGCGCTGCTCGTGCGCCACCCTGATTACTGGCGTCCGGGTTTTCCGAAGCTCGACCGGCTGGCCTATCGTGCCATTCCGGATTCCAGCGTAAGGCTGCAATCACTCATGCGCGGGGAACTCGACTTCGTCACTCATCCCGATCCGAAAGACTCCGGCGAAGCGCGCAAGAATAAGAACTACACCTTTCAGTCGACGCCGGGTTGGACATGGGACTACCAGCAGTTCAACATGAACGCGCGCCCCGACCTGCCCTACCACAACAAGCTAGTGCGCCAGGCCATCTCCTACGCGATCGATCGCGAGGCCATCGTCAACGAGATTTACTACGGCGAGGGTACCGTCACCGATAACCAGATCCCCGACGGCTTTCTCGGTTACCGCAAGGGGCTGCTGCGCTATCCCAAGAATGGGGATCTGAAGAAAGCCAAGGAGCTGATGGCCCAGGCCGGAGTCAGTGGGTATGACGTTGAAGTCATCACTAACGACAAGGACTGGCTCCGCAAAGAGCTCGAACTGGTTTCCGCGATGGTGAGCCAGATCGGCATCAATTACAAAATCAGAAATGCCGACATGGGCGGATACAATAACGTCTGGATCAATCGCGGATACGAGCAGCAGCTCGGCGAGGTAAACGTCGTGGCGCCGGATCCTGACGCCACCTCGTGGTGGTTCCTTCATAGCAAGGGTGCCACCTCGGGTTACAACAGCCCGGCAATGGACACCCTCCTCGACGATGCGCGCCGGGAGATAGACGAGCCGAAGCGCGAGGGGCTCTATCACAAGATCGTCGATCAGACCCTGGAAGAGTGCCCAATCATCTATCATTGCAACCTAAATTTCCTTCTAATTCACGACAAGAGGCTGACAGGCTTTGTGGCCAACAATCAGGAATACGTACAATTTCACGACAATACATCGTGGACCTAATGGTTTCCGGCTAACGCGAAAGGCAGGCTATGTGGCGCTATTTCGCCTCTCGATTGGCTCAGATCCCGTTTATCTTGATCGTAGTGACGATGACGATCTTCGTTGTTGTGCGCTCCACGCCCGGCGACCCAGTCCAGATCATGCTTGGGATGGAGACGTCACCGGACGCGGTGGCGGCGATCCGAAAGGAGTTCCGCCTCGATCGGCCGGTCGCGGTGCAATATGTGCTCTGGCTGGGCGATCTGGCCCAAGGCAATCTCGGACGCTCGATCCGTCTCAACACCCCAGTCACGCAACTTCTCGCGGAGCGCTTCCCGGTCAGTCTCCGGCTCGCCGCGGGCGCCATGCTGGTTGCGCTTTGCATCTCCATTCCGCTCGGCATCCTGGCGGCCCTCTATCGCAACACATGGATCGATTATCTTTGCACCGGCTACACGGTCGCCGGGTTCGCGATTCCGAATTTCGCACTCGCGATGATTCTCATCTATGTCTTCTCGATCAAGCTCGGCTGGTTCCCAATCACCGGCATCGGCACCGGTGACGCGAAGACCATTTTCGGCGCGATCGGACCCTATATCCTGCCGGCGCTGGCGCTGGGCACTCTACAGACTGCCGTGCTGACCCGCCTCCTTCGCTCGAGCATGATTGATATCTTGATGCAGGACTATGTGCGAACGGCGCACGCCAAAGGACTGACGCCGACCAGCGTCGTTCTCGTACACGCACTGAAGAACGCGATGATCCCATTCGTCACGATGGTCGCCATCCAGTGCGGATACTTGATCGGGATTCAGGTGACCATCGAGTACATCTTCGCAATTCCGGGGGTGGGGTCAGCCGTGCTGTCCGGCGTCATCAACCGGGACTTCCCCGTCGTGCAGGGCTTTACGCTGGTGATCGCCGCTTTCTTCCTCTTTGCCAACATGGTTGCGGATCTTCTCTATGGCATTCTCGATCCGCGAATCCGCTACTGAGATGGCGGTAAATTTCGCGAACGACAGCGACAAAATCGCTCCTGACGAGATCCCGACCGTGCGCTTTGCGACCGGCGCACGGTTGGCAGCTCGCCAGTTTCTTCGAAACCCGGCGGCGACCAGCGGCTTGGTTGTCCTCGCCTTGCTGTGTCTGGCGGCGATTGCGGCACCCTGGATTTCGCATTTCGACCCGGTTCAGATCAAGCTCTCGGCGAAGCTGAAGCCGCCGTCATGGGAGCATCTTCTCGGGACCGACCATTTCGGCCGGGACGTGCTGTCGCGACTGCTCTACGGGTCACGGGTATCACTCTCCATCGGGCTCCTGGTGGTCGCCTTCTCGACAAGCTTCGGCGTGCCGATCGGCATGGTGGCCGGCTTCATGCGCGGCCATGTCGAGAATGGGCTGATGCGTCTCATGGATGCGTTTCTGACCTTTCCACCTTTGCTGCTCGCCGTGACGATTGTGGGCCTGCTAGGCCCCGATCTACGCAACGTCATGCTCGCGATCGGCATCGTCCAGGTGCCTGTCCTGGCGCGCATCGTGCGGGCCTGCACACTTTCGGCGCGCGAGGAGGTTTATGTGGCTGCCGCGAGCGCCCTTGGCGCTTCGCCGCTCCGCATTGCCACGCGACATATCCTGCGAAATATCCTGTCGCCCATTGTGGTGCAGCTCACGATCGGCTTCTCGGCGGCGATTATTGCCGAAGCGTCGCTCTCCTTCCTAGGCCTCGGCACGCAGCCGCCCAACCCGTCCTGGGGTCGCGACCTCGCCGACGCACGGCGGTATATGGCTGACGCGCCGTGGCTCTTCCTTTCCCCCACCGCAACGATCATGCTCGCGGTACTGTCGATCAATTTCATCGGGGATGGGCTGCGCGACGCTCTCGATCCTCGCTCGTGGCGGACCCGCGCGCGCGCCGCATCGGTAAAGGGGTGATAACATGGCGCTCCTGACGGTTCGCGGCCTCACCACCAGCTTCAGTACCGACCAGGGCATAATCCGTGCGGTTAACGGCGTGTCCTTTACCCTTGAGCCGGGTGAGGTACTGGGCCTCGTCGGCGAGAGCGGATCGGGAAAGAGCGTGACGGCGCTCTCGATCATGCGTCTAGTGCGCGAGCCACCCGCGAAAGTGCAGGCGGAGCTCCTCGACTTCGAGGGCACGGACCTGCTGCGTGCGGACCCACGGACGCTGCGCGACATCCGCGGCTCCGGCATCGCCATGATCTTCCAAGATCCGATGCGCTCCTTGAACCCGGTCCTAACCATCGGTCGTCAGCTGACCGAGACGCTTGTGCGGCATATCAACATAGACGGCAACGCCGCGCGGCGCCGTGCGATCGAGCTCCTGGAGATGGTCGGGATCCCGATGGCCGAAAAACATCTCGGCTCCTATCCGCACCAATTCTCCGGCGGCATGCGCCAGCGCGTGATGATTGCCATCGCGCTCTCTTGCAATCCCCGCCTATTGATCGCCGACGAGGCAACGACGGCGCTGGACGTCACCATCCAAGCGCAGATCGTCGAGTTGGTTCGCACGCTGACCAAAAATCTCGGTACGGCGGTGATCTGGATTTCGCACGATCTCGGCCTCGTCGCCGGGCTCTGCGACCGTGTCAACGTGATGTATGCGGGCCGCATCGTCGAAACGGGACCGGTGCGCGAGGTGTTCTACCGCCCGAGCCACGGCTACACGATCGGGCTCATCGGCTGTACGCCGCGCGTTGATCGGGTCGGCACGCCGTTGAAACCTATCAATGGGCTGCCCCCCAATCTCATGGATGACACTCCACTCTGTCCCTTCCTGCCGCGCTGCGATGTCGCCATACCCGCCTGTCATCGGGTACGGCCGGAGCTGCGCAGCTTTCCGGGCGGGCACTTCGCCAATTGCCTTGCCGACCTCACCTCCCGTCACGCGGAGCTCAGGTGATGGACCTCGCTAAGCCACTTCTCACGGTCGAGGGGCTTGCGGTGCATTTCGCCTCGCCGCGCACTGCTTTCGGCCCGGCACCATCTCCAATTCGTGCCGTGGATGGTGTGAGCTTTACCCTGGCGCGGGGAAGCACGCTCGGCCTCGTTGGCGAGTCCGGTTGCGGGAAATCCACGACGGGCTACGCCATTCTGCAGCTTATCCGCCCAACCGCCGGCCGCGTCGTCTTCGACGGAACGGACATTGCGGCGTTGCCGGCAAAAAAGCTGCGGCCGTTCCGCCGGCGCATGCAGATTATCTTTCAGGACTCTGCGGCATCACTCAATCCGCGCATGCCGGTCGGGGACCTCATCACCGAGGCTCTCGATATCCACGGTCTCCATCGCGGAGCAGGCCGCGGGCGACGCATCCGCCAACTGCTCGACCTCGTCGGCATCGCTTCTCATCTCGCCGAACGGTTTCCACACGAGCTTTCGGGCGGACAGGCGCAGCGTATCGCCATTTGCCGAGCGCTGGCGGTCGAACCCGAACTGATCGTCTGTGATGAGGCGGTCTCCGCGCTCGACCTCTCGATCCAGGCGCAGATCGTCAATCTTTTGCAGGAGCTGCAGCGGGAGCTCGGCCTCACCTACATCTTCATCTCCCACGATTTGTCGGTCGTCCGTCATATCAGCGATGAGGTCGCCGTAATGTACCTTGGCCGCATCGTCGAGACGGCGAGCCGGCAGCGCATTTTTGACGCGGCAGCCCATCCTTACAGCCGCGCGCTCCTCTCCGCCGTACCGATCCCCGACCCCGATGTCGAGCGCGCCCGCGAGCGCATCATTCTCAGCGGCGACCTCCCCAGCCCCGCGAACCCACCTTCGGGTTGTCGCTTCCGCACGCGCTGCCCAGTGGTCATCGAGGCGTGTGCTGCAAAGGATCCGCCTGCCAAATTCCTCGCTCCCGGTCACTTCGCCGCCTGTCTTCGCGTCTGAGAAGATGCGACGTATGCCCGAGCTCGCTGCACATGATCCGCATTCCGAGCCGATCGAAAGAGTTTCGCGGTCGCCTCAAGCACAACTTGCCACCACAATCCCGAGCGTCAAAGGAGCTGAGAGATGGCTAACAAGACTGCACTAGGGGTCGTCGACCCAGGAAAACTTGGTTCAAGTGGGCTAAGTCGGCGCTCTCTAGTCAAAGGCGTTGCCACAAGCGGGTTTCTATTCGGGACGGGTGTGGCGCCGTCGATTGCGCAAGCACGCCGGGATTTGCGGATTGGGGTCTTCGGTGGGGACTTCGGCAATCTCAGTCCTCTTATCCGAGCCGACATCCAAAGCGGCCTCATCCAGCACAACATTTTCGATGCGCTGACAGAGATAGACTACCAAACGCGCAATATCGTCCCCTTCGTCGCAGAATCATGGACCAACGTCGATCCGCTAACCTGGCGGATCAAGCTCCGCGAGGGGATGATGTGGCATAAGGGGTATGGCGAAGTCACTGCCGAAGATCTCGTTTACACTTGGCAATTCCATCTCGACTCGAAGAGCTTCCAATTGGGCAGCTCGCTGTCTGTCGTCGCCGGTATCAGGCAGGTTGGAAAATACGTCGCCGAAGTTACCACCAGCATTCCCTACAGCGCCTTTCCCGGCATCAGCATGGGATATGGCGGGTTTATGGTTTCGGCAAAGGCTCACAAGGAGATGGGCCATCAGGCATATAGCGCCATGCCGATCGGCAATGGCCCGTTCATGATTGAATCGACGCGCGGCTCCGAGATCGTGCTGGTCCGCCATCCTCAATATTGGCGTCCGGGATTGCCGAAACTCGACCGGCTTGTCTACGTCGCGGTACCGGATTCGAACACACGCCTGCAGGCGCTATTGAAGAACGAGTTCGACTTCATCACGCGTCCGGATCCAGAGGCCGCAAAAGGTCTCAAATCGAGTTCCGCATTTACCTATCGCTCAACAGCCGGCTGGGTCTGGGATTATCAGCAATTCAATATCGCCCGCCACCCGACGGCTCCCTATGAGAACAAACTCATTCGCCAGGCAATTTCGTACGCAATCGACCGCGAGGCGATCGCAAACGAAGTCTATCATGGCGAGGCGACCGTCACCGACAATCAAATACCAGAAGGCTACATGGGCCACCGCGGGAATTTGTTGCGATATCCCAAAAATGGCAATATCGCTAAAGCGAAGCAACTGGTGTCGCAAGCCGGGATTGGCGGTTACGAAGTCGAAGTGATCACGAGCGACAAGGATTGGCTGCGCAGAGAACTCGAATTAGTTGCCGATATGGTGGCGCAAATCGGAATTAAATACAAAATCCGAAATCTCGACATGGGCGGATTCAATAATTTATGGCTGAACGCTAAATACGACCAGCTTCTGGAGGACATCTCGCTGAACGGCCCGGACCCTGACGCGACGTCTTGGAATTTCCTGAACGGAAAAACTTCGCGGGGATACAACAATCCTAAGATGGACAATTTGCTCGTCAGCGCGCGATCCGAATTCGATCCAGCCAAACGTGAGACACTCTACCATCAGATCGTCGACTTAACGCTGGATGAATGTCCGATGATCTTCCACGTTAATCCGAACATCGTGCAGATCTATAACAAGAAGCTGCAAGGGTTCACGCCAGCACATCGAGAAGAGGTGGAAATGATGGACACGATTTATTGGGCGTAGGTAGCACGAAGTCAAATTCAACACCCACGCCCAATCAAAAGATGCGCGCCTCCCTCAAATCGCCCGTTGCTTCGGGCTCACCAGGAAACCTTCCATGACTTACGGTCTCATAGCACGCTGCCCGCGTAGTGGACGGCTCGGGCTCGGTATGGCCAGCTACTCGCTCGCCGTCGGACTCTATTGCAGTGATACGACGCGGGCCAATACCGGCGCGTCATTCACCCTCGGCGCCCCGCTTCCGGGCAACAACGCGCTGGCTATGCGGTTGCTTGCGCAGGGCTTCACCTCTTCTCAGGTTTTGAAAGAACTCATCGGCAATGATCCGAATTCCGACTACCGGCAGATCGGCGTCGTCGATCGCGAAGGTAAGACGGCAGCCTTTACGGGTGCCAAGACGTCGCCCTGGTCCGGGCACCGGATCGGCGAAGGCTTTGTCGCATTCGGCGACATGCTGGCCGGAGAGATGGTGTTGGATGCGATTGTCCAGAGTTACGCGGCCGCCCCCGCAGCCGAGTTGGAAGACCGTTTGCTGACGGCACTGGAAGCAGGCCGGGATGCCGGCGGCCAAGTTGGCAGTACGGGCCGCCTGCCGGAACGTTCGGCGTTGGTGGTCGTCCACGGCATCTTCGATTATTCCGATTGGGATCTTCGGGTCGACAGGGACGAGGATGCCGTCGACAAGCTCAGGCGGACCCATGAGGAGTTCAAGCTTTTCGCCGCGTACTACATCGAACGTTCCCGCAATCCCCGCGATGCGATACCGCAGATGGAATTCCGCGGCATGCTGGCGGCCAATCGAAAGAAGGAAACGCCATGACTTACTCCATTATTGCACGCTGTCCTCGCACTGGCCGCCTCGGCATCGGAACCACGACCACTTCTCTCGCCTGCGGTCGGCGCAACGAGAGCGTCCGGCCCAATGTCGGGATCAGCAAATCGCAAGCCATGTATGTTCGGGCGCATGATCCGCGTGCCCTTAACTTGCTTGCGTCAGGCTACACGTCGCGCGCCGTGATGAACATGGTGGAGGCGAATGACGACGATTTCGAATTTCGGCAGACCGGCATTATTGACCGCGAGGGAAATGCCGTCGCACATACCGGCGCTAAATGCGGCAAATGGGCCGGACACAAGGTCGGGCCCTATTATGCGGCATTCGGTAACTGGCTTTCCGGCCCCGCCGTGGTCGATGGCCTCGTCGACGGCTTCCTCGCCGATCCCAACCTTCCGCTTGAAGATCGCTTGCTGCTCGCCCTTGAAGGTGGGCGGAAGGCCGGCGGGCAGGCAGCACCGGGAAACCCGAAGGCCGAACGTTCCGCCTGGCTGCGCGTCGTCGATCAACACGATTACCCGGAGATAGATCTGCGGGTTGACATGCACACGGATACCGTCGCCGAGCTTCGCCTGCTGTTGCAGGAGTTCAGACGTTACCAGGGTTATTACTTGGAACGCTCTCGCAATCCGCAGGAGGCGGTTCCGGAAGAGACGTTCGTGGCTCAACTACAATGAGCGGCCGAGCATCCGTGACTACTTGCTCTATGGTTTGGACGAGTGCGCGAGCCTCATTCGGTTCGCAGACGAGTACTAGGTGGCGCGCAGGTGGGTGCGATGGCCCACGGCTGAACTCGCAGTGCGGGGGGCGCCGGGCGATGTTGCAACCAAGTTGAAATGTCCCTTGCTCTGCAAAGTTAAAATGTCACTCGGCAGCTTCTGATATGAGGCAGCCTGGGCCGGCGCTGCGGAGACGTCGCTATCGCAGCGGCGGCGGCCCAGGCGGGCGGGTCGGGCTCGTGATTTTGTGGCTTGAGCGAGGCGATCAACGCGGGCGATCTCGCGCATTCCCGATCGAACCCGGTCTCTGCGTGGGTTTCCTCGAATTCGGGAATATGCGGGTGGCCGACTGCGCGACCTCAAACCCGAGCTTGAGCAGTTCGCCATGGATGCGCGGCGCTCCCCAAAGCGGGTTCTCCATGCTCATCCGCCGGATCTGTGCGCAGCTCCACCTCGATCTGCGGTCAGCCTAGGCGATTCCTTCACCTCATCAACGCGGATAAGGTTTTCGGTACACACCGGGCCGATCACCGCCCCCGCGGCACGCCGGCTTCACCGAGGTCCCAGTACAGGCCTGCCATCAGGCGCAGGCCTTCGCGCGCGATCGCGACCGGCAGGTGCTCATCGGGGGCATGCTGAGAGCAGCCGGGATAGGAGTGCGGCACCCAGATTGTCGGCAGATCGAGGCCGACGGCGAAGATGTCGTTCGGCAGCGAGCCGCCCAGATTGGGCAGTACCGCGAGCCGCTGGTTTGTGGTCCGGCGCATCGAGGATGCCGCCCACTGCACCCACGGGTGCTCTGGATCGAGCCGGGTCGCCGCGAACACCTCGTCGCGGCCGCCCAAGGCAATCTTCACGAACGGGAAGCCGTGGCGGTCGAGGTGCCGGCGCAGGGCCGGCAGGACCTGGTCGAGCTCGACGCCGACCACGAAGCGCAACTGCCCGCGCGCCCACGCCCGCGGCGGCACCGCATTGACCGGGGTCTCGGGGGTGCCTGAGGTCATGGCCAATATCTCGAAGGTGCACCAGCCGTAGAGCTGTTCCGCCGGGGTGAGGCCCGGCTCCCCCCAGTTCGGATCGATTGCCGGGTCGCTGGGGCCTGGCGTGAGCTCGCAGTCAGCAAGAGCGCGGCGTACCGAGTCGGGGATACCGTCGGGCACCCATTCGGGGATGCGAATCTGGCCGGTCGGCCCGACGATGCAGGCAATGGCGTGCGCGAGTTGGATCGCAGGGTTCGACAGGAGGCCGCCCCAGTTGCCCGAATGGTGGGCGCCCTCGCGCGCCTCGATCGTGAGGTCGATCGGGAATCCGCTGCGGGTCCCAAGGAAGATGGTCGGTCGGTCGGCGGCGAGCCGCGGGCCGTCGGAGCCGATCAGCACGTCGGCGGCGAGCAGGTCGCGGTGCTCCGCGCACAGCTCGCGTAGGCCCGGCGAGCCGGTCTCCTCGCCCATCTCGATTAGCCATTTTGCATTGAAGCCGAGCTTGCCGCGGGTCTTTAGCACCGCCGCTTGGCCGGCGATGTCGATCGTGTGCTGGCCCTTGTTGTCGACCACGCCGCGGCCGTAGTAGCGACCGTCGACCTCGGTGAGCTGCCACGGCGAGAGGCCGTCCTTCCAGCCCGATTCCAGCCCGCGGATCACGTCACCGTGCCCGTAGCCGAGCACGGTCGGCAGCGCTTTGTCCTCGAAGCGCTCGGCATAAAGGAAAGGCCCGCGTGCGTTGCCTTGCGTGAGCACGCGGCAGATGAAGCCCATCGCCTCCAGGGCGGGCCGCATCTCCGTCTCGATGTAGCGCTTGAGTTCGGCCGCGCGTTCCGGGTTCTGGCTCTCGGTCGGGATTGCGACCCGGCGCGCGAGGTCGGTCTTGAACGCGCCGCTGTCGAAATAGGCTTCGGCGCTGGCGATGGCGGCTTCTCGGCTCATGCGAAATTCCTTGGGACGGCCTGTTTGACAAAACGCAATCGGATTCTCACTCCCTCTCCCCGCACGCGGGGAGAGGTGAAAGGCAGTCATGCGGCCTGGCGACGCCGCCGTCGTAGAGGTGGCAGGCCATCAAGCCACCGGCGTCCTGCACGGTGCGCGGCAGCTCGGTGCGGCAGCGGTGGCCTAATTCCGAACAGCGCGGGTGGAACACACAGCCAGGCGGTGGGTCGAGCGGGTTCGGCATCGCAAGCCCGAGCCCGGTATCGGGCACGCCGAGCCCTGGCTCGGGCGTCAGCACGCTGTCGAGCAGCGCGCGCGTATAGGGATGGCGGGGATCGCGAAACAGCGCGTCGCGCTCCGACTGCTCGACGATGCGGCCGAGATACATTACGGCGACGCGAGTCGCGATGTGTTCGATCACCGCCAAATTGTGACTAATGAACACATAAGTGAGCCCGAGATCGCCGCGCAGGTCGAGCAGCAGGTTGAGGATCTGCGACTGTACCGAGACGTCGAGCGCGGACGTCGGTTCGTCGAGAAGCACCAGCTCCGGCTCGACCACAAGCGCACGCGCGATCGCGACGCGCTGGCGCTGGCCGCCGGAAAGCTCGTTCGGGTAGAGGTCGGCGTGACGGCGGGCGAGGCCGACCCGGGAGAGCATGGCGATCGCCTTCTCGCGCCGCTCCTCGGCGGAGCCGATGCCCTGCACGGCTAGCGGCAGCGACACGATCGATACCACCCGCTTGCGCGGATTGAGCGACGAATAGGGATCCTGAAACACCGGCTGGATGCGGCGCGCCATGTCGAGCCGGCTCATGCCGATAACATCCACGCCGCCCAGATGGATGGAGCCGCGCGTCGGCGACAACAGGCCGAGCAGCATCTTCGCCAGCGTCGACTTGCCGGAGCCCGACTCGCCGACCAGGCCCAGCACCTCGCCCTTGGCGATGTGGAGGTTCACGTCGGAGACCGCGTGCAGCAGGCGCTTCTTCGCGAACATGCCGCGGCTGACCGTAAAGGTGCGCGAGACGCCGCGCGCTTCCAAAAGCGTGGTCATGCGGCGGCCTCGGCTGGGACTTCGGGCAGCGTGCAGCGCCAGCCGTGCTCGTTGTCGACGCGCCACGGCACCGTCTCGGCGCAGGGCGCGAAGGCGAAGGCGCAGCGGTCGCGGAAGGCGCAGCCGCGCACCTCGCCGATCAGCGACGGCACGATGCCCGGAATGGAGCCGAGCCGCTCGCCAGGCGGCGTGCGGCCGGGGATCGGAATCGAGGCCATCAGCCCGCGCGTATAGGGGTGGCGGGGTTTTCGGAAGAGCGAAGCCGCGGTCGCGCTCTCGACGATCTCGCCGGCATACATTACCGCGACTCGTTGGGCGACGCGCGCCACCACACCGAGGTCGTGGGTGATCAGCAGTATGGCGACGCCGAGGTCGCGCTGGATATCGATGAGGAGGCGGAGAGTCTGCGCCTGGATGGTCACGTCGAGCGCCGTGGTGGGCTCGTCGGCGATCAGCAGGGTCGGACCGCACATCAGCGCCATGGCGATCATCACGCGCTGGCGGAGGCCGCCTGAGAGCTGGTGCGGAAACTGGCCGAGCCGCTCGCCTGCGGGGGTGATGCCGACCTTCTCCAACAGCTCGATCGCGCGTTCGCGGGCCGCCGCATAGGTCGAGCCCTTGTGGCGGCGGTGCACCTCGATCAGCTGATCGCCGATCGTGTAGGCGGGGTTGAGCGCCGTCATCGGCTCCTGGAAGATCATCGCCATCCGATTGCCGCGCAGGCTGGCGAGCTTGCGCGGCGTCACGTTGGCGAGATCGCCGCCCTCGAAGGCGAGATGGCGTGCGCGGCGGGTGGCGCTGTTGGGCAACAGGCCCATCAGGGCGAGTGCGGTCATCGACTTGCCGCAGCCGGACTCGCCGACCAAGCACAGGGTCTCGCCCGCATTGATGTCGAAGGAGATGTCGCGCACGGCGTGTAGGGTGCCGCGCGGAGTGGCGAGGTCGACGGTGAGGCCGGATACGCTGAGCAGCGGCGCCACGGTCAGCCCCTCCCCGAGGGCGCGCTGACGTCGCGGATGCCGTCGCCCACCATGTTGATGGCGAGCACGAGCAGCGCCAGCGCGGTGCCCGGAATGGCGATCAGCCAGAACGAGAAGAACATATAGGCCTTGGCCTCCGCGATCATGAGTCCCCACGATGGCAACGGCGGCTGCACGCCGAGGCCGAGGAACGACAATGCGGCTTCGAGCAGGATAGCGCTCGCCGCCTCCACGCTCGCCACCACGATCAGCTGCGGCAACACGTTGGGCAGCACCTCGGCGACGATGATGCGCGGAGTGGAAGCGCCGGTCGCGGCGGCGGCCGTCACGTAGTCGAGAGAGCGCACCTGCTGAGTCGCGGCGCGCATGACGACCGCGAAGCGATCCCACTTCAACAGGCCGAGCACCAGCACCACGACCCACAGCGAGCCGCCGACCATCGCCACCACGGCGAGCGCCACCAGGATCACCGGCATGGCGAGCCGGATGGTGATGAAAAAGGTGACCACCATGTCGGTGCGGCCGCCGAAATAGCCGGCCGCAAGCCCGAGGGCGGCGCCGATCAGACCCGAGATCACCATCACGGCCAAGCCGATCAGCAATGAGATGCGAGCGCCGTAGATGACGCGCGAGAGGTAGTCGCGGCCGAGATTGTCGGTGCCGAGCACGTGCGCCCAGGTACCATTTTCGTACCAAAGCGGCGGGATCATGCGCTGGGTGAGATCCTGCGCGTAAGGATCATGCGGGGCGATCAGCGGCGCCAGCAGCGCCATCAGCAGCACGATGGCGAGCAGGGTTGAGCCGATGAGCAGCCCCTTGTGGGTGAAGATACGACGGCGCAGCAGTGCGCCGGAGGTCGGACCGACCACTTCGAGCAGCGGGGGCGCGTAAGATTCGTTCATGCGTCAGCCCACCCGGATGCGCGGATCGAGCCAGGCATTGGCGATATCGGCAATCAGGATCAGCCCCACGTAGAGAATCGACAGCAATGTCAGCAGCGCTTGCGTCACTGGCAGATCCTTGTGGGTGATCGACTGGTAGGCGAGGAAGCCAGCGCCATCGAGCGCGAAGATGGTCTCGATCACCACCGAACCGCCGAGCAGCAACCCGAGCTGCACCGCGGAGAGCGCCACGATCGGCACCAGCGCGTTGCGCAGCGCGTGCTTGAGGATGATGCTGGTCTGCGACAGTCCCTTGGCGCGCGCGGTGCGCACATAGTCGGAAGCCAGAACCTCGATCATGCCGGCGCGCACCAGCCGCATGAACACCGGCGCGATGTAGTAGCCGAGCGTGATGGTGGGCATCACAAAATGCGCCCAACTTTCGCTGCCCGAGACCGGCAGCCAGTGCAGACTCACCGCCAACACCATGATGAGGATGAGCGCGAAGAAGAAGTTCGGCATCGCCTGCCCGACCACCGCGAGCGCCAGGCACAGCCGGTCGATCCAGCTGTTGGGATAGACGGCGGCGAGAATGCCGAGCGGGATCGATACGGCGAGCGCGAAAGTGAGCGAGAACACCGCCAGCAGCATGGTGGTGGGCAGCTTCTCCATCACCAGCGGCCACACCTCGGTCTTGAAGTAGAGCGACTCCCCGAAGTCGCCGTGCGCCATCTTCCAGAGCCAGTCGAAATACTGCACCAGCAGAGGACGATCGAGCCCGTAGATGCGGCGGATGTTCTCGATATCCTCTGCGCGCGCGCCTTCACCGGCGAGCGCGATCGCGACGTCGCCGGAGGCGCGCAACAGCAGGAACGCGAGCGCCGACACCGTCACGGCGACGAGGAGGGCGAGACCGAAGCGTTTGGTGGCGAAGGCGAGCATGAGACGCGATGTTCCTAGTGGTCTGCCCCAATATTTTCTTCCCAGTTTGGAAGCAAAAGCTGGGAAAAGTCAGACCACTAACTATTAGATGAGTGGGGCGACTTACCCAAACGGATAGATACCATCAGTTTGGGTCGCACCACTAGCGGCGGGCTAGCCTACTTGTAACTCATTTGCCAGAAGCGCGGAATTTCATCGGGATGCGCATCAAAGACAAGATCCTTGGTCGCTGCGAAATACATCGGCAACGAATACATTGGCAAGGCGTAGGCGCGCCCCTGAATCAGCGTCAGCGCCTTCGCATAGGCCTCCTTGCGGACAGTCGCGTCGACCGAGGTATCGCCGCGCTGCAGTAAGCTCTGCACCTCGACGTCGCGATTCACGTCGTCTGGATTACCTTTGTAGAATACGGAGGTGGCGGCCGAGACGTCGTTGATCGAGCTCGAACCCCAGCTCTGGAACACCATTGCTGCCTTGCCGGCACGCACGGCATCCCGCATGGCGGGGTATTGAAGATACCGCAGATTGGCCTTCACCCCGACGGCCCGCAGATAACCGATGATCGCCTCCACCTGCGGCCGCTCGCGGAACGCATACAAGTCGACTTCGAATCCGTCCGCCATTCCGGCTTCGGCCAGGAGCCGCTTCGCCTGGGCCGGATCATAGCCGTAGCGGACCATGCCCTCGTCCGTGCAGCCGAACTGAGACGGGTAGCAGATCGAATTTATGACCCTCGATCCTTCGCCGACGATGGCCTTGACCATAGCCTCGCGGTCGACCGCGTGCAGAATGGCCTTGCGTATACGGATATCGCGTAGTTGCGGGGCAGATGTGCGTTCCGAACTATCGAGCTGCAGGAACATGATGCGCATCGTCTCGCCATGCACGATCTGCAGATGCGGGATGTTGCGGATCTGCTCCGCCTGGTCGAGCGGCACATTGATGATCATGTCCAGGCCGCCGGACAGGATCTCGGCGAGTTGGGTCTGGCGATCTGGCACAAAGCGGAACTCCACCTTGGCGATTTTGGGCAACCCCTTGGGGCCGCCCTCGAAGTAGTCCGGATTGCGCTCCAGGCGGACGTATTTGCCGATCGCATGCTCGGTCACCCTGAAGGGGCCGGTGCCGACCGGCTTCTCGTTCATGCCCTTGGGGCCAACTTTGGCGTAGTATTCGTGCGGGTAAATGGCCATGCGGACACCGGCGAGGTAGTCGATGGCGGCCGGGAACGGCTCCTTCGCGATGATTCGGACCCGGTACTTGTCCAGCTTCACGACCTGCTCGATCCAACTGACCTGTTGGGGGCTGGCGACCTTGCTCTCTGGGTTCGACGCGAAATTTAAGGTGTAGACCACGTCGTCGGCATCAAAGTCGGCGCCGTTGTGGAACTTGACCCCCTGCCTCAGTTCGAGCTCGAGTGTCTTGTCGTCGATCCACTTCCACGCCGTTGCTAGGTCGCCGCGGTACTCGTTGGTCTTGGGGTCGCGATAGATCAAGCCGTCCCATACCTGGTCGGCGATGATGACGCCGCCCCGATCGCTGTTGAAGTAGGAGTCGAGGGAATTGAGCACCTGCTCGTAGCCGAAGCGGATCGAATTGTCCTTCTTGCCCGCTGATGCGGGTGTAGCGCATGCGGCGCACGCCAGCATGGCCGCCGCCAATCCAGATCGCAGGAACCCCCGTCGCAAGCCTCGCATCCACTACCTCCGTTCTCGAAACCCAAACCGACGAATACAAGCAATTAGAGTGCCAGCAACCTGGACCTCACTTCCAGTTCACATCCCAAAAGCGTGGGATTTCATCCGGATGGGTCGAGACGGCCAGATCCTTGGCGGCTCGCAAAAAAAGCCCGGGCAGCGAGCGAGGTTTCTCGTTTCTATTCGCTTAACGCTCGGACGCTCTCGGTGCCCTGTGCTTACAGCAATGCGGGAAGCTCCTTGGCAATTCGCTCATAGATGCCAACAGCCTCCTGGAGCTCCCGGATGCTGATCCCCTCCGCAGGATTATGACAATCATCGATATGGCCGGGCCCCAGGATCAACGACGGCGCCATGCGGCTGTATTCGGAGGCTTCGGTCCCCAGCCCCATGACGCAGGCCTTGCGGCCGATGATTTGCTCCATGGCGCGCACCAGCGGCGCATCGGCTGGAAGCTCGGGCGGCGGCGCTTCCGGCCGCACCTCGATTTCGAGCCCGTGAGTGGCCGCAGAGCGGCGGATCTCCTCGATGACAGGCCGTGGGTCGATCGACTTCGAGTAGCGGAACTTGATGCGGCAGGTGGCGAGCCCGACAGTCACGTTGGGAAACGCGCCGTAATTGTCGATGACGAAGTTGAGGTCGCAAAACGGCGGATCATACTGGGTGTCATGAAGCGTGACGTCGCGCCTCAGGCGAAGATGCAGGTCGCGGATATCCGCGAGAAAAGGCACCAACTGCAGGTTGGCGTTCAAGCCTCGGCCGGTCGAGGAATGGGCCTGGCGGCCGTGGGAATGAACCACGAACTGAACGTCGACGCGGTGGCCCCGCACGATATCGAGACTTGTGGGCTCGCAGACAATGAAACATTTCGGCGTCTGGTCGCGCAGCAGCCGGCTTTTCGCCACCACGTCGCGGACGCCCTGCTTGGTTACTTCCTCATCGGCGGTGAGCACGATTTTCGGCCGCACCCGGGGATCCATTTGCCGGGCCGACGAAAGGAAGGCCGCGATCGGGCCTTTCATATCGGTCGCACCAAGCCCGGTGAGTCGGTCTCCCGCGATCGCCGCTCGGAATGGGTCCGTCTTCCAACCGGCGGGCGAGACCGTATCGAGATGACCGGCGAAGGCGAGAGGTGATGAGCTTTCGGGATCAGCGGCGACGATGTTTGTCTTTGCGATACCTTCGCGATCTACGTAGTCGATACGCTCGATCTCCCAGTGTTCGAGTTGCGATTGCATGAAATTCGCAAGCGGGACGTTAGAGACCGAGCTTCGCGAATCAATCGCAATCATCTCGCATAGCAAATCGACAACTGTCTGCATCCAATAGCCCCCTGATAAACGACCTCAGTTGATTAAGTGTCGTTCCGCTTTCAATGGCAAGCAAAAATAAAAAATAATCGACAAGACGTGCAGACAAAGGAGCGCGCGATCGCATAGGAGCGCGCCGCGCTCATTCAGCTCGTAACCATTTTCTCCTGCAAACTCCCAATGTTAGCTGGCGTGTTGTTCTTGCGCTTATATTTCCATCGCGTGCGCTATCCAGCCGGCTGTATCCGATACCAGAGAATTTTTTGCAGCGAAAATGGTCACGCGCGACTGCCAAGCCGGCGACGCAGTGCAGATCGAACCCGGTCTCCGGCCGCAATCTCCCAAAAACGGGAGTTTTTCAAATGTCCGCCGGAGACTTTCGGATATTTCGCTCCAGAAGTGGCCAAATTCGGTGTCCGGAGACCGTTCACTAAATCGCAAAAGCCCACCATTGGCAGGCATTTCTGCCATTGCAGGGGGTGAAATCTCTAAGCGCCGGACTGGTTAGCTGGCGACGCAGTGCTGATCGCACCGTCTCCACGCAGATTCCCTGCTAACAGGGAATTTTACAGGGAATTTTGCGATTTTGAGGGGTATGAGAGCCGATTTCGCAGCAAGAAACCGCTGTGCAGCAGCCACTTCTCAAGCAATTCCCTACACAAGTTAACAGGAAAGATATTTTGAGGATCAGGGAATTATTTCGTCAACATGGAAAACTTAAATCTTTTGTCCGGGACTTTCGGCTGCCGCCCGACGGCGCCACCGGCAGCAGCCTCTTCCCAACACTTGCCCTCAGCGCAAAGAACGCCTGCAGCGCCAGCACCACCACGATAATGCCCAGCACCACGGCGCTGATCGGCCGTTGAATGAAGATCGCCATGTCCCCTTCCGACAGGAGTAACGCGCGACGAAAATTGTCCTCCACCATCGGCTCCAGCACATAGCCCAGTAGAATCGGCGCCATCGGGAAATCAAGCGCCATGAAGACCGCGCCTAGGATGCCGAAGAACAGCACCGTGTAAATCGCGAAGATATCGCTTTTCACCGAATAGGCGCCGATCGCGATGAAGAACACCGCTGACGGGACCAGGAACCGGTACGGCACCCGCAGCAATTTCACCCACACCCCGATCAGTGGGACGTTTAGGATCATCAAAATGATATTGCCGACCCAGAAGCTCGCGATCAGCCCCCAGAAGATGTCGGGATGCTCGGTGACGAGGCGCGGCCCTGGCTGGATACCGTGGATCAGAAGCGCGCCCAAAAGCAGCGCCATGACCGCGTCGCCCGGAATACCAAGGCTCATCGTCGGAATGAAGTCGACCTGCGTCTTGGAATGTGCGGCGGCTTCCGGCGCCGCGACACCCGCCAGCATACCGGTGCCAAACTTCTTCGGCGTACGGGAAATCTTCTGCTCCAACGCGTAGGCGATGAAGGTCGTTATTGTCGGGCCGGTGCCGGGCATGCAGCCGAATAGCGTGCCCACCAGCGTGCCGCGCAGCATCGGCATCGCGGATTCCTTCAGCTCGGCCTTGCTCGGCAGCATGTCCCTGAACCGCACCGGCGGCAGGATGCTGATGTGCTTCATTCGGTTGACGTGGCGCAGGAAGTCGGCGATGCCGAACACACCCATGGCAATTGAAGTTATTTCGATGCCGTCAGCCAGTTCGGGGGTACCGAAATCGAAGCGCTCGATGCCGGTGGTGATGTCTGTGCCGACGCTGCCCAACAGCATGCCAATCACCGTCATGGCGATTCCTTTTACCGGTGATCCGCGTGACATGGTGGCCCCGACGACAAGCCCCAGGAGCATGATCGAGAACAGGTCCGCCGGACCAAACTGCAATGCGGCCCGCACCAGGAGTGGCGCGGCGAATATCATCACGATAATACCGACGGACGATGCGAAGAACGAAGCCAGCATGGTTAGGCCGAGCGCCATGCCGCCTTTGCCCTTTTGGGTCAGTGGGAAACCGTCGAGGCAGGTAACGGCATGCGGCGGGTGGGATGGCAGGTTAAGCAGGATG
>Ga0209526_10000962_pt1 | contig 19004 bp, 16 predicted proteins | sample JacPinW_OM2H0_M1_FD_188566 | JGI IMG/M metagenome (GOLD analysis project Ga0209526, IMG submission 188566) | Forest soil microbial communities from Algoma, Ontario, Canada - Jack Pine, Ontario site 1_JW_OM2H0_M1 (SPAdes) (version 2) | ecosystem: Environmental > Terrestrial > Soil > Boreal... | reverse complement strand
GCCCCGCATGATCTGCGCACCGCCGACGCCACCCGCGCCGCCGAAATCTATGCCGGCCGTTTCGTGTTCGCCGGCAAGATCGTGACCTGCCACGGCCGCTCGATCTTCGATCTCGAGCCGCCGTCGGAAGATTGGGAAGTGGCGCTGCTCGGCTTCGGCTGGCTGCGGCACTTGCGCGCCGCCGACACCGCGCTGACCCGCGCCAATGCGCGCTCGCTGGTCGACGACTGGATTTCCAATCCGAGCCACAAGCGCCCGATCGCACGCCGCGCCGACGTGCTGGCGCGCCGGGTGATCTCGCTGTTGTCGCAGGCGCCATTGGTGCTCGGCGACACCGACGGCAAATTCTATCGCCGCTACTTGCGCGGACTGGCGCGCGAAATCCGTTATCTGCGCTACACCATGGTCGACATCGCCGACGGCGTGCCGCGGCTTCAGGTTTTGGTCGCGCTGTGCTACGCCTCGCTCTGCCTCGCCAACCAGGCGCGGCATATCCGTAGCGCCACGCGAAAACTTTCCGACGAATTGCAGCGCCAGATCCTTCCCGATGGCGGCCACATCTCGCGCAATCCCGGCGCCCTGATCGAGCTTTTGATCGACCTGTTGCCGCTGCGGCAGACGTTTGCCGCGCGCAATATCGCGCCGCCGCCGGCGCTGCTGAACGCGATCGACCGCATGATGCCGATGCTGCGCTTCTTCCGTCACGGCGACGGCAGTTTTGCGATGTTCAACGGCATGGGCAGCACGTCGTCCGATCTCCTGGCGACCTTGCTCGCCTATGACGACGCCCACGGCGCGCCGATGGCGAACATGCCGCACACCGGCTTCCAGCGCCTCGACGCCGGCACGACGACGGTGATCATGGATACCGGTCCGCCGCCGCCGCCGAGCGTCAGCCAGGACGCTCATGCCGGCTGCCTGTCGTTCGAACTGTCCTCAGGCGCAAGCCGCATCATCATCAATTGCGGGATGCCCGCGACCGGGCGCGACAATTGGCGCCCGTTTGCGCGCGGCACCGCGGCGCATTCGACCCTGACCTATCACGACACCTCGTCGTGCCAGTTCGTCGAATTGTCGGCGATGAAGCGGCTGTTGCAGGGCGCCCCTGTTGTCAGCGGGCCGACCACCGTCGAAAGCTACCGCGAGGCGGTCGCCAACGGCGTGCTATTGACCACCTCGCATGATGGCTATGTGCCGCGGTTCGGCGTGGTGCATCGCCGGGTGCTGATGGTTGCGCCGGACGGATCGCGGCTCGACGGCGAGGACACCGTGTCGCCGGCGCCGGGCGCCCGCATCAAGGGCAGCGAGACCGATTATGCGCTGCGGTTTCACCTGCACCCGGCGGTGAAGGCGAGCCGGCTTTCCGACGCCCGCGGCGTCATGCTGGTGCTGCCGAACCGCGACGTCTGGACCTTCGAAGCGCTCGACGACAAGGTCGATCTGGAGGACAGCGTGTTTCTCGCCGGCAATGACGGGCCGCGTCGCACCGCCCAGATCGTGATCCGGCAGGATTCGCGCCACGCGCCTTCAATCCGCTGGAGCTTTGTGCGATCGAGCGCGGCGGCGGCCGCGACCACGGCCCGACGCAATGCACGGCGCGAGCCCGAACTGCCTTTGTAGGAGTGAGCCGGGCGCGCGCGTGGCACCCGTTGACATATGTAAGCTAATTGCTTACATTGACCCGTGATCCGAACCTTCAAAAGCAAGGCCCTTTCCGAGCTTTGGGCCAAGGGCAAGAGTTCGAAGATCGATGCGAAGATGCATAAGCGGATTTTCGCGCGGCTCGATCGTCTCAACGTCGCCATCCGACCCGAGGAAATGAACGTTCCAGGCTTCGACTTTCATTCCTTGCAGGGCTTCAATCCGAAGCGCTATTCGGTCCACGTCAATGGGCCGTGGTGCATCACCTTTGAATTCGAAGAGGGTGAAGCCTGCCGGGTCGATTTCGAGCAATACCATTAACGGAGCAAAACATGGCCTATGCGGCAAAGCGCGGCAAAAGCCGCTGCCCCACTCATCCCGGTGCACTGCTCCGCGATGACATTGTTCCGGCCACCGGCCGGACTAAGGCGGAAATCGCTGGATTGCTGGGAATTTCGCGGCAGCACCTCTACGACATCCTGCAGGAAAGGAAGCCCGTGTCGCCGGCTATCGCGGTTCGGCTCGGCAAACTTTTTGGCGACGGCGCCGGAATCTGGACCCGGATGCAGGGCGCCTATGATACCTGGCACGCGGAACGAACCGAGGATGTCAGCCGCATTCCTACCATCAAGGCGAAGGCCGCTTAGGAAAAAGCCATGCCCGATTTGCCCGCCGAGGTCGCAGCCATCTGAACGAAATCAAGGCACTTCCTTGGCTGTGGCTAATGCGACAACTGCCGCCCCGCCCGGTTCCGCGGCTGACAAAACCGTGCTACCCGGCTCACTTATCAGCCAGGATACCTCATGACCGACCAACCCCGCCGCGTGACCCGCGCTCTATTGTCCGTTTCCGACAAGACCGGATTGATCGAATTCGCCCGTGCCCTCGCAAGCCACGGCGTCGAGCTGGTCTCGACCGGTGGCACCGCGAAAGCGATCGCCGCCTCGGGCTTGAAGGTCAGGGACGTTTCGGAGCTGACCGGTTTTCCCGAGATGATGGACGGCCGGGTCAAGACGCTACACCCGAAGGTGCATGGCGGGCTGCTCGCGATCCGCGACAACAAGGAACATGTTGAAGCGATGAAGGCGCACGGCATCGCGCCGATCGATCTCCTCGTGGTCAATCTCTACCCGTTCGAGGCGACCGTCGACAAGGGCGCCGGGTTCGAGGAGTGCATCGAGAACATCGACATCGGCGGCCCTGCCATGATCCGGGCTGCGGCGAAGAATCATGATGATGTCGCTGTCGTGGTCGAGGCCAGCGATTATCAGGCGGTGCTCGACGAACTCGCCACCAACAAGGGCGCGACCACGCTTGGCCTGCGCCGCCGCCTCGCCGCCAAGGCCTATGCCCGCACCGCCGCCTATGATGCCGCGATCTCGAACTGGTTTGCCAAGGAACTCAAGATCGATGCGCCGGATTTCCGCGCCTTCGGCGGCCGCCTGATCCAATCGCTGCGCTACGGCGAGAACCCGCATCAGAACGCGGCGTTCTATGCAACGCCCGACAAGCGTCCGGGCGTTTCGACCGCGCGGCAATTGCAGGGCAAGGAACTCTCCTACAACAACATCAACGACACCGATGCTGCCTATGAATGCATCGCTGAGTTCGATCCAGCGCGCACCGCGGCTTGCGTCATCGTCAAGCATGCCAACCCCTGCGGCGTCGCCGAAGGCCATGACCTTCTCAGTGCCTATCGCAAGGCGCTCGCCTGCGATTCGACCTCGGCCTTTGGCGGCATCGTCGCGCTCAATTGGACGCTGGATGCGGAGACCGCGCGCGCGGTCACCGAAATCTTCACCGAAGTGATCATCGCGCCCGATGCAACCGAGGAAGCGATCGCCATTGTCGCCGCACGGCGAAACCTGAGGCTGCTGCTCGCCGGCAGCCTGCCCGATCCGCGCGCCGCGGGGCTGACCGCCAAGACGGTGGCCGGTGGACTGCTGGTGCAGAGCCGCGACAACGCCGTGGTCGAGGACATGACGCTGAAGGTCGCGACCAAACGCGCGCCCACGGAAGCCGAGCTGCGCGATCTCAAATTCGCCTTCCGCGTTGCCAAGCACGTCAAGTCCAACACCATCATCTACGCCAAGGATCTCGCGACCGTCGGCATCGGCGCGGGCCAGATGAGCCGGGTCGATTCCGCGCGCATCGCCGCGCGCAAGGCGCAGGACGCTGCCGCCGAGTTGAAGCTCGCGGAGCCGCTCACCAAAGGCTCGGTGGTCGCATCGGATGCGTTCTTTCCGTTCGCCGACGGCATGCTGGCCTGCATCGAAGCCGGCGCCACCGCGGTGATCCAGCCCGGCGGTTCGGTGCGCGACGATGAGGTGATCAAGGCCGCCGACGATCACGGCATCGCCATGGTATTCACCGGCGTCAGGCATTTCAGGCATTGACGCATCGTCCTTCCGGGGCGCGCGCTAGCGCGAACCCGGAAGGACGGCGCTAGTCCCTCACCCGTGCGAGCAGCGCGAGCCCCGCGACAAAGAACAGCACGATGGTTGCCATGCCGGCCTTCTGGCTATCGGTCGCCGCGGTGACAATCCCGATCAGCAGCGGACCGATAAAGGACGTCACCTTTCCGGTCAGCGCGAACAGGCCGAAATACTGCGCGATGCGGTCCTTTGGCGCCATCCGGATCAGCAGCGTGCGCGATGCGGCCTGCAGCGGACCGCCGGCGGCGCCGATCAGGCAGCCCAGCAACAGATAGGCGCGTTCCGCCGCGGCGGCGAACAATGGCCCGTTCGGCTCAGGCGGCGCCACTTTGACAAACAGGACGTGCTCCTTGTCCACCAGGAGGATCGCGACGATCGCGGCGAGCAGGATCGTCATGCTGCCTGCTATCACGCGCTTTGCGCCCAGCCTGTCGTCGAGCTTGCCGCCGAGCCAGGCGCCGAACGTGCCGGCGACGGCGAGGATGATGCCGAACGTGCCGATCCGGATGGTGTCCCAGCCGAACGTGCCGGCGGCGTAGATGCCGCCAAAGGCAAACAGCGACACCAGGCCGTCGGTGTAGATCATGTTGGCGAGCAGGAATGCGGCCATCGACTTCCGCTTCGGCAACTCGGTCAGCGTCTGCTTCAGCTCGACCAGGCCCTCGCGCATGGCTTCGCGAACCGGTCGCTTCGCGGGATAATCCGGCGTCAGCAAAAACATCGGCAGCACGAAGACGATGAACCAGATGCCGGTCAGGGGACCGGAGATACGATCGCCCTGATGGCTGACGGGATCGAGCCCGAACAGCGGCTTCAATCCGAACAGCGTGCGCCCGCTCTCCGGATTGGCGGCGAGAAAGCCGAGCACCAAAACAAGGCTCAGGATGCCACCGATATAGCCGGTCGCCCAGCCGGTGCCGGACAATCGCCCGATCCGGTCCGGCGGCACCAAGGTCGGCATCATCGCATTGTTGAAGACAGTGGCGAATTCGGCGCCGATGGTCGCAATCGAAAACGCCAGCAGCAAGGGTGGAATGACGCCGACATCGCCGGGCTTGCCGATCCACATCAGCGAGGCGCCGATCACGAGCAGCGCGCCGAAACCGGCGATCCACGGCTTGCGGCGGCCGCTGGCGTCGGCAATCGCGCCCAATACCGGCGACATCAGCGCGATCATGATGCCGGCGGCCGCGGTGGCAAAACCCCACAGCGACTGTCCGGTCGCGGGATCCGGCGCCACATGGGTCGCGAAATAGGGCGCGAAGACGAAGGTCGTGATCAGCGTGAAATAGGGCTGCGCCGCCCAATCGAAGAAAATCCAGCTAATAACGGCCGCACGCGAAGGATAGATTTTCGGCGTGTCGATTTGGACCGTGTCGGAAGTGATGACCGCCATGAAAAAATCCTGCCAAAGCTGCGTACCGGTCACGAACTGGCGTTTTGCCTGCCGCATCGGAAACCATATAGCATCGCGGCGACGCTGAATTGACCCGAACCCGCGGCAGAAATTTGATGATCTCGTTGATAGCCGACCGGCGCAAAATATTGGCGACAATTGCGCTGGCCGCCTTCCTTGTCGTGCCCGCCACCGCGCAGGAGCGGGGCCGCGGCGCCTACACCCCGCCCGCCGCCGATACCATCCATTCCATAACCGCCGAACACGGCATGGTGGTGGCGCAGGAAAAGATCTCGGCCCGGATCGGCGCCGACATCCTTAAGCAGGGCGGCAATGCGGTCGACGCCGCGGTCGCCACCGGCTTTGCCATGGCGGTGACCTATCCGCGCGCCGGAAACATCGGCGGCGGCGGCTTTATGGTGATCCATTTGCGCGAGCGTGGTGAGGATATCGCGATCGACTATCGCGAGACCGCACCTGGCGCAACGACGCCGGAGATCTTTCTTGGGCCCGACGGCAAACCCGACAATGCGAAGTCGCGCGATTCCGCGCTCAGCATCGGCGTACCCGGCACGGTGGCGGGCCTCGCGCTGGCGCTGGAAAAATATGGCTCGGGCAAGTTCACGCTCGCACAGCTGTTGCAGCCGGCCATCGTGCTGGCGCGCGACGGTTTTGTCCTTAGCGACGATATGGCCGATACGCTGCCCGCGACCTCCCGGCGGCTGGCGCGCTGGCCCGCGTCCGCAAAAATATTCTCGCGCGCCGATGGCACGTCGCTGCGCCAGGACGACACGCTGGTCCAGGCCGATCTCGCGGCCACGCTCACGGCAATCGCCGAACAGGGGCCGCGCGGATTTTACCAGGGGCCGGTTGCGGAAAAGCTTGCGACGGCCGTCCGCGAAGCCGGCGGCATCATGACTTCGGACGATCTGAAATCATACCAGCCGATCATCCGCGAGCCGGTGCGCGGGACCTATCGCGGCTACGACATCGTCTCGATGCCGCTGCCATCGTCCGGCGGCACGGTGCTGTTGGAGACCCTGAATATCCTGGAAGGCTTTCCGCTGGGGGAGATGAAACAGGGCTCGGCGGCTTCGCTGCATTTGCTGATCGAGGCGATGAAGCGCGCCTATGCCGACCGCGCGCGCTATCTCGGCGATCCCGCCTTCGTCAACGCACCTGCGACTGCGCTGATGGCAAAGGACTACGCCGCCAAGCAGCGCGCCAGCATCGACCTTGACCGCGCCACGCCGGCTTCCGATGTGCTGGCGATCAAGCCGCCGCGCGAAGGCAGCAACACCACGCATTTTTCGGTGGTCGACAGTTTTGGCAACGCGGTCAGCAACACCTACACGCTGAATTTTCCCTATGGGGTCGGCCTGGTCGCCGACGGCACCGGCGTGCTCCTTAACAATGAGCTCGACGATTTCACCGCGGCGCCCGGCGCGTCCAACGCCTTCGGCCTGGTCGGCTTTGAGGCAAATTTGCCCGGCCCGGGCAAACGGCCGTTGTCGTCGATGTCGCCGACCATCGTCCTGAAGGACGGCAAGCCAATCCTGGTGACGGGCTCGCCCGGCGGCAGCCGCATCATCTCGACCGTGCTGCAGGTGATCGTCGACGTGCTCGACTATCATATGGATGTCGCCGCCGCCGTTGCGGCGCCGCGGCTGCATCATCAATGGATGCCGGATGAGGTCCGCATCGAGCGCGGCTTTCCCGATGATGTCCTTGCCGCGCTGAAGGCGAAAGGCCATCAGATCGTGGAGCCGATGGGTCAGACGTCGGCCAATTCGATCGCGATCAACGAGAGCGGGCTGCTCGGTGCGCCGGACCCCCGCACCCGCGGCGCGGAGGCGGCGGGACAATAGACCCAGCGGCCAAGCCAACGATCCGATTTGCCTGATGACAGCGCCGCCGATCCGCGCCAATTTGGAACAAGCGTTGCGAACCGGCCATCGCAGAAAAAGGCCGGTCAATAAATTTTCGGGAAGGTAACGACCATGGCTACGACCGAGCAAACAGGGGCAGAGGCAATCGAAGTCGCTTCGATAGAAGACACCAGCCTGCTTGCGTTTTATCGCGACATGAACGCTGCCGAACGTCACACCTTCTGGGCCTGCGCGTCCGGCTGGGCGCTCGACGGCATGGATTTCATGATCTATCCGCTGGTGATCGGCACTATCATCACGCTGTGGAAAGTCGATCCCGGCACCGCGGGCCTCGCCGGCACCGTGACGCTGCTCGCCTCCGCCGTCGGCGGCTGGCTCGGCGGCTATATCGCCGACCGCATCGGCCGCGTCAGGACGCTGCAGTTCACGATCCTCTGGTTCTCGTTCTTCTCGCTGGTCTGCGCGATCGTGCAAAATTTCGATCAGCTGCTGATCGCGCGAGCGCTGCTCGGCCTCGGCTTCGGCGGCGAATGGGCCGCAGGCGCGGTGCTGATGGGCGAAGCGATCCGGCCGCAATATCGCGGACGCGCGGTCGGCTCGGTGCAATCGGGCTGGGCGGTCGGCTGGGGCCTTGCGGTGCTGGCGCAGGCGATCCTGTTTTCTTACTTCCCGGCGGAAATCGCGTGGCGCTGGATGTTCGTCATCGGCGCGCTGCCGGCGCTTTTGGTGTTCTACCTCAGGCGCTACGTCACCGAGCCGGAGATTGCGGCTGCCACCCGCGCCAGGCAGATGGCGTCGGGCGACAGGCCTCCGCTGTGGGAGATCTTCTCCGGTCCGATCCTCAAGACCACCATCCTGGCGTCGCTGATGGCGACGGGATGCCAGGGCGGCTATTACGCGATCACGTTCTGGGTGCCGCGTTTTCTCACCACCGAGCGCAAGCTCTCGATCGTCTCGTCCACCGGCTATCTCGCCGCGCTGATCATCGGCTCGTTCGCAGGCTATCTGGTCGGCGCCTGGCTCGCCGACCGCATCGGCCGCCGCAATCTGTTCCTGATCTTCTCGCTCGGCGCCATCGCCGTGGTGTTGCTCTACACCCAATTGCCGTTGTCGAACGAATTGTTGTGGGTGCTGGGCTTCCCGCTCGGTTTCTTCGCGTCGGGTTATTTCTCCGGTGTCGGCGCGTTCCTCACCGAGCTTTATCCGACCAGGCTTCGCGGCTCCGGCCAGGGCTTTTGCTATAATTTCGGCCGCGGCATCGGCGCGCTGTTCCCGTTCCTGGTCGGCGCGCTCTCGGCTTCGACCTCGCTTGCCGACGCGATTGCGATCTTCGCGGTCGCGGCCTACGGCGTGTTCTTCCTCGCCGCCTTCGCGCTGCCGGAAACACGCGGTCGGATTCTGCACGCCGACGCTTAAGAGCATGATCCGGAAAAGTGGGAACCGGTTTTCCGAAAAGATCATGCTCAAATAAAAGTGGGCGTTTGGGGCGGAGGATGGTTTTTCGGAAATGGATGGCCGGCGCGCTGGTCGCGGTTGCGCTGGCGGTGTCGGCCATCATCTTCCGGCCCGACCGCGCGCTTCGCGTCGCGACCGGCTATATCGCCCACAATATCTGCTCGAAAACCTTCGTCTCCAGGTTTGATCCGCAAACCGTGTTTGCCGAGACCATCGAGCGTGACGGCATTCGACGTCTGCGCCTGCTGCTGCACTATCATCTCGATCGCACGGCAAAAATCGTCGATGCATCGGTGGCAGGCCTGTTCGAAAGCCGCGCGGCGTTTCATGAGGGCTTTGGCTGCGTCATGCTGCTGGGCTCGGAGCAACCCTATCTGCTCCGAAGCGACATCGAGGCGCTGAAGACGCCGAAGGCGCCATCGCTGCTGCCCGAGATTGCCGGCCCCAAAGTGGTCGAGCCCGCCGATCCCGCATTGAAGGCCGCGCTCGATCACGCCTTTGAAGAGCCGGACGCGCCGCCGTTTCGCAGGACCAAGGCGGTCATCGTGGTGCGCGATGGCATCATCATTGCCGAGCGCTATGCCGATGGCGTTACCATCGACACCCCGCTGCTTGGATTTTCCATGACCAAGTCGGTGATCAACGCGCTGATCGGCATCATGACCCAGCAGGGTCTGGTCAGCCCTTCGATCCCGGCGCCGATCCCGGAATGGCGCGCGGCGTCCGATCCGCGCCATGTGATCGAGGTCGAGCATCTCTTGCGCATGACCACGGGGCTAGCGCTCGACGAAACCAATAGCGGCTTCGATGCTTCAGGCCAGATGCTCTATTTGCACAACGACATGGCGGGCTTTGCGGTGAAGGCTCAGCCGATCGCGCCGCCGGGCACCCGCTGGGCGTATTCCAGCCCAACCACGCAGCTGTTGGCGCGGATCATCCGCGACGCCGTCGGCGGGCCCGAGCAAACGCTGGCCTACGCCTGGCGCGAATTGTTCAATCCCCTGGGGATGCGCGATGTCACGCTCGAATTCGACGGCGCCGGCACGTTGCAGGCCTCGACCTACATGCTGGCAAGCGCGCGCGACTGGGCGCGCTTCGGTTTGCTCTATCTAAATGACGGCGTGCTTGGCGGAAAACGCATCCTGCACGAGGACTGGGTGGATTTTTCCGCGGCCGCGACGCTCGATACGGACTATGGCGCCGGCTTCTGGACCAATCGCAGCGAGCACCAACATGCCAAAGCACGCGTGCGCCTCGGCATTCCCCGCGATGCTTTCTTTGCCTCCGGCGATCTCGGCCAGCGGGTCGTCATCATCCCGTCGCAGCAGATGGTCGTGGTCAGCCTCGGCGACGCCACCGGTCCCGCCGGCGACATCAGCGGCCTGGCGCGGTTGGTGAAAGAGGCGATCGCGGCGACCCAGAAGTAAGGCGTCACCGCCCTACCGTGTACGGGCCGCCTTTTTCCAACGCGCGCGCATAGGCCGGGCGGGCGTGGATGCGCTCGAGGAACGCCATCGCTTTGGGATGACCCTGCTCGAGGCCGCCACGCGCTGCGGCTGCTTCCAGCGGAAAACTCATCTGGATGTCGGCGGCGGTGAAATCCTGGCCGGCGAACCAAGGGCTCTTGCCGAGCTCGCCTTCCCAGAACGCCATGTGCTGCTTGAGCTGCGGATTGACCAGCGTGCTCAGCGCCTGATTGGAGACTTTCCGTACCAGCGGACGCAGCAGCGCCGGGGCGCGCTTCGGCATCAGCGTGAACAACAGTTTCAGGAGCAGCGGCGGCATCGCCGAGCCTTCGGCATAGTGCAGCCAATAGATGTAGCGCAGCCGCTCCGGCGTCTCCGGTGGCGGGATCAATCGGCCGTTGCCATAGGCACTGAGGAGATATTCGACGATCGCGCCCGACTCCGCGATGGTGTTGCCATTGTCGGTGATGACAGGCGATTTGCCGAGCGGGTGGATCGCGCGCAATTCCTTGGGTGCGCGCATGTCGGGCTGGCGCTGATAGCGCACGATTTCATAAGGCACGCCCAGTTCTTCCAGCAGCCACAGCACGCGCTGTGAACGCGAATTGTTGAGATGATGAACCGTCAGCATTGGCGTCCCCCCGGCTTGCCGCATTGCGCGGCGTTGGTGCCAGCCGGGCGCGGCAATGTCGAGACGCAAGGAGGCGGATATTTTACCCGGGTGTTATTGACGAGCTTATTTTACCCGGGTAAATTGGTGGGCACCGGAAAGAAGGTTATCCCCGATGGCTGAAGCAGTTTCCCCATCGTTTACGGCCTTCAGAGGCCAACAAAGGCTAATCTCAGGCTCGTTGGCCGAGGTAGCGCTCACCGTGATGAAGGCGTCCAAGGATGCCGAAGCGGAGCCGATCGTCATCTTTGACGATGCTAACGGCCGGCCGATCGACCTCAATCTTCGCGGCACCGAGCGAGATGTCGTTGCGCGCCTGCCGCAACCGCCTTTGAATTTGGAAGCATCCGCGGACCTTTCCGCGACGGAGCCACGCGCGCGCGGGCGGCCCAAACTTGGCGTCGTCGCCCGCGAAGTCACCCTGCTGCCGCGGCATTGGGAGTGGCTGGCGCAGCAACGCGGCGGCGCTTCCGTCGCCTTGCGCAGGCTGGTCGACGAGGCACGTCGCGCGAGCGGTGATCGTGATCGCAGCCGCGCCGCGCGGGACGCCGCCTATCACTTTATGTCGGCGATGGCTGGCGACCTGCCGGGTTTCGAAGAAGCTTCGCGGGCCTTGTTCGCGGACGATCGGCGGCGGTTTGCAGGTCTCATTGCCGGCTGGCCCGGCGATATCCGCGATCACATCGTCAAGCTCGCGTTCGGCGATCGCGCCGCCGGTTGATCCCGTCAGGGTGAGCGGCTAGGCTGGTTGGATGATAGCAATCATATAAGCCCGCGACTTCAGGGAGACCGCCGTGAGCAAGCGCCCGCAATTCATGTTCGATTTCGGCAGCCCCAACGCCTTCCTCAGCCATGAAGCTATCCCGGCGATCGAACAACGTACCTGTGTGAAATTCGAATATGTGCCAATCCTGCTCGGCGGCATCTTCAAGGCCACCAACAACAAATCGCCGGCCGAGACGCTCGCCGGCGTCAAGAACAAGCCCGAGTTCAACGCGCTGGAGACCGAGCGATTCGTCAAGCGCTTCAAGGTCGAGCCCTATGTCTGGAATCCGTTCTTTCCGGTCAACACCCTCAATTTGATGCGCGCGGCGATTGCAGCCCAATTCGAGGGCGTGTTCGAAAAATATGTCGAGGCCGCGTTCCATCACATGTGGCGGGAGCCGAAGAAGATGGACGACCTCGAAGTCGCGGCGAAGGCGCTGTCCGCATCCGGCCTCGACGGCGCAAAACTGCTAACGCGCGCGCAGGATGCCGACGTCAAGGCCAGGCTGATCGGAAACACCCAATCCGCGGTCGAGCGCGGCGCGTTCGGCTCGCCCACCTTTTTCGTCGGCAACGAGATGTTCTTCGGCAAGGAGCAGCTGCGAGAGGTCGAGGAAGAGATTTTGGCGAATAGGGAATAGCGAGTAGCGAATACCTGCACCGAAACCGCTGTTTCGCTATTCGCCACTCCCTATTCGCTGCTTAAGAACAACAATAAGGAGCCTCTATCATGCGCGTTCTCGTGGTCGGCGCCGGCGCCATTGGCGGATATTTCGGCGGCAGGATGCTGCAGGCGGGGAGGGACATCACGTTCCTGGTCCGCCCGCGCCGCGCCGCCGAGCTTGCCAGCGCCGGCCTTGTCATCAAAAGCCCGAACGGCGATGTGACGCTGAAAAATCCGCCGGCCGTCCAAGCCGATGCGCTAAACGAAAAATTCGACGTCGTGCTGCTGAGCTGCAAGGCGTTCGATCTCGATGACGCGATCCGGTCGTTTGCGCCTGCGGTCGGGCCAAACACCTCAATCATCCCGCTGCTCAACGGCATGCTGCACCTCAAGGTGCTCGACGACAAATTCGGACGCGATCGCGTGCTTGGCGGCCTCTGCGCCATTGCGGTGACGCTCAACGAGGCGCGCGAGGTGGTCCAGCTCCAGCCGATGAACTCGCTCAATTTCGGCGAACGCGACGGCAAGATGACGGATCGGGTCCGTGCCATCGCCGACATCTTTGCTGCGGGCAAGTTCGGCTCGGTCGCCAGCGAAAACATCATGCAGGAGATGTGGGAGAAGTGGGTGTTTCTGGCCTCGCTCGCCGCCTCGACCAGCCTGATGCGCGCGCCCGTCGGCAGCATCCTCGCCGCACCCGGCGGCCGGGATTTCCTGCTCGGCATTCTCGACGAATGCAGCGCGATCGCGAAAGCCGCCGGGCACGCGTCCCGCGCGCCGTTCCTCGAGCGCACCCACGGGATGCTCACCACCGAGGGCTCACCGCTGACGGCGTCGATGTTCCGCGATATCAAGGCCGGCGCCAGGGTCGAAGCCGATCACGTGATCGGCGATTTGATCGCGCGCGCCGACGCCGCCAAGATTCCGGTGCCGAAACTGCGCACCGCGTACACCCATCTCAAGGCCTACGAGAAGCAGCGCGGGTGATTTCCTCGTCGTCCCGGCGAACGCCGAGACGACGGAAAATCTACAAATGCGCGAGATAGTGTGCGAGCGCGGTGATCTCTTCTTCGCTTAAGGGATAGGCGACTTCGGCCATCGCGGCCTGGCCGCCGCCGGACCGCATACCGGATTTGTAATCGTGCAGCGCTTTCACAAGATATTCCTCGCGCTGGCCCGCGATGCGCGCGACCGCTTTGGTGCCCGCGAAATTATCGGTGTGGCATGACGCGCAGCGGCGGCCGGCCGCGGCCTCAGCCCCTTTCTTCGACAGATCGGGATCATCGTCCGGCTGCGACGGCTTGGGCGGCGCAAGCGAAGCAAAGTAAGCGCCGAGATTGCGGATATCCTCGTTGTTGATCGGTTCCACGATCGGCTGCATCTGCTCGTTCTTGCGCGCGCCGGCGCGAAAATACACCAGTTGCCATTGAATGAATTGATCGGGTTGTCCGGCGAGCGAGGGAATATTTTCGGTTTGTGAGATGCCGTTATCGCCGTGACAGCCGGCGCAGATTTCGGCCTTTTGCTTGCCCGCGGCGACGTCGGCGGCCTCGGCAGGGGCGCCGGCAAGCGCCGCCAACGCAAGGCCGCAAAACGCGATAATTGAAGATCGAAGACGTATCATTGGCATTCCATTCACTACAGCCAAAAACGCAAGGCCGCGGCCACTCGCTTTTCGAGCAACCGCGGCCCCTGATCGTCAGCTGCTTACTTCTTGCTGTAGCTGATGCGATAGATCGCGCCGGCCCAATCGTCGGCAACGAGGATCGAACCATCCTTGGCGAGGATGATATCGGCGGGACGGCCGAGATAGCCCTGATCGCCCTCGATCCAGCCCGACGCGAACACCTCCTGCTTGGCGTTCTTGCCGTCGGGCCCTGCGGTGACGCGCACGATGCGCCCGCCCTGGTACTTATGCCGGTTCCAGGAGCCGTGCTCGGCGATCAGGATCGAGTTCTTGTAGTCGGCGGGGAACTGCTCGCCGGTATAGAACTTCATGCCGAGCGGAGCGACGTGGGCGCCGAGGTTGAGCACCGGCGGGGTAAATTCCGAGCATTTATGACCCATCGCGAATTTCGGATCCGGCAGGTCGCCCTGGTGGCAATAGGGATAACCGAAATGCTCGCCCATCTTGCTGATCATGTTGAGCTTGTCGCTAGGCAGGTCGTCGCTGATCCAGTCGCGGGCGTTTTCGGTGAACCAGTATTTGCCGCTGCGCGGATCGACGTCGCCGCCGACGCTGTTGCGGACCCCGAGCGCCCAGATTTCGGCGTTGCCGGTCTGCGGATCGACGCGGCGGATCTGCGACACGCTGGTTGGGGGAACGCCGATGTTGAAGGGAGGCCCGAACGGCACGTAGAACCAGCCGTCCTTGTCGGCGGCGAGATATTTCCAGCCATGCGCGGCATAGGACGGCATGTCGTCATAAACCACCTTGCCGTCGCCGAGCTTGTCGAGATTGGCTTCGGCATTGTCGTATTTGATCAGCTTGTCGACCGCGATGACATACAGCGCGCCGTTGCGGAACGCCAATCCGGTCGGCATGTTCAGCCCTTTGAGGATGGTCTTGACCTCCTTCTTGCCGTCCTTGTCGGTGATGGCATAGACGTTGCCGAGGCCGAACGAGCCGACGAACAGCGTGCCCTTGTCACCCCACGCCATCTGCCGCGCCGCCAGCACGTTCGAGGCATAGACTTCGATCTTGAAGCCCGGCGGCAGCTTGATTTTCTTCAACAGGCTGGCGAGTTCGGCATCCGACGAGCCGGTCGGCGGGCCCGATGGCGGCGCCAGTCCCTTCTGGGCTTCGGTCTCGTCGCCCAGGAACCAGTCATCGGGCGGATGGGTCCAGAAATCCTTGGTGCCGGATTCGTAGTGCTTGAGTGATTTATTCTGCGGCGGTTGCTGCTGCGCATTGGCGAGGCTCGCCCCCGCGACAACTGCGACCGCTGCAAGTGCCAGCACGGATCGATTGAACTTCGATTTCATCGCGTTACTCCCATTTTGCAGCCGGGCGGCGGCGTCGGTTATTTATTTTGAACGCTTCGAGAGACGAATTTTCGTCTGCGTGATGATCAGACGCGAAAGTGTTAGCACAATCACGACTACTGAGAAGCGCGCGTCGCTCGGCGCGATCGGGCTCGATCAAAATTGAGAGGAAATTTTCAGCGGCGCCAAAACGAAAAGTCCGCCGACAAGGCAGGCCTTCGTCAGACGTCAGCGTTTCGAAGAAAATCTGGAGCGGGCGAAGGGGCTCGAACCCTCGACCCCGACCTTGGCAAGGTCGTGCTCTACCACTGAGCTACACCCGCATCCTGGATGGCGGCGATCGCTCGCCGGCAACGGCAGACCTATGCCAAATGCGCACCGCGAATGCAACAGTCCGAAGAAGGCCAAATCGGGGGACACGGAGGCTAATGCCGGCGATTCACCCCCGGAAATGCATGCAATCGACCATTAATGTTCCGCCAGCACCGCTTCCAGGGAACCCTGGCGGCGCAATACCCCGCGCAGCGATTCGAGCCATGTCGAGAACCAGCCGCGCAGCGTCTGCGAAAACTCCTCGCCGCGGCCGGGTTCGCAATCGAAAGTCGCCCACCATTCGACGAAGGTTCGGTCGCCGTCGACGATTGGCGTAAGCCGTATCGTCGCCTGGAAGCCGTCGAGCGGCAGCGACGGCGCGCCGCAGAATTCGTAGGTCTGCGAGCGATCGACGTCGGACAGCGCCAATAGCCGCTGGTGGACGTGGCGCTCCCGATAGAGCACGTTCCTGACCGCACCGACGGCATCGCCGGATTTGCCCTGTTCGATCCGGCTTTCGCCGGCACCGCCGACCCAGACCGAATAGTTGTTGAAATCACGGACGATTTCCCAGATGTCGGCCGCCTTCTGCTCAAAGACGGTGCTGTAATAGGCCTTTGTCATTCCAAAACTCCCTTGTTGGCCGATGCTGCCAACCATGGAACGCCGGGCGGCCGAAACCCACCCGATCTCCGATCGGGCGGAGGGGCCTGAAGCGCCCCGAGAACCGATTGAAAATCGCCGCCAAACCGCCATTTAGGTGAACGGAACAGCTGAACCCACGCTTGGGGCCGTGCTAGAACACCCCCCAATTCAAAGACATCAGACGAGGATCCCGTGACGATAGTTGAACAGGGCTCAGGAGCGGCGCCGCAGGCTGCGCCCGATCTGATCAAGGACACCACCACGCAGACGTTCGTGAAGGACGTGATCGAGGAATCGAAGCGGCAGCCGGTGCTGATCGACTTCTGGGCGCCTTGGTGCGGCCCGTGCCGCCAGCTCACGCCTGCCCTCGAGAAGGCAGTGCGTGCCGCCAAGGGCAAGGTCAAGCTGGTCAAGATGAATATCGACGAGCATCCGGCGATCCCCGGCCAGATGGGCATTCAGTCGATCCCGGCCGTGATCGCGTTCGTCAACGGACAACCGGCCGATGGTTTCATGGGAGCGGTGCCGGAAAGCCAGGTCAATGCCTTCATCGAGAAATTGACCAAGGGTGTGCCGGCCGCGGGCGAGCCGAATATCGCGGAAATCCTCAAAGAGGCTGAAGCCGTGCTCGCCGAGGGCGATGCCGCGACCGCAGCCCAGATCTACGCCGAGGCGCTCGCCGTTGATTCGACCAACATTGCGGCACTTGCGGGGCTCGCGAAATGCTACGTGGCGACTGGCGCGATCGAGCAGGCCAGGCAGACCTTGGCCATGGTGCCGGAATCCAAGCGCAGCGACCCGGCCGTCAAGGCCGTGCAGGCCTCGATCGACCTCGCCGAACAGGCGAGTTCGCTTGGGCCGGTGACCGAACTCGAACAGAAAGTCGCCGCAAACCCGCTCGATCATCAGGCGCGATTCGATCTGGCGACCGCGCTCAACGCCCATGGCAAGCGCGCCGAGGCCACCGAGCAGCTGCTGGCGATCGTCAAGCGCGACCGCAAATGGAACGATGATGCGGCGCGCAAGCAGCTGGTACAGTTCTTCGAGGCATGGGGCGGCGCCGATGAAGCGACCGTGGATGGACGAAAGCGGCTGTCGACGATCCTGTTTTCGTGAGCTGCGTATTCCGCAAATATGGGCGTCGGTTTTTGCGATAAGAATGCGCGGATAGATATAGAGCCTTAACGCCGGGGTCCGCTGATGCCGATCAATGCCGAATATCGCGGACCCGGCGAGCTTCCCGAAATCATCCCGGTGTTTCCGCTGCCCGGCGCGTTGTTGCTGCCGCGCGGCCAGATGCCGCTCAACATCTTCGAGCCGCGCTATCTCGCGATGGTCGACGACGCCTTCCGCGACGGCCATCGGCTGATCGGCATGATCCAGCCCGACGTCACCCATTCGCGCAATGAGGACAGGCCGACCTTGTTCCGCGTCGGCTGCGTCGGACGGATCACCCAGCTCGCCGAATCCGGCGATGGCCGCTACATCCTGGAACTGACCGGCGTCGCGCGCTTCAAGGTGATCGAGGAGATGACCGTGCTGACGCCCTATCGGCAATGCAAGGTGGATTTCTTCAGCTATGTCGATGATTTCACTGCGCGCAAGGGCGAAGAGGCGGTCGACCGCGAGGCGCTGCTGGAAGTGCTGACCGATTTCCTCAAAGCGAACAATCTGAAGGTCGACTGGGAAGGCGTCGAGAGCGCGCCCAACGAGGCCCTGGTCAACGCGCTCGCAATGATGTCGCCCTATGGGCCGGCGGAAAAGCAGGCGATGCTGGAAGCGCCCGATCTCAAGACCCGCGCCGAGATCCTGATCGCCGTCACCGAGATGGACCTCGCCAAGAAGCGCACCAGCGGCGATCCGCCGCTGCAATAGGCAAAGCGGGCGCCATCATCGATAGTGCCGAAGATACGCGATACTCGTCTTGATGGTTTTTATTGGATCAGGCGGGTTATCATGTTCGACAAAGAAATGGCGCACTCCGCCAGCTATTGCAGCGACGATGATTGCACCGAAATCAATTGTCCCGTTGCCGATTTCGGTGATGGACCCATCTGGTGCCATGTCCTTCAGATGCACCAGACGAAATCGCGATTTGTGCGCCTTCAAATACGCAACCGGATCAACATTCCCCTTTTTCGCCCAGTACACGTCGAGTTCGAATTTGACAAGTCGGTCGTTTGTATGGGCCAACAACAAATCAAAGGGCCTGACACCATCGGGTAGCTTCAAGAATTCAAAAGCGTGATTATGATAGGCAAGCGTCAATCCCGAATGCGTTGCGCGTTCACCTATAGAGTTCAAGCTTTCACAAACGCGCTTCCAATCATCAACGGTTTGTCGTTCCGACTGGTCGAGCCATGGGCACACGACGAACTTCGCCGCAAGTGCCGTCGCCGTCTCGAATGACGCCGCTGCATTTTTGCGCAAGCTATCGTAGTCGATGTGCAACGATGGAGCGCGAAGACCCAATTGTCCGAGTAGATTGCGGGTCTGTTTCAAGTTGGGACCAAGGACGCCAGCGAACTCGACTTCTTGATAGCCGAGTCGAGCAATTTCTCGCATGGTCCCTTCAAAATCAACGCTCAGCAGATCGCGAACCGTGTACAATTGGAGCCCGATTTCACGCAGCGACTGGTCATATGCTGAGACGGCTTTCATTGTGGCAGCAGCAGCAAAAG
>Ga0209526_10000961_pt1 | contig 19007 bp, 19 predicted proteins | sample JacPinW_OM2H0_M1_FD_188566 | JGI IMG/M metagenome (GOLD analysis project Ga0209526, IMG submission 188566) | Forest soil microbial communities from Algoma, Ontario, Canada - Jack Pine, Ontario site 1_JW_OM2H0_M1 (SPAdes) (version 2) | ecosystem: Environmental > Terrestrial > Soil > Boreal... | reverse complement strand
GAAGACCTCGCACGGGATGGCCAGTTCGAACATCGGCAAGCCCGGCGTGACGGGGATAGCAATCCGATGCATGGCAGCAATCTACCCTAGGTTGTCGATTCTGCCACTCGCGGCGCCACCCTGGCGGTCCCAGGATAGAAATATGACCAGCAACGGCACCCCAGTCGATACCCGCAGCCGAGTCCTGAGCTGGATCGCGCTGGGAGTCGTCTACCTGGTGTGGGGATCGACCTACCTGGCCATCCGCGTCGGGGTCGGGCACCTGCCGCCGCTGTTGTTCGCCGGCAGCAGGTACGTCATAGCGGGTGCGCTGCTCTACCCCATCGCCCTGCGGGCGACCACAAGCAGCCGCGGACCGGCCAAGGACAGGACGAAGCCAGGCGCCAGGGCCTGGTTCGCCGGCGCCATCATCGGCGTCTTGCTGCTATTCGCGGGCAACGGCGGCGTGAGCATCGGGGAGACGACGCTGCCCTCGGGCTTCGCCGCCATTCTGGTGGCTACGGTGCCGCTCTGGATGATCCTCTTCGCCTGGCCCGTACAGCATCAGCGCGTCACCTTCCGCTCCGCGGCCGCCCTGGCGGTAGGGCTCGGTGGCGTGATCATCCTGGTCGGCGGCGGCACGGCATCAGGCCGCATCTCGAGCGTGATCGTCGTGCTCGGCGCGGCGGCCGCGTGGGGGTTCGGGTCGGTCCTGAGCCACCGGCTCGCCCTGCCGGGCCATGCGATGCTCGCCGCCGCCATCGAGATGCTCGCCGGCGGCGTGGTGCTGCTGGCCGTGGCCGCCGGCACTGGAGAGTTCGCTCACGTCCAGTGGTCCTCGGTTCCCGCCTCGTCCTGGATCGCGCTGGCTTACCTCATCGGTCCCGGCTCGATCCTGGCCTTCACTGCCTACGGCTACGCCCTGTCCCACCTTCCGGTGGCCACCGTCTCCACGTACGCCTACGTCAACCCCGTCGTCGCGGTCCTGGCCGGGATCGTGATCCTCGGCGAACGCCTCACCTGGCACGAAGGGCTCGGCGCCGCCCTCGTGGTCGGCTCGGTCGTCATCATCTTGCACCGATCCCGCAGCGGATCGCGGCTGGCCCAGGCCGGCGGCGCGCTGCCCCCGGAAGGGGCGCTGCCCCCGGAAGGGGCGCTGCCCCCGGAAGCCGAGCCGCATTCAGCCGAGCCGCATTCAGCAGGCGAACTATCGGTCAGCCGCCGGTAGGCGTGGCCGTCGCCACGGCCGGGCGGGCTGGATTGATGCCCGCGAGACGGCATTGCTGGCGGGTGAGCCGGGCCAGTTCGTCGTGACCGGCGTACGCGTCGGCACACAGTGATCGGGCCCCGGCTCCGCACTCGTGCATGTTCGCCCCGCCCGTCGAACTCGGCACGTTCACGTTGACGCAGCCGTCCCGGGAACTGCCGTAGCGGCCGGAGTTGGTGGCGGCCCATACGCCCACGCCACCAAGCGCGAGCAGGAGGACCACGCCGATTATCCCCATGATCCGCTTCTGGCGGGGCTTGAGGGATTCCCCGAGTGGGTTGGGGTCGCGGCCTCTCATGGTCACCGAGCATAAGGGGCCTGGGCCCCAAGCCAGCGGTCGAGCCAGTCGAACTGCTCGGCCAGCACGTGCAGCACAGACTCGCGGGCGATGTAGCCGTGGCCTTCGTGCGGCAGCATGACGAGGCGCGCGGTCCCGCCGTTGCCCTGGATCGCCTCGAACAGACGCTCCGACTGGATCGGGAAGGTGCCCGAGTTGTTGTCCTCGATGCCGTGGATGAGCAGGATCGGCGTGGTGATCTGGTCCGCGTACCGCAGCGGGGAAACCTGGTCGTAGACATCGGGCGCTTCCCAGAAGGTGCGCCGTTCGGTCTGGAATCCGAAGGGGGTCAGGGTCCGGTTGTAAGCGCCGCTGCGGGCGATCCCGGCCGCGAACACATCGGTGTGCGCGAGGAGGTTGGCGGTCATGAATCCGCCGTAGCTGTGCCCGCCCACCGCGGTCCGCGCCGGGTCGATGATGCCCATCTCGTCCAGGGCCCGGATGTGCGCCCGGGCCGCCGCCGTGGTCTGCTCGATGTAGGTGTCGTTCATCGTCTCGGGGTCGCCGATCACCGGCATGGTCGCGTCGGCCAGCACCGCGTAGCCGCGCAGCAGGAAGCACGCCGGGTCAAGCGCGGTCAGCCAGGTGAACTCCTTGCTGCTGCCCCGGACCTGGCCCGCGGTGGCCGCGCTCCCGAAGTCGAGCGGGTAGGCCCACACGACCAGCGGGAGCCGCCCGTCCCGGGCTGGATCGTGGCCGGGCGGCAGCAGGAGCATGCCGGAGAGTTGCACTCCGTCACCGCGGTCATGCACCACCAGTCGCTTGTCCAGGCCGGTTAGCTGCGGGTGGGGGTCCGGCCACGCGGTCAGCGCCCGGCGGCTGGAACCGTCCAGCGCCGCGATGACCAGGTTCGGCGGCTCGTCCGGGCTCTCGTGCCAGAGCACGACCTCGCGGTGGCCGGCGCCGGCGAAGCCGAGGACCCGGTCAAGGCGGTCCGGAGGGCTCTGGTGCAGGCGTGTGGCCTCCATCGTCGCCAGGTCGAGCCGGTCAAGGAAGGGGCGGTCCCCGTCCGGGGTGGCGCCCGCGCCACGCAGGTAGATCGCCCGCCCATGCTGCAGCACCGTACGCGTGCCGTCTGGATTGAGGGTCATCATCGGTGTGCCCGGATCGCCGTATGCGTCGTCGGCGCTGCGATCAAAGATCACCCGGCTCTGCTCCGGCGAGCGCAGATCATGCAGCCAGGTGGTGAGCCAGCGGCGATCGCGATCATAGGAGACGAGCAGCATCCGGTCCGGCTCGTCCAGGTCGGCCCACCCGAGGCAACGATCCTTAACGATGACCACCACCGCTCCCGCATCACTGAATGGCGCGGCCAACCGCAGCACCCGGTCCCGGTTCTCGGCGGGTGCCACTGGATCACCGCCATCCAGTGCCTCGGTCCAGAGCAGGCTCGCCGGTGCGCGCTCTTCCCAGGAGACGTTCCGCGGCCCCGTCGGCACGCCCTGGCGGGGTACCTCGTCGCTCACCGGGAGGTCGGCGATGACCCGCTCCAGCCCGCCGTCGGCGGACCACACCTCGGTGGACCGGGCGAAGTACCCGTAGGGCACACGGAACGAGAATGGCCGCCGCAGCCGGTGCACGAGCAGATACGCACCGTCCGGGGACTCCTCGACGCTCTGGTAGAGCCCGGCCGGCCCGAGATCCTTGCGGCCCCCGGTGGCCGGATCCACCCGGACCGGGACCGTGGTCGCCAGCGACTCGAAGATGTCCTCGTCGCTCGCCGTGTGCAGCAGGTCCTGGAAAGTCGCCATCTGCGAGCGCTTCCCCGCTGTCTCCTCCAGGTGCGGCTCGGTCGGCGCAACGGGCAGCGTGACAGGCTCCGCGGGGGTGGCGAGCGCCAGCAGCGATCGCCCGTCCCGGGACCACTGGACTGTGCCGCAATCGGCCGCCGGCTCGCCGCCGAGCACGTCGCGCACCCGCAGCCCGGGAACCGGGCTGGCGGTCGCCGTCTCGGCGTCGGCGACCCAGACGCCGATGCCGTCCGGCTCGTCCACGGTGAACGCGAGATGGCGCCCGTCGGGGGCCCAGACGGGGGGACTCACCTGTGCTTCCGCGGGCAGCGGCAGTGACCGCTGCAGGCCGTCCGCGAGGCGCAGCACTGAGAGGTCGGTCAGCCGGCGCAGTCGCCGCCGGCCGCCGAGCACCGGGTCGATCCGGATCCCGGCGAGCGGCAGGTACGGCTGGGCCAGCATGGCGACCGGGGGATGCGACTCGTAGTGCACCAGGGCGAGATATTCGCCGCCCGGAGCGAGCCGGACCAGGGGTGTGGGCGGAGTGTCAACGATCGAGACGACGTCGCTGCCCGGGGTCACATACGGCATCTGTGCATCCTCCCATGGCCCGTCCGGAGCCTGGTCGGTCAGAACAACCGGGCGAAACGGCGTAGCGACGTCCGCAGGCCCCACCCTGCCACCGGCCGGATCAGCAGGCCCGCGAGGGCGCCGAGGGCGGCGGGCAGGGGCAGGTCAAGCTCCTCGGCCCAGCGGAACTCGGACTGTGATCCGCTGCCGGACACCTCGAACACGCCCGCGCCGCGCACGACCCAGCCGGTGTGCCGCACCACGCACCTGCGCGGCGGGTCCCACTCTGTGATCACCATGGTGTCCGTGAAGCCCACCGGCCCGATTCCGGTCCAGCCGGTCAGCGTGGCGCCGACACCCTGGCCGCCGGACACCCGGGTCGCCCATATCCACTCATGCTGCCGGGACCAGTCCATCGCGATCCGCCATACCCGCTCGGGATCGGCCGGCACGGTGACCCGCGCGACGATCTCGAGTGCGCTGCCCACCACCTCAGGCTACTGACGGATAGCAGCCAGCGGCAGCGGGCGGCCGGCGGTGCGCCGAACGTCGGCGCGCGTTTCCGCGGAAACGTTTCCGCTACGCCGACACACGTTTGGCCGGGCTGAGCTAGCTGGCTTGGCCGAGAACGCTGGCGACTAGCTCGGGAGCCCGGCCGAGGGCGGCCGCGCTGTCCAGCGGGTTGAAGTAGTCACGCGTATGGACGATCTGGCCATCGCGGACTCGGGTGACCATGACGTAGCTGAACGCGAAGCGCCGGCCCGTCGACGTCACCCGCCCGTGGATCCGGTACTCGGCCACGATCACCTCAGGGTCGCCCGTCGTGTGCAGGTGGACGTTGTCGACCGCGTCGAACTCCCAGAGACCCGCCGCCGCCTTCCGTCGGCTGCGCAGTTCTTCCCGGCCGCGGGAGGTTGCGGGCATGCTCGGCGGCGCGAACGGCATCTCTATGACGGTGTCGGCGGCGTAGAAGCCAACCGTCTCGTCACCTCTGCCCTCGACCAAAGCGCGCAGCAAGCCCTCGATGACCTGCTGTGGGGAGGCCGCGGACGTGGGCTGAACCGGCTCGGTCATGGCGTGTCTCTCCTTGGAATGGGTCCGCTGGGCCTCGTATAATCGGAACGCTGGCCCCGCTAAGAAAGATACGGAACGAGCGCCCCGTTTGTCTAGTGACTCAGCTGAGCGGCCCTTGCGGGCCGATGCGCGGCGCAACCGGCTCAGGGTCCTCGCCGCAGCCCGCGAGGCCTTCGCGGCTGAGGGCATCGCGGTCCCGCTCGACGACATCGCGCGCCGCGCGGGTGTCGGCGCCGGTACCGTCTACCGGCATTTCCCTACGAAGGAAGCCCTGTTCGAGGCGGTGGTGGCGGACCAACTCAAGCTGGTCGTGGACGATGCTCGCGAGGCGTTGCGCGCCGACGATGCCGGTGAGGCGTTCTTCGGCTTCCTCGCGAGGATGATCGCCGACGCCCGCGTGAAGAAAGACCTCGCAGACGCGCTGGCTATCACCGGAACCGAGTTGAGGGCCACCACATTGCGGCATGCCAGCGAACTGCGCGCGCTGCTCGGCGAACTGCTGGCCCAGGCCCAGCGGCGCGGCGTGGTGCGGGCTGGCATCGACGAGGCGGACCTGCACGCGATCGCCCTGGGTGCGCTCGCCGCCGAGCAGCACCGCGCCGATGCCCACCCAGGCCGGCTCACCGCCCTTATCTGCGACAGCCTGCGACCGCCCAGGGAAGAGGTGCCGGCGCACGTTTCCGCGGAAACGCCGGCGCACGTTTCCGCGGGAACGCGTCGCGGCTGAGCGCAGCCTGACCCGCTGGACAGCCATCCAGAGGGTGCCTACTCTTGACTGTATGGTCAGTCAGTCTCTGCATTCGTATGCCCCGGTGGACCCGGCCGCCCTGGCGGACTCCCTGCGCCCGTTCGGGGAGAGCCGGATGCTGCCCCGCGCCGCCTATGTCGATCCGGCGGTGTTCGCCTGGGAGCAGCGGCATTTCTTCGGCGGCGGCTGGACCTGCGTGGGCCGCAGCGCCCAGGTTCCCGCCGCCGGTGATCTGCGCGCGGAACCGGCCGGCGCCGGCAGCGTCCTGCTCGCCCGCGGCGAGGACGGCGCGCTGCGGGCATTCGCGAACAGCTGCCGGCACCGCGGCCACGAACTGCTGCCCTGCGGGTCCGTCACCCGGCAGAGCGTGATCATCTGCCCCTACCATTCATGGACCTATAGCCTGAACGGAAACCTGAGGGCCGCGGCCGGCTTCAAGAACCGGCCGGGTTTCCAGGCGGATCACTGGGGCCTGGTGGAGTTGCCGGCCACGGAGTGGCATGGCCTGGTGTTCGTGGACGGCTCCGGCACGGCCGGCCCGCTAGCGGACTCGCTCGGCACCCTCGACGAACTGGTCACGCCCTATGAGCCGGAACGGCTGGTGGTGGCCGGGCAGCATGACTACGAGGTCGCGGCCAACTGGAAGATCCTCATCGAGAACTACCACGAGTGCTACCACTGCCCGGTGATCCACCCGGAGCTGTGCCAGGTCAGCCCGCCGAGGAGCGGCGAGAACTACTCGGCGCCCGGCACCTGGGTCGGCGGCTGGATGGACCTGCGCGAGGGCATGGACACGATGTCGCTCGACGGCAGCAGCCAGGGGGTCGCGTTGCGCAATCTGGACGCCCAGGGGCTGCGGACCGTCATCTACGTGCACGTGTTTCCCAGCGTCCTGATCAGCTTGCACCCGGACTACGTGATGACGCACCGGCTCACCCCGCTGGCGGCGGACCGCACCCGGATCGAGTGCACCTGGGCCTTCGCGCCCGAGGCTGTGGCCGCGCCGGGTTTCGATCCCGGTTACGCGGTCGAGTTCTGGGACATCACCAACCAGCAGGACTGGCGGGCCTGCGAGTCGGTGCAGCGGGGCCTGTCCTCACCGCACGCCGTGCCGGGCCCGCTGTCGGCCGAGGAGGACGCGGTCTACCAGGTCGTCACCATGATCGCCCGCGGTTACCAGGGCCAGCCGGTCTGGAACACCGGCGCCGCGGCCCCCGTCAGCTGACCTCGGCCAAAGCCGAGGCAACGTCCGCATTCGGTGGCCCAGGTGGCGTTAAGGGTCCGAACCGGCGGTAGCAGTCTGCGCGATCCCGGTCCGTGACGTGCCCAATGGCCGCCATGACCTGCTGCGCTTTCGCCGCGATCAGAGGGTCGGGATCGCTGGCCAGAAGCTCGGCCAGATCCCTGGCTACTGCGGCGGGCTTGACCTCGGCCACTTCGAGAAGGGCCTGTGCTACTGCGTGCCGGTCGTGCGGGTCGGCGCTGGCGGCCAGCGATTCGAAGATCACATACGCGTCGCGCCGGTGCAGGACTAGTTCCTGAACAGCGGCCATGGCCGGCGCCCAGACGAACCAGTCCTCCACGCCCGGCGCGGCCAGCCTGCCCAGCATGTCGACGGGGACGTCACACGGTCCGACAGTGGCCCGGTCCCGGAGAAGGTTCGCCGCGCAGGAGCGCGCCAGGTACTCGGGATGGGTGGCGAGCGTCTCGACCATCTCGATCGATAGCAGCGCGGGGTCCAGCCTCGAAGCCGCTTCGAGGAGCGAAGCTGCGGCGAGCTTGCGGGAGTGATCATCGGACTCCATGACCTCGCCGTGCAACTCGCGGACAATCCTTCGGCGCTGGTCTGTGGCCCGGTCGCGGAGCAGCCGGTAGATCCGCCTGCGCGCCTCATCGTGATCGTCGGGCCGCAAGCCGGCGACGAGGGCGTTCGCGTCAACTGCCGCCTCGGCGGCGACGGGACGCGGTGCCACTGGCGGGTTCGCAGGCCCGGGCACTACCCTCCACTGCCGGAGTTGGCTCAGTATGACGTCGGCCGCTACCGCGGGCGCGGCCACGTCAAGGCAGTCGTAGGTCGGGTTGATGTCGCTCGGCAGCAGCACGTCTGGCGATCTCAGGACCTGGCAGCGGTCCCGCAGGTGAGGGCGGGCGCAGGCCAGATGGATCTCGTCGATGATGCTGGCCCGTGGATACTTCGAGCCGTCGCTGAGCTCGTAGTCAGCTGTGCACAGCGCCACGAAGGCGGATGACGCGTCAAGATAACGCTCGGTATTAGCCTCCGCATCACTGCGGACACCGGGCAGCGGCGGCTCGTCGCGCACGATGATGGTGCATAGGCCATGACCGGTCAGCACATCACGAACCGGCCACGCAACCGCAGACTTGAACTTCTCGGAACAAGACAAGAAGATTGCGACCTGTCCGCGCAGCATTCGATCACTCCTCCGCGAATAGCCTGCCAGGACATTGCGCCGTATGTCCTCACAAATGACCAGGAGCGCTGCGGTCCGGCAACACCTGCCCGCCGGGTCGGTCAGGCTAGCGCGCTGAGGCCGCGCCTGACCATCTGACTGGCGATGATCGCGCGCTGGATTCGCTGGTGCCTGCCCAGATCCGTTCACGCGCAGTTCGCGATAGAAACGTTCGGCAACGTTTTCTCGCCTGTAACCTCGGCCACCGAAGACCCTGCACGGCCCGGTCGGCGGCCCGCCCGGCCATCTCCGAGCCGTACAGCCCGGATCTGGCGCGACCAGCGATTGCCACCGTCTTGACTGACTGTTCAGTCTAGGCCAGAATCGGGCTCGTGCCCAAGTCCTCCGCTGGCCCCGCGGCTACCGCCGACGCCGTGGTCGTGGGCGGCGGCACGGTGGGCGCCTGGTGCGCCTACTTCCTGCGCCGGGCCGGCCTGCGCGTCGTTCTGCTCGAGGCGGGCATCCTCGGCCAGGGGGCGAGCAGCCGGGCGGCCGGGGTCGTCCGAACCCAGGGCGGCACCCCCGAGGCGGTGCGCCTGGGCCGGTGGTCGCGCGACTTCTATTTGAGCCAGCGCGCCGAACTCGGCATCGACTCGGGTTTCGTGGCCCAGGGCTATCTGCTGCCGTGCTTCACCGAAGCCGAGGTCGCCGCCGCACGCGTGCGGATGGCCATGCAGACGGGGCTGGGCGTGCCGGTGCGCTGGCTGGGGCCGGCCGAGGTTGACGCGCTCAACCCGACCCTGGCACCGGGGCTGACCCTCGGTGGCACGTTCTGCGCGGACGACGGGTACATCACCCCGCCGCGCAACGTCACGGCCTACGCCGTGGCCCTCGCGGTCAGCGGGGTCGAGGTGCGCGAGCACGTCGCGTTCCGCGGCCTGCTGCGGGCCGGCGGCCAGGTCACCGGGGTCGAGACGAGCGCGGGGCCGATCACCGCCGGGCAGGTTGTGCTGACCGGCGGCCCGAAGCTCGCCGAGGTGGGGCGGCTGGCTGGGCTGCGCATCCCGGTGGGGGGCGCCCGGCACCAGGTCGCCGTGACCGAGCCGCACCCGGATCTGCATCCCTCCCGGGTGCCGATGGTCTTCGACGTGCAGGCCGGGCTGTACTGGCGCCCCGAGGAGGGCGGCCTCCTGTTCGGTATGAGCAACCCCGAGGAACCGCCCGGTGAGGCGGGCCGTATCGACGAGGACTATCTCGCCCTGATGCGCACGCGGCTGCACCGGCTGGTGCCAGTCGTGGCCGGGCTCGGGCTGCGCAGGCTCTGGGCGGCCACCATCGACTACACCCCCGACCACCTGCCGATCATCGGGCCGGCGCTCGGCCCCGCGGGCCCGGTGCCCGGCGTTACCGTCGCGTGTGCGGGCGGGGCCGGCATGATGTGGGGCCCGGCGGTCGCCAGGGTCGCGGCCGACATGGCGCTGGGTGGCCGCTCCGACGTGCTGGACGCCTCTCAGCTCGGCCTCGGCCGGTTCGACGACCACGGTCGCAGCCGGCTGGCCGCCGACCCGATCGCACTACCTTTCCCTGAGATAGCACCGGCTTTCCCTGAGATAACACGGGCCCTCCCGGAGATGGCGCCCGACCAGGTGCCGGGCGGGCTGGCCACCTCATAAGGAAGGCACAGACATGACCGGTGCAACCCCAGCCGCTGCGTTCCTGGCCGCTGCCGCGCACGCCGGCGAACTGGAGGACTGGGGCCCGCTCGCCGAGGCGACCGGCGATCCGATGCAGACGTCGGGGATCACGCTGTGGGCCGACGGCGAGCAGGAGGTCGGGGTCTGGGAGTGCACCGCCGGACCGTCCTACTGGAAGCTGACGACCCACGAGGCGGTGCACATCCTGTCCGGCCGGATGACCGTCACCCCAGACGGGGGAGAGCCGCAGGATGTCGGCCCGGGCGACAGCGCGGTGTTCCCGCGCGGCTGGGCCGGCACCTGGCAGATCCACGAGAGGATCCGCGCGCTCTACGTCCTTTTCTGAGCACGCGGATAACCATTTAATGGTGAATCCTTTGCCTCAATTTGGGCAAAGGATTCACGCGTCGATAAGGATTAGCGGGCCCACCACGGGCTGCACCCCCGCCGGGTTGCGCAGCGAGGTCTCACTCCTGCCGGCCGCGGCCGGTCTCTTCGAGGTCGGCCCAGGCCAGCCCCCGGTGGTGCCAGCCAGCGCTACTTCGCAGGCCAGCTAAACAAAGGGGCCCGACCAGACGCCGGGGGTGGCTTAAGGGTCCTGGCCCGCAAGATGAATTCTGGCTGTGAACCCTCTCATGGTTGCCTTTTCCACTACTCTGTCCTGGTTCACAACGAAAACGGCCTGCTGGTGCGGGTGGAAGGTGGGTACGGATGTCCAAACTCAGGCGTGGGGTCAGCTTCGCCGCCCTTGCGGCGGGCGCCTTAGCGGCTGGCCTGCTGCCGGCATCGGTGGCCATCGCGGCCGCGCCGACGATCACCATCTCCGCGACTTCCGCGATCAAGCCGGTGACCGGCGATGTCTTTGTCGTGTTCCAGGGGGGCAGCATCGCCAAAGCCGCCATCAGGGGTGCCGTCACCGGCGCGGCCAAGGGTGAGGTCGCCAGGCTCTACGCCCAGCAGTTCCCGTTCAAGGCCGCACCCGCCCGGGTCGGCTCGGTCACCCTCGGCGCCGCGACGCAGTCATACTCATTCACGGTGACGCCCACCCTGGCCACCCACTATTGGGTCGAGTTGTTCGCCAACGCTGCCGCGACCAAGCCGATCGCGACGTCGGTCACACGGGTCGTCTACGTCTCTAGCGGAGGGGGCGTCAAGGGCGGCGCGACATGCGGCCGCCCGGTGTGCCACGAGCAGCTCGTTATCGATCTGCTCATGCCTGCCTCGGCCGTGACGTACGAGATGTCGAAACACTTGTACCCGTACTTCGGCCTCACGTTGGGGACGAAGAACGTTCCGCCGCCGCCGAAGGTGCTCAATCTGGGTGGCGGTAAGGCCAGTGTCACGAAGTGGAAGCGGATATCGGCCGGTGCTCTGGAGGCCAAGATCAGCTATTCGTTCACCATCGGCAACCACTCGTACTACTGGCTGTGGGCCGCCTGCACCAAGGACAGCGTGACCAAGGACGGCCTCGGCCTGCCCGGTAGTCACAGCTGTGGTGTCAAGCAGGTCAGCCCGAACGTCGCGTATCTCGGCTAGCCAAGGAGCCCGCCTGGTCCGGCCCCCCGCGGGGGATCAGGCCGGGCGGGCCTTCTGCTGACCGTGGGGATCAGGGGCGCTCGGCGAGCACGCGGTGCCTGGCCGCGCCGATGCACAGGACCGCTCGCGCGACGCTCCGGTAGCGGCCCGGGTACTGGCGTCTGCTGCTCCGGCGTCTGCTGTGGCCATGAACCCGCCCTCCTTGAGCCGTTCCCGATGGGTTGACTGAATGTTCAGTCTAGAAAGCTGGTACCTTGGCCACAAGGGCGCGCGCCAGATAGGGCCGACCGGATGTCCGGCGTCGTGCGCCCGGACGCGAGGACGATTCAGTCCGGGCGTCAGATCGGCCGAGGCAGGTGCTCAGATCACTGCGGTCCGCGAGGATGTGCGCATGAGGGAGCAGGCTGGGGACGTCGGCACGGCCGACCAGCGTCGCGAGCAAATGCTGCGCGCCGCGCTGGAGGTGATCCAGGAGCGGGGTTTCCCTGAGACCCGGATCGCGGACGTCGCGGAGCGCGCGGGAACCAGCCCGGCGCTGGTCATCTACTACTTCAAGACCAAGGACCAGTTGCTCACGGAGGCGATCAGGTTCTCCGAGGACGCGTGGTACGCGACCGGGCAGCGCCGCGTGGCGGCGATCCCGACGGCGGCCGGGCAGCTCGAAGAGCTTGTCGCCATGAGCTGCCTGCCGGAACCGGACGCGGAGCCGCCGACCTCATGGGTGCTCTGGCTTGACCTGTGGGCCCAGGCCGTGCGGCACGCCGAGGTCGCCAGCGTCCGGCAGAAGTCCGACGAGCGCTGGCGGGAGACGATCTGCTCGCTGGTCCTGGCCGGCCAGGAGGCCGGGGAGTTCGGCCAGGTAAACGTCGGTGATTTCGTCGACTCACTGTGCGCGCTGCTGCACGGCCTCGCCATCCAGATCGCGCTCGATGACCCGTCGGTGGACGCGGGCCGGGCCTTCGAGCTGAGCATGCGCTTCGTGTCCGGGCAGCTGGGGTTTGAGTGGACTCCGCGCTCTCGGTCGTAGCAGCGGCGGTCAGCCACCAGGCGCCTGGCTCTCAGCCGCCGTCGGCGGCCAGGCGGTATCCGGCGCCGCGCACCGTCTGGAGTGCCCGGCGGCCGAACGGGGTGTCGACCTTGCGCCGGAGGTAGCCCGCGTACACCTCGACCACGTTGAGGTCGACGCTGTCGTAGGCGTCCCACACGTGCTCGAGCAACTGGGACTTGGACACCACCTGGCCAGCCCGCCGGATCAGGTACTCCAGCAGGGCGAACTCGCGCGCGGTCAGTACGATCTCGGTTTCGCCGCGGCGCACGCGCTTGCTGGCTGGGTCCAGCGACAGGTCACCGGCCTGCAGTTCGGCAGGCCGGGGGACTGCCCCGCGGCGGAGCAGGGCGCGGAGCCTGGCGGCCAGCACGACATAGGAGAATGGCTTGGTGAGGTAGTCGTCCGCGCCGAGGTCCAGCCCGTCGGCCTGGTCGTATTCGCCGTCCTTGGCGGAAAGGATCAAGATGGGCACCCAGTTCTTCTCGGCCCGCAGCTGCTGGCACACCCGGTAGCCGGAGATCTTCGGCAGCATCAGGTCGAGGACCACCGCGTCGTAGCCGCCCTCGCGGGCCAGGTGGAGCCCATCCTCCCCGTCACAGGCGATATCAACGGCGAAGCCCTCCGCCGACAGCCCCCGCCGCACAGCGGCGGCCAGCCTCCGTTCGTCCTCCACCACGAGCACCCGCACGACTATGACTCCCCTCATCCCCGGTGAATCGTCTCCCACCCAGTTTGGCTCACAGGATGAGCACAGGAGCCATGCGGCATCATGGCCAGTACCCGCTGGAAAGCCAGGGCGGGACGCTGACCGGCCCGGTCAGCCTGACTGGGCCGATCGGATTGGCGCTGAATTGGACTGGCGCTGATTTGGGACTGGCTCAGATCGAACTGGCTCAGATCGAACTGGCCCAAAGTGAACTGGCTCAAAGTGAACTGGCACAGTGAGGTGCGATGAATCCGATGCTGAGGCTCTCCCGACGGGCACGATGGGCGGTGCCGGGCGGCGTGCTGGCCGTCACCGCGGCCATCACCGCCGGGTCCATGATCACTGTGGCCCAGGCGTCCCCTGAGCTGCCCGCACGCACCCCAGCGCAACTGCTCGCAGCGGCCGCCGGGCACACCGGCGTGCCGCCCGCGCTGACGGGCACAGTGGTGGAGACGGCGTCGCTCGGCATCCCGGACCTCCCGAGCACCGGCAGCCCCACATCCATCACCTCGCTGCTGGCCGGTTCGCACACGCTCAAGGTCTGGTACGCCGACCCGGAGCACATCAGGCTGGCCGTTCCGGTGACGATGAGCGAAACGGACCTGATCCGCAACGGGTCGACCGTCTGGATCTGGCAGAGCCAGGGGAACACGGTGACCCGGATGCTGCTGCCGGCCAAGGCCGACGGAACGCCAGAGGCCACCCCGGCCCCGGCGGGGACGCCGCTCACCCCGCAGCAGGCCGCGCAGCAGGTCCTCGCGGCCGTCGGGCCGAGCACCACGGTCAGCGTGGACCCGGCCGCCACGGTCGCGGGCCAGGCGGCCTACGAGCTCGTCCTGGCCCCCAAGAGCAGCAGTTCGCTGATCGGCAAGGTAACCATCGCGCTCGACGGGCAGCACACGGACGTTCCGCTCCGGGTGCAGGTGTTCGCCCGGGGTGCGACCACGCCAGCCTTCCAGGTCGGCTACACCTCGGTCGACTTCGTCAAGCCGGCCGCGGCGAACTTCGATTTCACCCCGCCCCCCGGCGCCAAGGTCACCACCACCGGCTCGACCGGCTCCTCCCCGGCCCACCAGGCGAACCCGCAGCAGAGCGCGCCGAAGGTGATTGGCCAGGACTGGCTGTCGGTGGCCGTGCTCCCGGCCGACGCGCTGTCCGGGATCTCCGGCACTGGTAACGCCGCAAGCGCAGCGGGGCAGGCCGCGCAGAACGTCGGTGGCAGCCCGGGGGCCGGGTCCGGCAGCGTTGACAACGCCGCCATCCTCGGCGCGCTGCTCAAGGCGGCCACCCCGGTGCATGGCACGTGGGGCAGCGGCAAGCTGCTGCGCACCAGCCTCGTCTCCATCCTGATCACAGACAGTGGGAAGGTCCTGGTCGGCTCGGTCACTCCCGCGGTCCTCTACAGTGCCGCAGCCCAGGTCAAGTGAGTGCAACCGGCGAGGTCACCGCTGAGGCGGCCAGCGAGGTGACCGGCATCGCCCCGGCGATCACCACCACCGGGCTGACCAAGCGGTTCCGGGGCGGCCAGCTCGCCGTGGACGACCTCGCCATGGTGGTTCCGCGGGGCTCGGTTTACGGGTTCCTGGGGCCGAACGGGTCCGGCAAGACCACCACCATCCGGATGCTGCTCGGCCTGGTTTTCCCAACCCGGGGCAGCCATCAGCTGCTCGGCACTCCCATGCCTAACGGATCGGCGCACGTGCTGCCGAAGGTCGGTTCCTTGGTCGAGGGCCCGGCCTTCTATCCCCAGTTGTCCGGGCCGGCCAACCTGGCCAGGATCGACGCCGCCGACCGGACCGCCGACCCGGGCACTGCGGGGGAGCGGATCACCGCCGCGCTGGAGCGGGTCGGCCTGCTCGCCGCGAAGAAGAAGCACTACCGCGCCTACTCGCTGGGCATGAAGCAGCGGCTCGCGATCGCCGCCAGCCTGCTCCAGCCGCGCGAGCTGATCATTTTGGACGAGCCCACCAACGGCCTCGACCCGCAAGGCACCCGGGAGGTGCGCGGTCTCATCCGCGAGATCGCCACCGGCGGCATCACCGTGCTGGTCTCCTCCCACCTGCTGGCGGAGGTCGAGCAGATCTGCAGCCACGTCGGCGTCATGCGCACCGGCCGGCTGGTCTTCCAGGGCACCTTGGACGAGTTGCGGGCCCGTGGTGCCGCCCGGATCGAAGTCCGCACGACGGAGGTGGAGCGGGCGGCCGAGATCTTCGGCAAGCTCAGGCTGGCCGACGTCCGGACCGCCGAAGGCGAGGTCAGCGCGCAGCTCGCGGATCAGGCGCCCGAGCGGATCTGCCGCGAACTCGTCTACGCAGGCGTTCCCGTCGCCGGCCTGAACACTCTCAAACCCAACCTGGAGGAGCTGTTCGTCGAGCTCACGGGGGAGGGATTCGATGTCGACGGCTGAACTCACGGCCGCCCCGGGCAGGGGCGCGCAACGGCCGGTGGCGCGGCACCCGGGCGCCTTCCGGTCATGGTGCCGGTTGCTCGGGTCGGAACTGCGCCTGGTCTTCCGGCGGCTGCGCAATCTCGCCTTGCTTGCGGTGCTGATCGTGCTCCCGGTCGCCCTCGGGTTCGCGCTGTGGGCGGCCGCGCCGCGCGGTGGCGGGGGCGGGCCGAATGCGTCGTTCGTGGATCAGCTCGCCGGGAACGGGGTCTTCCTGTCGTTCATAGCGCTCACCATCATGCTCACGCTGGTGCTGCCGCTGGTTGTGGCGGTAGTGGCCGGCGACTCGATCGCTGGCGAAGCAGGCTACGGCACGCTGCGGTACCTGCTCACGGTGCCCGCCGGGCGGACCAGGCTGCTGTCGGTCAAGTACGCCGCGGTGGTGATCTTCGGCCTGGCCTCGTGCGCGCTGGTCTCGGGGGTGTCCTTGATCCTCGGAGTGGCGCTGTTCCCGGTCGGGCCGGTGACCCTGCTGTCCGGGACGACTGTGCCACTGGCTGACGGATTGCTGAGACTGCTGTTCGTGACGCTGTACGTGGCCGGGGCGATGGCCGCGCTGGGCGCGATCGGGCTGGCGGTCTCGACGCTGACCGAGCACGCGATCGGCGCGATCGCGGCGATCATGATCCTCGCGGTGGCCAGCGAGGTGACCGACAACGTGCCGCAGTTCGCGGCGGTCCACGCGTACCTGCCCACGCACTGGTGGCTGTCGTTCGACGCGCTGCTCCGCTCCCCGGTCGCTACCGGCGACCTACTGCACGGGCTGCTGTCCTTCGCTGTGTACATCGTGATCTTCGGCGCGATCGCCTGGGCCCGCTTCACCAGCGCCGACGTCACCAGCTGACCCGCGCCACGGGCTTTTCATGATCCCGGTAATCTGTCAGTCGTCGTGACTGAAGAAATACCGTAGTAATGGAAGCCTCTCGTCGACACCGCGGTGGTGGGCCATCTCGGGCCGCTGCCGCTGGGGGCGCTTGGCATCGGCGGGACGCTGCTGTCACTTATCGCGATGATCGGCGGGTTCCTCGACTACGGCCCGACCGGAAGTGCCTGATTCGCGCTGCGCCTCTCTGGGTCAGTCGTTGCCGAGAGCGTTGGCGGTGGCGGCAGCGGCCCGGCCAGGCGGAAGCCCGCTGCACGTCGCACCGGGGTGCGGGGTGAGGGTCGTATTCGCCGGGCACGGGTTCAGGATCAGCGGTGGCTGTGGGCGCTGGCGGAAGTCGAATTCAGCCGCCAGGTTGCCGAGACCGGGGGCGGCCTCCCGCACGATGGGCCGCGAGTCGGGCCGGCCGTCGGTGGCCGGGTTGAGCCGCGCGCCGTGCAGGAAGTCATCCTCGATGAACCTGAGGTAGGCGTCCGGCGACAGGGTCTGGTGGTCGATGTAGCCGCGCCGGGCATAGGGGCTGATCATCATGGCGGAGACCCGGATGCCGTAGCCCTCGGCGTCGACGGTCGGCGGATTCACGTGGTCGTAGAAGCCACCCCAGTCGTCCCAGGCGAGGAAGATCGCTGTGGAGTTCCAGTCCTTGCTGCGCATCACCGCATTGATGATCCTGGTTACGTAGGCCTGGCCGGTGCTGACCAGGGAGGGCGGGTGCTCGCTGTCGCTGCTGCGCGGCAGCACCCAGGAGACCGCGGGCAGCGTGCCCGTGCTGGCCTGGGCGTAGAACCTGCTCAGGAGGTCGACCCCGCCCGACTGCGGGCCCTGGTGGAGGTCGGTGAAGCCGGGCAGCACATTCCAGATGCTCGGGACGCCCGTCCGGGCGGTGCGGCTCTTCTTGCCGGCCTTCTTCCCCGCCGGCTGGGCGCCGTGGTCGAGGTACCACCCCCAGCTCACGTGCTGCTTGCTGAGCAGGTAGGTCAGGCTGGTCCAGGCGAACGGGGTCGGGTTGGACGCGCTCCTGTTCGTCGGCTGGTCGTTGCTCGTGCAGCTCATCGGGTTGTTGACACTGGTGCAGTCCGCCGACCAGCCCGAGGCCAGGTAAAGGTGGAACGGCAGGCTCCAGGAGTGCACCGATTCGTACATGTGGTCCTGCAGCACGAAGTTGCGCGCGTAGGCCCAGTAGTTTGGGATGTCGGAGCCGGCGTGGTAGCCCATGACGTCGGTCGGGCAGGGCCCGGTCGGCTGGCATGCGGGGTGCTTGCGGGTTGTCCTGGTGATCTGCGCCTGGCCGATGAAGCCGTCCATCGCGCCGTTGTGGGTGTCCGCGGCGCTACTGGACGCCTGGTGCGGCCCGCCGGTGTTGCTGTCCGCGTGGTCCGCGTAGGGCTTGACGCAGGTCTGGGTGCGCGGGTCGGGCACGCAGACCGTGGGCGTGCCGTTCTGCATGGGGATGCCGTCGGCGCCGGGGTAGGTGGCGAAGTAGGAGTCGAACGACCTGTTCTCCTGCATGATGATCACTACATGCTTGATCTTGTGGATGCCACTGGAGTTCGCGCCGGGCTGGCTTGACGCCATCGTCTGCGTCTGACAGCCGGCCGCCATACACGTCGCCGCGACGGCCAACCCCACCGAGGCGGCCGCCCCGAGCACGTGACGAACTTTCATCGGGCACTCCTGGGGGGTCAGAAAATGGGGTTCTCTGCCGCGCAGTTCGTCAGAAGCGTTTCTGATGTGCCTGGGAGGATGCCTGGAGTCCTATGGGAGCAGTTTGAGAGAACTCTGCGGATGCGCCGCGCCCGGCGTCTCGTCGTGACGGCTACGGCCGCGGCTGGGGGGTGTCGGCCTGGGCCGGGCTCGTGCCGGGGCAGACGATGCCCGTCTCATAGCCGAGGACGACCGCCTGTACCCGGTCCCGGAGCCGGAGCTTGGTGAGGATCCGGGTCACGTGCGTCTTGACGGTGGCCTCGCTGAGCGTCAGGTGCGCCGCGATCTCCGCATTGCTCAGCCCACGGGCGACCAGGCCGAGCACCTCCCGCTCGCGCGGCGTCAGCGCGGAGAGGTCCTGGTCCGCGGGCTGGTGACCCGGGCTGTGCGGAGCGAATCTCTCCACCAGCCGCCTGGTGATGGAGGGCGCCAGGAGGGCGTCGCCCGTGCGCACCAGGCGTACCGCGGCTACCAGGTGTTCCGGCGTTACGTCCTTGAGCAGGAAGCCGCTCGCGCCGGCGGTGAGCGCCGCGTAGACGTACTGGTCCAGGTCGAAGGTGGTCAGGATGATGATCCGGCAGCCCCGCCCCGGCTGCGACGCGAGGATCCGCCTGGTGGCCTCCAGCCCGTCCATGCCGGGCATCCGGATGTCCATCAGCACCACGTCGGGCCGGTGCCTGAGGACCTCGGTGACGGCCTCGGCGCCGTCGGCCGCCTCCGCCGCGACCGTGATGCCCGCCGAGTTGAGGATCATGCGGAACCCGCTGCGCACGAGGGTCTGGTCGTCGGCGATGACCACGCGCGGCGGCGCGTCCGGCGCGGCGGCGCGCTCCGCGGCCTGGCTCATGCTGTGTCTCCCGCTCGCCTGCGGGGC
>Ga0209526_10000960_pt1 | contig 19013 bp, 12 predicted proteins | sample JacPinW_OM2H0_M1_FD_188566 | JGI IMG/M metagenome (GOLD analysis project Ga0209526, IMG submission 188566) | Forest soil microbial communities from Algoma, Ontario, Canada - Jack Pine, Ontario site 1_JW_OM2H0_M1 (SPAdes) (version 2) | ecosystem: Environmental > Terrestrial > Soil > Boreal... | reverse complement strand
ATCCGAAGCCTTTCCGGTACGGCGAGCACGTGCGCATGGTGGAGGGGCCCTTTCGTAACTTCGAGGCAATTTTTGAAGGCTACTTGTCGGGAGTCAAACGAGTGGCAATCCTGATCGACACTATCGAAGGACGCGGTGTACGACTGGTCGCGGATGCGTCGACCATCGCCAGGCTATAGCCGGCCCTGACCTGACTCCTGTTCCCGCCCACCCGCCGCTAAGGCACATCTCCTGCATGATCGAACCTCGCCCCCGGTCGCGGCGGCGAGGTTCAAGGCCGTTGCTACCGGCGCCATCGGCTTTTTAAAGAAGAAACAACAATTAGGCGCCATCGGCTCAATCAAGAAAGAACAGTTAAGACGGCTATGGGAGCAACACGACGGCAGCGATTACGCCGTAAATTCCGCCGATGGTTCAACGACAACGGCGTGATCATAGTCCTGGTGCTGGCTATTTTCGCAGCAGTATGGTTAGTATCTAATCGTTAGTGTCATATGTGTAAATAGCGGTAACTCGTGAGAAGCGAATAAAAAGTCGGGCGAACAGCTCAGGTCCTGTCATTCGTGGACCGGCACCTCTCCCCCAAACCTCGGATCAGAGCGTGCGATGACGACCTCGAGCGTAAACCATTCATTTCGCCTTTGAGCACGTCGATAAGCGGAATCCAGCGGCTCTTGTCGTGAATCTTTAGCGCGCCGGAGCCTTCCGTCCTCGCTCGGAGCGGTTGCACTGTGTCCTCGGGCTCCGCTAAGCCGCTCTTGGGTCGCTGTCAAGTTTGATACCTGATAACGGCATGTAGCGTGCCGCTTTCCCTCCACCTGCATGCGCATACTCCAGTACCATACCGGCCGTGGTCTTTCGAAACACGGAGAATTCCTCTACGTCGTTGCTGCCCTCTCCTGCCAAAAGGAGCCGTCCTTCTGGCGCTAAATTTGAGCATTGCACCCGAAGCGCCTCTGCTATTTGATCTCCGGAAAAATGCAATGGGTGCAGCACGCAGGCCACCTTTATCACGTCGGGGCGTTCACCGTTCCATGGAACGAACATGTCATAGTGCATGATCGCAATTCGGGTGTCAGTAGCCGCTAATGCGCCCAGCTCAGGCTGCACCAATAGTGTTCGACGCCAGCTAGATACTCTGCTGGCGCCGCGCAGCATATGCCTTGCGATCATCTTCAGGACGGCGCCAGCTCCTTCGTCATCGGAATAGGTCAAAAGACGTTTAGAAGCGCGCAACATGCACTGCCCGCTTCGATCCCGAAAATACACGATACCTCGGCCATCAACGCCGCACTCGACCCATATGTTCAGATCGGTCACGAAGTAGTTCCGAAATCCTTCTCCGAGCGCTCTTATAAGGTCAAGCGACGTACTTCCGTCAGAAGCTCCCACATCAAGAATAACTGGCTTCTTCCCCCGGTATCGGTCTAACAGGAATCGATTAGAATGTTCATGGCGTCCCGGCCGAGTGGTTTTGAAGGTAGTACCAAACCTCAAACACGATATAGCTGCTGAGACGGCATGTGGAGAAAGGCCGGACAAGTCATGCGCCAGCGGCCGTGGATCGTCGTATGCTAGCGACAAACGCGCGACGTATGTAGGCCAGCCGGCGCGATTAAGCTTGACAGGAGATCTCATTTGTTCCTTCTTCCAGTTCTTTCAACCAGTTCATCACGCATAAAGTAGAGCATGAGTGGTCTTGGTCGCTAGTGAAGAGACACTAAATCGTGAAGCAACGCTTTCTTGAAGCAGAACGCGCAGATACGGCTTATCTGTTATCTGGCGGGCCATCGTGGCCCATGCATCCGCTAGCGCTTCAGGGTTTTTCGGCGGAACAACAATGCCCAGGTCGTTAACGATTAGTCGCGAATCACCCACGTCAGTGACCACGCAAGGTACCCCGCATGCCATGGCCTCTATTACGCAATTGGGTGTGCCTTCACCGTAAGCAGAGGACGAACAGCAAATATCCAACGCTTTATACGCTGCCGGCATGTCATCCAAAAACGGATGCCAGACTACTTTATCTGTCAACGCTGGCTGGTCGGTGAAGCTACGCAAATCTTGTAAGTACTTCGCAGGGCCATTGCCAATGCATACAAACCTGGCATCAGGTCGCCTGCCGGCAAATATGACTGCGGCTCGAAGAAACGTCCAATGATCCTTCATTGGGTTAAGGCGTCCAACAATGCCGATCACGAATGAATCCTCAGGAATCTTCCACTCGGCACGGAGTATCGATCTGGATTTAGGTTCACATGCAAAGAAGCGCGGATCGACCCCATTTGGAATAACTTCTGTCCGAGAGGCAGCGAAGCCAGCTGACAAATGATAATCTCGTCCCGCGGCGGAGTTGAAGACTATGAGGTCCGCGAAGCGCGAAAGCATTACTTCGAGTCGAAAGCTCAGCTTGTCGAGCCAATCGCGTAGGCGGACGTTCGACGCGCGCACTCCCCACACAATGCGAGTCCCCGGTAATGCGGGCTTTAAGAGGACCGCCAGCACATTCTGACCCGACATGTACGAATGCAGAATGTCAGGCTGTAATTTTCGCAGTGCCGCTATCAGCCGCTTCAGAAACCCGAATAGTTCCCAGCGGCCCTTTTTCCCGAGCGAGATGACTGGCACCCCGGCACTTCTCAGGTCTTCTTCAAACGGACCGCCACCATACAGACACACGACGGTGATATCGAACACCTTCTTATCTAGAGCCTTGGCAAGCGATACTAACTGACGCTCAGCGCCGCCTGCGGCCAAAGACCGGATAAGAAGCACAAGCTTCAAGCGCTCACCCGCCTTGGGCCTTTTCCACAGCCTTACCGGAGTCGCGCATTCGTCTTCAACGGCTCTCACGGACAACCACTTTTCATTTCTGGCCTGCGAACCTTCCCCGGTTTACAGTCTGTTGCCAATGCCACGCGCGAAATGATTGTTAAACGTACGATGCGGGTTTTATAGCCCCGGGAACGTGGACTGACGCGTCTGCGCCGCCTGCATGCGTATATTCGAGACGCATGCCGGCGGGCGTTTTGTGAAACACCGTGAATTTCTCCAGGTGATCTCGATTGTCGGCAATAAGCAGCCGTCCGCCGGGCGCCAGATTCGAACACTGGACTCGAAGCGCTTGAGCCAACTGCAGATCTGAGAAATACGAGGGGTTCAGCACGTTAGCGATTTTTATCAGATCCGGACGCTCCCGAGTCCACGGAACGAACATATCGTACGTCGTCACGACGATCCGGGGATCTCGTTCTGAGAGTTCCAGCAGCTCGGGCTGTACCAGTAAAACCTCACGCCAGTCGGTCACTGCTGCAGATTGAGCCAGCAGTCTTCTCGCGAGCGGACCGAGCGGAAACCAAGCTCCACCGATATCGGTGTACGCGAGCCACCGCTTGGAGACCCGCAAAACACACTGGTCTGTGTGGTCCGCGAAATAAACGACACCACGACCGTCCTCGCCACAGCGGACCGAGAGATTGAAGTCCGTGACGAAGTACCGCCGGAAACTATCTCTGAGCGCCTGAAGTAGGTCGAGAGCTGTGCTTCCGTCGGATGCGCCAATGTCCAGAATTGATGGTTGCGTTGAGCCATATAGTTCCAGCAGATATCGGTTGGAATGTTCATGCCGCCGGGGACTTGTAGTTTTAAAGGTCGTCCCGAACTTCAGAACCGAGATAATGGCCGACAATCTGGTCGATGATAGTGCTGAAAGGCCGTTGGCGAGGAGCCGCGGATCTTCCAAGGTGATGGCCAGTCGTCGCGAGATTGCGGAGGGCCATCCAGCTCCATTCGGTTTAATGGGAAACTTCATCGAGCGGCGAGCGCGTAGCCAAGCCAGTCAACCCATGATCCCGCATTCCGTTGTGATCTGTCGGTGAAGGGCAACCCAGCGACCGGGTTCCCTTCGAAACCGACACCCTGCATCTTCTAAGCGCTACAAATCTGGAAAAAGACAAATTCCCTTCGCCGCGAACCTCCTCATGGTCCGAAGGCGTCAGCCAGGTCAGATGATGAGTTTCTCGACCCGGTGGGCGGCGCCAGTCCGAATACCTCTTCGATAAATACCGGAAAGCTCGCGAAGTCGCCAAGTGTGTGAGTCACATGTCCCGGTTTGGCGAACGGTGAGATAACGATAAGCGGGACGCGAAAGCCGAAGGGTACTGCGTCGACTGCCGACGGCGGCTTGACATGGTCGTACCATCCGCCCCAGTCGTCCCAGGTGAGAAAAATCACTGTCGACGACCACTGTGGACCGTTCTGGATTGCGCTGATCTGAGCTGCGGTCCAATACATGGATCGGAGCGCGTTTTCTCCGGGATGAGCAGCATCGAACGCGTCTGCAATCACCCAGCTCACCTGGGCCAGGTTACCTTTCTCAGCGTCCCTGGCAAATTGCTGCCATGGTAAAACCTTGCTCCAATCGGCACCGAAGCGAATGTGCTGAATGACATTCGGCGAAACCCCACCGTATCCCGTGCTGGCGCCGGGTCTTAGAGCGCCGTAAAAGTGCCAGGACACACCCTTAGCATCAAGCTCATCGAGCAGCGTTTGGTTATCCCAACACGGCGGTCGGAACTTACCATTAGCGAGTCTTACGAGCACCCCTGGAGGAGAGTCGCAACCCCATGAAGAAGCGGTGTTCGGATTGTCCACGGCGTCAAAGGACGTCCCAAGTACTGCGAACAAATGGTTGGGAAAACTAGGCCCCAGGGCCGAAGAAAAGAAGTTGTCTGCGAGAGTATACTGCCTCGCATACGCCCAATAAAGCGGGAGGTCGTCTTCCTGGTACTGAGTGTACGCGTTGGGCCCCACAGTCGTGTACAGGCCGGAACAGAGTCCGACGCTACTACCAAACCTATCCATCTTGCCGCTGTCGAAAGCTATCAGTGCATCGGCCAGCGTATCGTTAATCCAACACGGTGGCACATTCGGCGTGTGGCCCAAGGGCTTACCATTGGGACGGAGGGTCGTGCCAACAGCGCCGGGAAACGTGCCGAAGATATTATCGAACGTGTGGTCTCCCGAGAGGATGATCACTACGTGCTTAATGCCAGCCGGCGGCAGCGCTCTGGCCGATACCGACACGAGCATCCCCATTCCAACGAGTCCAAGGAAAACCAGACCTTTCTTCATCATTTGCTCCTTTCCCCATTCACTCTAACGCAACTTTAAAGTATTCACCACATGAACGTCCGTTCTTTATTAACCTGATCATTGGATTGCAGCGTTAATAGCCAACGACACATCAAAAAGCCCGTCAAAGCTCCTTAGCGTGCGCTGGAGGCGCGAATTGGAAGGATCCCGGTCCGAATGCTTGCAAGGTATATCGGAGGCGATTTTACCTCACTGCGGGAGGTTCGCTCCGAAATCGTTATTCCACGAGAACCCGATAAGATTTGGGATCAAGCATCGCGCGGAACAGCGAGACAACGCGACGACGATCGGCGGCCTCCAGCAGCTGCATGAATAGTTCATCGCGCCCCGAAAGAGAGGGCGCGGGGAGTTGGCATTTTGGACAGGTATTCCCGCGGGGATGAATAAGAAAACGCACGATTTCCAGCAAGCCCATCTGATTCGCGCGACGGGCAATCTGACAGCCGGCAAGCCGCGCGAGGCTCGCACATGATATTTGTGCTGGCGCGAAACTGCGCTGGGCGGCGTGAAACATCGGGATGTCCGGCTCCGAATCGCCGATCGCGATCGTCTCGAGGCGCGGTTGCCCTGCATGAGTCAGCAAAGCAGCTAGCCCGAGGCCCTTGTCTACTTCCTTCGCGACAATCGTGGTGTCGATCCGCGTTTGATGCCAACGAAGACGATCCAGGTTCAAGCTGGAAATCAAGCCGTGGATCGTCAGCGAGGGTATAGGCGCCGTTCCGTTGCTGTCGTAAGTGTAGGCGCGGATCGAGAATTCGTAGCTGTCATTCAAGAAAATTCCAGGCACGCGGCCTAAAGCCTGCCGAAGTCTTTCCATCTGCTCGAGCGATTCGACACTAACGAGGCCACGCCCATTGCCGGCAGCGGCGTCCCAAATGTAACTGCCATACTCAGCGGCACCTCCGACGAAGCCGTAGGCATTGCAGTACTCTTTAACCTCAGCGGCAGACCGGGCCGTGTTAACTGCGATTACAAAGCCATGAGAGTTGAGGAGTGAAAGGGCTCGGATGCCAGCCGCTGTAGTCGACGGGAATCCGAAAATCCGGCGATCGAGGACGCCATCGATGTCCAGCACCGCCAAGGGCCCATGCCATTGCGGCGCTTGCGGCCGCAGACATTTGCCCGCGCAAAAGCGCACCGTTTGCGCGATCAAGAAATTCCATGCTTTGACGTATTGTTGATTGTGCTCCGAAGCCCTATGGCTCGGTTGTGACCCGTCCAAGAGGCCGTACAAAGCAGACGCCAGCTCGTGACTTCCTGCAAGCAGTTTATGCAGAAAGAGCCGTTCCTGCACGCTGTTGTCGCCAGTCTCAGCCACATAGCGGAGAATGAGTTCTTTTTCTTCTTGGGGCGACAACTCGAAGTGAAGAATGGCGTCCGCCAGATCATAGGCCGGGTCGGTCACGTTGAGCTCGTTTTTGCCCATACCGTGATGTTCGAAATCCGCTTTGAGCGGTCCGACGGGCCCCTTGATCCATTCCTGTCGACGCATCCTGCCGTCGATCAATGTGGGAAAGGGGCAAACGTGGCGAGACAGGAGAGCGCGGACTGTACGCCTGCGCAATTTGGCCGCTAAGCCGGGTCCTCCATACGCCCTGCACAGCACAGTATCGAGTCCTTGAAATGCTTCATGCTCCTCCGAACCGTAGCCCGGTGAAGGATCTTTCTCGAATCTGAGCGAATGCACGCGGGCGGCTACATAGGAAGACGCAGTCTCGATCCAACGGACGCGCTGCTCATCGTCTTCTTGGGAAATGTTTGTCTGCGGAATCCACTCTGTATAAAGGATGCCGTCGCGCAACCCTAAAACCGGCGCGACAAAGGAGCCGAGCTGATGCCCCGCCAAAAACGCGTGGTAACCGAGCCATCCCCAGCCAACGCTCTTGGCCAGAACGCAGCGGGTTTCGATCTCTCCTGTCGGTGTCTCCAGGCGAACGGCGTAGATCCGCTTTAGCCGATCTCTCCGCGGGTCTCCGGAGGAATACTCAAGCTGAGCGTTGAACAGATCGGCCGTCCGATCGGCAACGACGGAGACCTCGGTGTATCCGCGTCCTTGAAAATACTCTCGCAGACGACTCTGCACTATCTCAGAGCCGAGCTGACGATACTTATACCACTCTTCCACTCCGAGAGAGAGAATTAGTACATCGGAAAGCGACCCCGCATTCACATGACCGCGCCACTCGCGTCTCCTGGGATGGACCGGTATCAGGCCGACCAGGCTAGCCGGGGGAAACCCTAGCTTGCGCATCTCGTCGACTATCAGAGCGATCGTCCCGCCACTTGCCGGGGGATCGTCAACAATAGCGGCTAAGTATCCTGCGTTGGAACAGCGCACGAGTTCTGCTCGTTCCCATGCCGCGAGACCTTGTTTTGGCCGTACCGTCATGGCATCGACGGTTTCATAACCCTCGGCAGTCAAAAATGCGCGAAGCAAAGGAGCGGAGTATGATCCCCCCGTGCGAAGGCCCACGATCAAGATCGGCCGCTGTCGATCCGGGAAACGACCGACGAATTGGCTTCCCAAGGCGAGCGTATCGAAATGAGTCAGATCCTGCTTTCGGAATGCGGAAGGAATGCACGTGCGTTTTGTCTGTAAATCAGCGGGCAACGGCAACTCCAGAGAATTCGCTAAAGCGTTCGCTACGCTCGTGAGAGTCTTTGGGTCTCGTGCTTGCCCTTTAAAAAACACCGCCAGGAAAGCGTCAAACTCAGTCTGCCATCGGCGTTTCCATCGCCGCACCGACGCCACTCTCGATCGCCGCGCGAGTCTACTCAGTTTGCGCGCGAAGTCAGGAGCGCGTCGCACCAGAGGTATTAACCTTGCTCTCCTCGGCAGCCGATAAAACCGTTCGGCCTGGTAGTCATCAGCGGAGTTCAACAGTGCGGAGGACAGCAAAAAGACATTCGTCATAACTTCGGTGACATGCCATTCTTCGCGTACCTCTTCTAACTTGCTAAGCTCGCCTTTCAGGTAGGTAATGGTTTCCTGGAATGTAGGACACGGATTCAAGCACCATCGGTAGTTCTGGTAAAAGAGCAGCTCGGTTTTCAGCAAGCCCCCGTGCCCTTTGGCTTCCTTCTGGCTTTGAAAAGATGACAGCCCATGCTGATGATGTTCAGCGCCGTCCATCTACTCTCCTAGGCAAAGTGAGGCATGCCATTGCAATCAAGCAACGAGCACCTTCGTCAAGGTGACACGCGATATAAATAGTTTGGTCAAACAGTTTGTTCCAAAAAAAGCACCCCTTTTAGCAAACAATTTCGTGGATTCGCAGGATAGAGCCGTTCGTCACTCAATTTGACCGCGTGCGAGCCCGCCTCGCAGTCTTAAAACCGTGCCGGCGTGGGTCTCCAAGTGGCAGGCCGGAACCCGACAATTCCGTTACAAAACGGCTGCAGGATCCCTTCTGCGAGCCCTCAGTCACAATCGCTGCGGGTCTGCGGCGATACCCATCATTAGCCGACGTTGATGCACTCGCAGTCCCGATTCGTCTCAACTCCATAGTTCGTACGGTCTTATTATGATGCCTGATCGTGCCCTGACCTACAATTATCTCTGTCCGACACGTTTTGGCGCTTGTAACTACATCTATCCTACGACGGCCTTCCTTCTCCTTTACCCTATGGCGCCTTCCTGTCTCTAGCCTATCGCTCCCGTCCAGGGCCACTGAGTGCATCTGGTCCCCAATCCGCAATCAACCGTAGCGACACTTATCTGTTGCAGTCATGCCACTTCCGTGGCGCACGCGCAGTGACCCCGCTAGTCGAACGCGCGTTAGGTTTCTGTAGCTAAAAGCTGGTCGATGGCATGTAACGTGCTGAATGCCTCGAAGGCCTTTCGGTAATGAAACGCTTGGCGGAAGGCTCTAGAGACCCGACCAACACCTGAGGATTGGTCGGCTTTAGATGCTGCGTAGACACTGACCTCGGGGGGGGACCAGTGAGAGAGTCTTATTCATTCGAGGCCTATCTTAAGGCTATCGCCATTTCATTGTTTCTGGTCTCGCTATGCTTCGAACCGAGCGCGCACGCCAGCAGTTCGAAGCTCGAAATTGAGCATCCAGCTAAAAACTCCGTTATATCTGGAAACACGTATATCGAACTTACCACCGGCAGCAACATACTAGAAGCTAAGGTCTACCTCGATAGTCGATATCTCGCCTCGGGCCCGCCCTACATCATTCCGTTGGACACGACAAAGCTAAAAAACGGTATTCACCGGCTCACCGTCAACGCTTTCTCCCGTTCGCCTTTAGGGCATAATCCTGATATTTCGGCCCCCGATTTTCTGATTTTATCGGCGCAGCAGCACGCTACGTTCAAAGTTCTGAATTTTAGGCATCGTTACCGCGCCACCCCGACGCCTTCACCCGTTCCTCACTCTACTCCCTCTCCACTCCCTACTATCGCACCAACCCCTAAGCCCACGCCAACTCCCCTGTTGACACCGGCGCCTGCTCCCACACTAGCGCCTACTTCCATTCCTTCGCCGCCGCCTACTCCTACTCCGGCGCCTGATCCAACACCAGCGCCTACTCCGAAACCAGCACCTACTCCCACGTCGGCGCCTGCTCCCACGCCGGTTCCTACTCCCGCACCAGCGCCTACTCACACGCCAGCGCCCACTCCCAAACCAACGCCTACTCCACCCACGCCGTCGCCGGTTCCATCAACTCCTACACCGATTCCAGTTCCAACGGCCTCGCCTTCTCCAAAGCCAACACCGATGCCTTGGATAACTCGTGATCAAGATGTAGCGCTGCAAAACTTCAATTCAGCTATTACTGGGAATTTTCCAACAATAACAGTTGGTGGAAATGGAACCGATGCATTAGCTTTCATAGGACAAGCTAACGGCGGTCTGAATGTATCAGATGGATGTGGTGGTATCTGGCAACACATCCTTGGTCCAAACACTAATGGGGTTGATGGTTGGGTATCTTATAATCATCCAGCCGGGCCCTGCACTGTTACTGTGACGCGCGTCGCTGGAACTGCTGGTTTTGCTAGCGGTGATTTGAGTGAATGGAGCGGTGTTACTGCTGCTAAACCTGGTCCAAATGCTACCGGAACGGGCGCAACCAATATCCTTGGGCCTGTGTCCGTATCTGATCAGGCGGATGTGATACTTGGGGCTATGTATGTGTATCCGCCTTCTATAACCATAACATCCGTACTTGACGGTGTTACAGGAAGTACCAGTGTTTCCGTGATGAATCGGTCTAATGGAATAGCCAGTCTTGATACAGCATATGAATATGTAACCGATGCGTCCTCGCACAGTTTACAATTTGCCTACCCTACCAGTTATCAATGGTGGGGCGGTGAAATAGTACTAGAACATGGTCCGGCCACACCTACTGCAACCCCCGGTGGATCACCGACTCCTCTCCCAACGCCTAGTCCTACAGCATCACCTGCACCAACTCCTGCACCCACACCAACTCTTACTCCCAGACCAACTCCTACTCCCACACCAGCTGCTCCCAAGCCAACGCCAACTTCCTCACCGACACCGACCTCTAGCATCTTCGGGGTCGGCGGTACCTCCAATCCGACTCTAATTGCCCCTGTTCAAAACCCGATCACCTATGGTGCGGACAGCACTGGCGTTATTGACAGCACCGCTGCCTTTCAGAACGCAGTCAATGCCGGCGACACGCTAATTCCAGTTGGCACGTATAAACTTTCCGGTCAGATTACCGTGCCGAGCGGTCGGAACATCCAATGCGCTAATCCGAATAGCACGATTCTAAAGGATCCCAATCAGACAAACGGAGATATGTTTCTGGTTCCCAGGGGACACGGGTTCATAAGCATCTCGAATTGTGATTTTGAGGGAACAAACACGGCACATCCTGCAGGCTATGTCGCCGTAAATCAATGGAACTATTTTGTTCAAGCCGTGTACGGTGCTCACGATGTCTGGATTGGGAATAACTATTTCCGCAATTGCTGGGGCAATGCTTGCGTCCAGACCTACACCAACGACTACAGCCCTCCTGCAAACAACATCACGATTCGCAACAATGAGTTCGATAATTGCGGAATTTATGGACCGACGACGGACGCGACGACTAATCAATATATTGGGTACAACATCGCTGTTGACTGTACTATTGGACCGGAAAGCGACGATTCCCTTCAGCCAAAGAGTACCGGCTTGATCGAGCAGAATCTGATGATCCGTAAATTTGGTACGGGTTGGGAGAATATAGGAGGCGTTCCGCTATCCTTTACCTGTGGCTGGTCGAACGGCTTGGACTATAGCGGGATGACATGTCTGGACAACCAGGGTGCGTTCAGCGCTCCAGGGACGCATCTACCTTTCCTATATGGCACGACGGTGGTGGGGCACGGCACCTATATCAACAATCAGGCCTTCAGCATTCAAAACTGATCTCCTAAAAAGGACCCGTGGCAAACAAGATTTGCCGGTTCCCTAGGACACTGGGGGGTCGAAGTTGGGCATCGCTGGAGATCTCCAGACCTTGCTCACGCTCTGCAGGAGCCAGCGGGTTCGCATCAGGCTGGGTTCGAAATAAGGTCCGTAGAATCCGACGAAAGCGGCCATGTCGCTGATGCTCCGGAAGTAGCCGTAATCGTGAAGGCCCATGAGAAAAAATGCGCCATATGTCAGCTTCGGATTGATCTTCGTATCAACCCTGATGAACATCGTAATTCCGAGATCGGTCAGAACGTTATTGCAAAGTGCCTCATAAAGGACCTTCGCCGGCACGGTGATAGTAAAGTCGTAATCATCTGGAATGTTATGCTTAATCTCTCGCCGTCTGGAACTATAGAACCGTTCTTGACCGCGATCTTCTAGTCGCCACCCAATCCCGCGACGATAGAAGACTCGCAGCAGCGGAATCTCATCAAGATAGGCCTTGAGTTTCGCATCGAAGTCGTGTGGCAGTTCAAATTCCTTTTCTTCGGTTTCGCGTTCACAAACCTTCGTCAGTTGTTGATCATTGATGGAGAAACGACCACCATCGTAATCGGAAACATACGTAGCGGTGCTAAGATCCATATCAATGAAGGGTTTGCACAGAGTAACCACGCTGTTTCCCCAGTAGGCCTGTAAATCGTCGTAAGTCACCTTGTAGTCGTTTGCCCACTGTGAATCGGTTCGCGCAAAAGAAGCCTGCGAAGCGAAAGGCACGAAATAGCTGGCACCCAGCAGTTCCGAGTCGTTTCTCGCAACCGCGACGTAGTCCTGTCGTGTCTTCATTGGCGCACGTTTACCATTAACAAAAAGAGTAGGGCTAATCGACGCGGGTGAATAGCTGCGAAGCGCAATCAGCCGTTTTCCTGGGATCAACATTCGATCGCGAATACACTTCAGCAGCCTGGGCCGATGAGCGCAATCGTTGATATCTGCAATTGTCGCTTCAGGAGTGTCAAGCAGAAGTACAGAGTCATTTATCGGCGCTGGAATTGAGGCCATCCGCACACCAGTCGCAAGCGGATACCAGCGCCAGGGTTCGAGTACTCGGGCGGCGAAGCCGCGGCTTCGAAGAAACTCGGGCACCGCATAGCGCGGGAAATACGGATGTATCGTGGATCGCTTCCCCAGAAGACGCAGAGATGGAAAATGAAAGTGATCGGGATGGCTGTGAGTTATATAAATCTCCCGAGCTTCGCGAACCAGTTCTATTTGCTCCCTGGTTGGATATTTCTCCAGCCACCAGCTCCGCCAATACGTGGAGCCGATCAGCCAGGGATCTGTAGCGATGAGTGGCTCCCCGTCGTGCAGAAGCACTAAGGTGGCATGCCCAAATGTCTTTAGTTGATAGCCCACAGGTCCTCTCTTCATTGCGAGCGTGCCTTGGGAGACTTTAGCGCAAAGTTGCCGCACCAGATCGAGGACGGCCTAAAGGCTTATCTGAGAAGTTATGCGCATTCCTTGGTCCTAAGAGGCTTCGGAGCAACCAACGCACGCGAAATCCCCCCTTGCACCTGGCTAGCCCTGAATATTGCGATTCTCTGGCACTTCTATATTGCCATGGATCGCATAGGTGTCAGAATGTGTCCGGCGTTGAGTGCGCCCTGAAATGCCGCCCTGTCGTCACTGACGCGATCACCCTAGCTTGTTCCCTGCCGTCGGCTCCAAAGCTAAGACGGATGCTGTCGACCGCGCGCGGTCATCACTTCTCGAGAATACTGATCGCCCGGCGAAGCAGGGAGAGGCATAGTTGGTCTTTGGTCCTGGCTATTGTCGCCTGCGGAAGGCTTCTTTCCGATCTGCGAGCGGAATCGACGTAGTGTGTACCAGAGGCTAACGGCCAGGCGGCCTGGCGTTCGCGCCAGTATATAATCATGCTCGACTACGCGCATTCCACCGAACGACAATTTGAACCTGGTGATCGCCGCTATCTCCGGCGTTTGCTCTCCTATGCCTCCGAAGTCGTACACTCGGAAGCCCTCCGATTTGTAAAGACGCATCTCATGCCAATGCAACCAACGGTTCAGAGAGGCGACCAAAGCGGGCGCATCTTCGCCTTTCAGCCTTGTCGAAGCGGACCACAAAAGCCCAACTCGTTTCAGCTTCTCGTCGCGGATCATCACGTGGCCACAGATCGGTCGTCCTTCGAAATACGTTACGAATACGTCAGCAAGGCGCTTAAGCGCGTCGAGTCTCCTTTCCGAGATTTGTTCTGTGTGCTTCTTGGCCTTCACGAAGTCATTGTAAATGGCCACGAAATCCTTATACGCGACCTCGTCATTCCGTCGTACTTCAAACCGGTCACGAACCCGTTCGGCTTTTCTTACTAGATAGCGTCCGGTTTGACTCGCGTGACGAAATAAGTCGTCGATCTCACGGGTAAGATCGAGCAGAAGTGTCTCGAAGGGCTGATACGCGAAAGCGAACCGACGCGCGGGCAATTCGACGGGTGCTTGCCGTATATGAAATATCTGGTTCAGGCCCAGGTGGTCACCCAAGCCGTCGACGTCGTCAGGTCGTGGATAGAAGACGTCGGTGACTCGAAACGGACCACGTGCAGTTTCAACAATTACCATTTTTGCCTTTCATATACCTCGGCAAAGAGATCTACGATGCATACTAATCCAGGTACTGAATGACGTAGGTATGCAACCATGAATCTCTCAACTTACAGAGAATGCTTATAGCGGCTGGTGCCGAGTTTAGGTCTTTGAAGAGTAGATAGCTTATGCGGCCACCTCAGACCTGACGCCGCGAAGAGCTGAGGTCCGAGATCGGACCATCCGAAGTCCGAGTGCACTCGAGAGCTAAGTGAATCGCCCAGGAGGCCCAAAAGTCTCAGTGGTCGCTTCATCGCTAGCCGCAATTCGCCCGATAGACGATGGTATTCGACACCTTCCTCAAATCTAAGGTCCACGCGCACGGGTGCGCCATTTGCTAGCGCCTGATACGGAGTGTAAAGATCCACGCCAGCATGCTTCGCTATGCCGATGCTGCCCCAGATTCTCGGATTCAGTTCTAGAAATTTGAACTTGCCGTCTCGCACATCACGAATGAACTCGGCATGACCGAGACCTGTATACTTCAGAGCTCCGAACATCTTAAAGGCTTCGTCCAGCAGGCCAGCAGGCCGTTCCGTTATACCTTTTACGGTCCATCCTCCCGCAGGCGGATAGGTCAGCAACTTTCTGTGGGCGCAGATCCGAAGCGCCCGGCCGTCTTGGAACAGTCCGGCCACTGAATAAGCCGGACCTGAGATGAGCTCCTGAAGTACCGGCCGTCCTCTATAAGCCCTTTCGCGATGCAATATTTCACGATATGCGAGGAGCACTTTGCTCCCTTGCGTAACAAAGCGCACATTCTTGCAACTATCCCCGCGGTCTCCTTTCACCAGCAGTTGCGGTCCAAATGCACGCGCGATTGCTTCGACTTCCTCCTCGCCGTCTGGAGCCAATGTCTTCGGTACAGGTACTCCTGCTTCCTGTGCGAACCGCAGAGTCGAATACTTGCCCAGTAGAACTTTCAATGTGGCCGGTCTCGACAGCGGCAATCCGGGTAAAGGACCGCGATCAAGCACGGGAATGATGGCGTCGAGAATCTCCTCGCTACAGAGAAATATCGCGTCATACTCTCGGCGCTCCGACAAATCCTTGATTGCTTCTCGCACAGCCTCTGGTTTACTGAACGGAGGGCAAACCACACGGCGATTGCAGAAGTGTGATAAAAAAGCTGGCGATCCGGTCTCGCCGAACACGTCGACGCTGTAGCCCAGACTCGAAAGCGCATGACACACTTTCATCGCCACTACTGTTGGACGTCTATCGAGGAGTAGTGCTCGCAACATTATCTTCACTCCTCGACAGTTAGCTGCGTATTATAGATTTTTGTCAGCATTGCATACTTTCGCTTTTTGTAAGAGATCGACCCACGCGCACCCATGGATCAGCGATCAGAGTCAGGTAAGGGAGAAAGACAACGACAACGGCCCCTCAGACCCATGCACTCGCCGCGGATGACCCACGGTTCGCGCCATAACACGCTATCCCGGACGCTTGTCTTGAAATCTACGCACTCACGACCTGTTGAAACGGCGTTTCCATAGGATCAGGATTCATCACAGATAGCGGCACGTAATTTGCCGCCTTTGCCCCGCCCGCCTCTGTGTGCTCAAGGCACAGACCGGAGCTTGTTTTGCGGAACACTGGGAATTCTTCGATATTATTACTCTCGCCCACGAGCATGCGGGCCGTGATCAACCGAAGCAATGCACCTGCTTCTTGGGCATCCGAATAGGGCCAACAGTCGCCTGGAGGCCCGTAGCATACAACTAGCTGTGAACTGGAGGAGAAATCCTCTTATTCCGCCAGAGCGCATTCAGCCCAAAGAAACGGTCTAACCCGTTGCTTAATCAAGCTCACGCCAAGGCCCGGCCTGCTCGGAATGGGAAGCTCGCCCTCCACTAGATCCAGCTCCGGCGCATGGTCTACGATTTGAAAATGCTCGACGGAGCGATAAGGATACAGCTCTTGAATGATAATATTGCTAACGCAGGCATCAAGTTGAAGAGCGGCCGCTGTCGATACTGGGCTGGCGCAGATGTGGGGCTGTATCCTCATATTATAGACTTCTGCCATGGCGGCGATCTTCTTTGTCTCCATGATACCGCCCGTGTTGCCAATGTCCGGTTGAAGAATGTCTGCTGCACGGGATTCAAGGATCGGTCGAAAGCCATACCGTGTATAGATTCTTTCGCCGAGTGCAATTGGTATATCGATGTGCTCTGAGACCTTCTTTAGGGCTCCGATATCGAATGGATCGACTGGCTCCTCGACGAATAGAAGGTCCAGCGCCTCGAGCCGACGGCAAAACCGAATACTCTCATCGGTCGTCAATCCGCCGCTCAAATCGACCATGATGTCTACGTTAGATCCGACCGCTTGACGAATCGCCTTCACCTTATCAAAGGCTAAATCAGCGAACGCGCGATCGACCGCGCGCCGAGACACATGCTTGATGCCGCCATGATCGCTCGGCGTTGCTAGCGGATAGCACTTCAGCGCGGTATAGCCATCGCGCACCGTTCGCTCAGCCGCTTTCGCGTAATCGTCTGGCGTGACGCATCGGTACGACCATCCATTGGCATATACTCGTATACGCTCCCGCAACTTGCCCCCGAGGAGTTCGTAGACGGGAACGCCCAGTGCTTTGCCCTTGATGTCCCACAACGCCTGTTCTATAGCGCTAATCCCGGCGAAGACGATGGGGCCACCGCCTTTCGCCCAAAAGGAATGATCATACATCTCGGTCCAGAGCTCCTCGATTCGGAATGCGTCCCGGCCGAGCAGCAGACCATCTACGAGATCCTTGACCATTCCAGCGGCGGCTGTACCTCCAATCCCATAAGCCACAGCTGCTTCGCCGACGCCTGTCAGCCCCTGGTCGGTGGTAATTTCCACCAAGACCGGATGAAGGCTGCCGATCTTAAGCAGATAAATTCTAGCTCCTGTTATCCTCACCAAATCTTATCCATCGAGCCAGTGGTGGTGTCTCAAATTACGGCGACCAAGTCGCACTAGCTCACCAAGTCAGACGGCCTGTTCATCTTTTTCGATTGGTCTGCTTCCATCGTAACCGCGCTCGCGACCGTCGCGACCGTGGGTTCAAGGATCGTGGGTATCTCCGTATGCGACCTATCAAAGCCTTTCCTTCCCCCGAACGCGCGCCTCAGGATGCGCCTGGCGTCCATCATGCAGATACTAGCAACAGGCCATAAATCATCGCGGGCGATGTAGGTGGTTTCGTCAATCCTCCTAAAGGATTCCAGCCATCGCTTCACGCTAATCTTACCGTCGCGGTAATAGCAAATCGACGAAAACAGATCGACGTCCTCAACGATCCATTTACGCTTTTCTGGAGTTGCCGAGGGTGTGACTTCTTGGCCGGTCATATCCTGGTAAAGCGCTCTCACGACATCCATTCCGTTTTGACCTACAAAACATCGAAACATTGCGCCAACACGTGGATTGATATCGTTGACCTTGTAGCGACCATCACGGGCATCGTAACGATAACCTAGATCGAGCGGACCCTTGTAGCCTAGTTGCTTCATAAACTTGATCGTCGTTTGCTCGACGTGCTCATTTCTGAAGCACATTCCCAGCGATGCCTGGCCGAAATACGGAGGAAAGTTGCGCAGCTTTCTTCCCGTGAACGCTACGCGACACTCGCCTTCCCTGTCAAAATAGCCATTGAATGTCCAGGTCATCTCGTCACCACCTGGAATGTACTCCTGCAGCATAAGGTTCGGCCTCGACGGATCTTCGAGCTCTTCGTAGTGCCGCAGGAGCTCATGCTTCGAGTGTACGATTATCATCGACCAAAGCTTTGCCGCCTGTCCCGGAAGCCGGTTATATATGGGCTTCAGCAAAATGGGAAAACTCGCGGTGTCGAGATACTTTAAGACATCCTCGCGCGATCGGGGGAAAGCGGTCTCCGGCGTAGGCACGCCGCACTTTTTTGCCACATAGTACATCTCTCGCTTGTTGCAAAGCGAGCGCACCATGAGCGAATCCCGTTCAGGAAAGATAAAGTGTTCGGCAAGCTGATCCGCCTGGTCGGCCACAAACATAGCACCGATATCACTGGTTGGGATCAATACCGAACGGCGGCCGAGCTGACGACCTAGTCGCACGAGAAATCTCACCGATTCTTCCGGCGAGGAGCCGTGCAGATCCCATATAGCTTTGCCTCGGCAGTACCTGGAAAAGAAGGCAGGAGCTCTGCGATTGTCATCGACACCATAAACCGGTACGCCAAGACGCCCCAGACTGCGTACGATTCCCAGTCCAACCTGGCGGTTACAAACTAGCACGACCGCCGGCGTCGAGACATCTTCAAGCATCGTACATTCCTTTCGGGCCTTCTTCCTGAAGCCTCAAGCCTGGAGCTTCGCCGTGCATAACCACTTCACCGTTGCTCAGCATGAACAGAGCTTCGAGATCGTTCACGTGTTCAAGTATAAAATCGAGATCCGCAAGCTGTCCGGTCCTTCTGAGGTATGCCGCGCTCTTATTCTCGAGCCATGCCTCAACCCGCTTCTTACCCCACTCATTCACAATTTCGACAGTGCGGCGGTTCGCCGGGAGAAAACCGGCGTCCAAAAGAAGCCGGGCGATCCACGCACAACATAACTGGTCTTCTTCACGAAATTCACCACGGCTGCCAGCCCCGACTATCGCTACGTTGTCGGTGTGCGAAGCCAGATAGTCGGCGGTAAAGCGATAGTTTCGCAAGCAGGACACGAGGGCCGGAGTACATTTCGAGGCTTCGTGACATAGTTTTGTTCCGGACGATGAAAGCAGTACGACGGGGCGCTGAATGTCAGTCCGCACCAGTAACTCACTAGGAC
>Ga0209526_10000959_pt1 | contig 19013 bp, 17 predicted proteins | sample JacPinW_OM2H0_M1_FD_188566 | JGI IMG/M metagenome (GOLD analysis project Ga0209526, IMG submission 188566) | Forest soil microbial communities from Algoma, Ontario, Canada - Jack Pine, Ontario site 1_JW_OM2H0_M1 (SPAdes) (version 2) | ecosystem: Environmental > Terrestrial > Soil > Boreal... | reverse complement strand
TCCGTAAGCTCGCGCAGGTGCTGAACTGCATCCTTGCGCGATGCATCGAGTTTACGCTCTAAACCGAAGCTTTCCCCTATTTTAAGCCTCTCAGGATACAAATCGGAAGTAATTACCACAGCTCCAGCCCTCTGTGCTAACACGCTCAGAATAATGCCAATGGGACCTTGGCCGATCACGAGCACAGTCTCACCCGGCTGCAAGCGGAGCGCCTCGATCCCCTTCATGCAGGTGTTTACCGGTTCGACGAAGCAAGCTTGCTCAAACGAGACGCCGTCAGGAATGCGGACGGTGCCGCGCTGCACAATCCAATCCATGACTCGAACGTACTCCGCGAAACCACCGCCGGAAGGCTCGAATCCAGCCGTGCAGCCGACTTTCTTGTAGGTCTCGCACTGGGCGAAGGTCTTGTGCTGGCAGTAATAGCATTCACGGCAAGGAATGTGATGAAAGACAACGACGCGATCTCCGGGCTGAAAATCGCAGACTCCCGCGCCCACTGCGGCCACTACGCCGGAAGTTTCATGGCCGAAGATGCGGGGAGCGGAATGTGACCCAGTTGCAATTTTCTTCAAGTCGGTTCCGCAGACTCCGCAGGTATGCACCCGCACCAGCAATTCTCCAGCGCCGATCGCAGGTACCGGGACCGTTTCAAGGCGAACATCATTCACGCCGCGATAAACAGCTGCCTGCATCGTGGAGGGGATGCTTCCCTTCGATTCTTCGATGGCGATTTGTCCTGCGATAGACATTCTCAGGTTAGATGCGATGCAGCATGCCGGCGCTTCAGTTGTCCGTGCTGCCGACTGAACCTCCCGCGCCAGAACCCCCACTGTTTTTGACGGCTCGCGGGTCGGTATTCGTGATGTTCACCTGTACGGTCATCGAGTCCAGATACGGCGATTCGGAGGGCGTGAAGTGATACGCCATCACCTTCAGCACAACATAAAAACCGTCCACCTTGATAATGCGCGCGGTGAGCACCGGCACTCGGGCGAATTTTCCCGGGTCCAGCCACCACGCGTTATTCACCGGGTCATCACTTGGGATCTGCGAGGCCATCAGTACGTTGGCGTACGTACGATGCTGCAAGTCGGCCAATTTCGCCTCCCAGGAAACGATCTGAATATCTCCTTCGACATTCAGCGGAGCAAGGGATAGGACATAGCGGTCGTTGCCGCGCACGTCTTTGATTGGTTCGCGATAGACCGGGTTCTGTGGAGTGAGCTGTGCCTCAAAAGTCTTTTCCGTAACGCGCGTCGCGCCGTGGCGAAAGCTTTCCACGTAGAGCAGTGGCGGCGCTGCGGTCTGCACCGCCCAAAGCTGACACGCGAGCGCCGTGCTCAAGATCGTCCAACACCGGAGAATTCGAATCATGGTCAATCTCGTTCCGAAAGCCTTGGGGATCGAGTTCACGATCATTCAACTGGAGATTATTGTCGATGATAGAAGCAGCACTCGACTATTAACTTCCCGGTCACCGGACGTGAACCTTCTCGTTGCTCCTCATCTCCCGGCCCCTGGTTTCGAGCTCGTGAGTTTCCAGCCAGCGACAGAGGGCATTCGAGGCGCGCGCACTGTTTCGCGCCAGTCGCGCCACGCGCTTCCACATCCAAGGACGCACGGCCGCGAACAGCACAAAGCTGGCGGCGCGAAACTCTCCGTTAGGGCGGATAAAGCGCTGCATCGGCGGCAGGACGAAATCGAACTCGTCGGAGATCGCCTTTACCGCCGCGAAGCGTAAGCCTCGCGCCTGTGCGCCGCGCGCCACCGCCGCCGCTTCCATGTCAACCGCTTGTGCAGAGTAAGCTCGCGCCAGCTCGGATTTTTGCCGCGGGTTAGCAACGGAGGGAGAGCTCACCAACACACCCTGACCCTCGCCGGTATCAACCCGGCTGCCGTCTCGGGCATCGATCACCTGGCGCGGAAGCAGGATGTCGCCCATTTTCAAGGTCGCATTCAAGGCTCCCGCGAAGCCCACCGAATAAATAACTTCCGGCGAGAACAGTGCAATTACCGCTTCCGTGGCGCGGCGCGCAGCTTGTTCGCCAATGCCTCCGCAGACGAGTACAGTCGAGTCGTTCTCAAAAAAACGGAAATGACACCCCTGATACTCTCGGTCGGTGCGCCGCCAAGTCCTAATTAGAGGCTTGACCTCGCGTTCCAACGCTGCGACCATCGCCACTTTACGCATAACCATTGCCCCGGAACCACTCCGCTGCTCGTCGTAGCGCGGATTCCACGGGAACGATCTTCCAGCCCAAATCGCGCTCGGCTTTGTCGGAGCTAGCAAACATTTTCTTCGCTCCCATGCGAACAGTGTCAATCGTGGCGCGAGGCTCACGGCCGCGCAGGCGGCCAGTTACTATTTCATCTGCCATGCCCGCTGCATAGGCGAATATATAGGGCAGTTTCAGCGTGGGAGAAGGCAACCCGGTAATGTTTGCCAGCTTATCGAGAATCTGTTTCAGCGTCAGGTTCTCACCGCCGAGGATATAGCGTTCGCCACTCTTTCCTTTTTCCAAGGCCGTGACATGCCCGCGAGCGCACTCTCTCACATCCACGAGATTCAGTCCCGTCTCCACGTAGGCGGGAAATTTTCGCTTGAGGAAGTCGACCACGATCCTGCCGGTGGGTGTAGGTTTGACGTCCTGGTCCCCCACGGGAGTGGTTGGATTCACGACCATCACCTGCAGGCCGCTGCGGCCTGCTTCAAGCGCGAGCTGCTCGGCCATGAACTTTGAACGCTTGTAGTGGCCGATCATATCCGCCAGCGACACCGGGGAATCTTCATTCGCTGGATAGCCGTTACGGGTGAATCCAATGGTGGCTACGCTCGAGGTGTAGACCACGCGGCGCACGCCGTTCTTGCGGGCGGCTTCCAGGATGGCGCGTGTACCTTCCACGTTCGAACGGTACATTTCATTGGGGTCGCGCACCCAGAGGCGGTAATCCGCGGCCACATGGAAAACCACGTCGCAACCAGCCATAGCTTTCTCGAGCGATGCCGGATCACGCAAATCGCCGAGGGCACGATCGGCCCTCAGTCCTTCAATATTTCTTGGATTGCTGCTGGAGCGCACCAGCAGGCGCATGTCCGCCCCGTTGTCTGCGAGCACGCGGGCAACGTGGCTGCCTAAGAATCCCGTGGCGCCTGTGACGAAAGCTAGCATTCAGCACTTAGCATTCAGCCTTCAGCCAATAGGTGCCGTTGGTTGACGGAAGGAAAATCCTGCCGAACATTCCCGGCTGAGTGCTGATTGCTGAATGCTAATTACTCCCCGACGCTGCCATTATCTTCGCGTAAGTCGTGAACGCGAGCAGCGGGAAATACTGCCGGTAGAGGTGATACATGAGGTAGAAGACGCGCGGGAAGCCGGTTCCGGTGAAATACGGTTCATCCCACGATCCGTCTTTCTTCTGCGTGCGCAGCAGGTAGGCAATGCCTCGTGCGACCGAATCGCTGCGGGTGTCGTTCACCGCGAGCAATCCCAGGATCGCCCAGGCAGTTTGCGAGGAAGTACTCGGCCCCACACCTCGGGTGCTGGGATCGTCATAAGAACCGCAGGTCTCGCCCCATCCGCCATCGGGATTCTGCACCATTCGCAACCATTCGGCTCCCTGTTGGATGCAGGGTTCGTGAAGGTCCATGCCGATAGCTTCCAGTCCGCGCAGCACCAGTGCCGTACCATACACATAATTCACGCCCCAGCGGCCGAACCAGCTTCCGTCAGGCTCTTGTTCCTTGCGGATGAATGCTATGGCACGCTTGACCGCTGGATGGCTCTGGTCATAGCCGTAAGTCGCCAGCATTTCCAGGATGCGGCCCGTGATATCGACCGTGGGCGGATCGAGCATGGCGTTGTGGTCGGCGAACGGAATGTGTTGGAACACCATTTTATCGTTATCTTTGTCGAAAGAAGCCCAGCCGCCATTCTTGCACTGCATCGACAAGATCCAGTCCATGGCGCGCTGCACCGATTCGCTCTGGTAGCGTCCATTAGGGTGCTCGACCTGGCTCAACCCCAGACACACCATTGCGGTGTCATCAACATCGGGGTAGAACTCGTTGTTAAACTCGAAGTACCAGCCAGCCGGCTGCCCGCGCTTGTTCTTTACTTTCCAATCGCCAGCCTTGCGGACCTGCTTTTGCAGCATCCAGTCGGCGGATTTCACCATTCGTGGATCATTCGCGGGCACTCCACTCTCGCCGAGAGCAAACATGGCATAAGCGGTGTCCCACACAGGTGAGGTGCAAGGCTGCATGCGGAAGGTGTCGCCTTCTTCGATGCCCAACTTTTCGAATTCGTCTAGCGCCCGGATCAATTGAGGATCGTCCGCCGAGTAGCCCAGGCAGCGCAACGCGATGATGGCGTTCATCATGGCGGGATAGATCGCGGCCAACCCGTCGCTCATCTCAAAGCGCTCGAGCATCCATTTTTCGGCCTTCTTCAGTGCAATTGAGCGCAGCGGCCGTATGTGCACGCGCTCAAACCAATGCGTCATGCGGTCGAGGACCAGGAAGAAATTGCGCCACGACACCAGCTTTTTATTCCAGTGCAAATGCATTCTCGACTTTTCCATGCCGCCGACGAAAAGCTCTTCCACGCCCATTTCCCGCGGAATCTTCTTGAACGGCTTTTTGGCGTAGCAAATGGAAAGCGGCACCAGTATCGCGCGCGACCAGGAAGAAATTTCGTAGATGTTGAACCAGAACCAGTTGGGAAACAGCACGATTTCCGGCGGTATCGCGGGGACCGCATCGTAGTCATACTGTCCGAAGAAGCAGAGATATATTTTGGTGAACGTGTTGACTTCGGTGACGCCGCCCAGATCAAGAATCTTTTTGCGGGCACGCGCGAGGGCGGGATGATCGGCACTGTACCCCGCGAGCTTGAGGCCGAAATAGGCTTTCACGGAAGCGCTGACGTTGGACGGACCGTCCGCGTAGATGTTCCACCCGCCATCTTCGTTCTGATGGCGAAGAATCTGATTGGCCGCCTTCTGGAATCGTTCCTGGCTGCCGGTCCCCAGTAGCATGTGCAGCAGAATGTAGTCAGACTCGAGGGTGGTATCGGCTTCCAGTTCGCCGCACCAGTAGCCGTCTTCATGCTGCTGCGAGAAAAGATATTTACGGGCAGCATCAATGCTGACGGCAACGCGACTGGCTAGGTCGTCAATTTTGCCGAAGCGAAGTTGGGGCGCGGATGTAAGGCTGGACTCGGGGGAATTTGTATCCATCAAATTCACAGCTCCGTCAGTCAGCGGTCGCGCTCGCGGGAGCGGCTGCGATGGCCTCAACGATCTCCGGCGGTAGGCCAAAGCGTACGTTTTCAGGCATTACTTCCAGTTCTTCCACGTTACCGAAACCCTTGGAATCGAGGAATTTCACCACTTCTTCGACTAAACATTCGGGCGCCGAGGCGCCGGCCGTCAGGGCGATGGTCTTCACGTTCTCAAGCCAGTCGGGCTCAATGTCACTGCAACTGTCGATGAGATGCGCATTTGTACCCAGATTCCTTGCGACCTCGACCAGGCGGTTGGAGTTGGAACTATTCTCCGAACCTACGACCAGCAGCAGGTCGGCATCCGAGGCCACATGCTTGACGGCGACCTGGCGGTTCTCGGTGGCGTAACAGATATCCTGCGCCGCCGGTCCCTTGATGTTGGGGAACTTTTTCTGTAGCGCCGCGATGATGTCTTTGGTTTCGTCCAGGCTCAACGTTGTCTGGGTCAGGTAGGCGACGCGGTCAGGATTCGGTACGGTGAGCGATTCCACCTGCTCGGGCGAGCCCACAACCTGCGTCACTAGCGGAGCCTCTCCCAGCGTTCCAATGACTTCATCATGATCGTGGTGTCCAATCAGGATGAGTGAATAGCCTTCTTTCGCGAACTTCACGGCTTCGACGTGGACCTTGGTCACAAGCGGACACGTCGCATCAATCACGCGCAGACCACGCGCCGCGCTTGCTTCCCGGACTTCGGGTGAAACTCCGTGAGCGCTGTAAATTACGCGCTCGCCATTAGGAACTTCCTCGACACTGTCGACGAAGATTGCGCCCTTGCCCTGCAACTCTTCCACCACAAAACGGTTATGAACAATCTCCTTGCGCACATAAATCGGCGGACCAAACGCCTCAAGCGCGATGCGGACAATATCAATGGCCCGCACCACTCCCGCGCAAAACCCCCGAGGTTTCAGGAGAAGTAACGTTTTGCCGTTGCTGTTGCTGTTTGTCAGAGGGTTACTCATCGTTGCAGGCACTCTAAGCTTGCTCCTGTCTTCGTTCCAGCGCGCTAAGCCTTCAAATACCCATTATCTTTCGATGAGTACCGCGACGCCTTGGGATGCGGCAAATTGGGTCAATATCTCCTGACCATAGGGTACACATATCCCATTTGTGATTATTATATATAAACTATCCGGAAGCACCCCACTGGTCAACGTAAGCCACAGAAAGTGCGTGGATTAGCAGTGAAGGGCGAAAATCAGCAGTGAATGGGATTGCTCGAACAAACTGACATGGAGTTAGTTCAGGACGAAGCGCTGGCCAGCCCCTGTGAGACAATCTGTCACCCGCGACCAAGCTCCAAGGAAGGAGAGCTCCGATCAGTGCCATTCCGCCCGCCGGTCAGTTAGCCACGTCTTCGAATCAAAGCGGGAGCTGGCGTCGCGAGTTGGACGCATGGTCCCGTCGGCATTCAGATTTGCTTGCAGCCGTGGTCGCGGCGGTTGGATTTCTGTGTCGCGCCTGGCTGGCACATGCCACATTCTTTAATCCCGACGAAGCTTGGCATTTCTCGGTCGCCAACCAAGACTCCCTCCGTCAAGCATATCAAGCAAGCCTCACGCTTTTTCATCCTCCACTCTTGATCTTGGTTCTTTATTTCTGGAGATCTCTTGGAACGTCCGATCTCACGCTGCGGTTACCGAGCGTCATTGCGGGTGCGGCCTTCTGTTGGCTTTACTACAAGTGGCTGAAAATGATTCTTGGTCAGATGGTGGCTTGGGTTGGTTTGCTCCTGGTGACCTTTCTTCCAACCATGATCGGGTTGTCCGCCGATCTCCGCCAGTACCCATTGATGCTGATGTTCTCGGCTGCCGGCGCCTACCTTCTTGAACGAGCCTTTGCGAGGAACTCTCCCGGCATGATGCTATTGTCCTCGGGATCCCTCCTGCTCGCGATGCTCTCTCACTACTCGGGATTCTTGTTTGCGGCAAGTCTCGGCATTTACGCCATCTTTCGAATGTTTGCGCGACGGCCGTCCACGGGCGTTGTGGCTTCGTGGACTACCGGGCAGGTCGCAGGGCTTGGACTCGCCTGGTCTCTTTACACAACGCACCTTAAAAGGCTGGCTGCCGGGTATCCTGGAGCGCAAAATCTGCGTCATGTTGCTGACTGGTACCTTCCACAATTTTATTATCATCCTGAGCGGGATCACTTGTTGCCGTTTCTCTTCCGAGGCACATTCGGCGTTTTTCGGTTTGTCTTCGCCTGGGTAGTCATGGGGCACATTGCCACACTGCTGTTCGCTGCAGGAGTAATTCTGCTCATGCGTCGCCAATCCCTGTCTGCGGATGTGCGGCTGACCCGTTTGACCGCGATTCTATTGCTCTGTCCGTTCCTCTTAAACTGTGCGGCTGTTGCCGCAGGTTTTTACCCTTATGGCCGCACACGACAATGTGTTTTCCTCGCGATGTTTGGTATTGCCGGCGTAAGCGTCGCGGTGACTAGAATCGCAAAGCAGAAATTCGCTTCGGCGTTGGCAATGGCGATTACCATGGTGATTCTGTGCCACTTTTTCGGAACTCAGCCTTCGCGGGATGATTTGCCGCTGGCCGATCGTCGGCGCGAGCACATGGACCAAGCCGTACAATTTATCCGGCGCCAGGTTTCGCCTGCAGATGTGATTTATGTAAACAAATCGACCGAATTCCAGCTAGCCCATTATCTCTGTGAGCGGAAACCCGTCGTGGCCGATCGCTCGGTTGCTGGCTTTGAGTCATTCCAGTGCAATGGGCTTCGGGTGGTCTCAGGCGATGTCATCCCGGACACCTTGTCCTACAAGTGGCATGAGCTGGCGCGTGCGTACAGCCTGCGGCCCGCGACCAAAGTGTGGGTAGTTGAGGGAGGATGGACTAGCGGATTTGCTGAGACGCTTCGTGATCGTTTTCGAGAGTTTTCTGACATTGAAATTCATTCCTTCGGGCACTATCTGGAAATCTTCAGCCTCACCGTTGAACAGCGAGAGACCGGGAAGGTGTCGCACCTGGGGAAGGTTAAAGCGGGCTGCCACCTCACCCGTTCGTTTTGATCATCTGCTCGGCGTGCTTCCGCGAGGTCTCGGTTAACTTCGCGCCGCTCAACATCCGGGCTACTTCCTCAGTGCGCTCGTCACCGCTGACGGCTCGGATGCTGGTGCGGGTACGGCCGGCCGAGTCCTTTTTCTCGATCACGTAGTGATGGTCGGCGAAGGTGGCGATCTGCGGCAGGTGGGTAACGCAGAGCACTTGATTGGCGCGCGCCAGCGCCTTAAGTTTTTTGCCCACGGCTTCGGCTGCGCGACCTCCAATGCCGCTATCGATTTCGTCGAAGACCAGCGTGCGCTGTGGCGATGATCGTGGACTTCCAGCTTTCTTCGCTGGCGAGGGCACGCGCGCCACACTTTCCTTCTTGCTCGCGGTCGAAGTATCGGTTTCGACGCTTACCTTTAGCGCAAGCATCAGCCGAGAAAGCTCGCCGCCAGAAGCAATGTGCTCCAACTGCCGCAGCGGCTCGCCGGGATTGCTCGAGATCATGTAGACAACTTGATCGATCCCCGTTGGAGACCAGTTCCCTTCCTCTTCCGAAGCTGTGATCTCGATGCGAAACGCCGATTTCATGGCCAGATCGTTGATCTCCGCCTCGACCAGTTTTTCCAGCCTGCGCGCAGCATCGCCACGCTTTTTCGAAAGAGCGCGCGCAGCGCCCAGATACTCAACTGCTGCCTTGGTTAAGTCAGCGCGAAGCTGGCGCAGGATTTCATCCTTGTTCTCGACGTCAGAGAGTTTAGTGGCGACCCCAGCCCCGAAAGCAATCACCGCGTCCAGGGTCGGGCCATACTTTCGCTTCAGGCGGTCGAGCAGAGCCAGGCGGTCTTCGACTTCCGCCAAATGTTCAGGCGATGCCTGAATGCCCCCGGCGTAATCGCGCAGAGTCGCTCCTATATCCTCCACACTGATGCGCGCCGTCTCCACTGCCGCCAGCGCATCCTGAAACTTGGGCTCGTATCGGGAGAGCTCTTCGATTTGCTTCTGCGCGGCCCGTAACGACGATGAAGTCGAAGCATTGCCCTCATACAGCAGATCGAAGGCGTTCATGGCGGCGTTATAGATTTTTTCGGCGTTGGCCAAAACGCGCTTCTCGGTTTCGAGGCGCTCGTCTTCTTCGGGCTGCAGCTTGGCTTGTTCGATCTCACGCTTCTGGAAGGTCCACAGATCCAGTAAACGCAGGCGATCCTGCTCATTGCGTTCAAGCTCTTCGATGTGACCCCGGATCTCCTTCCAGCGGGCAAACGTCTCCGACACCGGCTCCGTCTTACTGGCGGCAAACGCATCGAGTAGCGATAATCGCGCGGGACCATCGAATGCCAGAATGGATTCGTTCTGCGCGTGGATCGTCGCCAAATGCGGCGCCAGTTGCCGCAGCACAGCCACGGTTGCCGGCTGATTGTTGACGAACACACGGCCCTTGCCTCCCGTTGCAATCTCCCGTCTCAGAATGAGTGACCCGTCGTCCGACTCGTCAAGGCCGTTGGCTGCAAGCGTTTCAGATAAAGGCTTTTCCGATGGGCCCTCGCCCTGGAAGACAGCTGAGATCACGGCGCGGTCTGCGCCTGCACGGATCACGTCACTGGAAGCTTTTTCTCCAAGAAGAAGTGCTAGAGCGTCGATCAGAATGGATTTTCCGGCCCCGGTCTCGCCGGTCAACAGGTTCAGGCCGGAGGCGAACTCCACTGCGACATTGTCGATGACCGCGTAGTTCTCGAGTCGCAGTTCAACCAGCACGCGCCGTCCTGCCCTTGGAAAGGTCGAGATGACTGAGTTCGAGCGCAGCATAGCATGAAAGCAGTGGCCAGTGGGTTGGTGATCAGTGGACGGAAAAAAGGCCACGGCCGAAGCCGTGGCTTTGCCATGCGAACTCTCCTGAAAACAGGCGCTAAACAGCCTTGCGGAGGGTATCGGCGCTGTCGCGCTCGGAAACGGCACCGACGGTGCAAGTCTTGCAGCCAGCCGCCGCTTCTTTGCGACGATGGCGCAAGCGGCTCTGGAAAGTATCCCAGCGGCCCCCAATGCCGACCGCACTGTTGCTGATCTCCACTGTGTCAGTCCCTGGCGGAATAATTCGATCAGTAGTAGTCGCGCTGCGTTCAGTATCGCGCGGTTCCGATCCTGCAGCCCAGCTCAACATGGCGCTTGCGGTTGTCGTGCCTGCCGGACTGCCTTCCATCTGCTTGGTCGTCGGAGTGATATTCCGATCGGTGCCCATACGATGCATCACCGGTCCGCTCTCCCACTTCGAGAGGTAGCGCTTCTCGTAGTCTGACCACCCTTGTTCCGACTCCAGGTCCGACTCGTTGTACGGCGGGAAGCTTTCAATTTGTTCTTTGGTAAGGCCGACCTCAAAGTTATCTTCGTGTTCCACGGACGCCTTGAGTCCATCCGCCGGCACCAGGAACCTCTTACTCGACAGCCAGCCTCCCGTATCGACTACTACGTAACGGATGAGTCCGGTGGAATGGTCGAAAATCACATCTTCGATCTTGCCTAGCTTCTCGTCATTTACGCCATACAACTTCGCGCCGCGGATATCCTCGGCCGCTTCCGAACTGTCTGAAAAACGGTAGTTTCGTAGCAGTCCACAATGCGCCATTTGTTCCTCCTGCCAGATGAAATTGACCAACCGCTCGCTTTAAAAATCAAAGATCTGAGCTTTTTTGGATGCCGCGCTCACCGGAAGGGTATATCGGTGAGTTTACGGATGGGATACGTGTGGAAAGCAGCAGGCCGCAATCATCTATAATCCAGTCAAGGAATTCCTCACAAACCTAATGCAAATCTTCCCGTTGCTGGCAATCTTCGTGGGCGGCGAAATCCTGGACATGGTTTCGAACACAGGAGCGGTCGCCAAGGCTGTCCTTCTGATTCTGCTCGCCTTCAGCGTAATCTCTTGGGCCATCATTTTGACCAAGTGGAGCTTGCTTCGGCGCGCGCGGGTGCAGAGCGGGCGCTTTGTCCGGGCATTTCGCAAGGCTCAGCGAATGCAGGACATCGCTGCCGTCGCGGATCAGTTTCGCCCCAGCCCGCTGGTGGGAGTTTTCGAGGGCGGTTACGAGGAATACAAGCGACAGATTGCAAGCAACGCGGGTCAGCTCCGCGTCGACGGGGTGCGGCGCGGCATGCAGATTGGCGCATCGGAAGAGATCACGCGCCTGGAACGGAACGTGCCCTGGCTCGCGATCACCGCGGCCGTAACTCCCTTCATCGGTCTGTTTGGCACGGTTTGGGGCATTATTGACGCCTTCCACGGCCTGGGCACAGCCGGTGCAGCTACCTTGCGGGCGGTCGCTCCGGGCATTTCCGAAGCCCTGATCACAACCGCCGCCGGACTGGCGGCCGCCATCCCCGCCGTCGTCGCCTACAACTTGATAGGCAGCTCGATCCGAGAATTTGCCGCCCGTAGCGACGACTTCACGCTCGAAGTTCTGAACGCCGTCGAGCATATCCAGCCTCAAGCAATGGCTGAGGTGCGCCGCTAATGGCTTTCACCACCGCCAATGGGCGCACCCAGACCGGCCTTGCCGATATCAACATCACACCCCTGGTGGACGTGGTGCTGGTGCTGCTAATCATTTTTATGGTGACCGCACCGGTGTTGCAGTCTGGGATCGAGGTGAATGTGCCCAAGACTCGCACCGTGAAGGAAATCACGGAGGAGCGGCTGGTCATCACCATCAACAAAGACCAGCGCGTTTTCTTAGGCAGCGACGCCATCAATATCAACGAAATTGGGAGCAAACTACGGCAGAAGATCCGCGATCCGCGGAAGCAATTTATTTTTGTGCGCGCTGACGAGAATGTCCCTTTCGGCGCCTTCGCTACCGTGATGGACGCGGTAAAGCAGTCGGGTATCACCAATGTCAGCATTGTGACCCAGCCTCTGGAGCAAAATGGCGGCAAACGCTGAGATTTTCTTTGAGCACGGTCCATGGGGACGCGCATTGGCGTGGTCAGTCGGCCTGCACGTGGCGTTCGCCGTGTTCATTGTGCTCTATGCCGTCATCATTCCCGCGACCAGCGGCCAAGGCTGGGGCGCAGGGGGTGGCGGCGAGGCCATGGGAGTCAGCTTGGTGAGCACCGTTCCATTGCCGGCGAACCCGGCCCCGACGCAGAACGTCTTGGCCAATGAATCGAAGGGCCTGACGCGGTCACAGCCGAAGGTTGAAGAACAGAAAGAACCGGATGCAATTGATATTGCGGCGAAGCAAGCCAAGGTAAAGCCCAAGAAAATTCCAGCCGCGACCCATGAAAAACCAAAGCCCGAGCCTGAGGAAGAGACAAACCAGGTTGCCTTTGGGGAAGGCGGACCGGTCAGCGGGCCCTATGGCACCTTCAGCGCCAACGGGGCTAAGGGCGGTTTTGGCGTAACCGGCGGCGGCGGCGACTTTGGCACGCGCTACGCCTGGTATGTAAGGGTGATCCAGCAAAAAGTATCGGAAAATTGGCAGAAATATGAGGTTGATCCCAGAGTGAGCACGGCGCAGCGGGTTTACATCACCTTTGATGTGGCCAAAGATGGACATCCCCTGAACGTGCGGATTGAGCAGTCCAGCGGAGTACCGTCGCTGGATGATTCGGCGAGACGCGCTCTGCAACGCATCGACACGTTCGGGCCGCTGCCTCCGGACTACGGCGGCAGCAAGGTCTCAGTGGAGTTCTGGTTCGACTACAAGAGACCGTGACACAGCGGGTTGGGACCTTCTGATCGGACATTTTGATCGGTCATTTTATCGGTCATCTGATCGAAGATCGCGATTGACAGCACTCGGCTGATTGAGAATAAAGAAAGTAAACAAGGGACCAGTTGAATGATCAAGCGTGATTTGCAAAGCGCGACATATCGCATTACGATATTGTCTTGCAGCGTACACAATTTCCCAAAATGGATCTACGATAAGGTGAAGTCAATTCTTCCGCCGACGCTCAGGCGGCGTGCCAACGCACTGCCTACTCTGCTCGGCCTCTTGTTTTGCCTCGCCGTTACTCCCGCCAATGCCCAGGACTGGGTTCGCACCGGCACCTCTCTGGGCGCCGAAAAGGTGCGCCTGGCCGTTCCCGACTTCAAGTCTTCTACCAGCGACGCGCAGAGCACGGCCTTGCTGAAGCCTTTCAACGACACCCTTTGGAACGATCTGGACAATTCCGGCGTGGTCGAGCTGGTCTCCAAGAGTTTCTATCCGCTGCAAGCGCCGGGACAGCCTTCGGACGTCACCCTTCCGGCCTGGAATTCTCCCCCTCCTAACGCCGCCATGTTGGCATTCGGCAACCTTGGGGTTGCTGGGGGGAAAGTCACCGCGCAGGGCTGGCTCTTCGACGTAAAGAATACGGGCAGCCCGCAGGTGCTCGGAAAACAATATTCCGACAACGCCACCGAGGAGGCGGCGCGATTCATCGCTCACAAGTTTGCCGATGAAATCATTCTCCGCCTGGGAGGCGGCATACCCGGCATCTGTGAAAGCAAGATTTATTTTGTCAGCGACCGCAGCGGCCACAAAGAAATCTGGGTGATGGACTACGACGGCTCAAATCAAAAGCAGGTAACCCATCAAGGCTCAATCTCACTCTCGCCGCGCGTTTCGCCCGATGGTTCCCGCCTCGCCTTCAGCTCGTTAACCAAGAGTGGCTGGGAAATCATGATGTATTCTGTGGATCTGAACCGGATGGTAGGTTTCCCTCACTTGGGCGGCACCAATCTTTCGCCCGCATGGTCAGCGGACGGCTCCAAGTTGGCGTTTTCTTCATCACGCTCCGGCACTTCGCAGATTTATATCGCCGACGCTTCGGGTGCAAACTTGCATCGCGTGACCGGGAATCGCGGACCGGATGTTTCGCCGGTATGGAATCGTAAAACTGGATCACAAATTGCGTTCGTGAGTGGCGCCACCGGCCTGCCGCAGGTCTACACCATTGAATCCGACGGATCCAACCAGCAGCGCATGTCCGATCAGGGTTATGCGGTCTCCCCGGCATGGGCGCCCAATGGACAGTTCCTGGCGCTCTCTTGGATTCGCAAGTATGGTCCAGGGGCACCCGGCTCTGCCGATCTTTATCTGATGGATATTGCCAGCAAGCAGTGGGTACAGCTCACCCACGATGGCGGGCGCAACGATTTTCCGTCGTGGGCGCCGGATGGACGCCATATCGTCTTTCAGTCCAGCCGGTCAGGGAAGGAAGAGATCTGGATGATGCTGGCCGATGGCACCAAGATCCGGCAATTGACTTTTACTGGACGCAACACGCAACCCAATTGGAGTTGGAAATAAAACACTTCGTCTGACCTCGACACTTGAGGTCCTTAGGGAGGGAGACTAGTGAAGCACCAAAAAATGAAATGGTTCACACTCGTTCTGGCGATGAGCGCCGTTCTCATGCTGGGAGCCTGCAAAAAGAAAGCAGCCCCACCGCCGCCACCAGCTCCACCACCGCCGGCACCAACAGCCTCATTGTCGGCCAACCCCAACACCGTTCAGCAGGGGCAGTCGACGACGCTGACTTGGGAAACTACCGGCGCCACCGACGTTTCGATTGATGGCATCGGCGCTGTGCAGCCCAGCGGCTCGCAGCAAGTGACACCAGCAGAGTCGACCACTTACCATCTGACTGCCAAGGGAGCCGGCGGAACACAGGAAGCGACCGCGCGCGTTACAGTCACTCAGTCTGCGCCGCCAACCGCTACTGGTCCGTCGCCTACGGAAGAAGATTTGTTCGCGTCGAGCATCAAGGATATTTACTTCGACTACGACAAGTCCGACATTCGTGGCGACCAGCAGAGTTCGATCCAGGCTGACGCTCAGTTCCTCGGTCAGCACTCCAACGTGAATTTCACGGTTGAAGGTCACTGCGACGAACGCGGATCCACGGAGTACAACCTCGCTCTGGGCGACCAGCGCGCAGTTTCTGTGAAAACTGCGCTGACCCAGGCCGGAGTGCCAGTCAGCCGCATCAAAACGATCAGCTACGGCAAGGAGAAACCCTTCTGCACTGAGTCCAACGAAGCGTGCTGGCAGCAGAATCGCCGGGGCCATTTCGTTTACCAGAAGTAATTGATCTCGAGACGAGGGATGGCTGAAACCATCCCTCGTTGATCGGATTTTGCCGATGCCCGGCATCGTTGATTTGTCTGGTGAGGTTCGCCTCCCCTTGGCAGACATTTATTGGCGAGATCGTCTCTCGTCTTCCTGTTACCTATTACCTCTGGCGGTTGCAAGCTCTCTTTCCATCCATAAAACTCACAGCGTATGGGATACTCAAGGCATCTAAACTTGACTTAGGAACCGATTATGAAACTACAACGATTTTTCAGGGTGTTCGGTCTGCTGATGGCGCTCGGCTTGGATGTGATGCCGGCCTGGGGCGTAAACAAGGAAATCATCGAACTCCAGACTCAGGTGCAGCAACTGCAACAGCAGATGACGCTGATGCAGCGCAGCTTTGACGAGCGGATGGGCGTAATGAGAAACCTCGTCGAACAGGATACCGACGCGGTCAACAAAGTTGCGACCGCCATCACGTCCCTGCAAGGCATCATCCAAAAACAGCAGGGAGACGCTTCCGCGCGGCTCGACCAACTATCAGGCCAAGTCCAGGCGCTTAACGATACGCTAGATGAATTGAAAGCGCGCCTCGCCAAAGTCAGCAAGCAACTCGAGGACATGCAGGGCACGCAGCAGAGTCTCGCGGCCCAGCAGGCGCAGCAACAGGCCCAGCAGCAGGCTCAGGCGCAAGCACCTCCGCCTGACGTCCTCTACAACAATGGGTTGCGCGATTACAACGGCGCCAAAAATGACCTCGCCATCCAGGAGTTCTCCGACTACATCAAGTTCTATCCCAATACCGATCTTGCCGGGAACGCCTACTTCTATCTAGCCGAGATTCAATACAAGCAGGGGAACTTTCAGCAGGCGGTGCAGAATTACGATCAGGTGCTACAGAACTTTCCCAGCGGTAGCAAAGCTGCGTCGGCGCAATTGAAGAAGGGATTTGCCTTGATTGAGCTAGGCAAGCAGGACGATGGAGTCCGCGAATTACGCCACTTGATCCAGCGCTATCCGCATTCCAACGAAGCCCTGCAGGCACGCGACCGGTTGCGTAAGTTGGGAATTGCTTCGTCCACCCGGCCAGGAGAGTGATCGCAACGTAGAGCGCGGTAGGCCGCTCCCGCTAAGACGCGCTCCGGCTCAGACCGTCTTCGGATGCTTTGGGCGATGATGCTTCACCGCCTTGTGGGCATGATGCTTCTTGGCGGCGTGGCTACGTCTGCCGGACACCAGCCGTACCGCGGGCGTAGCTGGTCGTGGCACATCGCTCCACGCGAACGCACTCAACAACGTGAATACGCTGATAGCCAGTCTGAAAACAAATTGCTTCATACGCCTCCTCCATCTTCAAACACCCGCATACTTTATAACGCTTCCCTGAGGAAAAGTTTCGCTGTAGGCTAAATTCTGTGGACAAGCTTGGTTACCACTATCAGATTGCGTATCATTTTACCAAGGAGTAATCATGCCATATTCCAATCGGGATCAGGATAAATCCAAAGGCGCCACCGAAGATGACGGCCGTATAAATACCGTCCCCGGCAATACCAGCTTGCCTGGCCAACTCGGACACCGCGATCCTGACCCAATTATTAAGAGCTCGGACACCGATTTTCCCGAGCCCGGCGAGAACCCCGAACACAGCGGTGAACCCACGATTGAAGATAAGGATATCAAGCGAAAACGCTCCGCGTAAGATCTTCAATACCAACTTCAAGGCTGGACGATAGGCCTAGCGAATGCACGCGAAGAAACTTGGATTCTTGTTGAGCATGGCACTAGTAGCCTCTGCCATTCTAGCCACGAGAATCCAAGAGGTCGATGTGCCGATCTGGCAGCGTTTCGCCGACACAAACCGCGTCAATCCCTTAACGCTGCACCTGCAAGGCGAATTCGTCGAAAGCAATCTTGGCATAGCACGCGAGCCAGACGGTTCCTTTACGCTACGAATGATTGCCGAGCAGTACATGTTTGTGCCGCACTGCGTGCTAGTGCCGGCGGGTATTCCGGTGCATTTACGGATCACGAGCGCCGACGTGGTGCATTCGCTGACCTTCAGCGGTACCGATTACGGGGTGAAAGTCGCTCCCGGCGTGGTTAGCCAAGCTACGCTGCAATTTTCTCAACAAGCAGAATATCCAGCACCTTGCCGTGAATTCTGTGGTGCCGGGCACTTCGCCATGCGTTCCCGGTTGCGCGTAATTCCCAAGGAGCAGTTCCCTGTTCTGAGTCCAGACGAAAGAGGGAATTGTGCTTCGCGATAGTTTGCGCCGTCGACTACGCGGCGGCCATCTTTCCCAGTTTACCGTTTTTGTACTGCTGGGTGTTACAGTCCCTGTTATGTTGGCGGCAACGTTCGTGCAATTGCGGACCGAGACGCCCGCGATTCATGTCCCGTCCAACGTCGCCTGGACCGAAAAAACCCTGGACATCGCCTCCAACGGCGACGCCTTTCGCGGATCGCTGCTGGTTAAGCGCTGCGATCATTGCCATGGCGTCGAGGGCTTCAGCGACCGGCCTACCACTCCAAATCTCGCCTCCCTCGACCGGCTTGCTGTTTGGAAAGAACTACAAGACTTTCACTACGGCAAGCGGATCTCACCGGTGATGCCGCCCATCGCAGCAATCCTTTCAGCGCGCGACTCGGCTGATCTTGCTGCCTATTACTCGATGCTGCCCACCTTCCCCGACCCGCAAGATAATCGCAGCTTTCCTCAGGCCGCGCCCGATCCGGCTCAGACAAATCGGTCAGCGCTCCTGGTTGCCCTAGGGGACGCACAGCGCGGCATACCGCCTTGCCAGTCCTGCCATGGTCCCGTCGCGACCGTTAAGGCCGCGCCGTCACTGGCTACTCAGAATTCCGATTACGTTGCGAATCAGCTCGATCGGTTTGCCAGCGGCGCCCGCGCGAACGACATCAACATGGCGATGCGGATCGTCGCCAGCCAGCTTACCCCGGACGAGCGGTACCTGCTCGCCCAATACTACGGAGCCGGCTTCGGAAGATTCCCCGCGGGTGCTACGATACCGCAGGGAATGAAGGACATGAAATGACCGGTGCTATTTCCTCTCATGCGTCGGGCTGTTCAGTCTTCTTCTTCACTCTTACAACCGTGATCTTCGAAAATCCTTCGTCAAAGGTTGGAGCCTTGAGTTTCGTAGCCATGCGCCGCATGACGTCCTCGGGGACAACTCGGTCACGGCGCTGGTGACGCTCAATGCAGACTTCGAGCGGCACATCGAAGAACACGGCCTGCACTTCATAGCCGTAGTCTTTTGCCAGCTTGATCCAATTATGGCGCTCCTGCGGCGTGAGATTGGTGGCGTCCACATAATTCATAGGCCGCCGCGCGATAAGGCGGGCCTTGAGCATGGAGCGCAGGTTTGAGAAGACCAGGTCCTGGAAACGCTGCTCGGCAGGATCGTCAAACAGCAATGCTCGTACCATATCGCTCGAAAGCGGCACGACGTTGTTCCGCTTGAACCAGGAACTCTTGCCTGATCCGGGGAGCCCAATCGCGAGAACAACGACGCCTTTAGGTGTGCGCGACGCTACGACAGGAGGAACCGCCCGCTGTCCGGTCGGCGTGGCCGGTTCTGCAACAGGGGCAGCAGCGCGACCTGCCGCCGATGGCGTTTCCTCCGAAGGCGCTTCA
>Ga0209526_10000958_pt1 | contig 19014 bp, 18 predicted proteins | sample JacPinW_OM2H0_M1_FD_188566 | JGI IMG/M metagenome (GOLD analysis project Ga0209526, IMG submission 188566) | Forest soil microbial communities from Algoma, Ontario, Canada - Jack Pine, Ontario site 1_JW_OM2H0_M1 (SPAdes) (version 2) | ecosystem: Environmental > Terrestrial > Soil > Boreal... | reverse complement strand
CCTCACCGTTACGCCTGCCATCCGTCGCCATCTGAAGGCTGTGGCCGCAAATCGCAACAGTCCCCAGAAGCATGTGTGGCGAGCCCAGATCGTCCTTCTATCGGGGGTGTTTTTGGAGTCTAAGTGATCATCTGCCGCTGAGTCATAGCCCTGAGGTTAGCGGGTATCAGTCGGTGCGCATCAGACAGCAACACGCACATAGGCCAAAGGCCACGGTGCAGCAAGGGCGCCACCAGCGCGAATGGTCCCCAAGAGGTTCGTGATTGGATGCTACGAAGCTGTCGATCAGGCGGCTTGCGGTGCCTCGCATTAATCGAGCACCACCCCCTCACTTGTCGAGAGAGCAGATCACGTGGCTTCCTATCCTGGCGCGTTCGATGAAGCCGTGTTCGATCGGTCAGCGTTTGATACAGAGTCCGTGATTTGGATCGAGACCACAGATCCATCAGGTCGCTTCGAGAACCCAGGTGAAGTTCACCGCCCGAATGCGGCAGAATGAGTCAATAACTGGGCCAAAACCGGAAGCTTCATTGCTGTGCGTTTCGCGAACGCTCTCTAAATTTTAGTTTAGTGGTGTCGACGGATTGCGAAACCTAGACCGGCCTCACAGCATTCGGGCGTTCTAGTGAATTTGATCATGGAGCTTTCCCCCATGTCGAACATAAAATTCGCTTTCGCACTATTCATGGTCTTGGCCTCTGTTGGCGCGTCATTTGCGCGACACACAGGCTTGGTGGCAACGCAAAACATGCCAACGACGACCGGTTCTAGCGCGGTAGGGAAATGCTTCCAAGGCAGCCGCGCTACCGCAGCCGAGCGTAAACGTGCCGAATTTGTTCATTCCGACGGCGTCTGTTGGGCTCCCCAGAATACAATTGACGATCCGGGAGTTTAAGTGACGCGAAGGTGGAGTTGCTTACTTGACTAATCCTCACCGTTCCTCGTCAGGACGTACCCACCGATAGGGAGCTAACTCCCGCGTCTCGGTCAGCTTGATCATGTGCACCGGCGGCGCGTACCGGCCTTTCCGGCAAGAGCGACACTTCAGCGACGCTTCCAGTTTCCAAAGCGGTGTGTCGCGCGGCCGGCGTATCGCATCGAGCGGTAAACGCACACGGCCTACGGAACTGCTCACGGCCGCGGGCTTCACGAACGCGAATGTTGTGGTGAAAGATATTCCTTCGAAGTAGCGCGCTGAACGCACGTCCTACTCCGGCATATGAGTAACCCCGACTAAGGCGGCCTCAGCGCTTTCAGCCCCCGCGCTGGGGTCGCCCCCCTTGAGGCCGCTGCACCCGGTCAAAACAGCCACTTCCGGGCTCAAAACTCGCCCTCTTTGAGCCTCAATAACCCTCGGTAATGTTGGTGGAGGCTGGCGGGATTCCTCGTGTACGTCGGAGCGGACCGATGCAGCGAAGATTTCTCAGGGCCGACTGGATGTCGGTGGCTATTTGGGTGACGGGCTTAACGCCTTGGTTGGCGGTGGTGTGGTGGGCTCGGTATTATTGAGTACCGGGACAGAGTGCGGCCCCAGCTTGCGCCCCCGAGCTGGGGCCGTTTCCTTGTGACCGAAACAGGTCCATTCTTCACGCGGAAGTTAATGGGGATCGGCGGACAGCGAACCTACATCAGAATCGTGCCGGTCCCTCAGCCGGTACTTTTCTCTGCGGCCCCAGCTTAACCCCCAAGGCTGGGGCCGTTTTCCTTGAGGCTGCGGCACCCGGGTCCTACAGCCACAAATCCAACTCAAAGACACGTTTCATGCCCCCCTGGGGGCGGAACGGGTGGGTTTGGGATGACAACCGATACTATTGCAAACGGCCTTCTGGAGGTTGCTGACCAGACCGGTGCCACCCTTGAGACCGTCGAGCGGGTTTTTGATCTGATAAATGAGGCTGATGAGTACGGCGGGATGTTGAGGGTGGTAGATGGCAAGATGGATTTGTTTATAGGGGGTACGACCGAGGAAAGGGCTCTTTTGGTTAAAGTCGATGCCTCTGGGGACGCGATAATCGAGTTATGGGAACCAATTGTTCGATCCTGTCGCTTGGTGTGGGGGTTTGGTTCTGACGGCGGCCTTCGGCTTCAACGGTAGCAGGCCCTATAAGGCCAAACCAGTTCCCCACAAAACTAATATAAGCGCAAGCCAAGGGGATAAGCCGATGATCCAGAACGCTAGGGTCTTTCCCCTAACCAATTGATCCAATCGACTCGATGCTAATTGAGGCTATGCAGGTGCATGACGGTTACTCCGAGTTGGAGTCCAGCCCGTGTGGCCCTTATACGCTGCGGCTCGGCCTTAAGTCGATGGCTGGCGCGGCTGGCTGAGGCCGGAGAGCCGCTGCTTGGTCCCATTCAATAGTTTTGTCGAGTACGCGCCCCAGGCAAACCCGGATACCAAGAAAAAGGACGTGGTGTGGTTCGCGCTCAACGACGACAGACCGCTGACCGCCTTCGCTGGCATCTGGACCGAGTTCAGGGGTGATCGCGGCACCAAGTCGAAGCCGATCCCCGGCCCTCACCTCGTCTATGGCTTCCTGACGACCACGCCGAACGCGGTCGTTGAGCCGATTCATCCGAAGGCGATGCCGGTGATCTTGACGACCGATGATGAGCGCGACGTGTGGATGCGCGCGCCATGGGATGAGGCGAAGGCGCTGCAGCGGCCGTTGCCGGACAATGCGCTCAAGATCGTGATGCGCGGCGAAGACAAGGAAGATAAGTCGGCAGCATGATCAGAGCGGCTAGTTAAAGTCCGCTTTGCTGCGCTTAACGGACTAAGCTCGGACATCGAGCCAAGTCCGAAACGTGCCAACGCACTAAGTCGCTGCGCTCCACCCCGCTGCGCGGGGGCAAGAGCCGAGAAGTCGGTAGCCAGTCGAGAGGACAGCGATAGTCGAATGGAGAGCTCGTTCTGAGAATGGAGATGTCGGCCAACGTCACTCAAGGCCGAGTTCCCTATGAGCAGCGCTACACTCTCAGTCCGCTGGGTCACGCATAATCGAGGGCTGGCGTGCGCGGCGACGTTCCGGCGAAGTGAGACGATATCCTCCGCCTGCAGCAAGGCTCGATTGGATCGCCAGCATCGGAGATGCGGCGAGCACCGCAATGGTATAGAACGAGATCGAAACGGTTTTGCCCCCGTACTTTTTCGATCCACAAACGTGGGCTCGGCCTATGTGGTGCAAAGGTTGCCTTCAGGCTCATAACGCGGAAGTTGCAAATTGCGATATTTTTGCAACACGTAACCCTTTGGAATCTCAAGAGAGGCGAAGAATACTTTCCCTTATTAGCAAGCTTGTGCCGTGACGCTAAAGTTGTGGTCAGGCCACCAACCGATCACACAGGATTTTGCACGCTGATTTTCGGATCACACGGCGCTGCGAAATCCAGTAGCTCGCTGCATCGCCTCTGCCCAACCTCCCGCGACTTCGTGCCTTGGCGCTTCTCGGACGCCGGCCGCATCAGCGCGTGGTGAGTCTCGTCACGCCGGCGTCCGAGAAACCTGCACAACAAGAGACTCATGCGCTGCAGCAAAAATGATCGCTATTCGATCACCTCGTCGGCGCGGGCAACACTGCTATTTTAACGACAAGACGACCAGACCCGCCACCGGATCGGTGACGCCGAGACCGCCGCCAAGGTCTTCGAGCGCATCGCGAAAAGAATCGAGAGTGGAAATCATATTTGGCCGCGCCTGAATGCATGCGTCCATGTCTTTCCACTCAGCGACGATGCAGTAGGAACGTTCACCGGTCTTGATAATGTTGGCGTGCACCAAGCCTACCCAAGTTGCTCCAATTGTCTTGTGGGCATCCAGAAATTCCTGATCGCGATCCGGCTTCACTCGAAAACGCACAATATTGAAAGCGGTCATCGGCCTTCTCCCGTAGCCTGTGAGGTGCTCGAAGATACGCAGCCCGGCATACGTTACACCCGCGCCCGTTTTGCAGGATGCGCAATAACTGGGACGAAAAGCGGCCTATTGGGTCTTGATCATCTTGGCCAACTCCTGGCGCAATTCTGAACTATCATGATGACCGTGCACGGCCACGGCGTGCTGAACGGCTGCTTCTAAAAGTTCGTCCTCGGTATCCGCGGAAATCGCGACGGTGCAGTTCATCTCGCTTGGATAATCCCGGCAATCGACAAACAGTCTGGCCATATGGACCTCCCCTTGGCACGCGGTCCTCAGCATCCGCAATTTAACAGGCCAAATTAACAAACTGGAAGACGGTGAAGGTCTGGTCGGACGAAATATCTTCCGAGGTCGCCGACGTCCGAAGTGGTCAAAAGCGACACTTTGGCCGTGTGCCGGTCACATCCGGTGTGCCCCTGTGAACGGACATAGTCAGACCGCATCGGTAGGTCCGGTTGGTGCCATTTCCGGACTCATGCAGCGCAGTATCATTCGAGAACCTTGTCGGCGCTGGCCAGCAGCGTCGCCGGCACGGCGAGCCCGAGCGCCTTGGCGGTCTTGAGGTTGATCGATAATTCGAATTTGGAAACCTGATAATACGGGATATTGCCGGGTTTGGCGCCGCGCAGGATCGCGTCGATGTCGCTGGCCACCCGTTTGACCAATTCCCCCAGGTCGAAGGAGTAAGCCATCAGGCCGCCGGCATCGACGGACTCAGAGAATGGATAGATCGCCGGAATTCCCGCCTCACCGCAGACAACTCGCTCAGCGCGGCATCAGTCTCGGCGACGATATTCGGCGTCAGCCCCGCCGCCGCGAACGCGCGGTCGATGACGACGCGCTGATGCTTGGGGAGTGGTGGGAGCACGAGCGGGAGCTTCGCGATTTGTTCGAGAGATACCACGCTCTGACACTCCGCAAGAGGTTCGCGCCGGACTAGGTAAAGGCGTTGTCGGAAAATAGGATGACGCGAGAAATTCGGCACGAAGTAATCTTCGAAGACCAGGGCCATGTCGAGTGTTTGCGCCTCGATCCTGTCTTGAAGCACATCGCTATCTGCGTCGGAAAATTTCAATGTCACTTTTGGCAGGGCCTTCTTGCACGCCGTGACAGCAGAGCCAGCGATGCCACCCGCGAGCGATACCGCAATTCCGAAATTGACGATGCCTTCAACCTCGCCGCTGCTCGACCGCACAATGCCGGGAAGCTGTTCGAGCTGACGAAGGATTTCGGAGGCTTCGCGAAACACGATCTCGCCGGCGGCCGTGGGGCGAACGCCGCGCGAGCTTCGCTCCAGCAAGGTGAAGCCGAGCCGTTCTTCAAGCTCCCCGACTTGCTGACTAAGCGCCGGCTGCGCGACGTGGATCGCTCCAGCGGCGCGCGAAAAGCTGCCCGATTCGACGACCTTCACGAAATAGCGCAGGTGACGAAACTGCATGACCGCGTGCCTTCCCACTGCCTTCTTAAGCGGCCTTTTGGAGCCGGCCGTCTTGCCTAGCTCGATGACGGACCAGCCGCCCGCATTTTTGCACAAGGCGTGGGGCTTCGCACCTGCAAAATTATGGCAACATCGCAAGAGGGCTGTGGGAAAAGCGCTAGGTTTTGCGAGGGTGATCTGGACTTGGCGCTACTCTTGACCTGATGGCGTGACGTTACGCGACGATCAAAGTGCGGCTCGCCGTATTGGAGACTTGTACGGTCGAATATCGATAAAAGACGAAAATGGGGCTCCAGCGCAAAGCAATGGGAAGCGCTGGAGCCGTATCAGGGTGCTTTCCGGGGAAGGAGCGTAGGCAGTTCCCGTCGGCTTTATTTATCCTCTCAAAAGTACTGCGTGGGCTTCCGCACGGCGAAGCCATACGATTGGTTAGGGAGCGGATCAGCCTGATTATTTCCAGGAGCCGTTGGGCAAACGGCCGTGGTAGGGTGTATCACGGCAGTGTCCCCAAGGGCCTCGCCAGAAACCCGGAGGGCAGCCGTTCCAATTATTATAGGCGTTACGGTAAGAGCCGAAATAGCCGCCGGGATAAGGCCCAAAGCCATACCGATGACATGCCCCGCCTGGCCCGCGATAGCCGTTGGGACCGCATCCATCGGCTGCTATCGCAGACTGCGTCATTGCTAGTGAGCATCCTAAGGCCGCTGCGGCTATCAGGCCCAGCAAAGAAGTGTTCTTGATCATTTTTGTTTTTCCTTTTGATTTCGTCCGATTATTCCGACGATGTTTAGGTGTGTTCGGAGGAAGTTTCGATCCGATTGTTGTGAGATAAACTGGCGAATTGAGCTGCACAAATAGGACTTCGATATGTGGGTATCAGCGCGTGGGATAGCGGGTGGCTCGCGGGCTTTTGAGCCGCCTATTTGGATGGATAATAGTCGCTAGTGAAAACGATGGCCGCACATGGTGTGGCTTGATGAACAGTCAGAATGACGATGCCTTTGCGAGCGCAACCGCGTGGATCGGGATGGTCAGGCGCTCAATATCAGCCTGCTGCTGAGCTCCGAAGACGTCCCTCTCGTCCGCAGACGCCGAGACGTTGGGGCGATCGATCGAGATCTTAATAGCGTTGCAGGTATCGACGAAAAACGTTCCGACCACGCGGTCCGCAGGTAGGGAAAGGACTTTTGCAATGTTGTTCGTGCTGAACACGTTGGAGCGTAGCGCCGCCTCATAGTTTTCACCCGACGTGAAAATGATGTCGAAGGTCAGGCGATTGATTCCAGCATCCTTGCTGCGGATCACGACGGCCATATCCAGCAGTCGCAGGGTACCGAGTGGCTCGCATCCAGGCTGGAAGACGGCAATCAGCGAGAGGGTACGATCGTCCAGATTGCCTTTGTATCCAGTCTCTCCGATATTGTAGTAGCGAGCGCGCTTGCTGCCTTCGTCGGCCCACACGGAACCGTTCGCCCGATAATAGGTGATGGGAAACATCACGTTCTTGATCACGTCCTCGTTCTGCAGCAGATGATAAAGCGACCAGGCATAGGCGTCCGGGGCGTCGAGATTTAGCCGGGAGCTGGCCTTCGGCGCGGCCAGCCTCGCGATGCGTTCGATCTCCCGGGCGTGAGTTTCGGAGAGCTGCTTGGGGTCACGATCAATGGTGCGCAGCAGGATGGCCGGGTTCGATGCGTCCGCGTCGGTGATCGTATAACTGGCATCGGCCAGCGCGTCGGGAAATTCATTCTCGACCAGCTTGATGACCGCAGCCTTGATCTTCGCGTAATTCTCGAAGAACACGGGATCGCGGGTACCGCTCGGCACAATGGCGCCGTAAAGGCCGTCCTCGTGCCGGAAGCTGACCAGGTTGGGGGAAAGCGGATAGGCGATGTTGCCAGCGGTCGCCTTGCGGCCGGGATATCCGTAATGGATAAGATAGTGCGTCAGCACGCTCGCCAGCAGCACAGCGGCCTGTTCGGTCTTCGCCGTCGTTTCGATGATGATGCCGAGTTCGCGCTGCGATCCGTCGACCGGCGTGACCTGCACGCCGTTGCGGCCATAGACCAGAACATCGGCCGGTATTTTCGCAAGATCGGCCGGATCGATATAGATCAGCGAGACCTTGCGGGCGCCGAGCCGGCGCGATCCCTCGAGCTTGATGCTCCATGGCCAGGGTTTGCTGGAGCGCACGAAACGGCTGTTTCGAATTCCCGCGCTCCGGTCATCCCTGGAGAAAAACTGCGTCTTCTCCATGACCAGAATGCCCTCGGGATAGAACTGCAGCTGGGGATGGCTTTCCTCGTAGAGTGAGTGCGCGGCGATCGAGTAGGCCGTGCAACGACGCGCCGGATTGGGCGCGATGAAAATCGCGGTGCCGTCGTCATAGATTTCCGCGACGAGACAATCGGACGGCGAGCCCGGATCGCAGGCAAGCGCGCCGCATTCGAGCACATGGCCGACATGATAAGCCAGGCCGGGATCGATACCGCGCCGGATCATGTCGGAGGCGAACAGCGCGATATCGCAGGACCGGCCGGCGATCACATACTGCGCACCGTCTTCCAGCGCGGTCATCAGCGGATGGATTCCCATCTGCCCGACGATGGTGCTTTCGCACAGCGCGTCTTCGTTCAGTTCGGGGCCGCGGCCGGTCGCGCGCAAGGCCCCCTTGTGGAATTCCTTGATGACGATTTCCGGATCAAGTTCGGCGCCGATGACGGCGACCTTGGCATCCCCGACATCGAGTTCGGCGAAAACCTCCTTCGCGAGATCCACCATCCAGTCGAGATTGCGGTTGCCGCCGGCCATGCCGCTGCTGCCGAGGATAACCGGACAGCCGATCTTCTTGCCGGCCTCCACCATGTGGGAGAAGTCCGCCTTCACGGCCTCGCGCTCGAAATATTCAGTGCCGGTGCCGAGATAGTAGGGCCCTGCGTCCATCGACCCGCCGTCGCAAACGATGGCGTCGACGCGGCCATTGATCGCCGTCTCCAGAGATCCCTTCGGATATCCGTATCCCAGAGCGCCGCAGGCGGAGACCACGCGATAAACAAGTTTTGACATGCCAATGACCCTTCGTGAGTGAGGGGCTAACCGAAACGATCTCGCCCACCTGATGTGACGAGATATGTGTCGGGGCGGCGTTCAAGACAAATACTGCTTCGATATGCGGGTATCGGCAGAGCATATGACTGCGAAGGCTCGCTTATCCCGCCTCGCGCCGCACCGCCTATTTCAGCGGGCAGCATAACGTGTAGTTGGCTCGCAGAGTTGACAACCTCCTCGTGTCTTGGTGCAAGGTTGTCTCGGCTCGGTGCCTATGAGGAGGGGCGGATGCAATACCGCCATCTCTATTATTTTGTTAGAATCGTCGAGGCCGGCAGCTTTTCGCAGGCCGCGCGGACCATTCACGTCGCGCAGCCGGCTCTCAGCCAGCAGATCGCGGAATTGGAAGCCGCCCTCGGCGTGCCGCTTCTGCAAAGAAGCGCGCGAGGCGTCAGGCCGACAGCCGCCGGGCAAAAATTCTACGATGAAGCGTCATCGATCCTGCGCAAATATGAGAATCTGCCGGGCCTGGTTCGCTCCAGTTCCGGGGATGTCGAAGGGCGGGTGAGCCTGGGAATGCCGGCGTCGCTCTCCACGACCATGGTAGGCCCCTTCATCGAGAAGACGCGGGCCTTGCATCGAAAAATCACCCTGAAATTCATCGATGGCGACAGCGAGTTTCTGCGCGAGGAAGTCGAGAAGAGCCGGCTCGATCTGGCGCTCGGATTCGAGGACGAATTTTTTCCCGTGGTGCTTCGCCAACCACTGTTCAAGCAGCACCATTATCTCATCAGCAGCAAGCGTTCGGCGCCGGTGACGGGGCCGACGATCTCGCTGGCGGAGGTCGCCAAGATCCCGCTGGTGTTGCCGGCAGGTTTGAACGCGCGGCGGCTCTTGATCGACAGGACCTTTGCCGCGGCGGGCCTTGCGTTGAACATCGCGGCGGAGGCCGTTACCGTGGCCAGCGAGCTGTCCGCGGTCCGCTCGGGCGCGGCGAGCACCATCCTGAACCTCGGCGACATGTCGGGCTTTGCGACCGACGATTTCGCCGAGCCGGTATTGATCGAGCCGACCTTCTACATGACCTGCTGTCTGTTGTGGTCGAACGAGTTTCCGCTCACGCGCGCAGCCGAGAGCGTGAAGAAGCTGCTGGTCGATTTCCTGAAAGAGCATATTCATCGGACCAAGCGGCCGGGCGCCGTGTGGCTCGATTAAGCCGCACGGCGCAGGCGCCGCTCTCATGGCGACTAGCTGCCGCCATGCTCGTCAGCGAACGCGACACCTGCCTGCGTTTCATCGATGGCCTGCCGGACCAAGTCCATCGCCCGGGCACGATGGCCGCCTTTGTTTGCGGTGGATTCCCGCAGCGAGCCGAGCGCCTGTTGGAGAGAAGACAGAGCGCGTTCCATATTGCCCTGATAGGCGTCGGCGGATTTCGCGGACGCGCCGAGCAAGCCGATTGCCGCCACGCCGGTTGCAGCCGCCGCCGCAAAGCCGCGGCGAGTTAGTTTTGACTGAGACATATCTTTTCCTTTTCTTTTCGAAGATTCAAACAACAGCAAGATTGCAAGCCGCTCGTACTCATGCGGTCGAGGCGCTTGCGCCACGGCGCACCACTCGCCGAAGCCTGGGTCCGACACAAATACGGATTGAATATGCGGCTATAGCGCGGGCCGATGGGCCAGCAGCATCGGGCCCGGACCGTGCGGCGAGGGCATCTCGCTTGAGGAAATGACGGGTTGTCTGAAGCCGTAACGGATTCGTGAAACTGGGCCGTTTACTGACGTTGCGGACAAGATTCCGTCAGCCGTTTTCGCGAGGCCGCGCCGTCGCGGCGCCCCTTAATTGACTGAACGGACTTCTCAAAAAGCCGCTTCGCCACGGCAGCTCTTTGGTGCGGCCGGGCGCGATCAGGCGCAGCCATAGCTTTCACCGATACCTGCATATTGAAGCTGTATTTGTTTTGGGCAGCGGCCTGGATCATTGGTCCGCCCCGCCAGGCGGGCAGACCATTTCGGTTTGCTCCCCGTTACACAGGGGCGATCGAGGGCATGTCCAACCGCATCACCATACGAACAAGAAGCGATAGCCTCGCCTCGCACATTTTGCCGGTTTCGGGAACGATGATCGGCGTGTGCACGACCCTGATCGGGTTGGTCAAGCTTGCCGAAGCGAAACACGGATCGTCGCATGTCGATGAATATGCGGCGATGGCCGCCATCACGTTCCTTGCGAGCGCGCTGACCTCGTATCTGTCGATCCGCTATTCGGGTCGCACCAGACTGAGCTTTCGGATCGAACGAATGGCCGACGTGATTTTCCTTTGCGGTCTGGTCGCCATCACCCTCGTCGCAACGCTGTTTGCGTATGAGGTCATCTAGGGCGAACCGGAGTTCGCTGCCAAAAACGGGTGCTGTCCGCACCCATCGCAACACCAAGTTCTGAATCGTAACCCACGCGCGGGCAGCGCCCGCATTTCCATTGTCCAAGGAGAGAACACATGAACCGGACTTCAAGCAGAATCATTGGCGCCGCGCTGATCGTATTCACGCTGGGCGGCGGCGCGGCGCTCGCGCAGGGTACCATGGCGCAGCAGGACTCCTGCCGCCCCGACGTATTTCGGCTGTGCGGCAACTACATTCCCGACGTCGGCCAGATCGTCGCCTGCCTGCGCGGCAATGAAGCGCGGCTGAGCGAGCCCTGCCATCAGGTCATGTTCACCGAGCGCGCCGACGCCAGCAGGTATGTGACGCCTGACCGCGTCCGCCCCGATTGGAATCAATGAGGCTCATCATGAAAATCCTGAAACCCATCGCGGCTGCTTCACACGTCGCACGTTGTTTCGGTGCATTGCTTTGCGCGGCAGCGCTTGCACTTCCCATCGGCACAGCTCACGCGCAAACACCGTTTTATCAGGCGTCTGCCCGGGATATCGCGGGTCCGCCGGGCACCCTGATCCGCTCCGAGCCGATGGCGTTTGCGCCGGCCGGCGCTGAGGCCTATCGGGTGCTCTATCGGTCTACCGGCATGCATGGCGAGCCGATCGCCGTGTCGGGCGTGATCATCGTCCCACCGGGGCCAGCGCCGGCAGCCGGGCGCCCAATCGTCGCCTGGGCTCATCCGACCACCGGTGTCGTGCCGCATTGTGCGCCGTCGCTGGCGATCTTCGCGTTTCAGCAAATGGCTGGACTGCGCCAATTGATCGAGCAGGGCGCGGTCGTTGCCGCGACCGATTATCCGGGCCTCGGTACGCCGGGTCCGCATCCCTATCTCGTCGGTGACAGCGAAGCGCGGGCGGTGATCGATTCCGTGCGTGCGGCACGTAGCCTGCCCGGGGTCGGCGAGGGCAACAGCTTCGCGGTGTGGGGCCACTCGCAGGGTGGGCAGGCTTCACTCTATACAGGCCTGATCGCCAGGACCTACGCGCCGGAGCTCAATCTGGTCGGCGTCGCCGCGGCTGCTCCCGCGACGTCGCTCGTGACCTTGATGGGCGATGACTTCAAGACGCCGGGCGGCAAGAATCTCACGGCGATGACGCTGTGGTCATGGGCGCGCATCTATGACGCGCCGATCGCAAAGGTCGTCGTGCCCGAGGCGATTCCGACGGTCGACCGCCTCGCGAACGAATGCATCGAATCGATCTTCGACATCCTGGCACGACGCCGCACCGAAAAGCCGCTCGAGCAGAATTTCCTCTCGGTGCCGAACATCGCCGTGGTCGAGCCCTGGCATTCGCTGGCGGCGCGCAACACGCCCGGCCCGTTGCCGTCGCGCATCCCGTTGTTTCTCGCGCAGGGCACGACCGACGACATCGTTCGTCCCGAAGTGACGCGCGCCTACATGCAGCGGCAATGCAAGGCCGGCAGCAAGGTCACCATGATGTGGGTGCCCGGCGTCGGTCACGGCTTCGTTGCCCGCGACAGCGCCGATAACGCGGTGGCCTGGATGATGGACCGCTTTGCCGGCAAGCCCGCGCCCAGCGATTGCGGCAAGGCCGTGCAAGCGCTGGCTCAATAGGTGAACCATGTCCCGACTGGTCGTTGAACTGATGCGGCCCTATCGCCGCTGGCTGGCCATTGTCTTTCTGGCCATGCTGGCGGAGATCGCGACTAGCCTCGCCGCGCCCTGGCCGTTAAAACTCGTCATCGACGATGCGCTCGGCAACCATCATCTGCCGCATTGGCTCGACTGGGCGCATGAATATGCCGGTTTCAGCAAACATACGCTTGGCGTCGCCATGTTCGCGGGCGCGGCCACGCTCGCGATCGCCGTCATCGGCGCGGTCGCGAGCTATATCGACAATTATTATACGACCAGCGTTGGCCAGTGGGTCGAACGATTTGCGGCTTCGCATCTACGAGCATCTGCACCGGCTTTCGCTGCGCTACTACGACCATGCCAAGATCGGGGCGTTGGTGTCGACCATCACCAGCGACGTCTCCACCATCCAGGATTTCGCATCGTCCTCGACGCTCGATATCGTCATCGATCTCCTCACCATCCTGTTCATGGTGGGGCTGATGTTCTGGCTCGATTGGGACTTTACGCTGATCGCCGTCGCCTTCACGCCGGTGCTGCTGGTGTTCGTCTTTCATTTCAAGAAGGCGGTGAAGGAGGCGACGCGGGCGGTACGCGTCCGGCAAAGCGAGGTGCTGTCGATTGTGCAGCGGGGGCTCGGTGCGATCCGCGTCACCAAGGCCTTCGGGCGGCAGGACCTCGAGCTTGCGCATCTGGAAGCCGCCAGTCACGCCACCGTCGTGGCAGCGCTGCGCGCAAGGAGGATCAAATCCCTGATGTCGCCGCTGGTCGCGATTGTCGTGGCGATCTGCACGGCGGTCGTGCTGTGGAAGGGAACGTCGCTGATTGTTGCCGGCACCATGACCGCCGGCGCGCTGACCGTCTATCTCGCCTACCTCAAGAAGTTCTTCAAGCCGGTGAAGGACCTCGCCAGCATGAGCAGCACGATAGCGCAGACCACGGTGGCGCTAGAACGCATCCAGAACGCATCCAGACCATTCTATCGGCCGATGACGTCATCAAAGAGCGGCCCGGCGCCATCGATCCCGGCCGCGTCGGCGGTGCGATCACCTTCGACCGCGTCAGCTTCGGCTATGACAGGGACGATCCTGTGCTGCACGAGGTGTCGTTCAACATCGAGCCGGGGCAGGCGGTCGGCATTGTCGGCCCAACCGGTTCCGGCAAATCGACGGTCCTGAGCCTGCTGCCGCGTTTCTACGATCCCACGCTCGGCCGCGTGTTGATCGATGGTGTCGACATCGCCGACTACAAAGTGGCGGCGCTGCGAGCGCAGATCGGCTTCGTGCTGCAAACCGTGCTGTTTCCCGGCACCATCCGTGAAAACATCGCCTACGGACGACCGGGCGCCACCGACGAGGAAATTGCTACCGCGGCCAGGATCGCGAATGCCGACGAGTTCATCGGCCGCATGCCGCGAGGCTACGATACCATCGTCGGCGAGCATGGCAACACGCTCTCCGGCGGCCAGCGCCAGCGCCTCGCGATTGCGCGCGCGGTCATCCGCAACAGCCCGATCCTGGTGCTGGACGAGCCGACGGCCGCGCTCGATGCGGAGTCGGAGCATCTCGTCATCGAGGCGTTGCGGCGCCTGATGAAGGGCCGCACCGTCATCATGATCGCCCACCGCCTCAGCACCCTGATCGACGCCGACAAGATCATCGTGCTCAAGAACGGCATGGTCGCGGAGGAGGGCTCCCACGCGGGCCTGATCGCCCGCGGCGGAATTTTTGCCGACCTGCACCGCATCCAGTTCCAGCACGCGAGCGCCGCCTGAATCCTGAGGAGAACAACCATGTCGCACCGATTGATCGTGCTTCCCGACGATCGCGCGCATGCGATCATCGATCCCATTCGGGCCGCCCGGCACAGCCTGAACATCCGGATGTTCCTGTTCACCGATCCGACCTTGCTCAACGCGGTGATCGCCGCCCGGCGCCGCGGCGTGAATGTCCGCGTCATGCTCAATCCCGCCCGGCGTGACGGCACCAGCGACAACGAGTTCGCGCGCGCGGCGCTGCTCGCGGCCGGCGTCAGCGTGCGCGACAGCAACAAGGCGTTCGCCGTGACCCATCAGAAGTCGATGGTGATCGACGGGCGAGTCGGATTCATCGAATCGCTCAATTGGGAAACCCGCGATCTGACCGAAACCCGCGATTACGCCATCGAAACAACCAGCAAAGCCGAGGTCGCCGAGATGGTGCGGTGCTTCGATGCCGACTGGGAGGAGAGGACGTTCGAGCCGCAAGCCGGCTCCGATCTGATCTGGTGTCCCAACAACGGCCGCCAGCGCATCGCCGATTTCATCGATGGCGCGAGGAAGACTCTGTGGCTACAGAACGAGCGCTACCAGGATATGGTGATTATCGAGCGGCTGGTGCGCGCGGCCAATCGTGGCGTCCGTGTTCGCATCATGTCGCGCGCGCTGCACAAGCTCAAAAAGAAGAAGCTGTTCGAGGGTGTCAGCGGCCTGCGCATCGTGCACGACGTCGGCGCCAAGGTCCGCGCGTTGAAAGATCTGAAGCTCCACGGCAAGATCATGATCGCCGACGATGAGCGCGCCATTGTCGGTTCGATCAATCTTAGCCCGGGCAGTTTCGACGATCGCCGCGAGCTTGCGATCGAAACCGCCTCACGGTCTGTCATCGAGCGCCTGGTCGAGACCGCACGTCACGACTGGAAGCACTCGCGCAAGCTGCCGCTGTCTGACGAGGCGGTGTTGGCCGACCTGGAAGGGCATGGCGTAAAGGATGTCAGTCGGCTGGCGCTGGCTCACAGCGAAGGCGCGCACCATCCCTGATCCCGCTTCGCGGGCTCAGTGCTCTTGTATCCACTCCGCGCCGGGCATGTCGGTCTCGCTGACCCGGCGCTTGACGAAGGTCAGGAGAGTATCGCGCACGGCCTCGCCGGCATTGGTGAGCGGAAAGTCGGCAGAGCAAACGATCGAGCAGGTCAGATAGATCGGTGGCTCGATCAACGCCGGCTTTGCAAAGGCATTGGGCCCGAAATTGGAGAGGTCGCCTATGGGCAGTATGGTGCAGCCGACCTCGTTTCGCACCGACCACATCTCGCTGATGAGGGAATCGGCTTCCAGCACGACATTCGGTGTCAGCTTTGCTTCGGCGAAGACGCGCTCGAGTAAGGCACGGCGGCCGTTGCTGGCACCCGGCAGCACAAGCGGCAGGGCGGCGACCCGTTCGAGAGAAACTACTTTGTCCTGATCCACGATCGGCTGGCGCGACACAAGAAACAGCTTCTGCCTGAAGAGCGGCTTGCGAGCCAGCGCCGTGACGAATGCGTCTTCATAAAGGATGGCGAGATCGACCGACGCCGACGCGATCTTGCTCTCGAGGGTGAGGCTGTCTCCGTCCGACACCCGGATGACGACCTTCGGAAACGCTGCTCGGCACTCATCCAGGAAGCCCACCAGCGCGGGCGCCAATGACGATGCAAAGCCGAGGTTGACGGTTCCTTCCGCCTCGCCGGTGCTTGAGCGGACGACCCCCGGCAGCTGGTCGAGCTGATGCAAGATCGCTGCTGCTTCCTTGTAGAGGATATCGCCCGCGGCCGTCGGCCGTACGCCTCGGGCGCTGCGCTGAAGCAGTGCGACGCCCAGGCGCTCCTCCAGTTCGGCCACTTGCTGGCTCAGCGCCGGCTGCGCGATATGAACAACCGACGCCGCCCGGGAGAAGCTTCCGGCCTCGACGATTTTCACGAAGTAGCGGAGCTGACGAAACTGCATGTGACCTGCACGCGACTCTGCCGGCACATCATCCACGGCTTGCAGCGTTTCGCAAGGTCAGGAGCCCATCGCTCTTTGCGGTATTCAACTCGCGGTAGCGCATAACGAATCTGTGAAGGTGTTTCCAATCGATTTCATCTGTTTCAAATCGATTTCATCGCCTGCAATTTCACGAGAATCGGCGTGCAATCCCGCTTTTTTAGGGGCCATTCGGTCTCGCAGCACCCAGCCATAGGCTTCGGCGATACCTGCATATTGAGGTGGTATTTGTTTTCGCGCCTCGCGGGGAGCATGTCTCCGGCGCGTTAGCGGGCAGGGCAATTTGATCGCCCTCGGCCCAGGTCTCCAACTTTCCAGAACCAACCCGTCACCGTGGCATCGCAACCCGATGCCGCGCGTCGATTCACCATTGATGAAAGGAACTAAAGCCATGAATACCATCAAGTCGATCTTCACCCGCCACGTCGCCGCTGTTCCGGCGCGTCCCTCGCGCAAGACCCGCGTTGCCATGGTCGCCGTCGTCGGCATGCTCGGCACGGTCCTGAGCGTTTCCAACGCCAACGCCTTCACCTGCGTCCGCGGCATCTATCGCGCCGGCTGCGTCAGCGCCTACGGCTCGGTTGGCGTGGGTCCGAACGGCGCGGTGGCGTTCGGCCGGTATGGCAACGTCTATGCCTATCACCGCGGCTCCGGCTGCTTCTGGCGTAACGGCCAGCGCATCTGCCTCTGAACCCATAACCCCGCAACAAGGCAACCGATCGACCGCGTCCTCACGGAGTTGGGGACGCGGAAGGGAGAACAAAGATGACAGACAAATTCGTTATGGCGCCTCGCAAACTCGCTGCCGGCGTCGTGTCGCTCATGCTGGTTTGGGGGCTCGCGGTCGCGCCCGCTCGCGCGCAGGACGCCGCCGCTTCGGCCCAAGCTCAAACTCAAGCTCAACAGAAGCTTCCCGAAGGGCAGGTCGAGCAACTGGTGGCGCCGATCGCGCTCTATCCGGATCCGCTGTTGACGCAGGTGCTGATGGCCTCGACCTATCCGCTCGAAGTCGTGGAAGCTGCGCGCTGGTCGCAGGCCAATCCGGCGGTGAAAGGCACCGCACTCGAGGATGCGATGCAGGCGCAGCCCTGGGACCCCAGCGTCAAGGCGCTCGCCGCGGTGCCGCAGACGCTTGAAATGATGAGCGCGAAGCTTGACTGGACCGAGCAGCTCGGCGACGCCTTCCTCGCGCAGCAGCAGGACGTGCTTGCAGCCGTGCAGAAGCTGCGCGCCGAGGCGCAGTCCGCGGGCAATCTGCAATCTACGTCGCATCAGCTGGTGACGACCGCATCGGCGCCGGCCGGCGTTGCGACCGCAGGCCTGCAACAGGCCATCGTGATCGAGCCGGTCAATCCCGATGTGTATTATGTGCCGATCTACAATCCGGCGGTGGCGTACGGCGCCTGGGGCTATCCGGATTACCCGCCGTTCTACTGGTATCCGCCGGGCTTCGTCGCCAGCAACGTGGTCTCGTTTGCGTCAGGCGTCGCGGTCGGTGCGGCGATCTGGGGTGGCTGCGACTGGTGGAATCACAACGTCATCATCAACGTCAACCGCTACAACGTCTTCAACCGCACCAACGTCAACATCACCAACAATATCTGGGCCCACAATCCGGCGCATCGCGGCAACGTGCCTTACCGCAACGCCGCCGTGGCGGAGCGCTTCGGCCGCGAGAACACCGCAGCCATGCGGGACGAGCTCCGCGATCGTCTGGGTGCGGGGCGTCCAAACGAGCAGCATCTGATGGAAGGCGAGCGCGATCTCAGAAAGGATATTGCGCCGGCGTCTCCCGAACGACGCGAAGCCGATGTCGGGCGTGACGATGTCACGCGTGATATGGGCCAAAGGCTGGAGCGGCGCGAAGCCCTGCCGCGGCCCGGTCTCGACCGCCCCCGTGTCGACGAGGGCGCGGACCTCTTGCGCCGGCGCTCGATCGATTCCTTCCGGCCTCGGGCGCATGATTTCGGCGGATTCCGCGAACGCTTCGGCGGACTGCGCAGGCTCTGAGCAACGACTGAACACCAACTGAGGTAACGATCATGAATACTCCTTCTACATTGTTCACGGAGCGCCGCCGCGTCGCCACACGGACAGCTCTCGCCGCACTTGGCCTTGTGGCTCTTTGCTCGACCGCGTTCGCGGCGGAGAAGCCGCCCTTGGCGCCCGATACCGTAGCGCCGTTCACCACGGATTCGCGGATTTCGGCGACCGTCGAATTCGGCCTGCCGGCGCTGGCAGCCGAGATCGACAACGATATCCCGCGCCGCCTCGCTACCATCGACGAGCGCGTCAGCTGCGTGCATCGGCGGGTGCTGTTCTTCAGGGTCAACGCCAATTGCGACATCTGGGGTTACGTCGAACGGTCCGGACCGGTCTCACTCTATGGCCGCGGCGATCGCGTCTATGGCTCGGTGCCGATCCATGGTGCGATCGAGGGCCAGGGCGCCAACCGCTTCACCGCCCGTATCCATGGCGGGACCGAAGCCAGCGCCACCATCGAGGTCGAAGCCCACCCGCAATTGAGCCGGGATTGGTCGCTCGACCTGAATTTCAGCGATGGCTTCCACTGGAGCGAACCGCCAGTCCTGCATGTCCTGGGACGCGATATTCCGCTGGCCAATTACGCCGAGCCGCGTATCCGCGCGCAACTCGCCAATGTTAGGGAACGTGCGCTCGCTGCGGCCCGGCGGCTGGATCTGCATGACAAGGCGGCGACGGCCTGGCGGCAATCGGTCCGATGCTGCGCGAATACATCGTCAGCGAGGCGATGCACGCGCTGGGCGTGCCCAC
>Ga0209526_10000957_pt1 | contig 19017 bp, 17 predicted proteins | sample JacPinW_OM2H0_M1_FD_188566 | JGI IMG/M metagenome (GOLD analysis project Ga0209526, IMG submission 188566) | Forest soil microbial communities from Algoma, Ontario, Canada - Jack Pine, Ontario site 1_JW_OM2H0_M1 (SPAdes) (version 2) | ecosystem: Environmental > Terrestrial > Soil > Boreal... | reverse complement strand
CCCGTCAGGCCGACGGCGCCGTGCTGGCGACCTATGGGGAAACCGTCGTGCTTGCGACCGTCGTTGCGGCGAAGACACCGCGCGAAGGCGTCGATTTCCTGCCGCTGACCGTCGATTACCAGGAAAAGACCTATGCCGCGGGCCGCATTCCCGGCGGCTATTTCAAGCGCGAGGGACGGCCGACCGAGAAGGAAACCCTGGTTTCCCGCCTGATCGACCGCCCGGTCCGCCCGCTGTTCGTCGATGGTTGGCGCAACGAGACCCAGGTGATCATCACGACGCTGTCGCACGACATGGAAAACGATCCCGACGTGCTCGCGATGGTCGCGGCCTCCGCGGCGTTGACGCTGTCGGGCGCGCCGATGCCGCGCACCACGTCGCATTCGGTATGACCGAGCGCAACTGTTCCGCCGGCCGCCGGTGGTGGTCCTCCCGCAGGCGTCTCGGTCGAGGCATTGGCGTCGGCAGGAGGGCTAGAAGGGGCCATGCCAGGACAGGCGCCATCGGCGCTGACAAGGTCCTCCGCCGTCACCGGCTTGTCCGGCGTCAGCGGCGGCGTTTCGATCGATACGTTCTTGATGAACAGCCGGCCGGGGCGCGAGAACCATTCGGCGTCTTTCGACAGCAGGTCGGCCGACGAGCCGCAGCCCGTGACAAGCGGGGCCAGCACCAGCAGCGCCAAGAGCTGCTTCCGATGGGTTTCTCTATCTCTCACGAATTAAGTTCCGACCCCAAGAGAGCGCTGCAAACGTTTGTCCCAACATCACTTTGCGGCACGACCGTGGCTTCTTGCGGTGCCGCCGTCGAAAACCGCAGATTATCATTAATCGCCTTACAGCGCTAATCCCGCCGTTGCCAGCGGCCACGCTCGTCGGCCTGCCAATAAGTCACTTCGTAACCGCGCGACTTGCACTCGGTCCAGGCGCCGCGGGCGGCGGCGAGCGCGTCGGCGTCGTCACCGTTGAAAACCAGGACCATGCGCTCGTAGCTGCCGGAGTCCGCCGGCAATGCGGCGTTGTCGATCAGAAACCTGACATTGGCCCGATTCGGATTACCCTCCTCGACCGCAAGCACGATGGGCTGGTCCTGAGCATCACCGGCGCGCCAGGTCGCGTGCGGCAAGAACGAATCGTCGCGATAGGTCCACAAATGCGCGTCGAGCGCCTCGGCGCGCTCCTGCGACGTCGATTGCACAACGACGCGCCAGCCACGCTCCAGCGATTTCTCAAGCAGCGGCGGCAGCACGCTCTCGATCGACATGTTTTGCAGATGATAGAAAAGCACTTCGGTCATCGCTCGTAATATTCCGCAACCAGCCGCTCCAGCAGGCGAACGCCGTAACCGGATCCCCAGCTCTGATTGATCTCGGTCTTCGGCGCCCCCATCGCCGTTCCCGCGATATCAAGATGCGCCCATGGCGTGCCGTCGACGAACCGTTGCAGGAACTGCGCAGCCGTAATCGAGCCGCCATTGCGCGTCCCGGTATTTTTCATATCCGCAAACTGCGAATCGATCAGCTTGTCATATTCCGGACCAAGCGGCATGCGCCAGACACGCTCGCCGGTTTCAAGCCCGACCTTGATCAAGCGTTCGGCGAGTTCATCGTTGTTGGAGAACAGGCCGGCATATTCGGTGCCGAGCGCCACCATGATCGCGCCGGTCAAGGTCGCAAGATCGATCATGAATTTCGGCTTGAACTTCTTCGTCACATACCAAAGCACGTCCGCCAGCACGAGGCGGCCCTCGGCGTCGGTGTTGATGATCTCGATGGTCTGGCCCGACATCGAGGTCACGATGTCGCCGGGGCGCTGCGCATTGCCGTCGGGCATGTTCTCGACGAGGCCAATGGCGCCGACCGCGTTGACCTTCGCCTTTCGCGCGGCGAGAGCGTGCATCAGGCCGACCACGCATGCCGCGCCGCCCATATCGCCCTTCATATCCTCCATGTTCGCAGCACCCTTGATGGAAATGCCGCCGGTATCGAAGCAGACCCCCTTGCCGATGAAGGCGACCGGCTGATCGCCGCGCTTGCCGCCGTTCCAGCGCATGATCACGGTGCGGCCGGGCCGGGTCGAGCCTTGCGCGACGCCGAGCAGCGCACCCATTCCGAGCTTGCTCATCGCCTTGACATCGAGGACTTCGACATTGACGCCGAGCTTGCGCAATTGAGCCGCGCGGCGCGCGAACTCGACCGGGAAAAGCACGTTCGGCGGCTCGTTGACCAGTTCGCGCGCCATGACGACGCCGTCGACGGTATGGGCATTCGGGGCGAACGCCTTTCGCGCCGCCGCCACGTCGTCGACCGCGATCAGCGCTTCGGCCCGCAGCACGCCGTCCTCGCCGTCTTTCTTCTTGGTCTTGTAGCGATCGAACTTATAGGCGCGCAGCCGCACGCCGGTTGCAATCGCGGCCGCGGATTCGGGCTTGAGGGCACCGTCAGGCGATTCCGCGATAATCGTCAGGGCATCGTTGCCAGGGCGCAGCTTGCCGGCGGCAATCCCGCCGAATTTGAGAAAATCCTTCTCCTTGAGCTCGGATGTCTTGCCGGTGCCGATCACAATCAAGCTCTGAATCTTGATTCCTTCAGGCGCCAGGATATCAAGCGTGGAGCCGCTCTTCCCCTTGAACTGGCTGGTGGCGGCCGCGCGCTTGACCAAATTGGCCGCCGTTCCCAGTGCCTTGCGCGTGGCCGGGCCGAGCTTCAACCCATCGTCGCAAAGCACGACCAGGATGCCGCGGGGCGGAGTGGAAAATGGGACGAAGCCGACCTTGACGGCGTCGGACATAGGTAAATCCTCCAAAAATCAGGGCTTTAGCCGGCTATGAATCGCCGCGGCGTGGATGGATGAGCCACTATGACCCGGCAGCCGCCACGCTGCCAAGCGCTGGCGTGGCCAAGCCGCCACAACGCGCGAAATATTAACCTTATATTGATGGTGCCACGGCGCAGCCATTTTGTTGACGGATCAAAGGGATGGTAGTGAGAAATAAGACGTCTGGGTGGATATCGGAAGCGACCAAGGGGGATCCCGCGTCAGGGATTGGTCGCAAACCACCGCTCCAGTCGCGAGGTGGGATCGTGCGGTAAGCGATGGGGTCGATCGACAAGTACATCTTCCGCACGACGCTCGCGTCGTTTGCGCTGGTCCTGGTCAGCCTCACCGGCGTGATCTGGATTACGCAGGCATTGCGCGGCATCGACCTGATGACGAGCCAGGGTCAGACCATCCTGACCTTTCTCGGCGTCACGAGCCTTGTGATTCCAGCGCTGGTTTTGATCATCTCGCCGATCGCGCTGATGATTGCGGTGTCGCATACCCTCAACAAGCTCGCGACCGATTCGGAAATCATCGTGATGAACGCGGCCGGATTCTCGCCGTTCCGCCTGTTCCGCCCATTCTTCTATGCGACCTGCGTGGTGTCGTTGCTGGTTGCCTTTATCGCCGCCTATCTCGCGCCGGACGGCATGCGGCGGCTGAAGCAATGGGACGCCGACATCACCGCCGACGTGCTCGCCAACATCCTGCAACCCGGGCGTTTTGCCCAATTAGACCAAAACCTCACCATCCGCATCCGCGAACGGCAGCCGGGCGGCCTGCTCACCGGCATCTTCATCGACGATCGCCGCGATCCGAACGAACGCGTCAGCATCGTCGCCGATCATGGAACCGTGGTGAAGACCGACAGTGGTTCGTTTCTGATTCTCGAAGACGGCAATCTCGAGCGTTTCGAAGTCGGAAAACGCGATCCGGCGCTAGTGGCGTTCGGCCGTTATGCGTTCGACATGTCGAAATTCTCCAATCAAGGCCGCGATATCGCGTTGGGTATCCGCGAACGTTATCTGTGGGAGCTGATTTCGCCGCCAGAAGACGATCCGGTCTACAAGGAAGTGCCCGGACAGTTTCGCGCCGAGCTGCATGACCGCTTCATGGCGCCGATCTACCCGTTCGCCTTTGCCGCGCTGACCTTTGCCTTCCTCGGCGCGCCGCGCACCACGCGCCAAAGCCGCAACTTTTCGATCGGCAGTTCAATCCTCGCGGTATTCGTGCTGCGCATGATCGGATTCGCCTGCTCGGTGACGGCGGTCAAGTCGCCGTTTGCCCCGCTCGTTCAGTATTTGATGCTGCTCGGCGCGATCGGCGTTGGCTTGTGGCTCATCATCGGCGGCATCGTGGTGGAACCGCCGGCTGCGCTGGTGGAGATCATCAACAATTCGAATGCACGTCTTATGCGGCTCTTTCGACGGCCGGCCACAGCATGAGCATGATGACCAACACGCTCGGACGCTATTTTGCCGGCCGCTTCGTGGTCGCAGCACTCGGCGTGTTTGCCAGCATCTTCGTGTTGCTGGTGCTGGTCGACTACATCGAAATGGTCCGCAAGACGTCGGGGCTCGCCTCGGCTTCTCCGATCGCGGTTGCGGAGACCTCGCTGTTCCGCGTGCCGCAATTGCTCGAAAAGATGATGCCGTTCTGCATTCTGATCGGGGCGATGACCTGCTATCTCGCGCTTTCGCGCCGGCTGGAGCTTGTGGTCGCGCGCGCCGCCGGCGTTTCTGCCTGGCAGTTCATCGCGCCGGCGCTGGCAAGCGCAATTCTGCTCGGGATTCTGGCGACGGTTGCCTACAACCCGATGTCGGCGAACCTGAGCGAGGTGTCCAAACGCATGGAAGCCGAGCTGTTCGGCTCCGCTCCGGGCGGCGGCGTGCAGGATGCGAGCGGTTTTTGGATCAACCAGATCAATAGCGACGGCCAGGTCATCATCAACGCCGCGCGAAGCGAGCAGCAGGGCGTGCGCCTGACCGGACTGACGCTGTTCCGATTCGATACGGATTACCAGTTCAAGGAACGGATCGAGGCGCGAGAGGCGAGGCTCGAGGAAGGCCAATGGCTTTTCAAATCCGTGCGCCGCTTTTCCCTCGATGCCCCCCCGGTGGAGCAGGACAGTTTCGCGCTTCCGACCACGCTGACGCCGGCGCAGGTTCGCAACAGTTTCTCCACACCGGAAACTGTGTCCTTTTGGCAACTTCCGACCTACATCCGCTCTTCCGAAAGTTCCGGATTTGCGACCGCCGGATATCGGCTGCAGTACCACAAGCTTCTCGCACAGCCATTTTTGCTCGCTGCCATGGTCATGCTCGCTGCATCTGTGAGCCTGCGGTTCTTCCGATTCGGTGGCGTGCAGAAGATGGTTTTAAGTGGCGTGGGCGCGGGCTTTCTGCTCTATGTGCTGTCGAAAGTAACTGAGGATTTGAGCAAGGCCGAGTTGATGCATCCGATCGCTGCGGCGTGGCTGCCCGTGCTTGTCGGCGGCCTCACCGGCTTTTTGGCCTTGTTGTACCAGGAGGACGGGTAGTGGCAGTCGTCGCCGCCCGCCAGAGCAGTGTGTTTGCGTTCCAGCGTCGCACGGTCGTGCGCCGCCATGGATGGCGCTTGGCCGCGCGCTGCGGCTCCCTGCTGGCTCTCGCTTTTGGTTTGACGCTTGCCGTGGCGCTCGATGTCGCGACGACGGTACCGGCGTCGGCACAAGGCTTTACCTACAACCCGCAGCCGCCTCGCCCGCGACCGCCGCGCACCGCCAATGATGGACAGATGCTCGTCCAGGCGGTCGAGGTCGATTACGACTACAACAATTCGCGGGTGTCGGCGGTCGGCAATGTGCAGCTGTTCTACAACGGCACCAGCGTCGAAGCCGACAAGGTGATCTACGACCAGAAGACCAAGCGGCTTCATGCCGAAGGCAATATCCGCATGACCGATGCGGACGGCAAGATCACCTACGCCGAAATCATGGATCTGAGCGACGATTACCGCGACGGCTTCGTTGATTCGCTGCGCGTCGACACTGCCGATGCGACACGAATGGCGGCGACGCGATCGGACCGTACCAACGGCAACTACACGGTGTTCGAGAACGGCGTCTACACCGCCTGCGCGCCCTGTAAGGACGATCCGAAGAAGCCGCCGCTGTGGCAAGTCAAGGGTGCGCGCATCATCCACGACCAGACCGACAAGATGCTGTACTTCGAGACCGCGCAGCTCGAGTTCTTCGGCGTCCCAATCGCCTATATGCCGTATTTTTCGACGCCCGATCCGACCGTCAAGCGTAAGACCGGCTTCCTGATGCCGGGTTTCTCGGAGTCTTCGGCATATGGATACGGAATTGAAATCCCGTTCTACTGGGCGATCGCGCCCGACTACGACTTGACTTTGAGTCCGCGCATCACAAGCAAGCAAGGCGTGCTGGCGCAGGCCGAATTCCGCCAGCGCCTGATCAACGGGTCGTACCAGATCCGCGCCTACGGCATCGACCAGCTTGATCCCGGCGCCTTCGCCGGCCAGCCCGGCGATCGTCAATTCCGCGGCGGCATCGACACCAAGGGTCAGTTCGCGCTGAACGACAAATGGGTTTGGGGCTGGGACGGCGTTCTGCTCACCGACTACCAGTTCCTGTCGGACTACCGGCTCGCCCAATACCGCGATCCGATGGCATCGTTCATCAACCTGCCGACCGAGGCCATCTCGCAGCTCTATCTGACCGGTGTCGGCGATCGGAGCTATTTCGACGCGCGAACGATCTACTATCTCAGCCTTTCCGGTCTGCAGTCCCAGGTGCCGATTATTGCGCCGGTTATCGACTACGCGAATGTGATCAACCATTCGGTGCTTGGCGGAGAATTCAGCTACAAGACCAATTTCGTCAATCTGAACCGCGAGACGGCGGTGTTCGATCCGATCACGAATGCGGCCGCCATCAACAACACGTGCGTAGTCGCCTCCGCCGATTCGGCCAGAAGCATCGTGCCGGCAAACTGCCTGTTGCGCGGCATTCCCGGTGACTACGCGCGCTTCACGGCCGAAGCGCAGTGGCGGAGGTCGTTCACCGACTCCTGGGGCCAGATCTGGACGCCGTTCGCCAGCATCCGCGCCGATGCAATCAATGCAGACATTTCGAATCAGCCGGGCGTTTCCAACTTCCTTCCGGTGGGTGACACGCAGGCACTGCGCGTAATGCCGACGGTCGGCCTCGAATACCGCTACCCCTTCATCAACGTTCAGCCGTGGGGCTCTACGACGATCGAGCCGATCGCGCAGGTCATCGTCCGGCCCAATGAAAGCTACGCCGGCAAGATTCCCAACGAAGACGCGCAGAGCCTAGTCTACGACACCAGCAACCTGTTCAGCGTCGACAAATTCTCCGGCTATGACCGCGTCGAAGGCGGCGGCCGCGCCAATGCCGGCGTGCAGGCCACGACGCAGTTCGACCGCGGCGGCTCCGTCACCGCGGTGTTCGGGCAATCCTACCAGCTGTTCGGCCTGAATTCCTACACGGTCCAGGACATGACCAATACCGGCCTCGATTCCGGTCTGGCCAAACCAAGATCCGACTATGTCGCGAGCGTCAGCTATTCGCCGAACCGGACCTATACCTTCAGCACCCGCGCCCGGATGGACGAGGCCACCGGGAGCCTCCAGCGCTTCGAGGCTGAGGGCCGTGCGAGTTTCGACCGCTGGTCGGTCAGCATGCTGTTTGGTGACTATGCCCCGCAGCCGGATTTGGGCTACCTGACCCGCCGCGAGGGCATTCTTGGCAGCGGATCGGTCAAGGTGGCAACGAACTGGGTGGTGACCGGCGCCGCCCGATGGGACCTTGTGGCGAACCAGATCAACCAATACGTGATCGGCGCCGGATACGTGGACGATTGCTTTGTTCTGGCGGCCAACTACGTGACGTCCTTTTCCTATGCCACCACCACGTCGCCGCCCACACTCGGCCATGCCTTCATGCTGCAGATCGGCCTGCGCACGCTTGCCACCACGACGGCAGCGCCCACCACGGGAGGCATGGGCGTACAATAGGCCCGAGGGCGAATCGGCGACGCGGCGCAGCTTCAACTCGGATCGATTGACACAGCAACTATGACCACGGCGACCACATTCTCGCACCGGCTTTGGACTCTCCTGTTGGGCAGTGCCACATCGCTGATCTTGATCGGCGGCGCGTCGCCATCGCGTGCGCAAACCGTCGCCTGCATGGTCAGCGGCGAGCCCGTCACCGACTTCGACATCGAACAGCGCAGCAAGCTCGACTTCATTTCGACGCATAAGGCGCCCGCCCGGCAGGACGTGATCAATGAATTGATCGACGAGAAAGTGAAGATCAAGGAGGCGAAGAAGTTCGGCGTCGACCCCACCTCCACCGACATCGAAGAAGCTTACGGCCAGATGAGCTCGCGGATGCGGATCACGCCGGATCAGTTGACGAAGTCCCTGGAGGCCCAGGGCATCCGGCCCGACACGCTCAAGAGGCGCATCAAGGCCGACATGGTGTGGACCAGCCTGGTCCGCGGCCGCTACAAGGAAAGTCTCCAGGTCGGCGAGAAAGACGTCGCCGAAGTCGCCAAATCCGAGGGCGACGACACCCAACAGACCGATGCCTTCGAATACAAGATGCGGCCGATCGTCCTGATCGTACCGCGAGGATCGGCGCCGGCCGCCATCGAAGCACGGCAAAAGGAAGCCGAAGCACTGCGCGCCCGGGTGCAGACCTGCGACGAGGCCAATGCCTTCTTCAAGAGCATGCAGAACGCCGCGATCCGCGATACCGTCATCCGGACCTCGGCCGACATACCGCAGGTTCTCCGCGAGTTGCTCGACAAGACCCCGATCGGCCATCTCACCCCGCCCGAGGTGACCAAGCAGGGCGTCGAGATGGTCGCGTTATGCGCAAGAAATCCAACCAAGATCGATACGCCGAAGAAGAAAGAAATCCGCGACAAGATGTTTGTCCAGAAATATGAGGCGAAGTCGAAATCGTACCTGCAGGAAGTCCGCAGAGCCGCGATGATCGAATGTCGCTGACATGGTAAAGCCGCTCGCGCTGACCCTGGGCGAACCCGCAGGTATCGGGCCCGACATTGCCATCAAGGCGTGGCTCAGCCGCAATGAGCTGAAGCTTCCGGCATTCTATCTGCTCGGCGACCGCGATTTCATCGCAAAGCGCGCAAAAATTCTCGGACTGAACATTGAACTTGCCTGCGTCGGCGCGGAACAAGCCGTCGCTGCCTTCGCGAGTGCATTGCCGATTGTGGCCACCGGCCGCGTGGCGACGGCGCAACCCGGACAGCCGGACGAGACCAGCGCGGAGGCAGCGCTTGCTTCGATCCGCCGCGCGGTCGCCGATGTCGTCGCCGGACAGGCCAGCGCCGTCGTCACCAACCCGATTGCCAAGAGCGTGCTTTACCGCGCCGGCTTCCGGCATCCCGGACATACCGAATTTCTGGCGGAGCTTGCGGCATCCGGCGGACACGCACCGCAGCCGGTCATGATGCTGTGGTCGCCGGTGCTCGCGGTCGTGCCCGTGACCATCCATCTTCCGCTGCGCGACGCCGTCACGACCCTCTCCAGCGATCTGATCGTCTCCACGGCGCGTATCCTGGTTGCGGATCTGAAAGCCCGGTTCGGCCTTGCAGCGCCACGCCTTGCCGTAACGGGTCTCAATCCGCATGCCGGCGAGGACGGCACCCTCGGCACTGAAGACCAGGACATCGTCGCGCCGGCGGTCGAAATCCTGCGCGCCGAGGGCATCGCGGTCAGAGGACCGCTGCCGGCCGACACGCTGTTTCATGACGCCGCGCGCAAGACCTATGATTGCGCGATCTGCATGTACCACGATCAGGCGCTGATCCCGATCAAGACGATTGCTTTCGATGACGCCGTCAACGTGACGCTGGGACTACCTTTCATCCGCACCTCCCCGGATCACGGCACGGCCTTTGACATCGCCGGCACCGGCCGCGCCAACCCGGCGAGCCTGATCGCGGCGCTGCGGCTGGCCGCGCGCATGGCGGCGACGTGAGCGCGATTGACGACCTTCCACCGCTTCGCGAGGTGATCCGCGAACACGCTTTGTCCGCACGCAAATCGCTTGGCCAGAATTTTTTGCTGGACCTCAATTTGACCGCGCGGATCGCGCGCGCCGCGGGTCCGCTGGAAGCGGCAACCGTCGTCGAAATCGGCCCTGGTCCCGGCGGGCTGACCCGCGCGCTGCTCGCACTGGGCGCGGCGCATATCGTCGCCGTCGAGCATGACGCGCGCGCTATCCCCGCGCTGGAGGTGATTGCCAGGCGATATCCGGGACGGCTGGAAATTGTCCACGCCGATGCGCAGACCTTCGATCCGCGGCCCTATCTTGGCGGCAGCAAGGCAAAAATCGTCGCCAACCTGCCCTACAACATCGCGACGACCCTGTTGATCGGCTGGCTGTCGGTCGAGCCCTGGCCGCCCTGGTATGACATGATGGTGCTGATGTTCCAGCGCGAGGTAGCCGAGCGTATCGTCGCTCGGGAGAATGATGAAGCCTATGGGCGACTCGCCGTACTCGCGAACTGGCGCGCCGAGACCAAGATCCTGTTCGACATTTCGCCTGCGGCTTTCGTGCCCCAGCCCAAGGTGACCTCCTCGCTGGTACGGCTGGTGCCGCGCGCGACGCCCGAGCCTTGCGATCGCAGGGCCCTGGAGCAAGTGGCGGCGGCGGCGTTCGGCCAGCGCCGGAAAATGCTGCGGCAAAGCCTCAAATCATTGCCGGCCGAGCCCGCTCGCCTCGCGGCCGCAGCGGAGATCGATTTGACGCGGCGGGCCGAGACCGTTCCGGTTTCGGGCTTTGTTGCCATGGCCCGTGAATTGGCCAATATACGCAGCCAAAAACTTGAAATGCGTTAAGGAGAACGATCATGGCGTTGATGCGCCGCCAGTCATTGGTCAAATTTGACGCCCCGCTTTGCGAAACCATCGTTGAGACGCCGAAGCCGCAAGGCAAAGAGGTGTTGGTGCGCATCGAGCGTTGCGGACTGTGCCATTCCGATCTGCATATTCAGGACGGTTACGCCGATCTCGGCGGCGGCAAGAGGCTCGACACTACGCGCGGTATGACGTTGCCGTTCACGCTCGGCCACGAGATCGCGGGGATCGTCGAGGAAGTGGGTCCGGAACTGCCCAAGGATCTGGTCGGCACCAGGAAGGCGGTATTCCCGTGGATCGGCTGCGGCCAGTGCCGCGACTGTCTCAATGGCGATGAAAATCTCTGCCTCAAGCAGCGTTTCCTCGGCGTTTCCATCGACGGCGGGTTCGCCAGCCACGTGCTGGTGCCCGACGCCAAATATCTGCTCGATTACGATCCGCTGCCGGTCAACCAGGCCGCGACGTTGATGTGCTCAGGCGTAACCGCCTACGGCGCCTTGAAGCGCCTGGCCGACCGGCCACGCCAGCGCAATCTCTTGCTGATCGGGCTTGGCGGCGTCGGCATGATGGGCCTGTCGTTCGCACAAGCCATGTTCACGCAGAAGATTTCGGTGGCGGATGTAAATCCCGCCGCACGCGAGGCGGCCCTGAAGAATGGTGCGGCGATCGCCTATGATCCTTCCGAGGGCGATATCGCCAAGCGCATCCTCAAGGAGACCGAAGGCGGCTTCGATGAGATCGTGGATTTTGCCGGCAATGAGAAGTCGATGGCGTTCGCGGTCGCTGTGGTCGCGCGCGGCGGCAAGATCGTGGTCTCCGGCCTGATGGGCGGCAATTTCAGCCTGCCGATGGTGCAGTGGATCTACAAGCGCATGACCATCGAGGGCTTTATGGTCGGTACGCTGACTGAAGCGCGTGAGCTGATGGCGCTGGCGCGCGCCGGTAAGATCAAGCCCACGCCGATGCGGGAAGAGCCGATGGACGACGTCCAGAAATGGATCGAGGCGTTGCGGGCGGGAAAAGTGGTTGGACGTATCATGCTGAAGAATTGAGGCGGAAACGATAAGCCCCGCAAACGGGGCAAGTGCCGTGTAAGCCTCACCTGAACAGGGGGATGCAGGATGACTGGGAGGAATGGTTCGACCTGGGGCGCACTGGTGGCGCTGGCGCTCATCTGCGCCGCGACGCCGGCGGCGGCGCAAAAACAATATGGTCAGGGCGCCAGCGACGCCGAGATCAAGATCGGGACCACCACGCCCTATAGCGGTCCGGCATCGGCTTATTCGGCGGGCGCGATCTCGACCACTGCCTATTTCGCGATGATCAACGAACAAGGCGGCGTCAACGGACGCAAGATCAACTACATCAGTCTCGACGACGCGTATAGCCCGCCCAAGACGGTGGAGCAGATCAGGCGCCTGATCGAAAGCGACGAGGTGCTGTTCCTGGTCAATCCGGTCGGCACCGCGACCAACATGGCCGTCGTCAAATACATCAACCAGAAGAAGGTGCCGCATCTGTTCATCGGGACCGGCGCCACCGTCTTCAACGATCCCGAACATTTTCCATGGACGATGAGCTGGACGCCACACTACGCGTCCGAAGGCGAAATCTACGCGAAATATATTCTCTCGACCAAGCCCGACGCCAGAATCGGAATTCTCTCGCAGAACGACGACCTCGGCCGCGACTATATCCTCGGCTTCAAACGCGGGCTTGGCGACAAGGCATCGTCGATGATCGTCTCGCAGCAGACCTACAACACCTCCGACCCCACGGTCGACTCGCAGGTGGTGTCGCTGAAGGCTTCCGGCGCCGACATGTTCGTCATCTTCTCGGTGCCGAAATTCGCGGCCCAAGCCATCCGCAAGGCCTACGACATCGATTGGCACCCGCAGGAATTCGTCTCAAGCGTGGGCTCCTCGATCGCCGGCGCGATCAGGCCGGCCGGCTTCGAAGCGGCCAAGGGAATTATTTCGGCCGCCTACCAAAAGGACCCGGCTGATCCGCAATGGCGCGACGACCCCGCGATGAAAGCGTGGTTTGCGTGGATGGACAAGTATAACCCGCGCATCGACAAGAGCGATTACTACGGGCCCTACGGCTACAACATCGGCTACGCGGTGGTCCAGCTTCTGAAGAATTGCGGTGACAACCTCACCCGCGAGAACATCATGACGCAGGCCTCACATCTGAACATGGAGTTGCCGTTGCTGTTGCCCGGCATCCGCCTGCAGACCAGCCCAACCGATCTGCGCCCGATCAAGCAGATGCGCCTGGTCCGCTTCAACGGCGAGCGCTACGTGCTGTTCAGCGACGTGATCGAGAGCAATTAACGACCGTTCAATCATAGCGGGCATCGAAACAATAGCGCCATATTTTGTTCTTCGTGGACCGAAATCCAGGCCCGAATTAAGCCCCATCCTCTCCGAAATTGCGGCCTATTACGACCCAAGTCTTTGCCGAGATTTGGGACGTGTAGTGTTGCGTAGCGTCACCGGAGAAATCGATGTCAAAGCGAGCCGCGAGAATCGCGTCCACCATCTTCGCCAGCGTTCTTGCCGGCGCCACCTTCACCACGATTTCGCATATTGCGGCCGATGCCGCCGAGACCTGCCGCACCGAACCCGGAGATCAGACGCCGGAAGGCAAACATTGGTACTATCGCATCGAGCATTCGGGCAATCGCCAATGCTGGTATCTGCGCGGTGAAGGCGAAAGGCCGGCGCAGGCTGCTAATCCACAGCGATCTGAAAAAGCGGTTGAACCGCAAGCCGAAACTCCCGCGCCCCAGCGTTCGCTCGCAGACGCGCATGCCGAATATCCCTGGCCGCAACCGCGAGTCCAGCAAAACACCGCCGCCAGCACGCCGCAAGGGCCGCAAGCCATGCCGGCCGATGCGGCGAATGCGCAGGACGCGCAGCGTCCGAATGTGCTCGAAAGCACCACGCGCGGATCCCTGATCGGGTCGCGCTGGCCCGATCCCGGCGCTGCTTCAACGGTCACCTCGCAAGCGGCTACGCCTGAGGTGGTCGCCGAAGCACGGTCGGATCAGACAACGCCGGCACAACCTGCTCCTCCCGCAGCGCTCGTGGCGTCGGATACTTCGCCCGCCAAAACCCCGGCCTCGCTGCCGACGCTGTTGATGGTGGTCGCCGGAGCGCTCGCGCTCGCGGGCCTGACGGGAAGCTTGATCTTCAGGCTTGGCTCCCGCCGACCGGCGCGAAGCGCCGTCCGTCCTCACCGGCGCGTGGCGTGGGACGCGGTCGACGTTGCCCGCCAACCACCGCCCCGCCAGTCACCGCTCCAAGCGCCGACCAGGCCGACCGAGGTGCCGCCTTGGGTCGATCCGGAATTCGCACGCCGCCCGGAGCTTGCGCCCGGCTTCCATGAAGCCAGCGGTCACAACGACCGGCTCGACAAGATTTCAGAGATTTTGGAGCGCATGTCCAAGCAACCCGCTACTTCTGTAGCTGGCTCTGCAAGCCGCGAACGAACCCCGACAAGCCGACCTGACGTTCGCGCTTGAGCTGCTCTGCACGAAGGATTGACTTAACGGCTTCGAAAGCGATCCCGATATTGTCGTTGACGACGATATAGTCGTAGGCGTCGAAATGGCTCATTTCGTCGCCCGCCTTCTTCATGCGGCCGCGAATCACCTCCTCGGAGTCCTGCGCGCGGGTGTGCAACCGCTGCTCGAGCGCCGAAACCGACGGAGGGAGGATGAAAACACTGACGACGTCGTTGGGTGAACGGCTACGCAGCTGCTGGGTACCCTGCCAGTCGATATCGAACAGTACGTCTTTGCCTGCGGCGAGGGACGCCTCAACCGGCGCCCGCGGCGTACCATAGCGATTGTCGAATACTTTCGCCCATTCAAGGAGCTCGCCGTTCGCCACCATCGCGTCGAAGCGCTTCTGATCGACGAAATGATAGTCCTTGCCATCGACCTCGCCCGGTCGCTTTGGCCGGGTCGTGGCCGACACCGACATTTGCAGGGCCGGGGTCTCCGCCACCAGCATCCGCGACAGCGTGGTCTTTCCCGCACCCGACGGCGACGACAGCACGAACATCAGCCCGCGCCGCTCAACCCCGTCGAAGCCACCCCCGTCGAAGCCCTGGCCGCCCGCCGTCATGTCTCACTCCAGATTTTGGACCTGCTCGCGAAACTGTTCGACAACGTTCTTCATTTCGAGGCCGGTATTGGTCAATTCGATGTCGTTCGACTTGGAACAGCAGGTATTGACCTCGCGGTTGAATTCCTGCGCCAGGAAATCGAGCCGCCGTCCGACCGGACCGCCCTTGCCGATCATCTCGCGCACCTGCGAGACATGGGAGGCAATGCGGTCGAGCTCTTCGCGAATATCGGCCTTGGCGGCGATCAAGAGCGCCTCCTGCGTAAGCCGGTCAGGATCGAAGCGGTCGGATGATTCCAGGAGCGTCGCAATCTGCTCAGCTAGCCGCGCCCGGATCGCCTCGGGCTTGCGCCCGGGAGCAGCTTCCGCCCGCTTCGCCAGCATCTCGATCTCATCCATCCGCTGGATCAGAATTTGCCCGAGCGCACTGCCCTCGCGACGGCGCATCGCAACAAGATTGGCAAGCGCCTCGTCGAAGGCTGCCGCTGCCGCTGCCCTCGCCGCCTGGTCCTCGGCCTCGTCGCTCTCGGGCTCGACGATCTCGATGACGCCCTTGATGCTGAGCAACCCATCGACGCTCGGCGCCACCGCGTCAATCTTGCCGGCGAGCAGGCTTGCCACCTTCACGACCGAAGCCAGCACGTCCTCATTGACCCGCACCGTCGAGGCCGCATTGGTGCGCTTCACGTTCAAATTGGCATAGACCGTGCCGCGCGACAGCACCTCGCCGGCGCGCTTCTTGGCAAAGGCTTCGAGTTCGTCCCACCCCGGCGGCAGCCGCATGCGCAGGTCAAATCCCTTGGCGTTGACCGACTTCAATTCCCATTCGAAGGCGTAAGGCCCGCTTGCGCCGTGGCTTCGGGCAAAGCCGGTCATGCTCGACAGCGCCATCGGGTGAAATTCTCCGGCAAACAGGCGGACAGGATGTCAGATTCGCGGGACAACGGCGCGCGGACCTTAGTGCGTTTTCGCGAAAAAGTGGAATCGGTTCCGAACGCTTCGCCTGGGTTGGCCCGTCAGCGCTGGACCACCGGCGGCGTGGTCGTCGACTGCGCCGCGCCCTGCCGGGCCGGCGCTGCCGCAGGCTTGGCCGGCTTTTTCGGCGCCGGCGGCTTCGTGGTCGCCGTTGGGCTCGCGTCAGCGGGGGCGCCGGCCGCGCCCGGCGGCGGGGCATCATCCGCCGGTTCGACCGTATCGTTCTGAATCTGCTTTTCCATCGCGCGCAGCTTGGCGACGTTCTTCTGGTGCTGGTCGTAGGTTTCGGTGAAGGCGTGGCCGCCGGTCCCGTCGGCGACAAAGAAGAGGTCGCGGGTGCGTGCTGGATTGGCCGCGGCTTCCAGCGAGGCGCGCCCAGGATTGGAGATCGGCCCCGGCGGCAGGCCGTCGATCACATAGGTGTTGTAGGGCGACGGCTGCGCGATTTCGCTGCGCTTGATCGGCCGGCCCAGGGTCCCCTTGCCGCCGACCAGCCCGTAGATGATGGTCGGGTCCGACTGCAACTTGATTTTCTGCCGCAGGCGATTGACGAACACCGCGGCGACCCGGCTGCGTTCGTCGGGCTTGCCGGTTTCCTTCTCGACGATCGAGGCCAGCGTCACGAGCTGGTCCGGCGATTTGAGCGGAACGTCGGGGCTGCGGCGTTCCCAGATTTCCGCGAGCGCGCGTTTCTGCGCCTGCTGCATGCGCTGGACCACCTGCTCGCGCGTAGTGCCGCGCGGGAATTTATAAGTCTCCGGCAACAGCGTGCCCTCGCGCGGGACCTCGCGCACCGAGCCCGCAAAAATATCGTTGTCGGAGAGCCGCGCCACGATCTGCTCGGAGGTCAGCCCTTCGGGGATCGTGACCGAGTGCTGCACGACCTTGCCTTCGACGATGGTGCCGATGACGTCGCGCAAGGACGCGTTTTTCTGGAACGAATATTCGCCCGGCTTCAACTCCGAGCGCGCCTTCAGCGCCAGCACCGCGCCGATGAATGCCCAGCGGTTGTTGTCGATCACGCCTTCGCGCTGCAGGACGTCGGCGATATCGGCCATTCCGGCGCGCGAGGGGATGTTGACGATCTTGTCTTCCGATAGCGGGCCCGGCGCTTCGAGCTTCTGCTTGCCGTAATAGTAGGCCGTGCCGGTGCCGATCATCGCAACCAGCAGGAGCGTGATGATGGCGTTGCCGACCACCACAAACGGGTTGCGGGCGCGTTCCGACCGCCGCGGCGGCGGCGGAACCTGCTCGGGCTCCAGCGCGGCGCGCGGGCTGCGTGGCGAAATCGGCGGCCTCTCACTCATCGATGCAACCTAAAATCCTGCCGGTTCAATCGTGGCCTGACAAATCAATCGTCCTGCCCATAGCACACGCCCGCAATCTGCGCATGATTCGCCAAGCGTGAAACGGCTCGGCGAAAAAATCATGCGCTCATTAATAGTTGAGAGCGGGATCGGACGCAAAACCGTAAATCCACTGTTGCGGATCGCCCGCTGCCGTCGTTGCGAATGCGGCAAAACGGTGAAAGCGTCCCGATCACGGCTTAGTTGGCCACGCGCTGGAGGATCACCGACGCGTTGGTGCCTCCGAAACCGAACGAATTCGACAGCGCGACGTTGATTTCGCGCTTGCGGGCTATTTTCGGCACGAGATCGATCGCCGTCTCCACCGAAGGATTGTCGAGATTGATGGTCGGCGGCGCTATATTGTCGCGAATCGCCAGGATCGAAAAGATCGCCTCGATCGCGCCGGCCGCGCCGAGCAGATGCCCGGTCGACGACTTGGTCGACGACATCGATATCTTCGAGGCGGCGTTGCCGAGCAGCCGTTCGACCGCACTAAGCTCGATTTCGTCACCGACCTGCGTCGATGTGCCGTGCGCATTGATGTAGTCGACATCGGACGGGGTGATGCCGGCGCGCTTCATGGCGGCGCTCATGCTGCGGAATCCGCCGTTGCCGTCGGGCGCCGGCGAGGTGATGTGATAGGCGTCGCCCGACAATCCGTAGCCGGTCACTTCCGCGTAGATTTTCGCATCGCGCGCCCTGGCGTGTTCATATTCCTCGAGCACCACGATGCCGGCGCCCTCGCCCATCACAAATCCGTCGCGATCCCTGTCGTAGGGCCGGGATGCCTTTTCCGGCGTATCGTTAAAGCCGGTCGATAGCGCCCGCGCCGCGCAAAATCCCGCCATCCCGATCCGGCAGATCGGCGATTCGGTACCGCCCGCAACCATCAGGTCGGCATCGCCGAGCGCAATCAGCCGACTGGCATCGCCGATCGCATGCGCACCGGTCGAGCACGCCGTCACCACGGAGTGGTTCGGACCCTTGAGGCCATGCTCGATCGATACATAGCCCGAGGCCAGGTTGATCAGCCGCCCGGGGATGAAGAACGGCGATACTTTGCGCGGCCCGCGCTCCTTCAGAAGCACCGCGGTGTCGGCAATGCCGGAGAGACCCCCTATCCCGGAGCCGATCATCGTTCCGGTAGCGCAACGGTCCTCCTCGTTCGCCGGATGCCAGTTGGCATCGTCGAGCGCCTGGCGTGCCGCGCACATCGCAAAGATGATGAAGTCATCGACCTTGCGCTGGTCCTTTGGCTCCATCCACTGGTCGGGGTTGAAGGTGCCGCCAGAACCGTCGCCGCGCGGCACCTGGCAAGCGATCTTGCTGGTCAGATCGGAGACGTCGAATGTCTCGATCCTGCCGGCGCCGCTCTCGCCAGCCAGGATGCGCTTCCAAGTCAGCTCGACGCCACAGCCGAGTGGCGACACCATGCCGAGGCCTGTGACGACAACGCGTCTCATGTCCTCAACTCCAGCCCGGAATTGGCGGCCGATAGCAAGAAACCGGTGGACCGCTGGTCCACGGCCCGTCCGGTTTCGTCAATGCCGCGCAGGGCGTCAGCTCTTCGCGTTCTTCTCAAGGAATTTTGTGGCGTCGCCGACGGTCAAAATCGTTTCCGCCGCGTCATCAGGAATTTCACAACCAAATTCTTCTTCAAAAGCCATCACGAGCTCGACCGTATCGAGGCTGTCGGCGCCGAGGTCATCAATGAAGCTCGCGTTGTCGACCACTTTTTCGGGTTCAACACCAAGGTGTTCGACCACGATCTTCTTAACCCGCTCGCCAATCTCACTCATCGTTCAACCTCGTGCTTGT
>Ga0209526_10000956_pt1 | contig 19017 bp, 18 predicted proteins | sample JacPinW_OM2H0_M1_FD_188566 | JGI IMG/M metagenome (GOLD analysis project Ga0209526, IMG submission 188566) | Forest soil microbial communities from Algoma, Ontario, Canada - Jack Pine, Ontario site 1_JW_OM2H0_M1 (SPAdes) (version 2) | ecosystem: Environmental > Terrestrial > Soil > Boreal... | reverse complement strand
AACGGTAGCGGTGGTCCGACCCCGAAGATGGGCATGTCCCGGTTCGTTGTCGTCGGGAAGACTGATCGCGAAGGACTGGACATCGCGCGCCGCGCATATCCAATGTGGTATCACAGCTTCAATCAGCTGCACCGCCTGCATAACTCCTCGCCGCAACTGGGGGAGCGCCCGCCAACCTTCGATGCGATGATCGAACTAGGCACGGGAATCGCCGGATCGCCGGCAACGGTCTCAAGGGTCCTGGCGCAGCAAGTCGCGGAGTCGGGCGCAAACTATCTCGTATCGCAATTCGCTTTCGGGGATCTGTCGCTCGAGGAGTTGCTGCAATCCGTCCAACTATTTGCCGCCGAAGTCATGCCGGCTTGCGTGGCCGCCGCTGAAAATCGCGAGCGAATCGCGAGTTGAAGTCTAAGTTTGGATTCGGGGGTTGAGGCGAGGTCGCGTTGAGCATGTCTGGGGACCCGCGAGCAAACACTAACCCACTCTTCGGCCCGAACCGGCTGAAGCTCGGCGTTTTTGCGCTCAACGCTGAGATCAACGTCATGACGACGGTGCCTGAAAAGTTCGTTCCGACGTGGACGAATAGTGTCGACGTGGCGCAAATCGCGGACAAGTCGAGGTACGAAGCTCTTGTGCCCTATGCCCGGTGGGGCAGCTGGGGCCCGGACGAGCACCACTACACGGCGAGGGCATTCGAGAACTTCACCTGGGCCGCCGGCGTCGCTGCAAAGACCAATTACGCATGCGTCATGAGCACGGTCCAAGTCATGACGATGCATCCGCTGCTCGCTGCCAAGGCTATGACGACGATCGACCACGTCTCCAACGGCCGGTTCGCGCTCAATCTTGTCGTCGGCAATGCGATGGAAAACGGGATGTTCGGCGCGCCCGCGATCCCGCACGACGAATATTATGACTATGCCGAGGAATGGATCACGGTTGTGAAGCGGTTGTGGTCCGATCCGGAGTTGTTCGACTACGCGGGAAAATATCTCCGCCTTAAGGGCGCGATGTCGCAGCCTAAACCTCTGCAAAAACCGAACCCAGCGTTAATGAACGCTGCGCGTTCAGTGCAGGGCCAGCGGTTTGTGTCAAGGCACTGCGACGTCGCTTTCGTGCGCGAAAACGACCGCGCCTCGCTCGAAAGCCAGATACAGGCCTATCGTCAGCAGGCGCGCGACTTGGGCGGCCGAGATATCCACATTTGGTGCAACTGCTTTGTCGTGCAGAAGGAGTCGCGCGCGGTGGCTGAGAAATATCTCGACCGTGTCGTCGAGGAATACGGCGACGATGGCTACCTCGACACGTTCATTCGCATTGCTAACCCGACCGTGAACGATCTGCCTCCGGCGCAGCGCGACGCGATGCGGAAGAACCTGAAACGCGTTGTTGGCGGCGAGCAACTGGTCGGCAACGCGCGAGATATTGCCGAGCAGATCGCACGGCTGTCGGCAAAGGGCATTGACGGGATTTTGCTCAACTGGGTTGATCCGCGGACGGAGATCATAAATTTCAACGGCGAAGTCCTACCGCTCCTCGAAAAGGCGGGATTGCGCGCGCCGGCTGGCCAACTCGCGGAGGCGCAGGCATGACGCCGTTGGGTAATACGCCGCGCTTCTCTTAGGTTCATAAGATATGGCGCCACACGAGGACCAACGCGCGGCGACGAACCCGCTGTTCAACCGCAACCGAATGAAGCTCGGTGTTTTCGCGTTCAACGGTGGTGGCGCGACCATGACCACTGTACCAGAGCAATATCAACTGACGTGGCCGAATGCGCTCGACGTAGGGCGAGAGGCGGATCGCGCCGGGTTCGAGGCACTTGTTCCCTATGCCCGCTGGCGCTCATTCGTCGGACCGGAACATCGCAGCGGCCGGACGTTTGAGACCCTGACGTGGGCAGCAGCGCTGGCGGCCCAGACCTCCTATAGCGCGGTGATGAGCACCTGCCATGTGCCTATCGTGCATCCGCTCCTCGCGGCCAAAGCCGCCGCGACGATCGATGCGATCTCCGGTGGCCGGTTTGCGCTGAACATTGTGTGCGGATGGTTTGAGCCAGAGATCGAGATGTTCGATGCGCCGCAGCTCGATCACGAGGCACGGTACCGCTATGCGGAGGAGTGGATCACGGTTGTAAAAAAGCTGTGGTCCGAAGAAATTTACTTCGACTTCGCTGGAAGACACATCAATGTCCAGCATGCGGTATCGCAACCGAAGCCGCTGCAGAAGCCATATCCCGCGCTGATGAATGCGGGCGGTTCCGACACGGGCCAAGAGTTCGTCGCCAAGCATTGCGATCTGGCATTTGTCATTCCGCGCGGCAACGATGAGGCTTTGATCAAGCAACAGGTCGACGATTACCGAAAACTCGCGCGCAAGAGATCCGGCCGCGAGGTTCAGATTTGGAGTAGCGCCTACGTAGCGCAGGCCGATAGCTATGACGACGCGCTTAGGTACGTCGACTATTACGCGGTTGACCACGGCGACGATCCGCACGTCGATGCTTTCATCGCGGAAAGCATCACTCGCTCACGCGTCATCGACCCTGACGCACTCAAGGCCCTGCGCTACTCGATCAAGGCGGGCACCGGCGGCGTCCCGCTGCTGGGGACGGCGGAAGATATCGTCGCCAAGCTCGAGAGTATGGCGCGACGCGGCATTGACGGCCTTTTGCTGGTCTGGATGGACTTCCAGAACGGTATCCGTAGGTTCAGCAGGGAAGTCCTACCGCTAATGGAGCAGGCAGGGCTTCGGCAAACGAAACCGAGAGCAGGGTCGCTAGCAGCTTAGCGACAGAAGAGAAAGCGGGCGTGGTCGCCGCACAAACACGGGCGCAGGGGAGGAGCTAGGGTTAGTGGAAGTCTTGTCGTCACTCACGTTCATCATCCTGTACGGCGTTTCGTACGGGATGGTGCTGTTCGCCATTTCGATTGGCCTGGTGGTGACGATGGGCTTGATGCGAGTGCTCAATATGGCACACGGCGTATTTGCCGCGTTCGGCGGGTACGTCACGCTGACCTTGATCCATCAATATTCATTGAGCTTCGGCGTCGCGCTCGTTGTCGCGATTGTCGTGGTAACGCTGCTCAGCCTGCCGATAGAGCGGTTGTTCTTCGCCCGGCTCTATATGGCGCCAGAGCTGGACCAAGTGTTGTTAACGGTGGGCCTGGCGTTTCTCGGCGTCGCGATCCTCAATCTTTTGTTCGGTTCCGATCCGATTCCGGCAGCCCTGCCGAAAATGCTTGCCGGCGATATCGATCTTGGCATCCGAAAGTTTCAGGTCTATCGCGTCGTCGTTATCGTGCTCGGCGCGGCGTTGATGTGCGCGCTGTGGCTAATCTTCGAGCGTACGAGCTTCGGTGCGCAATTGCGGGCGGCGGTCGACAATCGGGGCATGGCCGAAGCCGTCGGCATTAACGTCAATCGCCTGTTCACGGTCGCCTTCGCGCTGGGCTGCGGTCTCGCCGCGTTCGGCGGCGCGATGGGGTTCGTTATCCTGCCGCTGGAGCCGATGTATCCGTTTAAATATCTGACGATCATCCTGATCGTCGTTGCGCTGACGGGATTCGGGAACATCAAGAGTTCGGCTTGGATCGCGATACTCGTAGGTATTATTGATACGGCTGGGCGTTTTCTCGTTCCATCGGTGGGAGCGTTTCTCATTTATTTCGTGCTGATCGGAATGATGATGTGGCGCACGCACGATCTTCCCGCGACTCGCTAGCTGAGACCGATGAACCCCAAGCCTCCTCCTGAAAAGCCAGTTGCCAGCACGCTCCTCCGCCGCGGATCTGAGCGGTTGAACTGGCATCGCGTCGGTGCCGGCGAATTCGTTTACTGGATCGCTGCCTTGCTGGTGTTCTTCCTGCTGCCGCAATATCTTGCCTTCGCGACGTCCGTGCTGGTGTCGGCGCTTTTTGTAATGTCGCTCGATCTCATTCTTGGATTTGCCGGCATCATCTCGCTCGGCCACGCGTTGTATTTCGGGTTTGGAGCTTACGCAACCGGCTTGGCGACGTTCTCTGGTTGGACGGAGCCAATCTCAGGAACACTTCTCGGCGGCTTCAGCGCAGCAGCACTGGCTGCAATCACTGGCCCACTCGTGCTGCGCCTGACCGGGCTACCGCTGATCATGGTGACGCTCGCGCTCGGCGTGATCGCTTTTGAGGGCGCTAACAAGCTGACGTGGCTGACCGGCGGTGACGACGGACTGTTTGGCCTCCAGATCGCGCCACTGTTCGGCGTGTTTCCGTGGACGATGTTTGCCAAGACCTCCTATTTATATGTCCTCGCTTGGACATTCTTAATGTTCCTTTTGGCGCGTCGCGTCGTGGCCTCGCCGTTCGGCGTTGCCATTCAAGGCATTCGCGACAATAGTTTGCGAATGCGGCTGATCGGGACGCCGGTGCTCGGCAAGCTTGTTCAGGTCTATACGATCGGCGGCTTCATCGCAGGCATCGCCGGCGCGTTGTCCGCGCAGACCACGAAATTCGTCGGTCTCTCGGTGCTCAGCCTTGACACGTCGGTGAGCGCCCTGGTCATGCTTGTGCTCGGCGGTGTTGGCCAGCTCTACGGCGGGCTGATCGGCGCGCCGGTCTATATGCTCGTGCATCACATTGCATCGCAATGGAATCCGTATCACTGGATGTTCATCATCGGCGGGCTATTGGTCGCCGTCGTGATATTCGCGCGGGGCGGCATTCTCGGAATGGCCGATGCATTCGGGCGCTGGATTGCACAGCGCCGAGGAGCCGCGGGATGAGCGACGTCGTACTCGCAACAAACGGGCTGACGAAGCGCTTCGGCGCGCTGGTGGCCGCAAATAGCATCAATTTCGCTGTGCAAGCTGGCGAGCGTCGCGCGCTCATCGGCCCGAACGGCGCAGGCAAGACCACATTCGTTGGGTTGCTCTCGGGCACATTGCGCGCGGATGCCGGAACGATTTCGCTCATGGGTCGCGATATCACGCGCGAACGATCGGACCGGCGCGTCAAGTCGGGCCTGGTCCGCACGTTCCAGATCAGCAGCCTGTTTCGCAGTCTGTCGGTTCTCGAAAACGCCTACCTCGCAGTGAGCGAACATCTCGGCACAGCGCGGGAGATGTTGCGCGCGGCCTCGCACTATCCTGACGTGATGGGCCGCGCAGAGGAAGTGGTCACCACGTTGGGCCTTTCCGCGGACATGCACCGCAAGGTCTCAGAGATCGCGTATGGCCGACAGCGGCTTGTCGAAATCGCTATTGCGCTTTGTCTGAGGCCGAAGGTGCTAGTCCTCGACGAGCCGGCCGCCGGTATTCCAAGCGATCACGCGGCGCTGCTGCTGGACGTGATCAACAAGCTGCCTGCAAACATCGCGATCCTGATGATTGAGCATGATATGCAGGTCGTGCGGCGTTTCGCCAACAGGGTCACTGTCTTTGTTGGTGGAGCGGTGCTGATGACGGGCACGCCTGCGGAGGTGATGTCCAACGAACACGTGCGGTCCGTCTATTTAGGCCAATCGGGACATGACCGATTTACGTCAAACTCATTCAGTGCTTGAGGTCCAAGGACTTTATGGCGGCTGGGGTCAAACAACCGTCGTCGAAGACGTGTCGCTTGCTGTTGGCGCGGGCGAGGCGGTCTCGATCATCGGCCGCAATGGCGTGGGTAAGAGTACGCTGCTGGAATTGATCGCAGGACGGGCGCAACGCCAGGCCGGAGGCATCCGAATCGGCGGCAACGACTGCTCCAGCGCTCCGACCTATCGCCGTTCCGATAGTGGATTGGGTTATGTGCCGCAGGAGCGGGAGGTCTTTCCAAGCCTCACGGTGCGGGAAAATCTGTTGGTGGCGCACCGCGCTGGCGAGTGGAACGAAGACCGCGTCTTCACGATGTTCCCGGGTCTTGCGCAACGATCGAAAAGTATGGGCTGGCAGCTTTCAGGTGGCGAACAGCAAATGCTGTCAATTGCACGCGCGCTCATGGGTAACCCGAAGGTTCTGTTGATGGACGAACCGACAGAAGGGCTGGCTCCGGTTATTGTCGAGCAGCTCGTCCGGGTGTTGCGCAATATTGCAGCCGACGGCACTCTGGGTGTTCTAATTGTGGAACAGCGTGTTGACGTCGTGCTCGGTCTTGCCTCTCGCTGTCTCATTATGGATCGGGGGCGCGTAGTTCACCGGGAATCGATTGCGTCGTTACGCGCCAAGCCGGAGCGCCTGGCGCAATTGATCGGGTTGGAGTGACGGGCGCAATGATCTGAATCGTTTTACCGCGACTGGCGTTCCGTGACGGTCACGAATACACACAGAGGCGCACAAAAGCCTGGAGGCAGGTACGTGCGAAAGCGGGAGGATGGCAATGTTAAATCGACGACTTGTTGTTGCGCTACTGCTCACAGGCAGTGTTCTACCGGCATCGTCTATGACTGCCGCTGCACAGGAAAAACTGAGGATCGGCATTATCTCGGACTTCACCGGTCCTTTCGCGAACGTCGGCATACGTTTGCGCTACGGCATTGAGACGTTCTTCGGAGAGCATGGCCCGAAAGTCGGCGGGCGCGAAGTTGAGCTGATCTATCGCGATGTCGGCAATGGCAGCGCGGCGGCAGCCAAGCAGATCGCGGAAGAGCTCGTCGTACGCGACAAGGTGTCGATGATTGGCGGCTTTTCGGTGACGCCCGAAGTATCGGCGGCGGCGTCGGTCGTCACCGAGGGCAAGATTCCGACGGTGATCATGGTTCCATCGACTCCAGCGCTCGTGAAGATGTCGCCGTATTTTGTGCGCACAGGCAACAACATGATTGCGACGGTGTGGTCCGGTGCGGATTGGGCATATAACATTGCTGGAAGGCGTCGCGCTTACATTGTCGTGGCGGATTTTGCACCCGGCTACGAGGTGCAAAATACATTCAAGAAGAGATTTACCGAGCTTGGCGGAACGATTGTCGGCGAAGATCGCGCGCCGCTAAGCACGGTCGATTACGCGCCGTTTGCCGAGCGTATCGTTCGCGCTAATGTCGATGTGGTGCAGATGTTCGTTCCGACAGGAACGCCATCGATAAGCTTCGTGCGTGCCCTCGCTGCGCAAGGGGTCTTCTCGAAGGGGCTAGCGGTGATTGGCGTCGGCGAAACCGATGATGCCGATCTACCGTCCTTTGATGATTCAGTGCTCGGCGTACACACGTCGTTCTACTATGCGTCCACGCTAGAGAATCCCGAGAACACAGCATTTAGGCAAAAGCTGGCAGCGAAGTTTAAGGATGCGGTTCTGGCTCCGTATCCGGTCACCGGATATGACAGCATGCAGGTCCTCTACAAAATGGCCGAGTCGCAGGCCGGCAAACCGTTCGACGGCGATTCCGCTGTTAAGTCCATTCTGGGGTACAAGTGGAACAGCCCACGCGGGCCGGCTTCGATCGATCCAGAGAGCCACGACATTGTCGAGAATTACTACATTCGCCGCGTCGAGAAAGTAAACGGCGAATTGCGGAACGTTGTCGTAAAGACCTACGAGCAACAGCCGCCACGGTTTTGAAGAATTCTGAGCGCGCGTGATATGTATCGGGCGCGCAAACCACTCCATAATGGCTGAGCGTCATGACTGACACATCTCTCAAAGACACGGTTGCGATCGTTACCGGCGGTGCGAGCGGGCTTGGCCGGGCGATCACGATCGGCCTTGCGAACGCGGGCGCGCACGTCATCGCTACCGCTTCGCAAAGCCGCGACGAGCTCGAAGCACTAGCGGGGGCGGAAGTCGGTAAAGGGCGCGTGGTCCCCTCGATCGCCGATGTAACGAGCGATTCGGACTGCAAGCGCGTTGTCGCAGAAGCGATTTCGAAATTCGGCAAGCTCGACGTTCTGGTCAACAACGCCGGACGCGGGATGAAGTATGTCGACGAGACGTTCCTCACGAAGCCGACGCGCTTCTGGGAAACGGCGCCGGACACCTGGCGCATGATTATCGATACGAACGTCAATGGTCCGTTTCTCATGGCCAGAGCGGCCGTCCAGCACTTGCTCGCCGCGGGCTGGGGACGCATCGTCAATATTTCGATGAGCTACGAAACGATGAAGCGTCAGGGGTTCTCGCCTTACGGGCCCTCGAAGGCCGCGCTGGAATCCGAAACGATCATATGGGCCCAGGACCTCAGAGACACGGGCATCACCGTGAATGCGCTGTTGCCTGGCGGCGCCGTCGAGACCGGAATGATCCCCGATACCTTTCCGAAAGACATGCGCACAAAATTGATGCGGCCGGACATCATGGTGCCCCCGTTGCTCTGGCTCGCGTCGGCGCGCTCGGACGGCTTTACCGGCCACCGCATCATAGCTGCCGAGTGGAAAGGCGAGCCCGGGCAGCCGCGGGACGCCGGATGGCGTTGAGCCCCTGGTGATCGCGGCGAGATAAGTCATTGCGCCTCAGCGGGGTTGGAGCGGCACCGCGCGGGATAATGCTGCACCGACCAACAACGCTACGTGAAGAATTTCCCTTGCCAGCTCGGAGCCGTCCACACATGACACGAAGCTGGCGATCCTGAATGTCCGAGCATCGGTTCGCCTGTCACTTCGCCGACGCGCTATAGAGCGGCGCTGCTGCACTAACCGTCCCCACCTCGTCGGACAACGTTGATCATGTTTTCCCGGTCGCCGGCGAGATAGCGGCGCAGGTTGGTCTCCAGCAGCGGGAAAATATCGTCAATGTAGCGGGTATGCGCGGCGGCCGCGTGCGGCGTCACGATGACGTTCGGCAGCGACCACAGCGCACTGTCGGCGGGCAATGGCTCGATCGCGAACACGTCGAGCGCGGCGCCCGCGATTTTTCCCGTCGCCAGAGCGTTAATGAGCGCAGCCTCGTCGACCAGTGCGCCGCGCGAGACGTTAATGAGGAATGCCGAGGACTTCATCGCCGCGAGAACCGCGGCACCGATAACCTGCCTCGTCTCGGCGCGCAGAGGCACCAGCACGATTAAAACATCGAAGTCCGCGACGGCAACAGCGAGTTCGCGCTGGGGGCGGATCAGGTCGAAGCCCGCCACGTTCGTCCGCCCCGACAGGCCGACCACGCGCATTCCGAGCGCCTTGAGTTTTGGCGCCAGCGCCTCGGCGATCTGCCCGACCCCGAGGAGGCCCGCAGTTTTGCCGGCCCACACCTGTGTGTGCTCCGGAAGTTCCCGGTCCCAATGTCCGTTTGCCTGCGCGCGCATCAGAGCCGGAAGCTGCCGGCCAAGCGCCAGCATCGACGCGAGCACGCTCTCCGACACCGGCGTGGCGGCAACGTTCTGCATGCGGGTGATCATCGGGCGTCGAGAGAGCGACGGCCGGCTGAGAAAGCCGTCCGTGCCAGAGGCGAGCGACTGAATCCAGCGCAGGTTCACAGCCTGCGCCGCGAGGTGGTCGGGGATGTTGTAAGCCATCAGAATCTCGGCGCTGGCGATGGGCGCGGTCGCATCCTCGATGCGTGCAACCAGCGTGACCTCGAGTTCGGGAAATCCGGCGGTCAGCCGGTCGCGGAGTTCGCCACGCTGGCGCGGCGACATGTTCGGCACGAGAACCAGCAGGCGCATCATGCGACTTCGAACAATTCCTGCGGCGTCTTGTGCAGCCGTTCGGCCGGTCCGGCGGTGTGGAGCAAAAAGTTGTCGCAGACCGTCATGAACATATTCTCGGTCGTGACCGCAGGATGGATGCCAATGTTCATGTTTCCGGCAACCGTCATTGTCTCGTCGTGCCGGATCAGCGGCCGCTCAACGTTCTCGTAGCCCTGGCCGTGACAGTGCAGCCGCCGCTCGACTGGCAGGTTGCGCGCGCGCATGTAGTCCTGGTATTGCGCAAACACGTCGCGGCACGCCGCGCCCGGCTGCAACAGGCTCAGCGTATATTTCTGGGCCTCGACCGCGGCGCCGAACGCATCGATCAATTCCTGCGGTGCCCTGCCGAACACGAAGAAGCGCGCCATGTGCACGAACCAGCCGGCGGGCCCAGTATTCTCGGCCTGCCACATCATCACGTCGCCCTCGCGAATCTTGCGGCCGTGATACGGCTTGCCGCGGTACCAGGCCTGCTCGCCATAAGGCGCAGAGGAGCCTATGAAATATCCGGTCTCGCTGCCGAGCTGGTCGCCAACATATTCCGAATAGGTGAAGACCTCATAGTCATGAAGCCCCGGCCTCGCAAAAGCGCGCGCCTTCGCGAAAATTTCGTCCTGCATCTCGGCGGCTTTGCGGATCCAAACTATGTCGTCTTCGCTCTTATCCGCCTTGATGAGATCGATGGCCTCGGTCGGATCGGCGAAATCAACGGCGGACAACAGCGTGCGCAGACGCGAGAGAAATCCGTAGTACATCATATCCGGACCGACGATCCCGACCGTGCGATAACCGGCGTGTTTTATCGCCTGTGCGATGAGATCGGCATCGTATTCCCAGGTGTAGGACACGGCGGGAAAGCTCGGCACGCTCATGCGGCGGCCGATGCCATAAGCCGCCGGGTCCGAGCCGTCGAACTTCGCGTCGCCGCCGAACGGACCGCCTTGCAGGAGCGTCATCAGGTCGCCGGCGGGAAACAGCAGAGTCGATGGATAGGTGCCGGTCGCGGACAGCCCGCTGAACCAACGAAAATAGCCGCCGCCCCCGACATAGTTGTTGGCGCCCTGGATCACCAGCGCCTCGATCTTGCGCTCGCGCATGAGCGCACGCACCTGGGCCCAACGCCGGTCGAGCTCGGCGGTCGCAAGCGGAAACCGGACGCGGTTGATCAGGGCGGCCATGCGCGTCAATCCTGCTTAAGGGTTATCTTGGCGTCGCGAATGACTTTGCTCCATTTCTCGTTCTGCTCTTTTAGGAATGCCGCCGATTTGTCTGGCGGCAATACGGCCGGTTCGATCACTGCGCGCTGCATCGCGAGACGAACGTCGGGTAAGTCAAAGATTGCGCGGGCTTCGCCATTTAGGAAGGCGATGACATCCTTCGGCAGTCCCGCCGGGCCGAGCAGCATCCCCCATCCGCTCGCGTCGTAACCGGGTAGGCAACACCCCGCGACCGTTGGAACGTCCGGTGTGAAGGTCGAGCGCATGGGATCGACCAGCGCGAGGATGCGCACCTTCGCCGCATCGGATTGGGTTTGCGCAAACAATGCTGGCAGGTCGCCGAATCCAGCTTGCACATCGCCGGCAACCAGCGCCGCCATTCCCGGCACGGTCCCGCGATACGGCACATGGACAATCTCGATTCCAGCCATAACGCGGAGCAACTCGCCGCCGAGATGCATCAGACTGCCGTAGCCCGGGCTCGAATAACTGATCTGGCCGGGCCGAGCCTTGGCGTAGGCGATAAACTCCTGGAAGCTGCTAACCGGCAGCAGGGATGAATTGACCGCAAACGCTGTTGGCGTCGTCGCGAGAAACGCAACCGCTGTAAGGTCCTTGAGCGGATCGTACGGCGCCGTCCGCAAGTACGGTCCAACGGCAACCGGGCCGGGCGACGCCACCAGGAGCGTGTAGCCGTCGGGCGCAGACTTCGCGACGCGGTCAGTCGCGAGCAATCCGGCGGCGCCGGTGACATTCTCGACAGCGACCGATTGCCCGGTCCGCTCAGCGAGCTTTTGTCCGTAAAAGCGCGCGATCAAGTCGGTGAAGCCGCCGGCACCGCTGGTCACGATGATGTGGATCGCTCGGCTGGGATAAGTCTGCGCTTCCGCTGGAGTCCACAAGGCAAGCAATAGCAAAACGAAAACCGACACCAGCCGAGCGAATTGACGTGTCGTCGTTGTGTCTCCCATTATCGCCACCGTGCGTTATCCAGTGGTGACGCGCGCAGCGAGCTCTTCGGGCTGCAACCCCGGCAGCAGGCGAAGTGCGTTGCCACGCTCAATTGCGCACAGGTCTTCGGGGCTCAGGTTGAGCTTTGCAATATTGTCAGAGGTTACCTTGGGTTCCCAGAACGGATAGTCGCTGCCGTAGAGCAGATGCGAGATTCCGGCGATCTCACGAATGGCGTTGAACGGTAATGGATGTGCGGCGCTCACGATGTCGTAATAGAGTTTGCCGAATTCGTGCATCGCGCCGCGTGGCACAAGCGGCGCAAGGTCGGGCCGGCGCGCAGCCTGCATGGCGATGCGCGGCGCGAGCGAGGTCAATACGCCGCCGGCGTGTGAGAAAATCCAACGGATGTTGCCGCAGCGGCTAAACGTGCCGCTGAACAGCAAGCTGATGATCGCCCTGACGGTATCGAAGGGAAATTCCACCATGCCTGGGTTGATACCGGGTATGAGGCCGGTGCAGCAATCGGGCACCGTCGGGTGAAAGTAAACGACGGCCCTGCGTCTGTTGAGCTCGTCGAAGATCGGTGTGAAGGCGGGATCGCCCGGCCATCGCGTGCCAAAGCTGGTCACCAGCCCGATGCCATCGGCTTTTAGTACGTCGAATATAAATTCGATTTCCTTCATGCACCCGTCGATATCAGGGATCGGCAGCACAGCGAACAGTCCAAAGCGACCCTTGTGGTCGCGAGCCATCTGCGCGGCGAACTCGTTGCATTCACGCGCGATCCTGCGCGTCTGCTCCGCGTTGCCGAACCAAATACCCGGCGCGGAGATCGAGGTGACGGCCGTGGCGATGCCATTGTGGTCCATAATGTCGAGGGCTTCTTGGGGCGTCCACGCGGCAAGCCTCGCCTTGAATCCGGGCGCGGCGGCGGCGATCAGATCCGGCTCCTCGGCGAAATATTTCGGCGGATAGATGTGATGGTGGGTGTCGATCCGGTGGCGATGCAAGTGTCCTCCCTGGCGGCGTTTCGCCATTCCTGCTTTTTGTTGAGTCTATCGTTACTTGAGTTAATCAACCAGAGCGTTGTCACAACAGGTCCGGTAGATGTGAATTTCTTCTTCGCGCCGCTTCTTTAAAAGCAATGTCGCTTGGCGGCGCGGTTTGCGCTGCCAAACGCCGTCGAAGTCTTCCCCGATTCCCGCCGCAGGTAGGGCCAAATATATGCAAGCTCTGCAAGCGACACCGACACGCTCCGCGTGTTACCGTCCAATCCAAATGTGCTATCAATGCACCTGATAGGGATTAACCTCGGAAAAGCTCCGCGACCAAGGGGAGGGACGACATGAGAAGCTCGGCTCTCATTGCGAAGGTGTTGGCTACGCTGGCGCTGCTCACGGGTGCAACGGCAGCGCAGGACAAGGTTCGCATAGGCCTCCCGGTGCCCAAGGCGACCGCCTACATTGGCGTCCAGGTCGCCGTTGACCGCGGCTTCTTCAAAGAGGCGAATATCGACCCGGAAGTGACGGTGTTTCGCGGCGGTGCGGCGGCGCAGGAAGCGTTGAGCGCGGGCGCCGCAGATGTCATCTCCTATCCGCCGGGGGGCGTCGCGCTCGTCCAGCTCAAGGGCGGGCAAAAGGAGAAGGTCGTCGGCGTCATCGATGAGCGGCCGCTGGGATGGCTGATGCTGGTCAAGCCTGAGTCCAAGATCAAGACGGCGAAGGACCTGCAAGGCGTCAAGCTCGGCATTACGGTCAAAGGCGGGTTGACCGACATGCTCGCCATCTGGCTCACAAAGAACGCGGGCGTGACAGCACAAATTATTCCGGTTGGCGGCGCCGCCATCAACCAGGCCATGCTCGACGGCCAAGTCGATGCTATTGTCGCCACGCCGGCGGGCAGCTGGCAGATGGTCGAGACGGGAAAGGCACGCTCGATTTTCGATTTCGGCAAAGAAATGAAACCGGTCATTGCCGATTCTTGGGTGGCGTCGGAAGAGATGATCACCAAGCGCCCCGAGCTGCTGCGAAAAACGATCGGTGCCATCTACAAGGGTCAGCGCTACATCCAGGACAATCGCGACTGGGGGCTGAAGTACCTCAAGGATTTTACCGAGGAGAAGGACGATAAGATCAATCAGCTCACCTATGAGCGCCTGATCCTGCTCTTGAACAAAGACGGCACGATGGAGCGCACCTGGATCGAGGACGGGCTGAAGATGGCGGCCGATGCATGGAACAACCCTGATATCGCTAAGTACGATCCGAACAACGTCTACACCAATGAATTTCTGAAATAGCCGTCTTCACCGACGTCTCGCCGGCGGCGGCTGATGGTTCGCCCCGGCCATTTTGCGAACGAGCCTCGGCATGAACCGCAGGATTCCGACTCTCGCACGATTTCTTTTCGTCGCCGGCGTGTTGATCCTGTGGGAGGCGGCGCCGCGGGTCGGCCTGGTCCGGCCCAGCGATCTGCCGCCGTTGAGCACGATCCTGCCGGTTCTATGGGGCTTGCTGCACCAGCCGCGCTTTCTTGCCGACCTCGGTTATACCGTGCTCGAAGTTGTAATCGCCTTCCTGATAGTGGCGCCCCTCGCGCTCGCTGTGGGATTCTTTCTCGGGGAGAACGAACGAGCGGAGCGCGTTTTCGGGCCCGGTCTCAATCTGATGATAGCGGTGCCAAAATCGGTGTTCCTGCCGGTTTTCATTCTGGCGCTCGGCATCGGTCTGACGCAGAAAGTCGTGTTCGCGATGAGCCTGGCGTTTTTCGTTATTGTGCCGAGCGCCATCGCGGCGGTTCATTCGATTCCCAAGGCGCTGGTCACCGCGGCGCGCTCGTTCGGCGCCGGGCGTTGGCAGATGTACCTGCACATTTACGCCCCGGCGATGGCGCCTGTGGTGCTCGGCGGGCTGCGGCTTGGCGTGATCCTTACGGTGTTCGGCGTGCTGTTCGCCGAGATGTACGCCTCGTCGATGGGCATCGGCCGCAGGATTTTCGCCTGGGGCGAGCTCGGCGAGATGCCGCAGCTGTTTGCCGCCGTGCTGCTGATTGTGATCCTCACCGCTTCGCTCAATGCAGCGATGCAGGCGTGCGAGAATTACAGCCGGTCGCGCTTCGCGCTGCAGTCGGAGCGCTGAACGACATGCGCGACGAAGTGCGGAGGGTTCCCGAGATCATCGTTTCCGACGCGGTGTCGAGATCGTTTGGCTCCTTCGTCGCGATCGATAACGTGTCGCTGACGGTCCGCGAGGGTCAATTCATAACTATCGTCGGGCCGAGCGGTTGCGGCAAGTCGACGCTGCTGCAGATCCTCGGTGGACTTGTCGCGCCGTCGAGCGGTGAGGTGCTGATCGACGGCGAAAAGCTGAACGGCCCGAGGCCGGACAAGATCGGCATGGTGTTTCAGGAGCCGCTGCTGCTGCCGTGGAAAACTGCTGCGGAAAATGTGGAATTTCCGCTGCTGTTGCGCCATGTGTCGGCGAAGGAGCGCCGCGAGCGCTCGCTTGCTTTGCTCGACCTAGTGGGGCTTGCCGCCAGCGTGGGGCGCTATCCGCACCAGTTGTCGGGCGGCATGAAGCAGCGCGTCGCTATCGCCCGGGGCCTCGTGCAGCATCCGCGTATCGTGCTGATGGACGAGCCTTTCGCAGCGCTCGATGAACAAACCCGCAGCCGCATGTGGGGCGAGCTCCTGCGCATCTGGGAGCGCACCCATGCGACTATATTGTTCGTCACCCACGGCTTGCTCGAAGCCATTTATCTTGCTGACACGGTGCTGGTGATGGGTACCGATCCCGGCCGCATCATCGCCCGCATCGATGTGCCACTACCACGGCCGCGCACCTATGAGATGGTCGGCTCGGCCGAGGCGGGCCGGCTGCGCAATCAGATCTGGGAACTTGTGGCGAGCGGCCAATGAGCGCGGTCAGCCTGCAAACCCGCTGGGCGTGGCGGATGGTCATTGCGGTCCTTTGCATCGGACTTTGGGAACTCGCCTTTCGCATCGGCCTGCTCAATCCGATCATTTTCGGCGCGCCGAGCCTGGTGGTGAAGGCGGCGATGTCGGACGGCCTGTTGTTTCTGCAGGCGTTCCGCGTCACGTTGGTTGAGATCGCGCTGGCCGCCTTGATCGCGTGTATCGGCGGTATTGTCTGCGGCGTGCTTCTCGGCGCAGTCCCGATCGCCGCCGTGACTTTCACGCCGATTCTGTCGGCGATCATCGCCGTGCCACTAGTGATCCTTTACCCGGTTCTCGTTGTCTGGTTCGGCATTGGCCCGCCATCGAAAGTCATTTACGGCGCGGTGATCGCATTTTTTCCGATCGCGCTGACAACCATGCTCGGCGTGCGCGCGGTCGATCCGAGCTTCGCGGTGATGGCGACGGCGATGGGTGCGCCGCGCTGGCGGGTGCTGGTTTCGGTAACGGTGCCGTTGGCACTGCCGGCGGTGATCGCTGGCCTTCGTATCGGCCTAGCCTTCATCATCATCAGCGTCGTGCAGGGCGAGATGGTGGCCTCCTATGACGGTCTCGGCTTCTGGATCAGCTATCACCGCACTATCTTCAACACTGGCCACGTCTATCTCGGCATCATCCTCACGCTGATCCTGGCGGTAGGACTGAATGAGATTCTGTCGCGGCTCGAGCGCCGCTACAGCGGTTGGCGTGTCCAGACCCAGCCCAGCCTTTGACGCGCAGCATCGGGAATCAATGGCAATGACCGCATGGATGGTCGGTGTCGACACCGGCGGCACCTTCACGGATCTCGTCGCGCTCAATCGTGACAGCGGCGAATTGCGCGAAACCAAGGTGCAGTCGGTTCCCGCCGACCCGTCTCAGGCGGTCATGAACGCGCTGGAGGAATTGTTCGCTACCGGCGTCAATCCGGGTGATGTAACGTTTTTTGTGCATGGCACGACAGTGGCGACCAATGCCATTCTCGAAGGCAAAGGCGCGCGCACCGGCTTGCTGATTACGCGTGGATTTCGCGGCGTCTATGAGGCGCGCGGCTGGTCGCTGCCGTCGGCGGTGGAATTGATCGATCCATTCTACCGCAAGCCACCAATGCTGGCGCCGCAGCGGCTGACGGAAGAAATCACCGGGCGCATCGATTTTCGTGGCGAGGTATTGACGGAACTTGTCGAAGACGATGTCCGGCGCGCGGTGCGGCGGCTTAAGACGCGCGGAATTCAATCGCTGGCGATCTGCTTCCTGTTTTCGTTCCTCAATCCCGCGCACGAACGCCGTGCCGGCGAAATTGCCGCCAAGGAGGCGCCGGACTGGCGCATCTCCCTGTCGTCAGACGTTCTGCCGATCATCCGCGAATACAACCGCCTGTCGACGACGGTCATCGACGCCTATGTCGGCCCGCTCGTCGAAAGCCATCTGCGGCGGCTGTCCGATCGGCTCAAAAGCCGCGGCGTCACGACGCCACAGGTGTTCATGATGCAATCGAACGGGGGCCTGACGCGCATTTCCGTCGGCGCACATTACCCTAATCAGTTGTTGCTGTCCGGACCGGCGGCGGGCGTGATCGCGGGAAACAAGCTCGCCGCGAGCGTCAAGGAAAGCCACATTGTGACGTTCGACATGGGCGGCACCAGCGCCGACATCGCGGTAAGCGTCGATGGCCGCATGGGCGAGACCACGACGGGTCGCGTCGCCGGGCAGGACATCGGCACCCCGATGCTGAAGGTGCGCACGCTCGGCGCCGGCGGCGGTACCATCGCATGGATCGGCCGCGACGGCCTGCTGAAGGTCGGCCCGCAGAGCGCCGGCGCGGTGCCCGGTCCGGCAGCCTATGGGCGGGGTGGGCAGGCGCCGACCGTCACCGACGCCAATCTCATTCTGGGCGCCTTGGGTTCGACCAGCGCATTGGCCGGAAAGCTTAAGCTTGACGAGGGTTGCGCGAGAGCCGCGCTCGACCGTGTCGGCAAGCCGCTCGGCCTCGACGCGGTCGAGACCGCGGCGGGCATTATCCGCATTGTCAACACCAACATGGCGATCGACCTGCGCCTCGCGCTGCAGGAAGAGGGACAGGATCCGCGCCGCTTCGCCATGGTGGCGTTCGGTGGCGCCGGTCCCCTGCATGCCGGGCAGATCGCCCGTATGGTCGGCATCCGCCGGGTCTACGTGCCGCGGCGTCCCGGCCTCAACTGCGCGACCGGCCTGCTCCAAACCTCGGTCAGGCACACTTATCTGCAATCGGCGGTCGCGACGCTAAGCAGTTTTCCCGTCGAGCGCATGAATGCGTTGTTCGAGCAGTTGCGCGCCCGCGCTCTTGCGGACGCCGCCGAGGAGGGCTTTGCCGCTACCGCCGTGCAGTTTCATTTCCAGGTGGAGATGCGTTACTTGCACCAGGGGTATCAGCTCGCCGTCGATTGCCCGGTTTCGTTTCGCGAGGACGACAAGCCGGCGCTCAAGCGCGCCTTCGACACGCTGCACCGGCAGACCTATGGCCAGTCGGCGGATGCCGAAGAAGCCGAAATAGTTTCATTCCGACTGCAGGCGGAGATCGCCGTGCCGCAGTTCGAATTGCCGGTGCTGCCGCACGGCGACGGCGATTTCCTGCGCGCGAAAGTCGGCGTGCGGCAGCTTTTTGACACCGACTCCGAGAAGTTCGTCACCGCCACGGTCTACGAACGCGACCGCTTGATGCCGGGGGATCGACTGCCAGGACCGGCCATTATGCAGCAATTCGACACGACGACCGTGGTTTTGGGCCGGCAGGTCCTGTCTGTCGACTCCTACGGTGCGCTCATCATCGACACGGAAGCACAGTGATGCCGCTCGATCCCATCACCACTGAAATCATCTCCAACCGGCTGCGCGAAGTTCGGGTGATTCAGGATGTTGAACATCTCAGCTCGAAACTGTAGCGTGAGAGATTCGCCGATTGCGAAGTTACGATGAACGGCAAAGTCCCACTGAGTCGCACCGAAGCCTCTCAGCGCATTTCTGCCCAGGTTCCAAAGTACCCAGACGATTGTCCATCAACCCGCCCTGTACCGGCATTCCGTCTTCGTCGTAGGTTTCTGGTGCAGTAATTTCCGCGACGCTGTACTTTCTTATCTCGCTCGGAGAAAGAAACGCAAACCGGATTCCACCGACGGCCTTGATAGATTCTTCTAGTGACATTCTTTTTCCTGGACTCCTTTTTCTGAAACTCTCCGGCTAGACCTTGTCTTTCAACTGCAGCCTGGGCGCAATGTTGAGGCTCATCATTTCCTGCAATAGCAGCTTGAAAGTACGTGTGCAGGGTCGATGGAGACACTGCAA
>Ga0209526_10000955_pt1 | contig 19025 bp, 16 predicted proteins | sample JacPinW_OM2H0_M1_FD_188566 | JGI IMG/M metagenome (GOLD analysis project Ga0209526, IMG submission 188566) | Forest soil microbial communities from Algoma, Ontario, Canada - Jack Pine, Ontario site 1_JW_OM2H0_M1 (SPAdes) (version 2) | ecosystem: Environmental > Terrestrial > Soil > Boreal... | reverse complement strand
GCTTACCCGCCCGCGATCGCCCCCACGATCAACAATGGTTCCTTCCCGGAGATCACCGCGTCCGGCAAAGGGGCATCAATAGACTCATGCGAAAGGTCCTCCTCGCACGCAAAAAATCGCAAAAACGGCCGCCGCTCTTGTGTAACGTGGTCGCGAATGGTGCCGCGCAGCATTGGATAACTCGCTTCCAGCGCATCCACAACGGAACGTTGCGTGATCGGGCCTTTAATCTCCACCTGCACCTCGCCGGAAACATGCGCCAGTCCTCGCAGATGTGCTGGCAGTTCAACCCGGATCATGGCAGCGTCTGGACCTCAACGGAAAGTACTGCGGGAAGATCCCGCACGATGGGCGTCCAGTTATCCCCCGCATCAGCTGAAGCGTAAACCTGTCCGCCAGTGGTTCCGAAATAAACGCCGCATTTATCGAGCGAGTCCACCGCCATCGCGTCGCGCAACACGTTGACATAGCAGTCCCGTTGCGGCAAACCTTTCGTCAGCGCCTCCCATTCGTTTCCGCCCGTCCGGCTGCGGTACACGCGCAGCTTCCCATCCGGAACGAAATGCTCGGAGTCGCTCTTGATCGGCACAACGTAAATCGTCTCCGGCTCATTCGCGTGAACGTCGATCACGAACCCGAAGTCACTCGGCAAATTCCCGCTGACCTCTTGCCACAATTCCCCCGCGTTGTCGCTGCGCATCACGTCCCAGTGCTTCTGCATGAACAGCACTCCCGGCTTCGACCGGTGCATCGCAATGCGATGAACGCAGTGGCCCACTTCAGCCTCGGGGCTAGGAATGTATTGTGATTTCAGGCCGCGGTTTATCGGTCGCCACGTTTCTCCGGCATCGTCACTACGAAACGCCCCTGCCGCCGAAATAGCGACGTACATCCGTCGCGGATTACTGGGATCCAGAAGAACCGTGTGCAAACACATCCCGCCAGCGCCTGGTTGCCATTTGGGCCCTGTTCCATGACCGCGCAATCCAGAAAGTTCCTTCCAAGACTTGCCGCCATCTTTCGAACGGAACAGCGCCGCGTCTTCCACTGCTGCGTAGACGGTGTCGGGCTCGCTCAGCGAAGGCTCCAGGTGCCACACTCGTTTGAACTCCCACGGATGTTGTGTGCCGTCGTAAAACTGGTGCGTAGTCAGGGGCTTGCCCGTTTCCGCCGAAGTGTCGTACACAAATTTATTGCTCTCCCCTTTCGGCATTCCCTCCGGCGTAGTCCGTTCGCCCGGTGGCGTTCCCGGCTGTGTCCAAGTCTTGCCCCCGTCATCCGAGCGCTGAATGATCTGCCCGAACCAGCCGCTAGTTTGTGACGCGTACAGCCGATTCGGGTCCGCAGGTGATCCCTTGACGTGGTAAACCTCCCAGCCCGCGAAATGCGGGCCGCTCACCTCCCACCGCTCGCGTTTGCCGTCCGAAGTCAGCACAAAGGCGCCTTTGCGTGTGCCAACTAGAAGCCGTACTCCGCTCATCTGTCGCTCCTCTTAATCATGTATCCTTACGCACGCAATTCGGTACGGAAGAATTGCCGCTGCAAGACGCCAGTCTGCCCATGTCACTTGCAAAACGCAAGTGATAAATGCTAGTATCCTCTATGCCCCCCAAGAAGTCGGCTCCTAAGCGCCGGTCCGGATGCCCACTCAACGCATCCGTCGAAATGCTCGGCGATCGCTGGTCTCTGCTGATCCTGCGGGACATGATGTTGCGCGGATTTCAGAGTTACAAAGAATTCCTCCAATCCTACGAAGGAATCGCCACGAACATCCTGGCTGATCGCCTGAAAAAACTGATAGCTCATGGCATCATCACAACGCAGAAAGACCCCTCCGATGGCCGAAAAGTAACTTACGTGCTGACTGCCAAGGGCCTCGATCTCGCTCCCGTCCTGACCGAAATGGTTCTCTGGGCCGCCAAGCACGAAGAAACCGGTAATCAGCCCCTCGTCCGGCAAATGCAAAAGGACAAGGAGCAATTTGTGGCTGCCGTGCAACGGCGCTACCTGGAGAGGACACATTTACAAGACTAGACGCGCTACTTCTCGTGATGTTTCTCGTTTTTCGCTTGCGACGCGCGCAGATATTGGTCCAGTCGATGCAAGGCCTGCTCCCAGAAAATTCGATAGGGCTCAACCCAGTCGGCAGACTCCCCTAAAAGGCGCTGGTCGCAAAGTGCATACATAGGTGCGACCCCGGCGCCGCTTCCTGACAAGACGCGCCCGCTCTAAATAGGCAAGGTGTTTGGAAAGAGCTTGCTGCGAGATGTGGAAAGGCCCGCTAGTTCACCAACGGTTGCAGGTCCAGCAGCAAGCCGGCCGAGGATCGACCTGCGAGTAGGGTCGGAGAGAGCCGAAAACGTTACGCTCAAAGAATCCACAACCGTATGGTTGTGGATTCTGCACACAAAGTCAACAGGATTTTTCACTCGGGACGGCACGGAAATCCCATGTAGTAGCCAGTCTTTAGACTGGTCTGCGCGACTTCAGCGCAATTCTTGCGGCTTTCCCGTTCCCGCCGATTCCCGCGCCGCATCCAAAATCTCCATCACCTGTACGTTCAGCCGAGCCGAAACCGGATCCTCAATTGGCTTGTTATTCCGGATGCAATCGACAAAGTACGCGATCGGATTGCTCGTTTCCTTCGGCAGCGGAGCAAGCGTCACGGGCTCTCCATCCGCTGGGACGTTCGACCCGCGCGCCTCGGCGGAGCGGTGCAGCAAGCTATCATGCCGCGCCAGCAAGCTGCCCTTCGGCCCGAACACTTCCGCCACATCCTTTGTATACGGCCAATTCCAGGAAGCTTCGATGACTGCCGTCGCGTCCGGATAATCAAGCACAATGGTCGCATCATCGTCGACTTTGTTGTTCTGCTCCGTCTTCAACTTTCGCGTAGTCGCATACACCCGTGTGGGACGTCCCTTCAACCAAAGCGACAGTTCCGCTCCATAACAGCCAAAATCCATAATCGCCCCGCCGCCATTCTTCACCGGGTCGTAGAGCCAACTCGCGAATTGCTGCGAAACCCCGATCTCCTTCGGCCCGCGGTGTCCATACTGCACGATGATTTTCTGAATGGGTCCGACTTCGCCCGCGCGCACGCGATGAAACAGATCGTGGCTAGGCGCCACCCACGCGTTCCAGTAGTTCACCATCACCTTGATGTTCGCTTCGCCGGCCAGCCGCTCCATCTCGCGCGCGTCTTTGGCGTTCGTAGCCATCGGCTTTTCCGTTGAATAATGAATGTGCCGCTTGGCGCACTGCCGCAAGATCTCCAAATGCTTGTCGTTGGACGTTGTCACGACGACCGCTTCAGGCTTCGCCTCATCCAGCATCGCGACGTAGTCCGAGTAAAACTTCACGCCAACTGGAGCACTTTTTTGCGCCCGGGCAACCAGTGCAGGATCGCTCTCCGCGATGGCGACCAGTTCCGCGGACGGCTCACCCGCGATGTCTTTCAGCAAGCTCCACACATGATCATGATCCAATCCAACGACCGCCAGGCGAGTCTTACCACCTGCGCCCACGTTCTGCGCGGTCGTGAGATTCGCCGAACACGCAAGCAGCACGAACACGGCAACGAAAACTTTCAAATGCAAACTCTGCCATCTCATCATTCGGGTTTCCTCGCGAAAAAGACGAATCTACGAACCAAACCCGCGCGAGTGTGTGACTTTGGCGGTCACAAGTCAAGGCACACCTCCTCGGCGTGAATCTCCATGACGGTGTGCTTCTTGCTTTGGAGTGCGGCGGACGTGCCGCCGCCTTTGCGGGCCTCTACGAAAATCGAAAGCGCCGCATTGCTGCGGCGCTTTCATCTTCTTTTGTTGTTTCTCGACTTGCGGTTGAGCAGAATTCGCTGTCAGCGGAATCGGCGTGCCCCCGTATGGTCATCGTAATCAGTGATGGCGGCGATCGCCGTTTCTCCCATGCCCTGCGCGCGAAAGAACTTGCCTTCCGGGGTATGCGGTCGAACGCCGGTCATCTCGGGCATCAAGCTGCTCGCTGCGGCAACTCCATAGTCCAGAATTCCGTGGACTTTGAACGGGTAAACCCGGAACACGCCGCCCGGATAGTCCGTCATCAGCGCGTTCGCCAGCACGCCTGCTCCTAAAGCGAACGCGCCCTTTGCTGCTCGCCGGCGGTGGCGTTTCCAGAACATTGCGGCCACGAAGAAATTCGTGCCCGCATGGATGTAATCAATCACTGCATGAGAGCGCGCCGAGACGATCTTCGGTCCGCGAGTAACTATTCCAGCCATGACAATCTCCTTTTTCTCTTACCCGAAGAGAGCGACAGCTATGCAGCCTGCGCCCCGTCGGCCCATGGATCGAGAACCACTTTGGTGCAGCGATCCAGTTTGTCGCGGAAGATGCGGTACATCTCTGGCGCGCGGTCAATAGGGACACGATGACTAATCACAAAGCTTGGATCGATGTCACCGCGTTCGACGCGCTCGAGCAACGGCCGCATGTAGCGCATCATGTGTGTCTGTCCAGTTTTGAACGTCAGCCCCTTGTTCATGGCCGCGCCGAAGGGAATATTGTCGATGAAGCCCGCGTACACGCCGGGAATCGATACCGTCCCGCCCTTGCGGCACGCTCGTATGCACTGCCGCAGCACTTCCGCGCGGTCCATCTTGATTCGCAACGCCTGCTTCGCGCGGTCCGTCGCGAAAAAGAGCGAGTGTCCGCTGGCTTCCATGCCCACCGCGTCCATGCAGGAGTCCGGCCCGCGGTTGCCGGTCATGTCTTTCAACACATCGACGACGCTGTCCACTTCCTCGAAGTTGATAGTCTGTGCCCCGCCGTCTCTCGCCATTTGCAGCCGTTCTGGAACGCGATCAATCGCAATCACCTGCTCCGCACCCAACATGAACGCGCTGCGAATCGCAAACTGCGCAACTGGCCCGCAGCCCCAAATCGCGGCCGTATCTCCTCGCTGAATATTGCAATTTTCCGCAGCCATGTAGCCGGTCGGAAAAATGTCCGAGAGGAACACAGCTTTTTCGTCCGGCAATCCACCAGGAATTTTCAGCGGGCCTACGTCCGCACAAGGCACGCGCGCGTATTGCGCCTGCCCTCCCGCGTACCCGCCCATCATGTGCGTGTAACCGAAAAGCCCCGACGGCGAATAGCCCATCATCTTTTCCGCGATCCAAGCATTCGGATTGGTATTGTCACAGCAAGACCACAGTTGGTTCTGGCAGAAAAAACAGTTCCCGCAGGCGATAGTGAACGGCACCACCACGCGATCGCCCACTCTCAACTTCCCCTGATCGACGCCTGAGCCCACTTCCACAACTTCGCCCATGAACTCGTGGCCCATGATGTCGCCCTGCTCCATAGTGGGTACGTAGCCGCCATATAAATGTAGGTCCGATCCGCAGATGCACGTACTCGTGATGCGCACAATCGCGTCGCGCGGATTCAAAATCTTCGGGTCGGGAACAGTCTCCACGCTCATTTTCTCGGTGCCCATCCAACAAACTGCCTTCATGACGCTCTCCTTTGCGCGGCCACACGTTCGCGGGCCTCGTACTCCGATGGTTTGCGATGTTCTGGGTACACTTTATGGATCGTCGATACCACCGCCGAGCGCGGCCCGTGCGGCTGTCCCTCGGTCGTTGGAATTTCGTGCATCTCAATCAGCGCCTTGAACCGGCGCAGGTCCTCGCGCATAGTGAACTCCGGGTCTTTCCCGAAAATTGCCAACGCCGCTTTCCCCAGCACGCCGGCCGGCGGCGTATATTCCATTTCCGCGGTCACAATCGTCCCGCGGTTCCCGGGCGCGCGTCGAAACTCCACGGATCCCCAATTCTGAAAATCGGAATCCTCCGTCGACCTCCACGCCAAGAATTCATTCTCGCGGTCCTCAGTGATCTGCGATCTCCATCGCAGCCGCTTACCCATCGGACCGATCGCCGTCCACTCCGATCGCCCGTCGCCCTGCTCGCGCACAGATTCGAGGTGACGCATGAAAATCGGCAAGTTTTCGAGAGCTCGCCACATTCGGTAAGCCGTTTCCGGCGAACAATTAATCGCAAAGCTCGCCCTCGCGTGAAACTTCGTCGTCCCCAATTTCGCTCCGCGGTACGCGATCAGACCGCCGGCCGCCGCAAGCGCGGGCCGCCGGCGCGTCAAGGCGTACACCGCCAGTGCGCCGCCCCCGAGCAACATTCCCCAGCGCTGCAGCGCCTGCGCTTGCGACCCGCCGTCACGCGCATTGCGCCTCATTTCCCATTCGCTAGACATATCTGCACTCCTATTCTTGGTTGGCAAAAAAATATTTCGCCTCCTTCGAGTTTGCACACCAACCCCTTCATGGTGATAAGGCTGTTAGGGTATTTGAATGCAGGCTTTGCTGGACCGCGCCTCAAACCGCCGCTTCGCCGCGATTTTTGGGCAAACTTCTACGCCATCACCACTCCACGCAATTGGAGTCAGGATTTCGACGTGGGAATTAAGCGGTAGCCGCGCGTGCTTTTCGCTTCAAGCTCTTGTCCGCGGGTTCCGCAGCAACACCTTCGCTCGCTTTCGCCCAGGTGAGCTGAATCTCCGCGCGCAAAGCTTCCGATACCGCTTCGGAGTTGCGCTCGCCGCGCGCCACGCGGCTAACGTAGGACGGATCGCATCCCACCTTTTGCGCTACGCGATTGTAGATGCCTCGGCAAAGCGAAGGAAGACACCGCAAATCGGGGATCTGATTGGGGACCTGATTGTCTTGCACGCCGTTCATAGAAGTTCTCGGGTAATGGAGTAGCCGCGAAACGCGAGTAACGCATCAAGCGGCTTAACGCTGATGGTACATCGAGCGCGTTACCCTTTGCAACGCCCTTCCACTCTCTCCCTCTGGAAAACTTCCCTCTTCCCTCCCCTTCCCTGCCGCCGATACCTATAGACACTTGCATCCCTTGTCGCTACACTACCTTTCGGGGTCGCAGCAGGTGAATATGCGGCGTCGTCCCCTTTATTATCGCGATAAACCTTCCACTCGGCGCGTTGTCACACTTGTCGGCGTGAACCCTGGCCACATTTCCGATGTACTCGCGTTACTTGGCGATTTCTCTTTCCATGAAGCTGGCGAGTGTAACGCCGGTCCCGGTCGCGGGCAGGATCCCCCGGATAATCGCGATGCTTTGCGCAGCGCATTGCAAAGCGCGATTGATCAGGTCACCCAGAAGTTTGAAGAAGCGCAACTCGAATACCAGAGCGTTAGCCACCATTCATGCGAGCGGCACAAGTGGAAGGGTGAGATGATCGCGTACGCGAACGTCGTCGCTCTCCTCGCGGATCTGAAAGCGCGCCCTGTTCTCGTCGAGTGAAGCTGCTTACGCAGCGAAGGAACCGAATGGCCAAAAGAAAGCGAAAGGATCACGGCCCCACGGAGTGGGCCGAGCAAATCCGAAATCTCCGCCAAAAGTTGGGCGTTTCGCAAGGAGAGCTCGCCAGAAAGCTCGACTGTTCCGCCATGACCGTATCGCGATGGGAGAACGGACAGCTCGCCCCTACCGCACGTTACTACGTCGAGCTTGGCAAACTTGCTGGCAAACAGGACTGCTGGTTTTACTGGGGCCGTGCAGGCCTGCAAAGCAGCGACGTGATGCCCGTCATGTCCGAACGCGAACGTAAGCAATTTCCCCCGCGTCTGGAAGAACAGATGGAACTGGCCGCAGCGGGGAGCGGCCTAAGGCAGGAAAGCGCCCGCAGACAAAAGATAGTCCCCATTCCCGTTTTGCAAGCCACGGTCGGAACGCATGGTGGCCAGGGCGATCGCCACGGCAATCTAAATTATATTCCCGCGCGCGAGGTGATGGGCGCTCCGGTGGAGTGGTGCCCCAATCCCGGCTATACGAGCCTCCTTCGCGTGCGCGGGCGTTCCATGGAGCCGTTGATCCACGATGGCGATATCGCCGCCGTCGATTCCTCGCAGACCGATCGCGCGAATCTTGACGGAAAAATCGTAATTGTGACCAGCGAAGAAAAAGGCCTGTGTGTCTCTCGCCTGCGCCGTTATCCGAAGTTCGACGTTCTCGAGTCCGAAAACCGCGAGTACCAAGCCGTCGTCCTCGGCAAAAGCTCCGGCTGGCGCATCATAGCTAGAGTTTTGTGGTGGATCTCCGCAGCGCCCTAACCCGTCACAGGGCACGCCTGAACGCAGCGCAGAAAAAGATTTCTACTCTTATTCCGAGGGGGAGCTTCGCCCGAGGAACGTGCTTTTCCCTTCGTCGAAGCCTGATTCGCGCACCGGCGTCCCGAAGGCCACGTTGTGTTTAGCTTTGTACATCCATTCCGTAACGTTTGTGGTATAAACCACCTCCCTTGAACACCACCTTCCCGCACCTGGACATCTTTCGGGTGGAAAACGACGGCCAGTTGATCTGGCGGGCCGCCGCCGAAACCCTCGAAGCTGCCCATCGGCGCGTCAAAATCCTCATGGCCTCCGAGCCCGGCGACTACATCATTTACTGCCAGGAAACTGGCGACAAAACACTGGTTCGCGCAGAGTGAATCAGCCCGATTGTCCGCATTGCATTGACACCATCGTACCCACGGAATTAGTATCCATTCTCAAAGTCAGGATCTGCGGTACTGACCTCAACCGCTTGCGCTCTCGCATCGAGTCCTCCGGTTGCGTGGAGTCTTCAAGGTGAAGAAGCCTTCAACTCGGAAGCGCAAAACTCGTTCGCCTTCGCCTGCGCCCACTGTCACGCAAAGAAATCGCTCCCCTCTAGAGAAACTCTTTCCGGTCGTCGGCGTGGGCGCGTCCGCGGGCGGCCTGGAAGCCTTCTCCGCATTGCTGGCCAACCTGCCGGACACCACCGGCATGGCATTCATTTTCCTGCAGCACCTCGACCCTACTCACCACAGTGCATTGCAAGAGATTCTTTCCCGCACCACCAGAATTCCGGTGAGCGAAGTCAGCGATGGCATGGCTGTAGAGCCCAGGCATGTTTATGTCATTCCCCCCAATTCCGACATGGTTATACGGGATGGAATTCTGCGCTTATCCGCCAGGAGTCTTACGCACGGCCTGCATCGTCCCATCGATCACTTTTTTGTTTCCTTAGCGGAGGACTGCGGGGATCGCGCTATTGGCGTAATTCTCTCCGGGACCGCTTCCGACGGTACTTCCGGCTGCCTCGCCATCAAAGCCGTTGGCGGCATTACGCTTGCCCAGGACCAGGAAACTGCCAAGTACTCCAGCATGCCCGGGAGTGCCGTGGACGCCGGCTGCGTCGATTTCGTTCTGCCTCCCAAAGCCATAGCCGAAGAGCTCTCCAGAATCGAGAAGCATCCTTACATCGCGCGAGTTCCTACGCGCCCCGATGAGCTTCTGGGCCCTGCCTCGCCGAGCGACGTTCATGCGCTCTTCGCCATGCTTCGCGACTCCAAAGGCGTGGATTTCACTCACTACAAGCAGAGCACTCTCCAGCGCCGCATCAAGCGCCGTATGGTTCTGAACCGCGTCGACCGTCTGGAAGACTATCTGCGATTTGTCAGGCGCACGCCCAAGGAACTCGAAGAGCTCTATCGCGACGTTCTTATCCATGTCACCGGCTTCTTTCGCGACCCTGGCGCCTTCGACGCTTTGCGCAAACACGCTTTTCCATCGCTTGTAAAGAATCGCAAGCCTGTCGATTGGCCCATTCGCGTTTGGATTCCCGGCTGCTCCACCGGCGAAGAGGCCTACTCCATGGCCATAGCCCTGTTGGAGTACGTGGGGACCAATAACGCCAATGTCTCGGCGGCTCCAAATTCCAGGGCTATTCAAATTTTCGCCACCGACGTCAGCGAGGATGCGCTGGATCGCGCACGAGCCGGCATTTATCTCGAATCTGTCGTCGCGGACCTGCCCCCTGCCCGCCTGAAGCGCTTTTTTGTGCGCGCCGAGCGAGGCTACCAGGTCATCCCATCCGTCCGCGAGGTTTGTATCTTTGCTAAACAAAACATCGCCAAAGATCCCCCTTTCTCAAATCTGGATTTGGTCAGTTGTCGCAACCTGCTTATCTATCTCGGCCCCGAGTTGCAAAAGCGCGTTATCCCCACCATGCATTACGCACTCAAGCCTGGCGCTTACTTGATGCTCGGCGGCGCTGAAAGTCTGGGCGTATTCTCCGATTACTTCACTCTGGTCGAAAAAAAGTACAAGATTTATCAAAAGAAGGCCGCCGGCGCGCGTTTGGTCACCTATTTCACCGGCGTGGATTATTCCCTGCGCCGCCGCGCGGATGCCAAATCCTCCAAGATTCCTACGGCTGGCCTCGGCATTGAAAAAGAAGTCGAGCGCGAACTGGTCAACCGCTTCGTCCCCGCCAGCATCGTGGTCAATTCGGAAATGGAGATCGTACAGTTTCGCGGCAAGACCGGCGCCTATCTGGAGCCCGCAGCCGGACATCCTACCTTCAGTTTGTCGAAAATGGCCCGTGAAGGCTTGCTCATCGATTTACGCGCTGCGCTCCAAACCGCAAAAAAGGAAAATGTCCCCGTCCGTAAGGAAGGTGTCTCCATTCAATCCGATGGGGGCACCCACGAAATAAATTTTGAAGTGATCCCCGTCCATGCCGAGATCACGCAGGAGCTTTTTTATATAATCGTGTTCCAGGACGCGCCTGCCAAGTCTTCTGGAGCGGCGCCCTCCAAGCGTGCGGTGGCCGAGGCGGCCCGCAAAGGACTTCCTCTGGCGCGTCAGAATGAACGCTTGACTCGCGAGATAAGGCAACTCCGCGGCCAGTTGCAATCCCTCATCGAAGAACACGAAACCACCTCCGAAGAATTCAAGACCGCCAACGAGGAAGTGCTCTCCTCCAACGAAGAACTGCAGAGCACCAACGAGGAATTGGAAACAGCCAAGGAAGAGCTGCAGGCCAGTAATGAGGAACTCACCACCGTCAATGAAGAGCTGCAGAACCGCAACATCGAGCTCAGTGTCGCCAACAACGATCTACTCAACGTCTTGGCCAATGTCAACATTCCTGTGGTCATCGTCAATAACGACGTTCGTATCCGCAGATTCACCCCGGCGGCCCAAACGCTCCTAAACCTGCTTCCGAGCGACATCGGGCGGCACTTGGGCGAGATTCGGCCAAATATGCAGGTAGACAATCTCGAACAAGTAGCCCGCCACACCATCTCGACCGGCACTCCCCAGGAGGAAGAAGTGCGCGACACGGGAGGCGTATGGCATTTGCTGCGCACCCGCCCTTACAAAACGGCCGAAAACAAAGTCGAGGGCGCCGTCATCACTTTCCTGGAAATTGACGCTCTTAAGCGTCAGGTTGAGGAGACTCGCGCGTATGCGGACACTCTGATCCAAACGGCTCGCGAAGCCATTTTGATTCTGGACGCCAGTCTCCGCGTACTTGTGGCCAACCCTGCCTTTTACCACGCCTTTAAAGTCTCGCCCGCGGAAACCGTCAATCGTCCCATCTTCGAGCTAGGCAACCGGCAGTGGGATATCCCCGGTCTCCGAACATTGCTCGAGAGCATCACGCAAAAGAATTCCCGCGTCGACGATTTCGAAGTGCGCCACAATTTTGACCATATCGGCGAACGCCTAATGATTCTGAATGCCCGCCGCATCGAATTGAGTAATGGGCAACCTTTGATCTTTCTCTCCATGGACGACGTAACCGAGCGCCAAAAATCCAAAGAAGCCCTCGAGCGACAGGCCGCATTGCTCGATCTTGCGCACGATACGGTAATCGTACGTACCCTGATTGGCGAAATTCTATTCTGGAATCGCGGCGCCGAGGAAATGTATGGTTGGAACAAAGAGCACGCGCTCGGTAAGACCACCCATCAACTCCTGCGTACCGAGTTCCCCCGTAGTTTTGCGGAGATCGAGAAAGAGCTCCGCCGCACAGGTCGCTGGGAAGGAGAACTGGTCCACACCACAAAAACCGGTGAGCGCCGTTCCCTCAATAGCCGCTGGGCTTTGCTCCAGCAAGGTGATGCCGAGCCCGTGATCCTTGAAATCAATACCGACATCTCCGATCGAAAACAGTCCGAAGAAACCTTGCGCCGCCTTTCCGCTTATCTCATGACCTTGCAGGATGAGGAGCGCCGCCGCATCGCCCGCGAATTGCACGATTCCACCGGCCAGAAGCTGGCAGCCGCAAAGCTGCAGCTCGATACCCTGGTCAAGTCGGGAAACCTCAAGTCCCATGAAAAAACCATAGTGGAAACTTCTCAGTGGATCGACGAGTGCTTCCAGGAAGTTCGCACGCTCTCGCAGCTTCTGCATCCCCCGCTGCTCGACGAAGCCGGCTTGATTTCCGCAACACGCTGGATGGTGGAAGGTTTTGCGTCCCGCGCCAAGATAGAAGTAAACCTTCAAATTGCCGGAGAAATCGGCCGTCTGCCCCAGCCCGTTGAGCTCGCCCTCTTTCGCGTAATTCAGGAATCGCTCAGCAATATTCGCCGCCATTCCGGCGCCAAGCAAGCCCATATCAAAATGGCGCGCGCGGACAAAACCGTACGCCTGGAGATCCGCGATAATGGAAAAGGAATGCCGCCGGAATTATTGGCGGACTCCCGCCATGGCAAGCAGGTCGTTGGCGTCGGCATTTTGGGCATGAGAGAACGTCTTTCGCAACTCGGCGGAACTTTGGAGATCGAGTCCAGCAAAGACGGTACCACCGTCAAGGTTTCCGTACCCGCCGCCGCGGCAGCCGCGCGCTAGGCGCTCTCTGCGTTGCTCCCTACCTTCATTCAGTTTTTTGTTGACATCTGCGATAGAATCATTTAGAATTATTCCTAGGTAAACTTAGGTCAAAGCGGCAGACAACTGCCGCTTTTTTCTTGCCGCCTGGCCTCTTCTTCGCAAAGGAAAAAACCGAGAGCAAGACTCCCGGCGCGCGGGAGTTCGTTTGCATTAAGTCCTTTAAAATACGCACTTACCAGGAACGCCCGATTTTGCATTATTTTTGTACAAATAAGTGCTTTAGAATCCGCACTTACAGACACCGTCCCTATAAGCCCCTTTAGAATCCGCACTTACAAAAATAGGGGGAGGGGGTGCCCGGAGGATTTTGAAATACGGTGCACTAAGGTGACCGGGCCAAACCTTTCGTGCTTTCACCGGATGGCCCCTCGCCGCGAATCAAGGTCTCCTTGCCCTAGCACCGTTGGGGAAGCTTGAAATGCCTCAAAATCGATTAGGCACGCGACTGGAAGAACCAGCCGCTCCCGAGACAATATCGCCAGAACAGCACGGTCAGACGGAGCAGCCACGCCGGCGCGAACCGCAGCGCGAACCGCCCACGGCTGGTCAACGCGCAGCGAAGCAGCGTTTTTTGTTGCGCCCCAAGACCATTTTCCAGTTGCTCAAGCGCACTTATTCCGAATGGAGCAAGGACAAAGCTCCCCGCATGGGTGCCGCCCTCGCGTATTACACAATTTTCTCTCTCGCCCCCCTCCTGGTCATCGCGATCGCCATCGCCGGCTTTGTGTTCGGTGCGGAAGCGGTACAAGGCCAGATCATGGGACAAATCCAAGGCCTAGTTGGTTCGGAGAGCGCGCGAGCTGTACAGACCATGATTCAGTCAGCTCACAAACCCGCGCACGGGGTGATTGCTACAATCTTCGGGATCGCTATTTTGCTATTGGGCGCGTCCGGAGTTTTCACCGAAATGCAGGACGCGCTGAACACCATCTGGAGAGTGGATACCACGTCTAAGACCGGCGTCTGGAACCTGATCAGGTCTAGGTTCCTAAGTTTTGGCATGGTTTTGGGTATTGGATTCTTGCTGCTCGTATCGCTGTTGCTCAGCGCCGCCTTAACCGCGGTTGCCACCTATGCTTCTAACTTTTTGCCTATCCCGCCCGCTGCGCTCCATGCCATCGATTTTATTTTTTCTTTGATTTTTATCGCTGCGCTTATGGCTCTGATTTTCAAGTTCCTCCCGGACGTAAGAATTGCCTGGAGCGATGTGTGGATCGGTGCGGCGCTCACTTCCCTGCTCTTCACCGCCGGCAAGTTCCTGATCGGCTTTTACATCGCCAAGAGCGTAACGATGTCCGCCTACGGAGCGGCCGGCTCGGTGGTGATCATCCTCGCGTGGATTTATTATTCTGCGCAAATCCTCTATTTCGGCGCGGAGTTCACGCGTGTTTTTTCCAACGAGTGCGGCTCGCGCTGCGAAATAAAAGCGGAGCCGCAGCCTCGTGCCGCGCGCGCGGCCTCCGCGTAACCCATCAACGGAAAAGATTGCGCCTCAACATTCCCAACATGAGAGAAAGCGTCGCGGTCGCGCGGAAATGCCCGGCATTTCGTTCCGTGAATACAAGCAGCGCATTCGCGAACAATTTGATGCGATGTTTGCTCACGCGGGATTCGATGCGAAGCGGGACATTGCCGCAATCATTCTGAATCGTCTATTCGTATCTCAGTGCCACCAGGGGATCGACACGCATTGCGCGGCGAGCTGGAATGTAGCATGCGGCTAGCGCCACAATCGTTAGGAGTACGGCGACGGCAATCATCGTTAGAGGATCGTTGGCGTGGACGTCGTAGAGCATCGAGGTCAGGTAGCGCGTTACGCCCAACGCCACGCCGATGCCCACGGCGGCTCCAACAATCGCCAGCACAATTCCCTGGCGTAAGACCAGCTTGAGCACGCTTTCCCGTGGCGCGCCGAGGGCCATGCGAATTCCGATTTCGCGTGTGCGCCGCGAGACTTCATAGGAAAGCAGTCCGTACAATCCCACGCACGCCAGCACTAGCGCCAGCAAACCAAAGAAGCCGGACAGCCGCGCGACCAGACGCTCCTGAAATAGCAACCGGTCGATTTGCTCCGATTCCGTTTTCACGTCAAAGAGCGGCAAATTCGTGTTTACTTGCGCCACCACTTCGCGTATCGCGGGAAGAATGGCTTGCGGATCGGCCGCCGTGCGCAATTCAAAGGACGCTCCCCCGGCGCTGTGCGGCATGTAAATCATCGCGTGAATTTCCCGCCGCAGGCTGTTGTATTTCGCGTCGCGTACCACCCCAATGATTTCGTAACCGGGATTGGCCGGACGGTCCGCCTCTGCTGCCGATTCGCCGAATTGTTTTCCGAGCGCATTTTCTTTTCCGAGATATTTTTGGACGAATGCCTGATTCACAATTACGGCGGACCGCGCCGAAGTTGGAGTTACTCCGCTGTTCGCCGCGGACACCTTGAAGTCAGAAGCGTTAAAGTCGCGACCAGCCAGAAAGGGAATGTGCATGGTCGCAAAGAAATTCGGTCCGACTCCAAGCACGTCCGCGTCGGAACGTTGATCCTGCGGCGTGCCCGGCCAGTGGAAGCCGATAATCCCCAGCCCGCTACTCAATAATGGCATAACCGAGTAGCTCGCGGACTTCACTCCCGGCGTTTCCGAGAGGCGGCCCTGCAAGTCGCGATAGAAGCTGTCCACCTGCGCGCCTTTGTAACCGATCAGCGTCGGATCAATTCCGAAAATCAGGATGTTGTGCGAATCGAACCCAACGTCGATGCTGCGCAAGTTCTGCAGGGTGCGCACCAATAGTCCGGCGCCCACCAACACGACGATTGCCAGCGCCACTTGCGCCACCACGAGCGCATTGCCGATGCTGAACCATTTTCCGCCCGCGTGCCCGGAACCACTTGAGCTGCGCTCGCCTTCCTTCAGTGCCGGCGTCAAATCCACGCGCGCTCCACGAAAAGTTGGTGCGATGCCGAAAAGAATTCCAGTGAGCAGGGAGATGGTGACGGTGAATCCGAGCACGCGCAGGTCAACTCCGGTTGCGAATCCCAACGGGCGCGTCTGATTGCTGGACACGAACGAAATGATCGCGTGTGCTCCCCAGTACGCGAAGAGAATCCCCAGCGCGCCGCCGAGTACCGAGAGCATTACGCTTTCCGTCAAAAGCTGCCGCACCACCCGCGCCCGGCCCGCGCCAAGGGCCAACCGCACAGCCATTTCCTTTTGCCGCGCGGCCGCGCGAGCCAGCATCAGCCCCGCAACGTTCGCGCAAGCAATCAACAAAATGATTCCGACAGCGAGCATCAGCACATAGAGAGGATTGGAATACTCGCCGCGGGCGCCGGTCAGCCCGGTCTGCGCCGGCACAAGCGTCACTTGCGGATTATCGGCAGCCGTGGAAAGCGTCCTCGGGCCGTCCCCCGGCGCTGCTCCTGGTGGCGCAGCAAGAATGACCGGCGTCTTGCCCGCGGATGGCGACATCGGCGCGGCGGTCGCCTCCCTGCGAGCCTGAACCGGGCCCCCCGGCGCCTGCTGGGGCGGTACGAGCACGCTCGCTGGACCGTTGCCGCCAGCCGGCGGCGGCATAGCTACGTGAAACATTTGGTCGCTACGTGGGGCGCGCCCACCCGGCCCTCCCGGTCGCACTGCGATCTCGCCGTCATGGAAAAGCGGAACGGATCCGTGAAGCATTTCATTTTGGTAAAGCCCGCTCACGGCCGCTTGCGCAGAAGCAAGCTCCGTTCCGGGTTTCAGCCGACCAACAATCGTGAGCCACCAGTTACCCGCGTCGTCGGAGCGGTTTCGCCAAAACAGGGGATCGGTAATACGTTGCGCGTCGGAGAGCGGAAGCCAAACATCGTAATCGCTGCCTGGAGTAATTCCGGTGAATCGCTGTTCAGCCACGCCGATAATCGTGAAGGGGACGTTATTCAGTTCAATCGTGTGGCCGACTACTTCGCGAGAGCCCCCGAAGGCGCTCTGCCAGTAGCCATAGTTCAGCACGGCGACCGGTGCGGCGGACGGTTTGTCGTCCGCTGCGTCGAACAGCCGGCCCGCAGCGGCAGTAAGGCCCATCGTGCGGAAGTAGTCTCCCGAAACGAGCTGACCGTTGATAACCATTGCTGGGCCGTTTCCTGTCAAGCTCAGCCGGCCAGAGTTGGCAAAAGCTGTCGTCGCCGCAAAGACGTTTGCTTGTGCTATTTCGCGAAACATTGGCTCCGAGAACGAACAGCCGTAGGGATTTGCTGCCCCAGGCATTACATTCATCGGGCAATCTCCGGAAGTCATGTACCCGTGAATGTTCGGTGCATTCCGCGCGCTCCACTTAAGCAGGACCAACTGCGAAGGATTCTCGACCGGCAGCGCGCGCAGCATCACCGCATCGATCAAGCTGAAAATAGCTGTGTTTGCGCCAATGCCCAACGCCAGTGTAAGAATGGCCACCGCCGCAAAGCCGGGAGATTTGCGGAGCATGCGCAAACCGAAGTGAATATCCTGCAGCAACTGCTCGAGCCAAACCAAACTCCACACCTCACGAGTGTCTTCCTTAACTAGCGTCACATTGCCAAATTTGCGCGCCGCCGCGTAATGCGCTTCCTCGGGTGGCAGGCCGCGCTCGATGTTGTCTTGCGTCTCCCGGTCGATGTGATCGCGAATGTCCTTGTCGAGCTCTTCCATCATGCGTTTGCGGAGTCTCATGATTTGCCCTCCCGTTCCGCCGGCCGGAGAACCCGCGCGATCGCTCCCGCTAACTTGTCCCATTTGCTGGTTTCGACCGCCAGTTGCCGCCGGCCTTTGGGCGTCAAGCGATAAAACTTCGCCCGGCGATTGTTCTCGGAGATGCCCTCTTCGACGGCAATCCATCCTCGCTTGATCAGCCGGTGCAGCGCCGGGTACAGCGACCCTTGCTCGACTTGCAACACCTCGTCGGATTTGAACTCGATGGCCTTGGCGATGGCGTGGCCGTGCACAGGCCCGAGGAGCAGGGTGCGTAGAACCAATAGGTCCAAGGTGCCCTGCAACAGCTCAATTCGCTTTTTCTGCTCTTTGGTAGACATTCTAGGTGAGATTATAAACCTTCTAGTAGAATGTCAAGGGGAAGAAGGCGGGTCGCACGCCCAGGAGACCGCTTTCGCTTCGCCGCTCGACTGCGATGGAGTTACCCGGCCTTTACGGCAAATCCGAAAGGCCGGCAAACCAGGCGTTATGCCGCCGCTTTCGCCGTACCTTTGAAGAAGGCGAGCAGATCGGCATTGATCTGGTCCGCGTTCGTTCTGGGCATGCCATGCGGGAAGCCGGGATAGACCTTCAGCGTTGCGTTCTTAAGTATCTTCGCGGACATGAGAGCGGCAGCGCCGATGGGCACAATCTGATCGTCATCGCCATGCATCACCAGCACGGGGATTTCGATCTTCTTGAGATCCTCAGTCAAGTCCGTCTCTGAAAACACTTTAATGCAGTCGTAGTGGGGCTTGATGCCTCCCATCATGCCTTGCAACCACCAGTGCTCACGGATACCCTCGGAAATTTTTGCGCCGGGGCGGTTGTATCCGTAGAACGGAAGCGTGATGTCCTTGTAGAACTGCGAGCGGTTGGCGGCAAGCTGGGCGCGGAGGCCATCGAACACGGAAAGGGGCAGACCGCCGGGATTTTTTTCCGTTTTCAGCATGAGCGGCGGAATAGCGCTGATCAGCACGGCCTTGGCAACGCGCTTGCTGCCATGGCGGCCCAGGTAGCGGGCGACCTCGCCACCCCCGGTGGAATGCCCAACCATGATGGCGTTCTTAAGATCGAGTTTTTCAAATAAGGCGGCGAGATCGTCCGCGTACGTGTCCATCTCATTGCCGCCCCACGTCTGGTCGGAGCGGCCGTGCCCGCGCCGGTCGTGAGCGATGACGCGATAGCCCTGCTGGCCGAAGAACAGCATCTGCCCGTCCCAGTCGTCCGCAGTGAGCGGCCAGCCATGTGAGAAAACAATGGGCTGACCGGATCCCCAATCTTTGTAGTAAATCGTCGTGCCATCTTTCACTGTAATCGTGCTCATCTTATTTCTCCTTACGTATTACATGAATTCTCCATTTACGAACCTACTGAAGAAGGTGCCGCCTAAACAGTTTCAAGGGCCCTACGGCGTTCTGCAGAATGTAGCACCTTTCCGTCGAAGGTGATGCCGAGGCACTATTTTTTGCCGAAGTGGGTAATTTTGCCGTCGCTTACTGCGGCGATGTAGCGGCCGCCGATTAGGAATTGCATGACCTTGGCGCCGTTGCGAGCTAGCTCGGCCCAGCGGGAGGCGGTTGCGGGATTTTGCTCGAG
>Ga0209526_10000954_pt1 | contig 19026 bp, 19 predicted proteins | sample JacPinW_OM2H0_M1_FD_188566 | JGI IMG/M metagenome (GOLD analysis project Ga0209526, IMG submission 188566) | Forest soil microbial communities from Algoma, Ontario, Canada - Jack Pine, Ontario site 1_JW_OM2H0_M1 (SPAdes) (version 2) | ecosystem: Environmental > Terrestrial > Soil > Boreal... | reverse complement strand
GCTGTGGCATTCCCCATGCGAAGCGGCTGACCCGCCAGGCAACCCTCGCCAAAGAAGTCGCCAGGTCCCAAAATGGCAATGATCGCCTCCTTACCGGCTGTGCTAAGCGCCGTGATCTTCACACCACCTTGTTGTATATACATGACGCTTTCGGCGGCGCTACCTTGCGAAAAGATAATATCGGCTCTCTTGAACTGCCTAACTTTTTTCGACACGCCTGCCGAATCTAGAAAAGCCTGGGCGTTAAATACCTTCTTCTTGAGCCCACTCTTGGGTTTTCTTTTGCCGGGATTCATCACTGTTTTCTACTATAACTCTCCGGGAACAAATTGGCGAGGGTCTGCCATGTATGTTCTTCCGCCCTGGCAAGACCTTTTCCCGGAGTCTCTTTGTTGATCCCTCCAGCGATTGTTGCGCAACTCGGAAAGCTGGACGTAAAGTTGCGACCGCCAGCGACGCCTCTTCCCTTTACGTGTGGAACGTCGCGAATAGCAGGACCCTTCGGATCTTTCCCGGGCACCGTTGTCCAGAATTACGATCGAGAACCTGCGGAATGAGCGGCGCGGCCGACCAGTCTCCTGTTTGTATCGTACAACGCTAGCACTCCTGATTCGCGATTGGACAAAGGAAATTCGAGGTCTCTCCGTTCCATTCAGCCAAAGAAAACTGCAAGACTGTATACAACGGAACAGACATGCGCCTACGCATCGACTAGCATTCAATACGCAAGCTTATGCGGCTGACCCGCAGTATCCCAGGCCATGTCTTCGCTGACTCAGTGGGTCATCACTCTTTCGCCCAGACATTGCGCGCAACAATTTGAGCCAGGGTCGAAGTGTCTCGCCGCAAAGGCAGAAAGGTAGGAAGCATGCCTCTCCTTCAGATTTTAGTAGTCCTGATCGTCGTGGGCGTCCTCCTGTGGTTGGTGAATCAATTCATCCCCATGGCAGGCAGCATCAAGTCGATCTTAAATGCAGTCGTGGTGATCTGTGTGGTGCTGTGGCTGCTCAACGTATTTGGATTGTTCCACTCCCTCTCTCGAGTCCGCATCGGATAGCAAACGCGGCCGGCCGAACGAACCACGGAAGGAAGAGCGGCGGGCCGCGTACCAGAATTAAGGCTCAAGGCCGGGGCGCCGCGCACGCGAGTGTCGCGGGCATATCAGCGCAACATTAAGTGGAGACGAAATCGTGAAATCACTTCGCGTGGTCATTACTACATCAACTGTGCTCTTGCTTCTGGGATGGACTGTCCCGGCCAACTCACGCCAGGATCAACAGGATAAACCGAAGAACCAAGAGAAGCGGCAAGAGCAGGACAAGCCTGCAAAACAAGACCAGCCGCAAGCCAATCGACGACAAGATCAGCAGCAACAAGACCGACATCAGCAAGCCAGGGGGCAACAGGATCAGCAACGGCAACAGGGGCGACAGCAACAAGACAACTCTGCGAGACAGCAGCAACAAGCTAGAGGACAGGACCAGCAACGCCAGCAGCGTGAGCAAGACAACTCCGCAAGACAACAACAGGAGCAAGCCCAGCAGCGGCGTCAGCAAGACAATTCCGCGAGACAGCAGCAACAAGCTAGAGGACAGGACCAGCAACGCCAGCAGCGTGAGCAAGACAACTCCGCAAGACAGCAGCAAGCTCAACGCGAACAAGATCAGCAGCGCCGTCAGCAAGACAATTCCGCGAGACAGCAACAAGTCAGAGGACAGCAGCAGGACTACAGGTCTGCGCAAGAACGCAGTCCAGATCAAGCACGCCGACAGCAGGCCGCCTGGCAGGGTGACCGCGCTCATAGCTGGCAGTCGGAGCACCGCACCTGGCAGCAACGCGGCGGTTACAACGGCTACCGCGTTCCGGAAGACCGTTTCCGCGGTTACTATGGCCAGGATCACGGATTTCGCATCTACACTCTCCCCGTGTCGTACGTTGGCGGTCGTCGCCGCTTCCAGTACGGCGGCTATTGGTTCGCCTTGGTTGATCCGTGGCCGGAATACTGGTCAAACGATTGGTATGACAGCGACGACGTCTACGTGGACTACTACGGTGACGGATATTATCTGTACAACCGCAGACATCCCGGCGATCGCATTGCCATCAGCTTCTACCTGAATTGAGCTCATTGCGGAGTTGCGAGAGTGCGTTGCCACACATGCTCCGTTTGGCGCGGATCAAACCGCTGAGCGCCGTGCCGGAAGAGAAAGAATTCGGCCCTGGAACTTGGAGGAAAGTGAAAAGGAGATTGCCCATGAAAAGCTTCTGTATGTTGACTGCCTTGGTCCTGTTTCTGTTGATGCTGCCAAGCGCGGCTGTGAGCGATACATTGGTTTTGCAAAACGGAACCCGCATTTCTGGGGTCTTGGTCCGGAGAACGGCCAGCACGATTACTTTCAAGAACTCCCAGGGTGTCGTGCATCGCTATAACGCTTCGCAGGTGCAGAACATCGAACTCACATCGAAGTTCCACTCCAGTCATAACGCTCCACAAAACTACGGTTCTTCGAATAACGATCATCAGCCGGAATTACTTCCCGCCGGCACCCAGCTTGTGATCCTCACCAATGAGGCGATCGATTCGAAGACAGCAGCCTCAAATCAACTCTTTTCCGCACAGGTGGACCAGGACGTTATCGATAATTCCAACGAACTGATCGTCCCCAAGGGATCTCCGGCTCAACTCATCATTCGCACTGTGTCTTCAGGGGGTGTTGCGGGCAGCTCCGAGATCACGCTGGACATCCAGTCGATTACGGTCCACGGGCGCCGTTACAACGTCACTACGACAGACCTGAAGCAACGAGGCAGGAGCGGACTCGGCGCAAACACGCGCACAGCTGAGATGGTCGGGGGCGGAGCCGCAATAGGCACAATCATTGGCGCAATCGTCGGACACGGAAAGGGCGCAGCCATCGGAGCTGCCGTTGGCGCCGCTGGAGGTGCAGGAGCGCAGGTGCTCACCAAGGGCAAGCAGGTGATCATTCCCGCGGAAACGGCCCTCAAATTCAGTCTGGACCAAGCCGTTACGCTTGCACCGGAGCGTTAGGAAGCAAATGCAAAACTTCGCTTTGGATTAGATTCTCGGCGGAATTCCATTCGGAAGGAGCAAACAATGCTTGGAACGATCCTAGTGGTCTTTTTGATCTTGGCTCTCTTTGGTGCTTTGCCGCGGTGGTCACATAGCCGCCAGTGGGGTTATGTCCCAACCGGAGGCGTAGGCCTCGCTCTTCTCATTGTTGTCATTCTCGTCCTTCTTGGGCGTATTTAGAACCTTCGCGGAGGTTGGCAATGGATGAGTCAAAACGACGTGTAGTCAAGTTTCTCGAGAAAGAAATCAAGACCTACAAAGCCCTCTCTCTATTCTTGTCGAAGACCGGCGTCAAGGAACATCTGAGCGCGGGAGAGAAAAAGGTGCTTATTAGCCCCTCATTTTACAAAGAACGGGTGAAGGAAGCGAAGAAGCTTGTCTATGAACTCAAAAAATAGAATTCTGACGCGGCTTTTTCGACTTGCGGCTTCCGGTAGGCAGCACTCGGCGGGCATTCGCGGCGCGACGGTCCTTCTGCTCGTCCTCATGTGCGGTAGCGGCTCGCTCGCTTACTCTGTTCTCACCCACGAACAAATCGTAGACTTGGTGTGGACCGATCAGCTTAGCCCACTACTCCTCAAGCGGTTTCCAACGCTCACCGAAGACCAGCTCAAGGTGGCGCACGGCTACGCCTATGGAGGCGCCGTCATCCAGGACCTCGGCTACTACCCCTTTGGCAGCGTGGAATTCAGCAATTTGGTGCACTACGTTCGCAGCGGCGACTTCGTTCGCGAGCTGCTCTTGCAGAGCCAGGACGCAAACGAGTACGCCTTTGCCCTAGGCGCGCTTGCGCACTATGCTGCGGATATCGCCGGCCATCCGGCCGTCAATCAGGCCGTTTCCATCCAGTATCCCAAGCTGCGCGCGAAGTACGGCAACTCCGTCCGATACGCGCAGGACCACACGGCGCACCTGAAGACGGAGTTCGGCTTCGACATGGTGCAAGTAGCAAAAAATCGCTATGCCTCGCAGCAGTATCACGATTTCATCGGATTTCAGGTGTCCAAACCTCTCTTGGAGCGCACCTTTCCTGTTGTTTACGGAGTGGAATTGAAGGACGTGCTGACCCATGAGGATCTCGCGGTCGGTTCCTACCGCTTCGCCGTCAGCCGGTTGATTCCGCAGATGACCAAAATCGCGTTGCGCACCCACAAGAAAGATATTATGCAGGAGACGCCCAACTTCGCAAAACGCAAATTCCTGTACCGCCTTTCGCGGTCCGACTATGAAAAGGAGTGGGGAAAAGACTACAAAAAGGACGGATTCAAGGTTCGCCTGTTCGCAATACTCCTGCGCTACATGCCGAAGATCGGCCCCTTCAAGGCGCTGGCGTTCAACAATCCCACAGCGCAGACGGAGGATCTGTACTTCAAGAGCATCAATACGACCGTGGACCAATACCGCATTTTTCTAGAGCAAGTTCGTACGGACTCATTGAAGCTAGCCAACGCTGATTTTGACACCGGCAAAGAAACCAAGGCAGCCGAATATTCCTTGACCGATGAAACGTATGCAAAGCTGTTGGGGCAGTTAGCGGAGCGGAAGTTCGATCTCACGTCACCTGACCTGCGCGACAACGTCCTGAACTTCTATGCTGACCTGTCTCTTCCACTTGAAACTAAAAAAGACTCAGTCCGCTGGCAAAGTGTATTGACCGCTCTCGATCAATTGAAATTGAGCGCTCCAGCGCCGATTCTCGCGGCCAGTCCAGCCAAGCTGCGCTGATCGATCCGCGCAACGGCGCCACAGCCCTCTGTTGTTTTACAACATCGACAGGGAGCCAATCCCTTCCTAAGGCCAAACAAAAGGCGAATGTGTGCGTAAGTGAACAGACGTCATTAGAGATTGCTAATAACATGTTCACGTAGGAAAAAACAAAAAGACTTTCGCGCAGCCTCCGCAACTTCTCGTCTGATCGTCTCGGCTTCGTCCTACATACCAGGTATCGGAAAAATCTTACAAGCCTTGGGAGGAAATTCGGATGAAAACCGTAAAAGCATTATTCTGTTTGCTCGCAATCACCCTGTTGAGCGCTACAGTGCTGTCCAGCGTTCGCGCGGATACATGGAACAAGAAAACCGTGGTCACTTTCAGTCAAGCTGTGGAAGTTCCCGGGAAAGTTCTTCCCGCCGGTACGTACACGTTTCAACTATTAGATTCTCCTTCCGACCGTCACATCGTTCAGATCTTTAGCGCGGACGGCAGCCAGATCATCACTACCATCTTGGCCATCAATAACTACCGGTTGCAACCGACCGGTGCAACCGTCATGAAGTTCAATGAGCGACCGGGCGATTCTCCGGAAGCTCTTCGGGCTTGGTTCTATCCTGGCGATAACTTCGGGCAGGAATTCGTTTACCCCAAGGTCCGTGCGATTCAGTTGGCGCAGACAACGAAGGTAGCCGTTCCAGCCATTGCCGCCGACACGCTTGACGACAGCTCGATGAAGACGATTCCGATCGTCGCCGTCACGCCCGACCAGAAAGAAGTGGAAGTTGACAAGGTCATACAGACCACTCCAGCCGTAGAAAGCACTCCGGTCACGCAAACCTATCCGTCAGCCGAGCAATTGCCGCAGACAGCTAGCTTAATGCCGCTGTTTACGCTGCTTGGTGCAGCGTTTATCGGCGTCGCTCTGGGACTGAAGCTTCTCTTAACGCTCGGTTCGTAGACGTAGGTAGTACCCTCCGTGTCGCGGACGTGATGTTTCTATCACGTTCTGCGCCACGAGAAAGTTTTTGTGACTTTAACCTCAAATTCCTGTAAGCATCTTCTGAACAGGGGTCGCTTTTCCCCAGTGCTCCTTCTGCTTTCTCTCGTCATCGCCGCCGCCTCGCCTTTTCTCATTACGCAGCGTTCAACCAGCGCTGACCGTCAGGCGAAACTTGCGGTTACAGCCAACCTCGTTCTGCTGCCTGTGAAGGTGACTAACGGACGCGGAACATTCGTCTCCGGTCTCAAGCTGCAGGATTTTCGCGTCTACGAGGACGGGAAGCTCCAAAACCTGACCGTATTCGAAGACGGAGACACACCCGTTACTGTGGGGCTCGTCGTTGACCACAGCAGAAGCATGGGTTCCAAGCTTCCGGATGTCATCACCGCCGTGTCTTCCTTCACGCATTCGAGCAATTCACAAGATGAAATGTTCGTCGTCGATTTCAATGACGACGTGTCGATTGAACTCATGAAGGGAAAGGCATTTTCCAACGACGCAAAGGACCTTGCGGAAGCCCTTACAGCGGTCTCCGCGCGTGGCCGAACCGCTCTCTACGATGCTGTGAGCGAAGGACTCCATCATTTGCAGTACGGCCGCTGGGAAAAAAAGGCGCTGCTTGTTATCAGCGACGGCGGAGATAACGCCAGCCATCGCAACTATTCGCAGGTGCGGGCCCAAGCGCGCCAATCACAGGCCTTGATCTATTCCATCGCTCTATTGGGCGCGCTCGGCGAAGAAGAGAATCCGGGAGTACTTTTGCGGCTCTGCAGAGATACCGGTGGGGTAGCTTATTTCCCCAAGTCAGGGGAGCGTGTTGCAGACATCTCTAAAGAAATCGCCCGCGACCTTCGTGAGCAGTACACCCTCGGCTATGTGCCACGAAAGATGAACACCGCCGATTCTTTTCGGAAAATCGAAGTGAAGGTCGCTGCGTCGGATCACGGCAAGTTGCACGTGCGCACTCGCCTGGGCTACTCGCCTGCGGCGGAGAAGCAGCCCACAGAGCCGCCGGGACCAGGGACGAGATGAATTTGCTGTCTCAAGAAACCAGAGCACTCTCGCCAACGCGAACGCGTATCCTCGGTGGAGCTTGTTACTTTTTCCTATCGCTCGGAATTCTCGCCCTGGGTTACGCCGGCTTCGTCTTCGCAGATTCGCATGTCTATCAGGCGCTGGAAATTAAGAAATTCAAGCAAGCAGGCCGCCTCTCCGAGCCGCACATATTGGCGGAGGGAGAGGTCATTGGCGAAATTCAAGTGCCCCGCTTGGGGCTCAACGCCATCGTCGTTCAGGGCGACTCCCCTGCTAACTTGCGACGAGCCATAGGTCACATTTCCAAGTCGGCTTTGCCCGGGGAATGGGGCAATATTGCTTTGGCCGGGCACCGCGACACTTTTTTTCGCCCGCTCCGCGATATTCGCTTGGGCGACAAAATTACCTTCACAACTGCACAGCGCAGCTTCGAGTATCTGGTGGAGTCGATTGCAATCGTCGAGCCTAATAATATCCAAATATTGGAACCCTCAACCGGTCACGATCTGACATTCATCACGTGCTTCCCGTTTGATTTTGTAGGACCGGCGCCCAAGCGCCTCATTGTGCGTGCCCGCGAAGTTGACGGGATGTTGCGCGAGCAGGTTGTGCAGCAGTGAAGGTGTAACGCAAGACTCAGCGGAATAAAACGCAAAAGGTGTGCTCAAGTGAACAGACTCACAGTTTGAGCCCGGCTAAAATGAGTTATCTGGGAGATTCGAAAACAATATGAAACCAATCATGTGGGTTGGAATTCTCTTAGTAATTCTGGGCGCGCTGGGCCTCGCCTATCAGGGCTTCAATTACACGCATCAAGAAAAAGTACTTGATATCGGCCCTATCCACGCCACCGCAGAAGCACACGACCGCGTTTCTATTCCACCCGCACTCGGCGGACTCGCACTCGTGGGAGGAATCGTCCTTGTCGTTGTTGGAGCGAAAAAGAATTCTTAGCTCGAAACTACGAAAATGGCCCGCCTGAGAGTCGGGTAACGCATAACCCTCTCGTAACTTGAACCGCGTTGAATGTCCTTCAGCCAGCAGTTTCAGAAGCAAACGTCAGCAAACGAATCTTTGACCGTGGAGGTCAGCAATGAAACGATATTTAGTTGGCGCAGTATGTCTTACCCTCGTAGCAGGTGTTGTGTATGCCAGAAAATTAAATAAAGAACAAGACCGCCTGGAAAACTGCGGGGTCGTCATGCAAGAAGTACTCAACATTCCGGACAATATTCCCACGGATCTATTGGAAAAAGCCGAGTGTGTCATCGTGATTCCGTCCGTTCGGAAGCTTGCTCTTGGCGTAGGCGCAAGCTACGGTCGCGGCGCGATGGTGTGCCGCAAGGGCGAGAAATTCAATGGATCCTGGGGAGCTCCTGCGATGTACGCCCTAGAAGGCGGCAGTGTAGGCTTTCAAATCGGCGGAGAAGCTACTGACCTGATCCTGCTAGTGATGAATGACAGAGGCATGGAATCCATTCTCAGCAGTAAGGTTAAGTTGGGAGCGGATGCTTCCATCGCCGGTGGGCCCAAAGGACGTGATGCTTCCGCAAATACCGACGCTTCGATGCGAGCCGAGATCCTCAGCTACTCGCGTTCCCGCGGTGTGTTTGCCGGCGTCTCCCTCGAGGGTTCCACGCTTCGCCCCGACGACGAGGCCAGCGAGCAAGTATATGGACATGCCATCAAGGCAAAGGACATCGTGAGAAGCGAAACGATGGGCGTGCCAGAGACTGGCCGTCATCTGGTCAACACGTTGCAAAAGAGCGCGCCGCACAACGAATCGGATCGCGCCTCGGCCAAGTAGTTGCTCGCTAGCGTGCCGGGGTTCTTCTCATCTCGGTAAGCTGGCAATCTTCAGAGAAACGGGGCCAACCTGCAAAGGTCGCATTACCTTTGCAGGTTGGCCCCTACCCTTTTCAGATCTCAGGCTTCGAGACCATCCGCGTTGAGTGAAAACTTGCGAGTGCGTGTAACTAGGACGTGGCGTAGCGCTTGGAGGGAATCATTTGTGACGCCGGTCGCCACTGTGTTCCGAATGCCCGTTGGCGTCCAGCCAGCTCAAGAGAGAGCGAATGCTGCCATACGCCAAAGCAATGCTTGAATCAGCAGCGCCGTAATACAGGTTGATAGTGTCCCCATCCGCTGCCACGGTGTAGCCGCAGGGAAATACCACGTCCTGCACATCTCCATGACGCTCGTACTCAGCCTCCGGCGCAAACATCCAGGAATCCCCGCGAATCAGGCATTTGTCCGGCTGTGCAAGGTCGAAGAGAGCCAGTCCGAGCCGGTAGATAGAGCTCGAAGGCGTCCTTCGCACGCCGTGATAGATCATCAGCCAGCCTCGCGAGGTCTCTATCGGCGGCGGCGACATTCCAATCTTGTTTGCATCCCACCAGGCGCCACGGCGGGCTTCTAGCATGAGCTTGTGACTTCCCCAGTGACGCAAATCAGGAGAGTAAGAGATCCACACGTGCGCTCCAAGAGGCGTCATGGGGCGATGGATCAATGCCCAGAATCCATTGATCCTACGAGGCAACAGAGCGGCGTCTTTGTCGTCTGGCGGCATCACGACACCGATTCTTTCGAAGCTCCGAAAATCCTCCGTGAGGGCCAAAGATACTCCCGGCCCACCTCGAGAATAGGAGGTGTACGCCACCGCAAATTTCTTGAGTTCCGGCACGTAGGTAATGCGTGGATCCTCAATGCCCCAAATCTCCTCAGGATATTGGTCGGGACTGGGAAGAAGTGTCGGCTCGCGATCGATTTGCCAATCATCAACCCCATTCACCGACCGCGCTACGCATAGGTGCGAGAGTCCGCGACGATCCTCCACGCGACAAAGCAGCAGGGTGGAACCATCCGCCAAAAGCGTTGCCCCAGCGTTAAAGACGCTGTTGATGGAATAGGGCCAATCCTTTCCCGTCAAAATTGGATTGGCATCGTGCCGCCGAAATAGCGTTTCGTATTGCTGCATCACTGCCTCTATAGCGATTTTCACGGCACTCATGGAATTGATTTCTCCGGTTCTGTTCAGACAAAAAAGTACGCCCTGCTTGTCACAGCTTGTTCCCTGTTCCGTCCGCTTCCTCCAACTTACACATTTCCAGGAGGGCCATCAGAAAGGACAACGTGGACTCCGCTCCCTGATTCTCATTTGCTCGGTCGGGATGCAGGCCGTCTCGACAACCGCCCGTAGTCGGATCGTAAAGAGCGATCTGAAGATCGTTGTCTCCCAAAAACCAATTAAATGCGGACCACGCCTCTTTGCGCCAGCGTCCCTTCCCTGTCGCACGATAGGCCTGCAAGCAGGCCGAGACGACCGCACAGGCTTCGACCGGTTGTTGATCGAAACGGGCCTTTTCCGTTTTCTTGGAGTAGAAGCCCTCGGATCCGATTGGCACGAAATGGCCCTTCACTTCACAACGCTGAATCGTGACCAGCCAATCCAGCGCCTCCAGCCCCACTGAAACCATCTCTTCATTTGCGGCGCGCATGCCCGCTCGAATGAGAGCCTGCGGCAATCGCGCATTTGAATACGCGAGGCCATTTTCGAACCAACTCCAGTCAACGGAATGGTTGGCGCGATACGAGCTCAACAATCGATTTGCCAACACATCGGAGGCACTGAGGGCAGCGCGATCCCCGGGAAACGACTCGAGATACTCCTGCAATCCCAGCAACGCAAAAGCACATGCGCGAGGACTCTTAAATTCGATGGCCGCGGGAACAGCCAGTTCAAACATTCGTCCCGCGGCTCCTCTCCATCCCGCGTCCTTGGATCTGCCCAGAACAGTCCCCAATCCCCACAACGCTCGCCCGTGACTATCTTCCGACCCCCCTGGCTCCTGCCACTGGCGTTCGTAACTTAGGCAGTTTCTGAACCGTTTACTGGTGGGATCAAATGCAAGCCACAAGAAGGCCAGGTACCGAGAGGCGAGATCGATCGCGTCCGTTGGTGCGCCGGCTCCGAGCTCCTCGAGAAGAATGGCCACGATCAGGGCGCGAGCGTTGTCATCGGTCGTGTAACCTTCCGGATAGTTCGGAACCACGAAAACTGCATGTTCGACGATTCCCGTCTGGTCTGTCATCCGATACAGGTGATCCAACTTTATGGCCGGAAGCCGGTCGAGGGTTTTTTCCGTGTTCTGCGCCGAAAATGTGGCGCGCGGATTTCGCAATCGCTCGTTGTATATGCGTTCAAAACTCTTCATATATTTCTGCGCTACGCGATTCCACACCATCTCTCTTGCGTAAAGATAAGCGCGTTTCCGCATGGCATGCCTTGCGGTGTCGTTGTCCAGAAGTTCGATCGTTTTTGCGACGATAGCTTCCGGATCGTCAAAAGGAACAAGGGAGCCACGCTCTTCATCTAAGAGCTCAATCGCATGTAAGTAGGGCGTCGAAATGATAGCTTTGCCGGCGCTCAAGGCATACGCAAGCGTGCCGGAAACGACTTGCGCCTTATGTTTGTAAGGCGTGATGTAAATGTCCGCCGCGCCGATCAATTCCACCATCTCCTGGGGACTCACGAAACGATTGCGGAAGATCACGTTGGCCCCGACTCCGAGATCGGCTGCCAGCTTCTGCAAGTAAGCGCGGTATTTGTCACCATCGCGCCGCAAAACATGCGGGTGAGTGGCGCCGGCAACCATGTAAATAACATTACTGTGACGCGATAGGATTTTTGGCAGAGCCTGGATGACGTTTTCTATGCCCTTATTTGGCGAGAGCAACCCAAATGTGAGCAAAACATCTTTTCCTTCCGTTCCGAACCCATCCTTGTAAAAATTCGGATCAGTGAAAGGTAAATCGGGAATGCCGTGTGGAATCAGGTCAATCTTGTCGACCGGAACGTGGAAGATCTCCTGCAGGATATCCGCGGAGTGCTGGCTCATGACGATCATGCGGTCCGAAAGCGTGGCAATCTCCTCCATCACCGCGCGTTGATCGGGATTTGGATCGCGAAGTACCGTGTGCAACGTGGTTGCCACAGGCATTCGCAGACGCCTCAGAAGCTCCAGGATATGGCCGCCGGCTTGTCCTCCAAAGATTCCATATTCGTGCTGCAGGCAAACCAGATCGATATTGCTGAAATTTAAAAAGTCCGCGGCCTGCCGGTAGGAAGCCAGATTATCTTCGGCCAGCTCGAACCGCACTCGGGCGGGATACGTATAGCCCTCTTCCGTATCGTTTACTGGGAGCGCCAGCAGTTCCGTCGTACTGTATTCCGTATGGATGGCGTCGCATAAATCTGTTGTGAACGTCGCGATCCCGCAACGCCTTGGAAGGTAATTCCCCACAACTGCGATTCGATTTGGGAGTACACGACGCCCCGGTACAAGTGTCAGTGTGCTATGTTCCGCTTCCAACGCGAGAGACTGCTCTTCAATCAGCGCTACGGTTTCTGTAACAGACATTATTTTCGGCAGCGACAATAGTTTTCCAGTGAATCCAGGATTTGCGGAAGAATCACCGCGAGACTACCAAGACAATTCGCCTTGATGTGCTTCGACTGTCAGGCTCTTCTGTCGAAGAGGGAAATGCGGCTCAGTTCGCAGAACAATTAGCCGCCTTACTCGTGCAGGACGACCGTCAGCAATGACTTATTGACCTTGATTTTCCCGTTGTATTCGATGAAGCCGAGTTTCCTGAATTTGTTCATGAAGAAGTTCACGCGTGAGCGCGTGGTCCCGATCATTTTCGCCAGCGTCTCCTGGGAAACTTTCGAAAGGATACGCTCCGGCTGTTCTTGTTTTCCATAGCGCGCAAGTAAGAGTAGCGTGCGCGCCAGTCGCTTTTCGCTCGAATTGAAGAGTTGATCGATCAGATCCTCTTCGACGCGGATGTTGTGCGAAAGCATGTAGGTAATGAAATAGTCCGATAACTCATGCTCCGCGTGGAGTACCCGCAACAATTCGTTTTTGTCGATGACCAGAATTGTGGTCGGAGTAATCGCTGTCGCCGTGCCCATTCGCACAGATTGGCCCGCCATGCACCCTTCGCCAAAAAAGTCGTTTGGACCAAACATCGCAACGACAGCTTCTTTTCCGGACCCATTAACAACGGAGAATTTCACGCCGCCCTTCTGGACGTACATGACGCTATCCGCCACCTCACCCTGAGAGTAGATCGACTCGCCTCTCCGAAATTCTGCCAGCTTTCTTGCCACTCCTGACGTGTCGAGAAACACTTGTGGGTCGAAAGAGCTGATCTTCTTCGATTTTGTAAATTTCTTCATTCTAGTACCCAATTGGAGACGCCCTTCCAGGTCGCTCCACGACCGCTCCGTACTTTAGCAAGACCGAGGCGCTCAGAACTGTCTCAAATACGACACTAATTTTAGATTAAAGATATCTAATAATGTCTGTTACCAGACAGACATACATTTCGCCACTGCGTATATTTACATCGTCGCGGGTAGCAGCGCGGAACGCCTTGTAACTGGGTGAAGAGGAGAAGCTGATGCGTATATTGAAGGTTAGGAAGATTTGGATCGCGGCGTTCCTTTCTGCCGTCGTACTGGTCGGATGCAGCGATGCGGACAAGACCGCAGGGGCGGGAGCGGGAACATCCAATCCCGGCGATCCACTGACGCCGCCTACGGTTACCTCTGTAACTCCACCAGATGCCTCTACCCTCGTTTGCCCCAACACCGCCGTTATCACCGCAACTTTCAGCAAGGCGATGAACCCTGCGACGATCAATACCTCTACCTTTACTGTGACCTCCGCCGGGGCGAGCGTCTCTGGACAAGTTACTTACGTTTCGGCCACCAATGTTGCCACCTTTACACCCGCCACCGCCCTTCCAGCGACCACCACGCTTACCGTGACGATTACCACAGGAGTGAAAGACACATTCGGCAACGCGCTGGCGGCTAATAAGATATGGACCTTCACGACCTCCCCCACTTGTCCGCCACCGCCACCGCCCTCGGCAGGATTGGGAGCGGCCTGCACTTATGGAACTCTGGGGGCCACCACGGTCACGAATACGGGCGCCTCCATAGTCAGGGGCGATCTAGGGTTGAGTCCAGGTAGTTCGGCGGTTGGCTTTCAGGACCCGCCGGCGAATACTTACGTGGGGACTGGGACGCACACGGCCGGGCCGGGGCTGGTGACCGGGACCATACACTTGACCGATCCTCCACCGGCCTCGAGCATCTCCGCCGCCGCCGCCCAAGCCGCCTTGACTGTCGCATATCTCGACTTACAGGGGCGAACTGCGCCGGCTCCAGCTACTGTGTCCGGAGACTTAGGAGGGCTAACCCTCGCCCCGGGCCTCTACAAATCCACGTCCACGTTGGGGATAACCGGTGCACTAACCCTCGACGGCGGGGGCAACGCGAATGCCATCTGGATTTTCCAGATCGCTTCGTCACTCACCACTTTAGGCAGTAGCTCCGTTGTCCTTGCTGGCGGAGCTCAGTCTCACAACATTTTCTGGCAAGTGGGCAGTTCTGCGACTCTGGGAACCAACTCTACCTTCAACGGGAGCATCCTGGCGCTCACAGACGTCACGCTTACGACCGGCGCAACGCTGAATGGCAGAGCGCTCGCGCGAAACGGCGCCGTTACATTGGACACGAACATGGTGAACGTACCTCCCTGTCCATAAAGCATTGGGTAGTGGGACCAGCTTGAAGCTGGCCCGCTACCGGTTCGGCTGAAAAGCATGATTTCACGTTCTTGAAAATTCGGAGGAATATTCGCATGTCATCTCAAGCAAAGAGCCATCCTGGTCGCGTCTTAGCGATGCTGCCGGCAATGATTGCTGTCCTATGCACGTTTGCCACCCTCGCCGCAGCTCAGGACGGACCTGCTCCGAAGTGGGAGCTTTTCGGCGGATACTCTTTCTTTCACCCCGGTGCGGATGTGCACGGCCAGCTTCCAGGAGCATTGTTCCCGCTAAGCAGCCGCCTCGAAGTCAACCCCCGCGGCGTTGGCCTCAGCGCTACCTATGATTTCAACCGTTGGCTTGGACTCACTCTCGATGCCAGCACTCATTGGGGCAGCGGCGAGAGTACGTTAGCCGGAAGAATTGACGACGCGGCTCTCTCCAACCTTTCCGTGGGACCAAAGGTTACTTTCCGCACCACCCATTTTTCCCCGTTTCTTGAGGGGTTGGTGGGCATCCATCGCCTTATGCCAGACGCCTTCCACGATATCGACAAATTAGGATTGATGCTCGGCGGCGGCCTTGATGTCAATCTATCCAAGCATGTTGCTCTCCGGCTAATCAGGGCCGACTATGTCTACTCGAATTACCAATATGGCGCGGCGGCTGTGACACCACGCACGGAAATCCGCGGCCTCAGACTACAGGTTGGCCTCAATTTTATGTTCGGTGGGGGAACGCCGCTTCCGGCTGCCAACCGCTTCCCCACAACTTCCTGCTCGATTGATAAATCTATGGTCTACGTCGGATCGGGAGACTTCGCTGTTCTGCGCGCGAACGCCAGCGATCCCGACCACGATCCTCTCACTTATTCTTGGACGACAAACGGGGGCACTGTGGAAGGCTACGGCCCAGAAGTCCGCTGGAATTCTTCCGGTGTGAATCCGGGGACTTACACAGCAAAAGTACGCGTGAATGACGGGCGCGACGGCACGGCCGACTGCTCGGCGGAACTTCGTGTGGAACTGAGGCCCAATCGCCCACCCACGATGAGCTGCTCCGAGGACCGCAATTCGGCGGTAATCGGCGAACCATTTCAGATTACTGCAATGGCCAGTGACCCCGACGATGATCCTCTGAATTACTCCTGGAACTCCAATGGCGGAAGGGTCCGCGGCACGGGATCATCCGTGAAGTTCGATACCTCCGGTCTTACACCGGGGCGCTACACGATAACCGGCCATGTGGAGGATGGACGCGGCGGAACTGCCGATTGCTCCTTGTATGCCGAACTGCGAGCACCTCTGCCACCTCCGGAACAAATAGAACTGGAAACGAGACTGGCCCTGCACAGCATCTATTTTCAGACTGCGCGGCCACTCGAGGCGAATCCCAACGGCGGCTTGGTCGACAGTCAGGAAAAAATCCTGAGAACCTTGGCTCAAGACTTCACAAAATATCTGAAATACAGTCCTGATGCCCACTTGATCCTCGGTGGCTATGCAGACAACCGCGGCACCGTGGAGTACAACAGGGGCCTTACGGAGCGACGCGTGGCGCGCACCAAGAACTACCTCCGCGAACACGGTGTCCCTGCGGACCACCTGGAGACGCGCTCGTTTGGGGAGCAGAGTAATCTGACTGCCGAACAGGTAAAGGAACAGATAGCGCAGAACCCCGACGTAACGCCGAACGAGAGACAACAAATGCTGAACAATCTGCGCGTGATGGTCCTGGCCAACAACCGGCGCGTGGACGTTTCCCTGAGTACCACCGGACAGCAGTCTACACATCGCTACCCGTTTAACGCCAAAGACTACTTGGCGCTGATCAACACCAAGGGCGGCGAGAAAACCCGGCCGGCAAAGAAGAATCCCACACGCTAACGGCGTAACGCCGGTGGGTTGATTCTGCACTAGCCTTGGTACCGGATAATAGGGGGGCATCACACGCGCCCCCCGATTACTCTTTCGAGTAAGTCGAGTGAGATGGGGGATTCTTTGAATCCGTCACAAAATAGCCGTCGTATGGTGCAGTTCTCTGGGTTGTTCCTCCCACTCAGCCTCTATTCCTACCATGTGCGGGAACTTCTCGTCTGCTGGCTTTTCTTCAGCGTGCTATTCGTCTGCCTGGCGCTGCTAATCCTAATCGGGGAACTCGGTGTTTACGCGGGAGAATGCGTCACACTTTGGGCGCGCACGGCAACGCGAATAACGCCGGTGCTGGTGCCCGCTCCGGCCAAAGTTCCCTTGAAAAACATGCCGCGCGCGACAAAGTTCAATTAGACCTTTCACGCTCTCGTCACGATCCCTCAAGCCAGAATGAGGCTCAATCAACTGTTCTTGCGGAACGTGTTGCCTCACCAAAGTAAGAGCAGCGCAGGTTTCAGGTCGATCCTGCCTCGCTCCCATCAACTCTCTTTTAATCTTCCAGGGTTGGTAGCGTCTTTAGTACTTCCGAGGCGTTTGGCCGGTTTGTGATAGCGTCGTCTTTGCGGATTTTGCCGTCGCGGAAGACCAGCACGCGCTTGGCGAACTGCGCGACGTCGTGCTCGTGCGTTACCAGCACGATCGTCAAGCCCTGGTTGTTCAGATTCTGAAATATCTCCATGATCTCGACGGATGTCCGGCTGTCAAGATTTCCTGTCGGCTCGTCCGCCAGCAAGAGCGACGGCCGATTCACAAGAGCGCGAGCGACGGCGACGCGCTGTTGCTGTCCTCCCGACATTTGCGACGGAAAATGTTGAGCGCGATCCGCCAGCCCGACCATGGCCAGCGCTTCGGAGGCGCGGCGCCTCCGTTCGCTGTTATCGATTTTCGTATACAGCGTGGGCAGCTCCGTATTTTCCAGAGCTGTCGTACGCGCCAGCAAATTGAATCCTTGAAACACAAATCCAATTTTCTGATTGCGAATCAGCGCCAACGCCTTCTTGTCGTGCTCAGAAACGTTCGTGCCTTCCAGCAAGTAGCGTCCCGAGCTCGGCTTATCGAGGCATCCAAGAATATTCATGAACGTGGACTTGCCGCTGCCGCTCGCTCCCATAATCGCCACGAATTCGCCGCCCTTAATTTCCAGGCTCACGCCGCGCAGCGCGTGCACGCGCGTCTCGCCCAATTCATAATATTTGTGCACGTCTTCTATTTGGATGACTTCGTGGCCCGGGGACACCGAAGCAACCGACTCAGGTTGTTTCACCGATGGCATGGAAGACATCGTGGCACTACGGTTGCGCGTCGCCGAAACACGCTACCGCCGTATTCCTCCTGGCGTCGACGTCTTTGCCACGATCGATCGGATGACCACGTCGTCCCCTTCCTTCAATTCGCCTTTTAGCAGCGCGGTCATTTCCGTATAAGAGTGGTCAGTGATTCCGATCGAGACCTTGACCGGTTCCATCGTATTGTCGGCGTGCAGTTTCCAGACCACTGCGCTGTCAGCCTTCGGCTTGCGAGGGAGATTTCCCATGCCACCGCCTTGCGCAACGCTACGCTCGGCAACGGCATCCGCGGTGGCGCTCTGCTTTTGATCTACCTCGATTCCATGTTGCTTGTAGATCGCCAGTACTTCCTCGGTGGTCATGGGCGGTTTGTAGCGCAACGCGGTGTTCGGCAACTTAACAACGTTTTGCGCGGTGGCTACAGGAATTGTCACGTATGCGGTCATGCCAGGAAATAGTTTCAGCTCCGGATTATCAAACTCGATGATCGAGTCGTAGGTAACTACGTTCTGCACGGTCGTGGCGTTCATGCGTACCTGGGTCACGCGCCCGTGGAACGTATCCTTGGGAAATGCATCCACCTTAAACGTAACCGGTTTGCCCAGCTTGATGTTTCCGACGTCCGACTCATCCGTTTTCGCGTACACCAGCATCTTCGTCAAGTCCTGCGCGATGGTAAAAATAGTCGGGGCCTGCAAGGAAGCGGCTACCGTTTGCCCCACATCCACATTGCGCGCAACCACTGTCCCGTCAATCGGGGAACGAATCACCGTGTAATTAAGATTTGTCTGCGACACCGTAACCGCCGCTGTCTTCTGACTCACTTGCGCTTCCGCTTGCGTAACGCTCGCTACGGCTCCATTCACTCCAGCGTATGCGGAATCGAAGTTAGCCTTGGCCAAGTCCAGTTGTTGCTGGCTCATCACTCCTTCTTTGTTCAGCGCGACCGTACGGTCGTAATCGGCCCTGGCTTGTACCGCCGAGGCTTTCGCCTTCTCGAGGTTGGCCTTCGCCGCGGCCAAGTTCGCCTTGGCATTCTCCAAATCCGCCGCGGTCTGCAGCAGTGCTCCCTGGAATAGCGCCGGATCAATCAGCGCAACCACGTCGCCCTTACGTACGCGCGAATTAAAATCAACATTAAGCTTGGCGATAGTGCCGGAGACCTGCGAGCCGACTTGCACCGTGATCACCGCGTTGATCGTTCCGGTGGCCTCGACAACATCGTGAATTTCGCCCTTTTCGACTTTGGCCGTGAAATGTTGCGTCTCATTGGCGTGATTTAAGCCAAAAGCGGCGAACAGGGCAATCAGGGCGATCGCCCCTCCGAGTATCAACCATCTATTTTTTGTC
>Ga0209526_10000953_pt1 | contig 19032 bp, 18 predicted proteins | sample JacPinW_OM2H0_M1_FD_188566 | JGI IMG/M metagenome (GOLD analysis project Ga0209526, IMG submission 188566) | Forest soil microbial communities from Algoma, Ontario, Canada - Jack Pine, Ontario site 1_JW_OM2H0_M1 (SPAdes) (version 2) | ecosystem: Environmental > Terrestrial > Soil > Boreal... | reverse complement strand
GGCGGCAGCTTCGCTCTCGGGCATCCCTTTGGAGCCACCGGTGCGCGCATCTTGAGTCAGGCTGTGAAGGAGCTCGCCGCCACGCCGCAAGGGAGCCGCGCCATTGTCAGCATATGCGCCGACGGCGGTTTGGGTACGGTCGCACTCCTGGTCAATTGAGCGTCACCAGACGAGCGTTCGGGCTTGCCTACGAATTGGGCATGCTATGGGAGTAGACACTTTGCGGCGCTGATCATGCTCTGGATGCAGGGCCGATCTCTTAGCTTGGCTGCCTTGTACCCGAGTTTGCGGGAGCATAAATGGAGATAGCGTTTGGTGTTACCGCCGTCGCCCATCTGAACGGCTCTGATGCTTTTGCGCTGATCGCTGTTTCCGCTGAACGAGCGGACTAATATGTTAGGCGTCCCGAGCGATGGCTGATTCCTCTGCTGCCGCGACCGCTCTCCTGCAACCACCCGGCAAAATGACGGTCACGCTGCATGTCAACGGCGTGGAACGGCGGTTGACCATTGCGCCGTGGACCACATTGCTCGACGCGCTGCGCCTCTATCTCGATCTCACCGGGACCAAGAAAGGCTGCGACCACGGCCAGTGCGGCGCTTGTACCGTTTTGGTTGAGGGTCGACGCATCAATTCCTGCCTCACCCTTGCCGTGATGAAGGATGGCGCGCAAATCACCACGGTTGAGGGCCTGGCGCAGGGAAATACGCTGCATCCGTTGCAGCAGGCCTTCATTGACCACGATGCATTTCAGTGCGGCTACTGCACGCCGGGCCAGATCTGTTCTGCGGTCGGGCTCATTGCCGAGGGCAGGGCGCGTACCGCCGACGACATCCGCGAGCTGATGAGCGGAAATATCTGCCGCTGCGGCGCCTACACCAATATCGTGGCGGCCATTGAAGAAGTGATGTTCGGCAAGGCCGGGCAGAGTGAACGCGCGCCATGAACAATTTCGGCTTCAGTCGGGCGAATGACGTCGCCGACGCGGTGCGCCAGATCGCGGCCGACCCCGGCGCCAAGTTCATTGCCGGCGGCACCAATCTCATCGATCTCATCAAGGAGCATGTCGCGCGCCCATCGCGCCTCATCGACATCACGCATCTGCCGCTTGCCAAGGTCGAGGAGACGAGAGATGGCGGCTTGCGCATCGGCGCCCTGGTTCCCAACAGCGACCTTGCGCACCACCCGCAGATCGAGGCGCGCTATCCGTTGCTGGGCAGCGCCATTCTCGCCGGAGCTTCGCAGCAATTGCGCAACATGGCCTCGACCGGAGGCAACCTGCTGCAGCGAACGCGCTGCCTTTATTTCTACGACACGACAACGCCCTGCAATAAACGCGAACCCGGCAGCGGCTGCTCGGCGATCCACGGCATCAATCGAATGCACGCAATCCTCGGCACGAGCGAGCACTGCATCGCGACCCACCCCTCCGACATGTGCGTCGCGCTCTCGGTGCTCGAGGCGCGCGTATTGGTAAGTGGGAGCGGGGGCGAGCGCAGCATTGCCTTTGCCGACTTCCATCGTCTGCCTGGCGATGCGCCGCACCTCGACAGCAATCTGCGTGCGGACGAGATCATTACCGCCATCGAGCTGCCGCCCAAAGGCTTTGCCAGGAATTACACGTATCTGAAAATCCGCGATCGCCTGTCATATGCCTTCGCGCTCGTTTCCGTTGCTGCCGGTCTCGAGCTCGACGATGACACCATCAGGGACGCGCGTTTCGCGCTCGGCGGGGTCGCGCACAAGCCCTGGCGTAATACCGCGGCGGAGGCTCAGTTGCGGGGAGCGCGCGCAACCAGCGAGAGCTTCGCGCGCGCGGCCGATACCGTGCTGCGAGACGCCCGCGGGTTTGGCCACAACGACTTCAAGATCGAGTTGGCCCGGCGCGCGATTGTGCGTGCCCTCACCCAGGCCGCGCGCGGCACCCCGCAGTCGCAGGCGGACAAACGGATAAGATAGAGCAGGCTTTGATGAAGTGTCACAAGGCGCCGTGGCTTGCGTCACCTCTCCCGGAGGGACCCCTGCGGGGAGAGGTAGAGACACCGCGGGAGTGCGCATGACGGCCACCACATACCTGGGCAAGCCGACCTCGCGCATCGAGGGGCGGGAGAAAGTGACGGGAGCGGCCAAATATGCCGGCGAGTACAACGTGCCCGCCCTTGCGCACGGCTTTGTCGTGTCGTCCGCCATCGCCAAGGGCCGCATCAAACGCATCCACACCGCGGAAGCGCTCGCGGTTAGCGGCGTGCTCGACGTGTTCAGCCACGCCCACCGGCCCAAGCTCGCCTCTTCGGACGAGAAATATAAAGACGACATCGCGCCCGACGGCTCGCCCTTCCGCCCGCTCTACGACGACCGGGTCCGCTTTAGCGGCCAGCCGGTCGTCCTCGTCGTCGCCGAGGAGCTGGAAATCGCGCGCTTTGCGGCTTCCCTGGTGCGCATTGAGTACGAGCCGGAAGCGCACGTCACGGATTTGGAAGCGCAGCGTAAACGCGGTGCGATATCGGCGCCCGACCCTTCGCACGCGCACAAGCGAGGCGATCCCGCGCGCGCCTTCGAGCAAGCAGCGGTCAAGGTCCAAGCCGAATATCGCATGCCCGTCGAGCACCACAATCCGATGGAGCCATACGCGACAACGGCGGTATGGGAGGGCGGCGGCCGCATTACCGCGTATGACAAGACCCAGGGACCGCAGAACAGCCGGAACTATGTCGCCGATCTTTCCGAGCTGCCGCGCGACAAGGTGCGCGTGCTGTCGCCTTATGTCGGAGGCGGCTTCGGGTCCGGGTTGCGCCCGCAATATCAGTTGCCGCTTGCCGTGCTGGCGGCCCGCGCGCTCAAACGCTCGGTGCGCGTGACGCTGACGCGCCAGCAGATGTTCACGCTCGGCTACCGCGCTGGTCTTGTTCACGAGCTTGCGCTTGGCGCGAACCGTGACGGAACGCTGGTCTCGTTCCGGCACAACACCGTCGCCATGACCTCGCAGTTCGAGGATTTCCAACGCAGTTTCGTCACCTGGTCGAGCATGCTCTACCGCTGCGCCAACAGCGAGCTCGGCCAGCGCCTGGTGAAGCTCGATCAGAACACGCCCTGCGACATGCGCGCGCCCGGCGGAGCGGAAGGTCTCTATGCCATTGAATGCGCGATGGACGAGCTCGCCTATGCCGCGAACATCGATCCCCTGCAGCTGCGGCTGATTAACTATTCCGACAAGGACCAGATCGAGAATCGTCCGTTTAGCAGCAAAGAGCTGCGCGAATGCTATCGGCAGGGTGCGGAAAAGTTCGGCTGGTCCAAGCGCACTCCGGAGCCGCGCTCCATGCGCGAGGGCAACGAGCTCGTCGGCTGGGGAATGGCGAGCGGCATCTGGGAAGCGATGCAGCTGAAGGCGAGCGCGCGGGCGGTGATTACCGCCAATGGCAGCGTCGAGATCGCAAGCGCGACCGCCGATATCGGTCCGGGCACGTACACCATGATGGCCCAGATCGCGGCCGAGATGCTCGGCGTGGCGTTGCAGGACGTCACGGTGAGGCTCGGCGATTCCAGCCTGCCCGATGCGCCGGTCGAAGGCGGCTCGTTCACCACGTCCTCGGTGGGCTCCGCCATTCACGGCGCCTGCCGCGCGGTGCAGAAGGAGCTTTTGCGGCTCGCGCAGCGTATGCCGGGATCACCGCTTGCGGGAGCGAGCATTGACGACGTGGTCTTCGCCGAAGGCAAGATCCGGCACAAACAGGGTGGAAGCCGCGAGTTCCCGGTGGTAGACGCGATGCGCTCGGGTCGCGCCGATCGGATCGAGCAAGAGGCGACCGCAGAGCCGAACGAGGACGGCAAGACTTCCCGCTACACCCATTCGGCGGTATTCGCCGAGATCAAGATCGATGCGCAGCTTGGCGTCATTCGGGTCACGCGGGTGGTCAGCGCGGTCGCGGCCGGCCGCATCCTTAATCCGAAAGTCGCAGGCAGTCAGATTGTCGGCGCGGTGGTCGGCGGCATCGGAATGGCGCTGCATGAGGAGACCGCGACAGACCATCGTTTCGGGCGGTTCATGACCCACAATCTTGCCGATTATCACGTGCCGGTGAATGCCGACATTCATGCCATCGATGTGATCTTCGTCGAGGAGAAGGACGATGAGATCAACCCGCTCGGTGTCAAAGGTGTGGGCGAGATCGGCATTGTCGGCACGGCGGCGGCGATCGCCAATGCCATCTATCATGCGACCGGCAAGCGCGTGCGCGACCTGCCCATCACGATCGACAAGCTGCTACGGGATTGAATTGTCTGGATTCGCCGATGGGTTGTATGCTTTGTTCTGACCAGAAAAGTAGCCCGGATTGAGCGAGGCGAAATCCGGGAAAATATGCGCTTGGAGTCGCGCCTCCCGGGTTTTGCCGGTCTCCGCTAAAGCTTCGACGGGCCAATTCCAGCAGGCCGCCGAAGCCTTGGCGAAGGCGGCTGCGCTCGACCCGGGTTACCGTTCAACTAACGTGAGGGTGATACGATGAAACGCGAAGATGTAAAAGTGCGAAGGCTCGCGCCGCTCGACACGCCGACCGATCTCAAGCCCGATGCGGTCAAGGATATTTCAGGCGCGCTCAACATCCTGCTCGCGGACATGTTCGCGCTCTACCTGAAGACCAAAAACTTCCACTGGCATGTGTCGGGCCCGCACTTTCGCGACTATCATCTTCTGCTGGACGAGCAGGCCGACCAGATCTTCGCCACAACCGACGCAATCGCCGAGCGCGTGCGCAAGATCGGCGGCATGACGCTGCGCTCGATCGGGCAGGTCGGCCGCCTGCAGCGGGTCATGGACAACGATGCTGAATATGTGACGCCGCTCGACATGCTTGCCGAGCTGCGTGACGACAACAAGGAGCTCGCCGCCAACATGCGCGAGACCCATGGCCTCTGCGATGACGGGGACGATATCGCGACCGCAAGCCTGTTGGAGGTCTGGATCGACGAGGCCGAGCGGCGGACCTGGTTCTTGTTCGAGGCGAGTCGCCGCGCCCACCCCGGCGCATAAGAAAATTAATCGTTCCGCGCAAACGCTCGCGTCTGCACGGACCAAATGAGCAGCCCGAGAATCATGGCGATCGGCAATACCAGAGCCCATAGCGCCACACTGGAATAGACGAGAGCGCCGGCGATCGTGCCGGTGAGAAAGCCGGCGGCGACCCGCAGCACGGCGTTGAGACGCTCGCTTGTCGAGGTGAGCTGCGCAGCAGCCCGATCGTCTCGCGCAATCCTTCGTGCATGCCAGGCGAGAAGCGTCTGCGTCGCCAGGACTGCAATCTGGGTTGTGTTCGTGGTCACCACATTGGTCGACGGCATCCCGCGCATGATGAGCTGCACCGCGGCGCTTTGCACGCCCATCGCTGAGAGCCCGAACAAACCGGCGGCGACCGCCAATGGCGCGTTGGGATAGACAAAAGGTTCTCCGACCGTCCCAACCATGAGAAATGCCGTGAGCAATGCGCCTTCGAGCGCCAAGCTCCAGGCAAGCGGGGAGCCGCGCCGGTCACCCACAAGCGCCACGAGCAGCGTGGTCGCTACGCCCGCAATGAGAAAGGTCGGTATCGCAAGGATGGTCAGAAGAATGCCCGGCTCGCGCTGGGCGATCTGCGCCCCCACCGTAACGAAGCTGCCGGTAAGCTGAGCGACGAAAAAGCCGAACAGCGCAAGGAAGGTGGAGCTGTCCACATAACCCGCGACAAAGCTCAGCAGCAAGGAAGCGGTTCGAGCGTCGCGGCTTTTCTGTTCCGGCTGAGCCATATCGGGCGCCTCTCGTTGTGATTGCCCCGGCCCGTCATGCGCGGGCTTGATTCGAGTTGCATCAACGGGAGTGTAATATGCGGCGCATCCAAAGCCTTGCTTCCGATCGCCCTTCGCAGGCCAGCTCCGGAACATGACCGCCGGCACCACACAAAGCACACAGGGCGCAGACCAGGCGCCCTCCCCGTGGGCTCCATTCCGTCACACCGCATTCACGTTGCTGTGGATCGCCACCGTGGTCGCAAACGTCGGCACCTGGATGTACAACGCTGCGTCCGGCTGACTCATGACGAGTCTTGATCCTGATCCGCTCATCGTTTCACTCGTTCAAGTCGCAAACACGCTGCCGATATTTCTCTTGGCGCTGCCCGCCGGTGCCTTGGCGGATGTGGCCGACAGGCGACGCTTTCTGTTCTGGAACGAAGCGATAATAACGGCTCTCTCGGGGGTGTTCGCGGCCTTCGTCGCGCTTGATCTCGTAACGGCACGCCTGTTGCTCCTGTTTACGTTTCTGATCGGGATCGGCGGAGCGCTGACCGCCCCTGCTTGGCAGGCGATCGTGCCGCAGCTCGTCCCGCGACGAGACCTCGCCCCTGCGATCTCGGCGAACAGTGTTGGCTTCAACATCAGCCGGGCGATCGGCCCGGCGCTCGGAGGCGCCGCCATTGCATGGTTGGGAATCGCCGCGCCGTTCTGGATCAACGCGATCGCTAATCTCGGTGTGCTCGGGGTTCTGTGGTGGTGGCGCTCGCCGCAGCGAAGCGTTGCTAGTCTTCCCGCCGAACGGGTCAGCAACGCCGTCGTGACCGGCATTCGCTATGCCAGATACAATTCGCATTTGCGCGCGACCTTGATGCGCGCGGTAGGGTTTTTCCTGTTCGGCAGCGCCTACTGGGCCTTGCTTCCGCTTGTTGCGCGCAATCAGATCGCCGGCGGCCCCGAGCTCTATGGAATAATGCTCGGCGTCATCGGGGTCGGAGCCGTGACTGGTGCATTCGCGCTGCCCTGGTTCAAGAAAATGCTGGGTGCTGATCGGGTGGTCGCCGCAGGAACCCTTGGCACTGCAGTCGCGCTCATTCTGTTCGGCCTCGCCCGCGACACGCTGACCGGCTTGCTCGCAAGCCTCATCGCGGGTGCCTGCTGGATCGGCGTATTGGCAACTCTGAACGTGTCGGCTCAGGTCGCATTACCGGAATGGGTGCGCGGGCGTGGGCTTGCGGTATACATGACGGTTTTCTTCGGCGCCCTGTCGCTTGGCAGTCTCATCTGGGGCAAGCTCGCCGGTGTGATCGGGCTCACGCCCGCCCATTTTGCCGCCGCCGCGGGCGCACTCGTTGTCATTCCGCTGACCTGGCGATGGAAACTGCAAACGGGCGGCGGGGTTGACTTAACCCCGTCCATGCATTGGCCCCCGCCTCTCACCGCGCGCGACATCGAGCATGATCGCGGACCCGTGCTCGTGAGCGTTGAATACCGCATTGATCCGCGCGAGCGGAACGCATTTCTTCGTGTGCTCAACCAGCTGGCGCGTGAACGCCGGCGCGACGGTGCCTATCGGTGGGGCGTGTTCGAGGATGCCGCGGATGAAGGCCGTTTCGTCGAAACATTTCTGGTCGAGTCCTGGCTTGAGCACCTGCGCCAGCACGAGCGCGTCACCAGCGCGGACCGGTTGCTGCAAGATGAAATTGCGCGTTTTGTGAAAGACAGCGCACCAAAGGTCACCCATTGGATCGCTGCCGAGCCCGACGATGTGTGAAAGGCGGCCGGGTGGGGTCTTATCGAGCCGCAGCAAATGCCTTATGGCTGCTCGGCTGAAACCGGATCCGAGGCCGGAAAGGTGTTCTTGAGGGCCTCGTCGAGTTGCTCCTCTTGCCGCGCGCGCTCGCGTTCTTCCCGCTCGCGGTCATCCTGCTGGCGTTTGGGCTTCGGCTCAGGAATCATTTTTGCATCCTGCTTTGCTACCTTCCGCCCAACCCAACCGCCCCAGTTTCACACATATGCTCCCGGGACGCCATTTGCCAGCGCCAGCAATCTATAGCTGCCTGCCCTGCGCATCGAAGAACGGATGTGGTCCGCTGAAATCGCCGATCGGCACGACGTGAGTCACCAATTCGCCGTGCTCATCGCCGGCAAACCATGCGTGCAGATGAAATGCCGGCGGCTCGATCATGAGCGAAGGAGCATATCGCTCCTCGAGATCGAGCGCGACCGCGTGGTTCGGCGCGGGACAGATCGTTGTGGAAATGCCGGAAAACATGGTCAGCGTCGTGCGATGAACATGACCGGCCGCTATCAGCCGCACGCGTGAGTGCCGCTTTAGCAAAGGCGCAAAATCGTCCGTGTTGCGCAGACACTGCCGATCCATATGTTTGATGCCGGTGACGAAAGGCGGGTGATGCAAAAAGAGTAAAGCCGGGCGTGCCGGCGACATGCTCAGCGTCGCATCGAGCCAGCGCAGGGTGTCCCCATCAAGCACGCCATGGGGCGCGCCGGGGACGCTGGAATCAATCAGCACGAGGTCAAGCGGCCCGACCGCGAGCGAAAGATTGAGCGCGCCCGTCGCTTGGGCATAGGGCTGAGCCGGAAACGCAGCGCGCACAAGCGCGCGCGCGTCGTGGTTGCCGGGAATGACTGCGATCGGAATTTCGAGCGGCGCGAGCAGGCGGTTGAGGTGCTCGTACTCGTCTTCGGCGGGCGTATCGACCAGATCGCCGGAAACAATCACGATCTCCGGCCGCGGACGCAAGCGATTGAGCTGCGCAATGCAACGCGTGAGCGCCGCCGCGGTATCGACTTTGCCGTAGGCCAGCGCGCCCGGTCGTTTGATATGCAGGTCGGAGATCTGTGCCACCAGAACGGGGGGCGCCGTCACCGCCGATCTCCGGGCAGCAGCCGGACGGCATCCGGCTCGATCGCAAGGCCGACGCGCTCGCCCACTTTGACGTCCGTTGAATTTGCTACGCTGAGCACGAGCGGCCGGTCGGCGGCGCCGGTCACGATCAGCCGCGCTCGATCGCCGACAAAGCTGACGGCGTCGACACGCCCGCAAAGAGCGGCGCGCTCAGGCGGCACGATCGCAATCGCTTCCGGGCGTACCATTGCCGTCACAGCGCCCGCGGGAGCGCCGTTTCCCAGCTTTATGCGGCCGCCGGGAAGCTTCAGCTCGCCGTTCTCGATGCTTGCTTCCAGGATGTTCGCGGCACCGACGAACTCGGCGACGAACCGGCTCTGCGGGGAAAAATAGATCTCGCGCGGCGATCCGATCTGCGCGATGGCGCCGTTGCGCATCACCACGATGCGGTCACCAAGCGCCATCGCTTCGGCCTGATCGTGCGTGACATAGATCGTCGTGATTCCGAGCGTGCGCAGCAGGCGATCGAGCTCGCTGCGCAGCCGCTCGCGCAACGCCGCATCGAGTGCGGTGAGCGGCTCGTCGAGCAGGAGCACGCTTGGTTGCACCGCCACTGCCCGTGCCAGCGCCACGCGCTGGCGCTGACCGCCGGAGAGCTGAGTGATCCGCCGATGCTCGAATCCCTCGATGCCGGTGAGCTTCACCAGCTCCGCGACACGCGCCGCGCGCTGCGCTTTTCCAATGCCGCGGATTTTCAACCCGTAGCCGATATTTTCGGCAACGCTCATATTCGGAAACAGGGCGTAGGACTGAAACACCATCCCGACCTTGCGCTGCTCGATCGGCACCTTCGTCACGTCGGCATCATTGAAAAACACGCGCCCGCCGGCGTCCGGCGCCTCCAGCCCCGCGATGATGCGCAGGAGAGTGGTCTTGCCGCATCCGGAGGGGCCCAGAATGACGACGGTCTCCCCGCGCGCGACTGCGAGCGTCACCGGATCGAGCGCGCGGGAGCCGCCGGGGAAGCTCTTCGCGCAGGCCTCGAGCCGGAGCGAGACGCCATGACTGTTGCTCATGATCGCTCCGGGGTGCCCGGGCGATCCGCGAGAAGCTGCATGGCGACCAGCAACGGAATGATCATCAGGAAGAACACAAGCGTATACGCTGAGGCGACCTCCAGGCGCATCGAGGCGTAGCTGTCCGCCAGTCCGACCGGCAGCGTCTTGGTGAGCGGCGTGTGCAGCATCCAGGTCAGGTTGAACTCACCGAGCGAGAGCGTGACCACGGCAAGGGAGCCGGCGAGAATGCCCGGCCGCGCATTCGGCACGATCACGTCGCGGAATCGGCGCCATGGTCCGGCACCAAGCGAGGCGGCACTTTCGTCGAGCGTCTTGACGTCGATACCAGAGAGCACGGCCATCACGGAGCGAACCATGAACGGGAGCGTGAACACGACGTGCCCGGTCAGGATGAACAGCCAAGAGCGGCGGAAATCGCCAAAGCCGTTGTAGGTGAGGAGGAGCGCGAGCGCGATGGCGAGGCCCGGAATGGCGAGCGGCAAGGTGATGACCTCTTCCACGGTGCGCGCGAGCCGGCCTCCGCGTACATTGAGTGCATAGGCTGCGGGCACGCCGACAACGAGAGTTGCGGCAAGTGTCGCGATCGCGATCAGTAACGAGCGCGCGATTGTCTCAGCGTAGAGATCCCACACCGCGACAACCCATTGCAGCGTGAGTCCCGAGCCAATGCCGCGAAAATAATTCGCGGTGATGCCCGCCAGCATGGAGAGGATCGCGGGCACAATAAGAAAGGCGGCGACCAGTGCCGTGAACACAAGCTGGCCGCAAAAAATCACTCGATCGCGCATGCCGTCAACCCGCCGCTGCGATCGTTCCGCCGGTCAGCGAACGCGAAAGCGCCAGCATCGCCCACGCCACGAGCCCAAGTCCGACCGACAGCGCCGCCGCCATCGCGATATTCGCCGACAACGTGAACTCGGTGTAGATCACCATCGGCAGCACGTCGATGTTGGTTGCAAGCGTGAACGCCGTTCCGAACGCGCCCATGGCCGTGGCGAACGCAATGGCACCGGATGCGACGAAGGCCGGCACGAGGGCAGGCAGAATCACATCGCGGTGCACGGCCCACGGGCCGGCGCCGAGCGCGCGGGCGGCTTCCTCGAGTGCGGGATCGAGCTTCTCGATGGCCGCCATGATGGTGAGGATCACGCGCGGAATGGAAAAATAGAGGTAGCCCAGGAACAGTCCCTGGATCGAATAGGCGAATACCAGCTTCTCTCCAATGAGGCGGCTCGTGAGCTCACCGACGAGCCCCTGCCGCCCAGCCAGCAGGATGATCATGAAGCCGACAACCACGCCGGGAAACGCGAGCGGAAAGGTCAGCATCGCGACCAGCAAGGCACGGCCGGGAAAGCGGTGTCGTTGCAGGAACAGCCCTGCGATTGTTGCAATGGCAAGGCTTGCCGCGGTCGTCGCGGCAGCGAGAAGCACCGTGTTGATCAGGGTCGCGCGATAGCGCGGTTGAGTGACGATTGCCGCATAGGCCGAAAGCCCGGTTTCGCCGCTTGCGCCGACAATCACGAGCTTTACCATCGGCAGTAGAAAGAACGCCGCAGCAACGACGGCGAGCGGCAAAAGGCAGAGCCGCAGGAAGGACCTATGCGAAAGACCGCGAGCATGTCCCGCAAAAGTGGGAACCGGTTTTGCGAAAAAGGACATGCTCAAACATAAGATAGAGCAGGATGACCATTCAAAGAAAGGTGATCCTGCTCTATCGAGGGCGACGCGGAACTCGGCATGAGCGCAGAATCGTGCTCCGAACGCGGAGCAGAGAATGCCCTAACGCACGTCGGCGAGGTAGCGGTCGGTAAAGGCCTTCTGCGCCGATTCCATCGCCGCCCAATCGACAGTCTTGGCGCGCACATAGTCGCTGTCGGGGAGGAACTTGCTCTTCACCGCATCAGGCAGCGGGATCGGACGCGCGGGGCGCAGGTAAGCGTTGGTCCAGATGGTCTGACCCTTGTCCGACAGCAGATAATCGAGAACCTTTTGCGCTTTTGCCTTGTCCGGAGCGCCCTTTACGAGACTGACGACGTACGGAAATACCACGGATCCTTCGCATGGGATGACGAATTCAAATTGGCCCTTTTCGGTATATTTCGCGCGGTAGGCATTGAAGTCGTAATCGAAGAGAATCGGGATCTCGCCGGAAACGACGCGCGCGTAGGAGGTCTGCTTTGGCACGATCGGCTGGTTCTTCTGCAGGTCCTTGAAGAACGTCACTGCCGGCGTGAAATCCTTCTCCGAGCCGCCGAGCGCCAGGTTGACCGCGACTGCGCCCACATAGCCGACCGCCGCGGAAGAGGGATCGAGATAGCCGACCATCCCGCGATAGTCGTTCTTGAGCAGATCCTTCCAGCAGGCGGGGACAGGCTTGCCGCCGAGGGCGTCCTTGTTGACGAACAGTCCGAGCGTTCCGGAATGGATGGTCGTCCAGTCGCCGTCCGGGTCTTTGAGGCCGCTGGGGACCTCCTCCCAACCCTTCGGCTTGTAAGAGTCCACCACCGCGGCTGTCTTCGCCTTCATTCCGAAATTGACGCCGTAATAGGCAATATCGGCGACCGGGTTGGCCTTCTCGGCAATGAGCTGGGACAGCGTCTGGCCGGAATTCTTGTTGTCGAATGGAATGTCGAAGCCGAGATCGGTCTTGATCGCCTTGAGCATGGAGGCCCAGTCAGCCCATTCCGGCGGACAATTGTAACAGATCACGTCGGCGGCCTGCGTGGGCGCGCATGTCGCGATCACCGCCATCCCGGCCAAGGGCAAGGCCAAGGCCAGCGCTGATACTGTTCTCCTCATGATTTTCTCTCCCGGCGCAGGTAGCAGCTCTGCTGTTTATCGACGATCGATGTCGCTATTGCGACACAAGCGGGCGCTCGAGCAGCGCTCGAGCGTGAGTCATCGCGGGATCCACGACGCAGAGTAACAAGGCGCGGCGCAAGCCGTCAGGCATCAATTCAGTGGTTGTTTCGCTTCCTTCCAGGCCGCAATCCCACCGCGATACCAGTATACCCGTGGAAATCCCATTTGGATCGCGCGCAACGCCCCGTTGTAGCCCGCCCAATGCTTCACATCCCTGGAAAAAAATATGATGGGTACACGCCATTCGTTACCCGTGAGCGTTTGCAGGCTGGTCCATAGCTCTTTTTGAATCGTATCCTCGAAATCTCCGGCGCGGCCCGCCGCGGGGATGCGCTTGGCGGCCGGGAGTGTCGGATGTTTCGGGTCGCTCCAGGCATCGACGAGCACAAAGGTCAGGCCATCGGCGCCTGCCTTCTCATAGTCGCCCAGCTTGTTGTGCTTGAAGGCAGCATACAATTCCGCCGTCGTGAGCAGTCTCCCGCCCGGAATCCGGCTCGGCGTGACCGATTCGACTTCGTCCAGCAGCCCACCTGTCGGTTCAATGGCGTCATCCGTTTCATTTGCGTAGTTGACCCCATGTGCCGGCTGTGGCCCGAGCGGCACGATGGAGGATCCCTCAAGATTCTTGAGCTTCTCCTCCATTTGCTTGTCACGCTCGATGGTCGCAACATACTCTTGCAATGCTTGCTCCAGATTGAAATCGGTCGGATCCCTGCCGAGGGCCTGCGCCCATTTCTCCCCCAAATCCCGTAGCGTCGCGAGAGCTGCCTGCGCTTGCTGCTCCGACTCGGATGCCCGTTTCGCAGCCTCCTGCGCCTGTGCATTCGACTTCGCCAGTTCGACACCTGTGTCTTCGAGCTGGCGTACATAAGCGCGCTCAAGTTGCAGTTGGCGAGCCATGAGGATCGCGGGAATGCCGATGACGAGCGCCACCACGACGCCTCGCATCAGCGCAGTTCGCCGGCGCCGGCTCTGCTCCGCTCGCCGGCTGGCATCGAGAAAAGCCGTCGTGGCGTCGAACTCGCCTCCGTAGCGCTTCGCCCATTCGGCGGTCGGTTTCATCTCCTCCTGCCAGGAGGCAAGCATTGCGAGCTCGCGGCCTTGCAGCAGATCGCCATCGGCCATTCGATCCTTGAGCCGCCGCCAGTGCTGGGCCGCGCGGGATTCCTTTTCGAGCCAGCGCGAGAGATTGCCCCATTGCCGGATCAGGCTCTCATGGCTGATGTCGATGATGGTGTCCTCGTCCAATTCCCTCCTGTTGTTCGGATCGAGCTCGGGAGTGAGGAAATTGCAGCCTGCCATCCGGAACGTATCGACGACTTTTCGCACGCCCTCCTTGTTGCCGCCGGCAAGCTTCACCAATTCGCCGAATGGCATCGGCCGGCGCACGGCATCGGCGACGGTCGATCCGGATACAAGAGCCCGAAACACGGTCTCGACCACAGGCTCCAGGTCTTCCTTTGCAAGCTCATTGAGCAGCTGATCGGCATGGGCATTGAGCGAGCCGCTTAAGCCGCCGATCGTCTGGTAATCCGACAGCCGAAGCACGATCGGCGCCCGCTCGCCGGCAGGCTCACGGCCGCGGCGTTCGCGCGCGCGTAGCCACATCCGGTTGAGCGTGTATTGGAGGAGCGGCAGTTGATCGGCGCGGCGGACGAGGCGTTCGAGCTGATCGCCGGCCTCGCTATCGTCCCAGGGAGCAAAACTCGCGAGGTCGTTCAGCAGCCGGTTGACCAGGGGGAGCTCAAGCCTGATGCCGCAAACGCCCGCCGGTCCCTCGATGGCGGCACGGCACTGCTCCCGCGTCATCCGCGGTGTCAGAACCATGCCGCGGCTGATCGCCTCGGCAAGCCCGTCGATCAGCGCGCAGGCGCCGAGATATTCCGAGCGCATGGTGATCGTCACGTAGATCGGAAACTCCGAGCTGTGCGCAGCCTCCAGCAGCAGTGCAACGATGGCCTGGGTTTCCTCACGCGTCGCATAGTCGTGGTACCGGAACAGCTCTTCGAACTGGTCTACGAGCAGCAGCAGATTGGTGCCTTTTGGCAGATTGCCGTCGCGGCACCATTCAATGATCGATCGCGGACCGCGCGCCAGAAAGCCGCGTAAAAGGTCAAGCTCGGCAGCCGTCGGCGGCGCAACGGATTCGCTCGCCAAGAGCGCAAGCGCGAGATTTTTGAGCGGCGCGCTGCCGGGACGGCATTCCGCGATGAGCCAGCTCGATCCGGCTTTCCCCATCAGTCCAAGCTCGAGCGCATCGAGGAGCCCCGTGCGCACGACCGATGATTTGCCCGTTCCGGAAGAGCCAAGGACGGCCAGGAAGCGGGTCTCCCCCAGCCGGTCCACCATGGTGTTGACGCAGTCCTCGCGGCCGAAAAACAGGTCGGATTCGTCGCGACGGAACGACCGCAGCCCGGGATAGGGAGTGCGTCCGTTCAAGGTCACAATCGCAGTTCCTTGATGATCTTGCCCACCCGCTCAAGCGTGGCGCCATCCTGACAATCGATCATTTCGAAGCCGGTGACTCCAACCTCGGCCTTCGGTGCAGGCGGGCCAAACAGGATACTCTTGAGATGCAACGGCTCCTTGCGCCGGTTCTCCAGCTTGATGAAGCGTCGCAGCTGGGCCCGCACCCAGGCCAGCGAAGACTTGCCGTAAATCAACAGCAATCCTTTGCAGTCAATCAGGTTCGCCTCCAGATCCTCCTCGATCTCCTTGGCGGAGCCGTCATACATCGGGATCGAAGCGTAATAGTTGTTGGCGTTGAATGCCGCGGCGAGCGTCTGCGCGAGATCCTGATCGTTGCGGTCAGCGTTGATGAAGAAGAAGTCGCCCTTGTTCGGAGCAGGTCGGGCCTGCTCGAGGCCTGCAATGGCCGCCCAGATTTCCTTCATGAATTCCTGCAGACCCATGACGCGGACATCCGGGCCATCGAGCAGGTGCCGGTCCCAATTGATGGCAGGCACCTTGTCGGGACTGATATCCGGATGTCGCCACTGCAGGATCTTGATGCCGCGGCGTATGGCAGCATCAAATTGAAACTGGGCATGGCTCTTGGACTGCTCGCCGTCTCCGCGCAGATCGCCCGGCCGGGGCGAACGGTAACGGCTCAGCAGCTGAACAAACAAATCGGCGCGATCGAGGTCGGCCGCTACCGCGGCTGCGAACTTGCTGCCGTTCTCGGGATATTCACCTTCCGGAATAACCTTCAGTCCATAATCCTCAAGATATGCGTTGACCTTCTGCCGTTCGTCGTAAAGATCATCGTTGACTTGCGCGAGCATTACCGTGCGCGGCTTGTCGAGCGCAGGCGCCTTGGCCATCGCAGCCTTCTCGGTCGGCGCACGCGCGGGCTCGTTTCGATCGCGTTCGCCCGCACCCTCGGATTCTCCTCGCTTGCGCATGTCGCGCAGCAGCAACACGAGATGCTGCGCGAGCTGCTGCACCCGCTCATTGTACCGGATCGGATCGGAAGCCGGGCTCAGCTGAAGCTCGGTTCCGGAGTCCCTGTCCGTTCGATAAAATCGAGTTCGCTTGAGGTTTTCGATCTCCGGCGGAAGTCGGCTGGCTTCCACCGGGAGTATCTCAATGGTTATGATACGGTTGGGCTCGCCCGAGCGCTTGGCGGTCTCGTGGAACGCCTGCAGCTCGTCGCGCGTCCATTGGCGCTCGACATAGCTTGGAGAAAAAACCGCCAGGAACGCCGCCGAATTCCGCGCGTTCTCAATCAGCGCGTCCAGATCATGATAGGCGCGCAGTCCGACCTCGTCGAAGAAGATCTCGACATCGCTGCCCAGACGCCGGCGCAGCGCCGTTGCGAGGTCGTTGCGGAAATGGCTGACCCAGCGCACGTCCTGAGCATCGGGCTCGTTGTCGATGCTGGCGTAGCTGAAGAAGATGTCATTGGTGAATCCGGACACATAGGCCATAGTTCAACCGAGGTTTGCTCCAAAGCGATGGAAACACCAGGCTACGTAGGAAGACCCGATCAAGAGTTACAGCACGGTTTGATCGAGAGCAACGAATCCTGCGCATTGGAGCCGAAAAATCCCACACTTTCAACCGTGTACATGGCTCATTGCGGCGACGGCGATTGCATCTTGCACTCGACGGCAAAGCAAGCTTCAATCGGTGGAACCCGAGCCGTTCCTCCCCCGCTGAGAGTTCCACATGCGCTCCTTCCTCGCGACGATTGCTGTTGTAGCCATGGCCTTGGTCACGCTGGCGCCTTGCTTCGGTCAGTCTTCGCCCGAGCTGTTCACGACCTTGAAACCGGAGGACGTCGCGGGAATTCTGCGCGATGCGGGCTACCGCGCCGAGATCGTGAAGGAGAACAACCGCGTGTTCGTGCGCTCTGGAATGGCCGGGTACAACGTCTACGTTTACCCCTACGGCTGTCAGGAGGGTCGCTGCGCATCGCTGCAATTTTCCCTCGGGCTCACGAAAAACGCGGACTTTACCTTGAGCATGGTGAATAAGTGGAACCAGGAAAAACGCTTCGCGAAAGCCTATCTTGATACGAATGGAAACCTCTACCTCGAAAGCGACGTATATTTTGACGGCGGAGTCACCAAGGACACCGTGACGGCTTGGGCGCGGCTCTATGACAGCCTCGTAGGTGATTTTCGCCAAATGATGAATCAGTTGGGAAAGAAGTAGAATTCAAGGCCATGGAGGAGTACAGGGCCAGCCAGCGCGCTATGCGCGAAAAGACTGCCCGCTTGAGAGCATTGCGATTGGCACGCGACCAAGCCAAGCATGTTTAGACACGGACGACGGCAGGTGTCATTGGGCACAATTCCAGTCGTGGCCGCAGGGTTGGCTGTGCTGATATTGCAGCAGACCGCAAGCTACGCTGCCGACGAGCCGGATCTGATCTTCAAGCGATCAACCGTGTTCAAGCTGGTTACCCCGAACGATAAACTCGCAACCTATGGTGTGGATGATCCCGAGATCGATGGCGTAGCGTGCCACTTTACCGTTCCCGAGCGAGGAGGTCTAACCGGCTGGATCGGGATAGCCGAGGAGGTTTCCGACATTTCGCTTGCGTGCCGGCAAATCGGGCCGATTCGTTTCAAGAAAAAATTTGCGCAAGGCGAGGACATGTTTCGGCAGCGCCGTTCTCTGTTTTTTAAGAAGATGCAGATTGTCCGCGGATGCGACGTAAAACGCAACGTGCTCGTCTACATGGTCTACTCGGACAAGATCATCGAAGGCTCGCCTAAAAACTCCACATCCTCGGTTCCGATCATGCCGTGGGGAGCGAGCGATCAAATCGAAAAATGCGGAGACTGGATCGAGCGCTGAACAAGCACCCTTAGTTCTCCCGTAGTAGGGCGGGTTAGCGGCCGGAATCGGCGCTTGCCGATTTCGGCCGCGTAACCCGCCGACGAGGTTGTGGGCGCTCTCCGACCTTGCCTGCAATCTCGATTTCGCCGGCCCAATCCCCGGGCGAGTTGGCGGCGGATTACGCGCCATCCGCCTGCGGCGGATCAGCGCTAATCCGCCCTACGACGCTACGACGAGGCTACTTCAGTCCCTCGCCGAAACATCGTCTATTCATCAGCGCTCAGGATTGAGTTCTTGCTCGGTCGCCGGCACCTGTGCCGGGCTGGTCATGGTTTCCGGCGATTCCAACTGCGTTGCATCGTCAGCAGGAATGGCCGCCTTGGCTGCTGGTTCCGGTACGGTCTCGTTCATCATGTCAGACGATGCTGTTGCATGCGCAGCAGGAATGGATGACGCGGCGACGTTCGACCGATCCGCTGTCTGCATCCTCAAACCATTTAACCCGAGGAGCAGTGCACCCAACGCGACGGCCGCGACACAGACGGCGGATACCCAGCCCCAGCCGCCGCGCCGTCGACTTTCTGTTCGATCTTCTGTGGTTATCTCCTTGCCTGCGTCGATTTCGGCCTCGCGGCTCGGCTTATCGGGATCAAGCAGCGGCAAGAACCGGCTTTCAAACTCTTGCGTGGCTTGCGCATCGCCTGAGTCGCGAATAGCCGAGAGCAGGTCTTCATAAAACGTCTTCCCGTCGTCACCGTTGCGAAGGTCGTGGGCGTGACGCTGCTCTATGGTGTCGAACATGCGCTCGCGCATTCTACGGCCAGCGCGCATCGCATTGATAAACGCTGCATACTCAGACACTGTCCACCTGATTTCGTGTAGGTTTTGTGTAGGTTGGGTCGAGTTCTTCACGAGACCCAACATTGAGCAGCGCAGGAAAGGCGTTGGGTCTCGCAAGCGCTCGACCCAACCTACCGCTTTAGCGTTGCCAGTCGTGGAGAAGCCATCGCCATTCGTTTTGAGGCGCGGCTCTCAGTCCTCGCCGCCCAAAGCCGGAACAAACGCAAGGCTGAGCATGGCGACGGTTGCCACAAACAGAACGACCCACATGACACACTCCCATTCGATTACGCCCCCCGCAGTTACGCGCACGACCTCGGCGGGACTGAGGCA
>Ga0209526_10000952_pt1 | contig 19071 bp, 20 predicted proteins | sample JacPinW_OM2H0_M1_FD_188566 | JGI IMG/M metagenome (GOLD analysis project Ga0209526, IMG submission 188566) | Forest soil microbial communities from Algoma, Ontario, Canada - Jack Pine, Ontario site 1_JW_OM2H0_M1 (SPAdes) (version 2) | ecosystem: Environmental > Terrestrial > Soil > Boreal... | reverse complement strand
CGCCCAGGTGGAGTCCCGCCTGGCGGCGCTGGAGGAGGTGGTGGGGATCGGTGAGAGCGGTGGCGCTTAGCAAGGCGGCGGACAGCCGGGTCGACAAGCCCTGGGGATACGAGCTGCGCTGGGCGATCACAGATCGTTATCTGGGAAAGGTGCTCCACATCAATCGCGGCGAGGCCCTCTCGCTTCAGTACCACGAGCAGAAGGACGAGTGCCTGATGGTCTCCAGAGGAGTCCTGGACCTGGAGCTGAACGGGGAGGTGCACCGGCTCACACCCGGCGACACAGCCCACATCACCCCGGGCGTCCGGCACCGTATGACGGCGGTGGAGGACTGCGACATCTTCGAGGTCTCAACCGCCGAGATCGACGACGTGGTCCGCCTAGAAGACCGCTACGGCCGCCAGGGAACGTAGAGAAAACCTCCCTCCGCAGGGAGATGAAGAAGCCGAACTGGAGGGGTGGCTGGGTGGGCGCGTCTGCGTAACATGACCGTCTCGTGAAGACCCCTCCGCCGGCCGAAATGCACGTCCAGCATGCTCTGCCGGCGCGCGCGGAACGCGATCGGCGGTTCCTGGTCTTCATGGGTCTTCTGCTCGTGGCCGTCTCGCTCGGCTTCAAGTCGGAGCTGATCGCCAGCAGCCAGGTCTGGATGCTGGCAGCGGGGCTGGTCGTGCTGGCGGCGCCGGCCGTGTACGGGTACCTGAGATCGGAGGGAGCGCTCCCCAGCGTCGAGCACTTCGTGCCGGCGGCACTGGGCGCCGTGGCGGTGGCGGGACTCTCCTTGCTGATCCCGGAATGGTGGAAGTACGCACTGATGGCGGCCGTCTTCGGCTGCGGCTTCTACTGCGCCGCTCAGCTTGACTACCGTCAGCTGCGCGAGGAGCAGAAGCCAGGCCACCTGGTCATCCAGGAGGCCTTCATGGCGCTCGCGCTGGCCGGCGCTTACCTGGTCGTGCTGACGGCCGCCTTCGCGCTTCCCGTCCGCCTGGGCAGCATCTTCGTGATCTCGCTGCTCGCCAGCTACCGGTCGTTCCGGGTGTTGGGGCGGCCGATGCCAGAGCGGCGCGCGCTCCTCTTCTCCATCTTCGTGGCCCAGGTCGTGAGCTTCTTCGCCTGGGCGATGACCGCCCTCACCTACTTCACGGAGGGTGTCTTCGCGGTCCTGCTGTTCCTGGTCTGGTACGTGAACCGCGGGATCATCCGCCACACGGTCGAGGAGACCCTGAACCGGAACGTGCTCATCGAGTACGCCCTCTTCGTCCTCCTCATCGCCTACCTGTTCTTCCAGAGCTTCCAGCCCCGGTAGCCGTCCAGATTGATCGCTCAGCCCCGAGAAACGAGAGCGCTGCGGGCACTGCTATTGCCCATGACGATCCTGGCCTGGCTGGCCGTCATGGTCGTGGCGGCCTGGCTCCTCGGGCACGTGGCCCACGCCCTGCTGATCCTGGTCCTGGCCACGCTGATCGCCTTCGCCCTCGGCCCGGTCGTCTCATTTTTCTCGCGCTGGATGCCGCGAGCCGCGGCGGTCGCGCTTGCCTACGTCATCGCCTTCGGCGTCATCTTCGGGCTCCTTGGGGCTGTCGCCTTTTCGGCCGCCGCGGAGACGATGAACCTGGTCAATCGACTGCCCCTTTATGCCAGGCAGGCGCAGGACCTGCAGCCACACCTTCTTGGCCTCCTGAGCCGCTTCGGCGTCACCCAGGCCCAGCTGAACCAGGCGGAGGCGGGCGTGGTGGCCAACCTCCAGGGCATCGGCACGCGGGCCGCCTCCGACACGCTCCTCGTGGTCACTTCGGTCCTGGGGGCGCTCATCGACGCCGTCCTGGTGCTCATCCTGAGCATCTATCTGATGGGCAGCGGGCCCCAGCTTGTGCACTGGCTGCGGGAGCAGGCGCCGTCCGGCCAGCGCCGCCGGGCGAACTTGATCTTCTCGATCTTCAACCAGGTGGTCGGCGGATACATCCGGGGCACCTTCACGCTGGCCACCCTGGTTGGGTTCCTGGTAGGTGCCGGGATGGGCTTGCTCCAGGTTCGCTACGCGCTCCTGCTCGGCATCCTCGCCTTCTTCATGGAGTTCGTGCCCATCCTCGGAGTCTTCATCTCCGGAGCAGTGTGCGTTCTGGTCGCGCTCTTCCAGGGCTGGGTCCTGGCGCTGATCGTGCTCGGGTACTTCGTCGTCGTCCACGTCATCGAGGGCGACCTGATCGGACCCCGGATCATGGGAAGGGCGGTCGGAATTCATCCCGCGGTGGCGCTCCTTGCCCTGGTGGCGGGGCAGGAGCTCTTCGGCATCTGGGGGGCGCTCTTCGGGGCGCCGATCGCAGGATTGATCCAGGCGTTGGCACTCACCGCCTACCGGGAGATCCGGGAGGCCAACGCGCCCCAGTTCATCCAGGACGCCGTCGACGAGAACAAGCCTGAGAGCAAGGTCGAGGCGGACGCCGTCTCCGAGCAGATCTCCAAAGGCCGCGGGGAGAGCCGGTCAGCCTAGGACAGACTCGTCCTCCCCCGGGCGCGGAGGGAGGACGTTAAAACCCCTCCTCGACTACATGCCGAGGTAGGCCTTGGCCACGTCCTCCGAGTGGAGCAGTTCCTCGCCGGTGCCTTCCTTGACTATCGTGCCGGTTTCCAGCACGTAGGCGCGGTCGGCGACCTCCAGCGCCTTGAGAGCGTTCTGCTCGACGAGCAGTATGGGGATGCCCTGGCCGTTGATCTCCGCGATGATGCTGAAGATCGTCTCCACCAGGATCGGCGCCAGCCCCAGCGACGGCTCATCCAGCATCAGGATCTTGGGCTGGGACATCAGCGCGCGGCCGATCGCCAGCATCTGCTGCTCTCCCCCCGAGAGGGTTCCGGAGATCTGGCCGCTGCGCTCCTTGAGCCTCGGAAAGAGCTCGAAGACCCGGTCCATGTCCTTCTGGATCCCGGCTCGATCCCGCCGCGTGTAGGATCCCAGGACCAGGTTGTCGAGCACCGACATGCGGGCGAATAGACGCCTGCCCTCCGGCGACTGGCCGATGCCGAGGCCGACCCGCCGGGCAGCCGAAACGTCAGTGATGATCTGTCCGGCGAACCTGATCGAGCCCCGGGCGGGGTGCTGCAGTCCCGAGATGGTCCGCAGCGTGGTCGTCTTCCCGGCGCCGTTGGAGCCGATCAGCGCCACGACCTCGCCGGTGTCCACGCTCAGGCTGATCCCGTTGAGCGCTCGGACCCGGCCGTAGTAGGTCTCGATCCCTTCGAGCTCGAGCAGAGCCAAGGTCAGGCGCTCTTTCCGAGATAGGCTTCGATCACCTTCCGGTTGTTCCGGATCTCGTCCGGGGTGCCTTCGGCGATCTTCTCCCCGTGATCAAGCACGGCGATACGGCGAGAGGCCCCCATCACGACTTTCATGTCGTGCTCGATCAGGAAGACGGTGATGCCCTGACCCAGGATCTTTTCGACCAGCTGCATGAGCTCCACCTTCTCCTGCGGCGTGAAGCCGGCCGCCGGCTCGTCCAGGAGCAGGAGACGGGGCTCAGTCGCCAGCGCCCGAGCGATCTCGAGCCGGCGCTGCTGGCCGTAGGCAAGGTTGCGCGCGTAGTCGTCGCCGTGGCGGCCGATCCCGACGAAGTCGAGCAGCTCCCTTGCCCGCTCGGTAACCCGGAGCTCCTCGCGCCTTTCCTTCGGGGTCTTGAAGAGCGCGTCCCAGAGCTTGGCTCGCATCCGAACGTGCTGGCCGACTCGAACGTTGTCAAGGGCCGACATGTACCCGAAGAGCCGGATGTTCTGAAAGGTGCGCGCGATGCCGAGCTCGGCGACGTCGTGCGGCTTGCGTCCGGCCACGTCCCGGCCCTCGAAGACCACGCGGCCTTCGGTGGGGGAGAAGATCCCGGTGATGCAGTTGAAGAGCGTCGTCTTGCCGGCCCCGTTGGGCCCGATCAGCGCGAAGACCTCGCCCTTGGCGACGTTGAAGCTCACGTCGTCCACGGCCAGCAAGCCCCCGAACCGCTTGCTGACGTGGTCGAGCTGCAGGATGGGGGCGGCGTCCTCCATCCGATCAGCCGGCGCGGCGTTCTCCACCTGGTCAGCCATGGACTACTCGGCCACTCCTTTCTCGAGCTCTTCCTTGCGCACACGGCTTGGCAAAAGCCCCTGAGGACGCAGGAGCATGATGCTGATGAGGATCAGCCCGAATATGAGGAAGTTCAGGCGCTGGACCTCCTGCTCCAGTCCCGGCCAGCCGCCCGGGGCCGGCCGGTTGAGAAAGCCCAGCCCCACCGCGTTGGCGATGCCCTTGGCATTGGCCGGCAGGTTCGTGAGCACATTGAAGAGCACGTAGTAGATGGCCAGGGCGCCGACGATGACGCCCGGGATGTTGCCCATGCCGCCCAGGACGACCATCACCAGGATGGTGACCGAGACGACGAAGGAGAAGTTCTCCGGGCTGACCAGGGAAAGCTTGGAGCCGTAGAAGACGCCGGCGAACCCGCTGGTGGCGGCGCCGATGGAGAAGGCCAGAAGCTTGGTGGTCACTGTGTTGATGCCCATGGCGTCGGCCGCGAGCTCGTCTTCGCGGACGGCGCCCCACGCGCGGCCAAGGCGCGAGCGCTGGAGATTGCTCACCAGGATCACGACGATCAAGACGAGGATCGCCATCAGCCAGTAGTAAGCCATCGAGTTGAAGGCGAAGCTGAAGCCCCGCACGATGGAGAGCGAAGAGCCGACCCAGGGGCCCTCGATCCAGATGGGCAGCGAGGGGTAGTCCAGCGCGGACACGCCGTTGACGCCGCTGGTCCACTGGCTGAGGTTCAAGAAGAGCTTGGGCACGATCTCACCGAAGCCGAGCGTCACTATGGCCAGGTAGTCGCCGCGCAGGCGGAGCGTCGGCGCTCCCAGGATCACGCCCGCCGTGGCCGCGACGATCACCGCGACGAAGAGCAGGATCCAGAAGGGCAGGTGGACGGCGTGGTGCAGCGGGCTCGAGTTGAGCTGCCCGGAGGCCAGCAGCGCGTAGGTGTAGGCACCGATCGCGAAGAAGGCGGCATAGCCGAGGTCGAGCAGCCCGGCGAAGCCGACCACCACGTTGAGACCGATCGCCAGAAGCACGTACACGCCCGCGTCGGCGGCCTGCCCCAGGAGGTAGTTGCCGCTGTCGCCAGGACTCACGAACCCCGCCAGGACAGGGAAGAGCAGGACCCCGACGATCAGGATCAGGTAGACGAGCTGGTTGCGGTCGCGCGTGACGTTGCGGAGCCGGATCATTTCTCGGGCACCCTCATTCCGAGCAGTCCAGAGGGCCGGAAGACCAGGACCAGGATAAGGATCGCGAAGACGTAGACGTCTGTCCAGGCGCTCGAGAAGTAGGCGTCGCCGTAGGCCTTGACCAGGCCGATGAACAGGCCTCCGAGCGCAGCGCCCTGGATGTTGCCGATGCCTCCGAAGACGGCCGCGGTGAAGGCGAATAGCCCCAGCTGGTAGCCGTCGGAGAAGTTGACGGTGTTGAAGTAGAGCCCACGGATCATTCCTGCGGACGCGGCCAGGACCGCGCCGATGAAAAAGGTGGCGGCGATCGTCCGATTGATGTCGATCCCCATCAGCTGGGCCGCGTCCCGATCCTGAGCCGTCGCCCGCATCGCCTTACCGAGGCGGGTGCGATCGATGAAGAGGTTGAGGCCGATCACCAGCACCACCGCGATGGCGATCACGATCAGGTCCTTGACACCGACGGAGGCGCCGGGCCCCAGCGGTATGCGGCTTCCGGGCAGGATGTCGGGCACGTGGATCTGGAAGGCGCCCTTCCAGAGATACATGATCCCCTGGAGCACGAAGGACATGCCGACCGCGGTGATAAGAGGCGCCAGCCTCGGTGAGTTTCTGAGCGGCCGGTAAGCGACCCGCTCGATGAGCACGTTGATGCCTCCGGTCAGCAACATCGCGATCAGGAAGACCGCGGCCAGGGCCGCCACGCCGATGAGGCCGAGGTCCTTGCCCTCCACGAGACCGAAGATTGGGAAGAAGGCGAGGCCGATGAAAGCCCCCAGCGTCACCAGGTCGCCGTGGGCGAAGTTGATCAGCTCGATGATGCCGTACACCATCGTGTAGCCGAGCGCAACCAGCCCGTAGATGGCACCGTTCGCGAGCCCGAAGACCAGGATCTGAATGAAGAAGGAGAGGCCGCCGCTGAGCACCCGCTGGCCGACCACGACAAGCACGACGCAGAGGGCGAGAAGCAAGAGAAGCGAGCCAAGGCGGCCGTTAGCGATCGACCTAGTTCGCTGTAGAGCGATGCTCACCAAGGTTCTATTTCCTTTCTCCTCCCGGTACGGATGAGGGGACGCCTCAGCGTCCCCTCATTTTCGTCGATCGCCGTTCTGCTATGCGCCGCCGCTGTAGTTGACGCTCTTTTCGAAGACCCAACAAACGGAGTTGTTGGTGTTGCAGGCAGGCGCGTTCGCCTGGTCGGTGCCGCTGGGGGCCTTGGCGTGGTAGACGGTGATGATCTGCGGCTGGACGTCGCCGTACTTGTCAAACGAGATCGTGCCGATCGGCGTCTTCAGGTTCTTGACCTTGGCCATCGCGTCCCGGACCTGCTTCCGCGAAGGCTTGTTGCCGTTGTTGGAGTCGATGGCCATCGAGACGGCTTCGAAGATGGCCTGGGTTGCCGCGTAAGCGGGGACCGTGTAAGCACCGTAGTCGGTGGCGTTCGGATTGGCCTTCTTGAAGGCGTCGATGGTCGACTTCGCTTCCGGCGTGTGGCTGGCGTCGACCGCTGCGACCGTTCCGTACATGTCGACGGCGTTGTCAGCGGCGTCGTTCAGGCACTGTGAGGTGACCACGCCGTCGCCGCCCATGAAGGGCGTGCTGGCGGGGAAGATGCCCTTCATCTGCGACCGCACGACGCAGACCTTGTTGGAGTCGGTGCCGCCGAAGTAGACGCCGGCCGCGTTCTTGCTCTTGGCCGAAGTAAGGAATGAGCGGAAGTCGCTGACGTTCTTCATACCGGGGTAGTCCTGGCGGACCTCGATCTTGCCGCCCTTCTTCAGGTACTCCTTGGCGAAGTTGTCAGCGATGCCCTTGCCGTAGGTCTCGTTGTCAGAGCCGACCGCGAGGGTAGTCGCCTTCAGCTGGTCGTACGCGTAGTCAGCCATGGCCGGGCCCTGGTGGTCGTCAGTGGCGGCCACCCGGAAGTAGTTGTTGGCCTGGCCTGAGGGCCGCAGGCCGCTGGCCTTGGGGTCGCAGTAGTCGTAGTCCCGGGTCAGGCACTCGTTGGTGTTGGCGGGGCTGACCATGACCAGGCCGGCCTGGTTGGTGATCGGGATCTCGGCCCGAGCCACGTTGGAGTTGAAGGGGCCGACCATGCCCAGCACGTCCGCGTTGGCGAGCATCTGGTTCACGTTCTGGGCGCCCTTCTGCGGGTCGTGCACGCCGTTGACGGCGTCGTCGAAGTTCACCGTCGACAGGGTGAAGCCCTTGATCGACTTCTTTTGGTCGACCGCGAACTTCACGCCGGCCATCGTCGGGACCCCGTTGGAGGCCTCAGCGCCAGATTCGGGTAGATCGATGCCGATGGCGATCGTCCCCTTGTTCGTGGAGGTGCTGCTGCCGCCCCCACCACCGCCGCCACAGGCAAACGCGCCCAAGGTGGCGGCCACCACAAGGACGATAGGCTTCGACCGGGATAACCAATTCATTCGCATCCCCCTGGAAAGGATCTGTCTATGAGGGCAAGACCCAAAAATCTCCCCCCGTCCTCTTCCCGCTCATCGAACCGCGATGAGTCGGGGCGAGAGCGCGCCGACGGGGGCCGCAGCCACTTACAGGTGGCCACCCTGTACTCCTGGCGACATGGTGGGCAGGATCGGGCATCGTGTCAAGCCAACTCTCGGGTGGCTTCCGCCTGACTTCCGTGCGAGTCTCCTCAATGCCTCGCGTGATTCTATGTCCTGGTGGGGCCGCCGTCCGATCAAAAAGCCTGCCGGTACCGGCGACCCAGGTCGGCTTTGGCGACCAGGTCGAGCTCCATCTCCAGGATCGACCCGGTGCGGAACCGGTTCGAGGCTCCGGTCCCGCGACCTTCTTCCTCGGGCGGGCCGGCTGGAGGGAGGGGCGGCCACTCATCGGAACTCAGGCCGAATACACCACGTAGCAATTCGTATACTGGCGTTCCGAGCCGCGAGAGCGGCTGAACACTCACAGACAACCCCCTTTAGCCGTTGGAGCGCGCGTTGACGACTCAGACTCAGGAACCCTCCAAGCCGAAATCGGCCTACGTCGAGGAAGCAGTTCAGCTGGCTGTGGAGGGCCGTTGGGAAGAGGCCGTGGACCTCAACCGCTACATCATCGAGAACTTCGGGGCCGACGAAGGCGCCCAGAACCGTTTGGGGAAGGCCCTCACCGAGCTGGCCCGGCTGGAGGAGGCGAAGGTCGCCTACGACACCTCCCTGGCCATCAACCCCATGAACCCCGTAGCCCGAAAGAACTCCGCCAAGCTCGAAAGCCTGATCAACGCCAAGGAGGCGCTGAAAGGTGGGCAGGTGAGGGTGGATCTCAACCTCTTCGTTGAAGAGATGGGCAAGACGACCACGACCACCTTGCGAGCGGCAGCTCCGGAGGTCTGCTCCCGGGTCGCCGCTGGTGATATCGCGGAGCTGCGGGTGGACGGTGACGGCATCGAGATCGACACGGTTCGGGGTGTCCGGGTGGGCAGCCTCGAGCCCAAGCTGGCTCGCCGTCTTCTCAAGTTCATCCAGGGCGGCAACCGCTACCAGGCCGGGATCACCTCCTGCGAGGGCAACACGGTGAAGGTGATCGTGAGGGAGATCTACCAGGACGCCAAGTTCCAAGGCCGTCCGAGCTTTCCGATCGTGCGCAAGCGCGACGTCGAGTTCCGTCCTTACAGCCGGGAGAGCCTGGTCACCCGCGATACCGAAACCTTCCCGACTGACGAGGAGGACATCGAGGAGGAGCCGGCCGCCCGCACCGCCACCCTCGAGCTCGACGAAGACGACGGGATGCACGAGGTGGAGGACGAGGAACCCGAGGTCGACTTCGCCGAGGACACCGGCGAGCTCGGTGTCGCGGAATCGGACGACGACGATGACGAGCGCTAGAGGCGCCGGAGAGGGGACGCCCGGGAGGTTTCTTCACCTCCGCAGCTGACGCAGGCTCCGCGCGACCCCGCGACGTCCCCGGCTTTCGCGACCTCCTTCCCGAGGAGGCCGAGGGGATGCGGGCGACCCAGGAGGCGGTCCTGGCCGAGATGCGCCGCTGGGGCTATCGCTACGTGGTCACGCCCAGCCTGGAGAACCTTGACGCGCTGGCCCTCGGGCTGGAGGCGGATCAGCGCCGCCGCCTCTTCAAGCTGAGCGACGGCGACGGCTCGCTGCTGGCGCTGGTCGGGGAGCGGACCGTGCCCGTGGCCCGGCTGGCCGCCGGCAAGCTGCGCACCGCGCCGCTGCCGCTGAGGCTCTGCTACGCGGGCCCGGTGCTGACGAACGATCCGGACCGCTTCACCAGGCGCCGGGAGGCCCACCAGGTTGGAGCAGAGCTGATCGGAGCCTCGGGCTCCGTGGCGGACGCTGAGGTGATCGCGATGGCGGCTCGCTGCCTGGAGGCCGCGGGCCTTCACGGCTACCAGGTCGACGTCGGGCACTCCGGGTTCTTCCAGGGCCTGCTCGACGGGCTCGAGCTGCCGCCGGAGTCCAAGTCAGGCATCAAGGCGCTACTCGCCCGCCGCGACTTCGTCGGTCTCGAGGCGATGCTGGAGCAGACTCCACTGCGCAGCGCCGAACACGAGCTGCTTTTGCGGTTTCCGGCGCTGCGCGGGCAGGCTGACATCCTGGAGGCGGCCGGGAAGCTTGTTCGGAACCGCCGCTCGGAGCAGGCGCTGGAAGAGCTCTCTCGTGTCCACACCTTGCTTGGGGCATATGGGCTGGGAGAGACCGTGAACCTCGACCTGGGCGCGATCCGCGACTTCGACTACTACACGGGGGTGATCTTCGAGGGCTATGGGCAGGACCTGGGCAGCCCGCTCGCCCAGGGCGGCCGCTACGACCGGCTGCTGGGCCGCTTCGGACGGCCGGCGGCTGCGACCGGCTTCATGGTGCACCTGGACCTGGTGGGTGAGGGCCTGCGGCGAAGCGGGCGGGCGCCTGAGCTCATCCGGCTCGACGCCGCGGTCGCCTGGTCGGCGGCCGGGCTGGACAGCGCGCTGCGGCTGGGGGCCTCCCTCCGGCTCTTCGGGATGCGAGCCGTGGTCGACACCCAGGCCCGGGGGCAGGCGGCGGCCCGCGCCTGGGCGGCGGGGCTTGGTGCCAGGCACCTGCTCCGCGTCGAGGCGGGAGGGCTGGTCGGCTGGGCGCCCGCGGGCGGCCGCTTGCGACGGCTGCCCGCTGAGCAGGTCGTAGCTCGCCTGGCGGGCGGGTCATGATCTCGATCGCGATCCCAACCGGCGTTCTGCTCCAGGGCAGCCTGGACCTGCTCCGGCGCTCTGGGGTGGTTGAGCTGGATCGAGAGGAGATAGGTCGCAAGCTGCTCGTCGAGAAGGACGGCCTGCGGGTGGTGCTGGTCCGGCCGGCCGACGTGGCCGCTTACGTGGACTACGGATCGGCCGACCTCGGCGTGGTGGGCAAGGACCAGCTCTGGGAGTCACCCGGCCCTCACTACGAGCTGGTCGACCTCTGCTTCGGCGGCTGCGTCCTGGTGCTGGCGGCGCCGGAGGCGTCGCCCCTGGACGATCCGGAAACCTGGCCGCCGGCGATGCGGGTGGCGACAAAGTACCCTCGGGCGACCGCGGCCTTCATGGAGCGGATGGGCCAGACGGTCGAGATGGTGAGGCTGCACGGCTCGGTGGAGCTGGCGCCACAGCTGGGGCTGGTGGACGCCATAGTCGACCTCACGGCGAGCGGTCGCACGCTGCGCGAGAACCGGCTCAGAGTGGTCGCCGAGGTGGGCCACTCGACGGCCCGGCTGATCGCCAATCAGGCCTCGCTGAAGACCCGGACGGAGGCGCTCCAGGAGCTCGTGACCCGCCTCCGGGCCCACGTCTCATGACGCTCCGGCGCTTCTCATCGGAGCAGTGGCGAGAGAGCGGTCTGACGTCCCGACTCGACCTGGGGGCCACAAAGGGGGAGCTGGCGACCGTGCGCGAGGTCTGCGCCCGGGTGGCCGCGATGGGAGACGCCGCCCTCTTCGACTACTGCCGCCGGTTCGACGGCTGGGCGCCGGAGTTCGGCGAGCCGCTCGCGCTGGAGAAGAAGGAGCTGCAGGTCGCGCTGGACGGCCTGCCGCAGCTCGACCGCGAAGCCCTGGAGCTCGCCGCCGGCCGGATCGAGGTCTTTCACCGGGCGCAGACCTTCAGTGACGTGAGCGGCGCTCCGGGACTCCGGCTGCTGACCCGCCCGGTCGGCCGGGCCGGCCTCTACGTGCCCGGAGGCCGGGCCGCCTACCCGTCGACCGTCCTGATGACCGCGATCCCGGCCCGCGTTGCCGGCGTCAGGGAGGTGGTGGTGGCGACGCCGCCGTCCGCCGATGGTTCGGTCAGGCAGCCGATTCTGGCCGCCGCTGCTCTGGCGGGGGTGGATCGCGTCTACCGGATGGGCGGCGCCCAGGCGATCGCGGCGCTGGCCTACGGCACAGAGTCTGTGCCCCGCGTCGACGTGGTCGCCGGGCCGGGCAACCTGTACGTCACGCTTGCCAAGCGAGAGGTGTTCGGCGCCGTCGGGGTCGATGCGCTGGCCGGTCCGACCGAGATCATGATCGTGGCCGACGGCGAGGCGCCGGCCCACTACCTCGCCGCCGATCTTGCCTCGCAGCTCGAGCACGACCCCATGGCCTGGGCGGTGCTGGTCACGGATTCCCCGAGTCTGGCCGACGCGGTGGAGGAGTCCTTCACCGACCTGGTCCGCGACCTGGACCGGGCGGAGACGGTCTCCGCCGCGCACTGCTGCCTTGTCGTCGCTCCTTCGCTGGACGAGGCGATGGAGGTCGTCAACGATTTCGCACCCGAGCACCTGGAGATCGTGAGCAGGGACCCGGAGCGGCTCCTGGTCGGGGTCCAAAACGCGGGCGCGGTCTTCTTGGGCCCCCACACGCCGGTCTCGCTGGGCGACTACGTCATAGGGCCCAACCACACCCTGCCGACCGGCGGGTCCGCGCGCTTCTCCTCACCGCTGGGCGTCTACACCTTCCTCAAGCGGACCAGCGTGGCCGAAGTGGGGCGGAGTGAATTCGCCGAGCTGGAGGCCGCCGCCCGCCGGCTCGCCCACCTGGAAGGGCTGACAGCGCACGCACGTGCGATAGAGGAGAGGCTCGATGATGACTGAGCGCCGCGGACGGGTGGAGCGGAACAGCCGTGAGACGCAGATCCGCTGCGAGGTACGGCTCGACGCCGGCGGCGAGATCGAGGTCGCGACCGGGTTGCCGTTCCTCGACCACATGCTGGAGCAGACCGCCCGCTACGGTGCCTTCGACCTCGGGCTGCAGGGCGCCGGTGATCTCGAGGTCGATCCGCACCACTTGATGGAGGACGCGGGGATCGTTCTCGGACAGGCCCTGGGACAGGCCCTGGGCGACCGGGCGGGCATCACCCGCTTTGCCGCCGCCTACGCGCCGCTGGACGAATCGCTCTCCCGCGTCGTCCTGGACCTGGGCAAGCGACCCTACCTTTCCTACAACCTGCCACTCCGGGGCCGCATCGGGAGCCTGGAGTCCGAGACGTTGGAGGAGTGGTGGCGCGCCTTCTCGGTGCACCTGGGCGCCACCATGCACGTCGACCTCTTGCGCGGCAAGAACCGCCATCACATGGCGGAGTCGGCGTTCAAGGCGCTGGGACTCGCGCTGCGGCAGGCGATGGCGGTGGGGGAGGGCGGCGTGCCGTCCTCCAAGGGCCTCCTCGGATGATCGCGATAGTCGACTACGGGGTCGGGAACCTGCGCAGCGTGGAACGGGCCCTGCTGCACGCCGGGGCGCAGCCCAAGGTCACGGCCGACCAGGACGAGCTGGCGGGCGCCAACGGTGTCGTTCTGCCCGGCGTGGGCGCCTTCGGGCCGGCCCTCCGGAGGCTCGAGCAGGGCAACCTGGGACGCTGGCTGGTGGAGCTGGCGCGAAAGGGTACGCCGCTGCTGGGCGTCTGCCTCGGCTACCAGCTCCTTTTCGAGGAGTCGGAGGAGCACGGGCGGCACCAGGGGCTCGGGCTTCTCCGCGGGCGGGTCGTTCAGGTCAAAGGATCCCCGCGGCTTCCGGTCATCGGCTGGTGCCGGCTGCGGCAGCTGGGCTGGTCGCCGCTCTGGCGCGGGGTGCCGGACGGCTCCTACTTCTACTTCGTGCACTCGTACACCCCGGACGAGTCGCCCGAGGCGGTGGCGTCGAGCGAGCATTCGCCGGCGGCTGCGGCGGCTCGGCTCAACGTGATGGGGACGCAGTTCCATCCCGAGAAGAGCGGCGAGAACGGACTCAAGGTCTACTCCGGCTTCCTGGAGTTCTGCGGTGCCGGCTAAGCGCGTCATCCCGTGCCTCGACGTGACGGCCGGACGCGTCGTCAAGGGAGTTCGCTTCCAGGAGCTCCGGGACGCCGGCGACCCCGCCGAGCTGGCCGCCTACTACGATCGCGCCGGCGCCGACGAGCTGGTCTTCCTGGACATCACGGCCTCTTCCGACGAGCGCAAGGTACTGCTCGACGTGGTCGCCCGCACCGCGGACCAGGTCTTCATCCCGCTGACGGTGGGTGGGGGCGTGCGCAGCGTGGAGGACATGCAGGAGCTCCTCTCGAACGGCGCTGACAAGGTCTCGGTCAACACCGCCGCCCTGGCCGACCCCGACCTGCTCTCTCGCGCGGCCGAGGTCTTCGGGTCGCAGTGCGTGGTGCTGGCCATCGACGCGCGGAGGCGGCTGGAGGGACCCGGCTGGGAAGTGCATTCCCACGGTGGCCGCCGGCCAACCGGGAGGGACGCCGTGGAGTGGGCCGTGGAGGGCGAGCGGCTGGGGGCGGGTGAGATCCTGCTGACCTCGATGGACCGGGACGGGACCCACGAGGGGTACGACCTGGACCTCACCCGGGCGGTGAGCGGGTCGGTGCGACTTCCGGTGATCGCGTCCGGCGGCGCCGGGAACGCCGCGCACATGTACGACGCCCTGACCCTGGGTGGGGCCGAGGCGGTGCTGGCCGCGTCAATCTTCCACTTCGCCGAGCTGACGGTTGAGCAGGTCAAGGCGGAGCTGGCCTCGCGGGGCCTGGAGATCCGCCGGTGAGCGGCCCAGTCCCCGACTTCTCGCGCGGTCTTGTCGCGGCTGTCGTGCAGGACGTGGAGTCGGGGGAGGTGCTCATGGTCGCCCACATGGACGAGGAGGCGTGGAGGCGAACCAGAGACACCGGTAGGGCCTGGTTCCATTCCCGCCGCCGGGGCCTGTGGGAGAAGGGGGCCACGTCGGGCAACTACCTCGACGTGGTGGAGACGAAGCTCGACTGCGACCTGGACGCCGTCCTGCTGAAGGTACGTCCGCACGGCCCCGCCTGCCACACCGGCGCCCGCAGCTGCTTCTTCAACGATGTCTAGGCGCCGTTCCCTCCCCTTCCCTCCCGTTGCCGGGGAGAGAGTAAAGATGCGCGAATTCTGTATATTTATGCGATGGTGAAGGCGGCGGTGGCCGGGGCGACCGGGTATGCCGGGATGACGCTGGTGCACCTTCTCTCTCGCCATCCCGGTGTCGAGCTGGCCCAGCTCACGTCTCGGTCGTACGCGGGCCGCCCTTACACCGCGGCTTTCCCGCTCCTGGATCTGGAGGGCACCTTCTCCGAGGAGCCGGACCCAGAGCAGGTCGACGTTCTCTTCAGCTGCCTGCCACACAACGCCGGCGCCGGCCGGGCGGCGGGCTGGCTGGCGGCGGGGGCGCGAGTCGTCGACATGAGCGCCGATTTCCGTCTGAACGACCCGGAGCTCTACGTGACCTGGTACCGGCAGGAGCACCCGGCTCCGCATCTGCTCGCGGAGGCGGCGTTCGGCCTTCCCGAGCTGCACGCCGGCGAGATCAAAGACGCCCGTCTGGTGGCGGTCCCCGGCTGCTACTCGACGGCGGCCATCCTGGCACTGGCCCCGGCTGCGAGTGCCGGGCTGCTGGGATCGGACGTGGTCGTGGACGGCAAGTCGGGTGTCTCCGGAGCGGGCCGCAGCCCCGGCCTGGGCACGCACTTCAGCGAGGTGGACGAGTCGGTTAATGCTTACGCTCTGGCGGGGCACCGGCACCTGCCGGAGCTGCAGCAGGAACTGGCTGCCCTGAACGGAGGCGATCCTCCAAGGGTCACCTTCGTGCCGCACCTGGTGCCGATGGTCCGCGGCATCCTGCAGACCTGCTACTTCGACCTCATCGGCTCGCTGGCAGACCTGCAGGAGGTGTACCGCGAGTTCTACTCCGGGCAGCCCTTCACCCGGGTGCTTGACCAGCCGCCCGCCACCAAGCTGGTCAGCCACACGAACTACTGCTGCGTCAACGTCTCGGCCCAGGGCCCGAAGGCTGTCGTCACCTGCGCCATCGACAACCTGGTCAAGGGCGCTTCCGGCCAGGGCGTGGAGTGCTTCAACCTGGCCTTTGGCTTCGATCGAACCGAGGGTCTGCGGGCCCCGCTGCAGTGGCCGTAGAGTCCCTCGGGCGCCTGGTCGCCGGCGGCCTGACCGCGCCCCGCGGCTGGCGTGCGGGTGTGGCGGCCTGCGGCATCAAGGCGTTCACGGCGGGCGCCTCCGCGCTTCCCTCGGACCAGCGGGACGACCTCACGGTGGTGGCCAGCGACACACCCTGCGACGCCGGGGGGGTCTTCACCACGAACCGGGTGAAGAGCGCCTCGGTGGTCATCGACCAGCTGCACCTGAAGAACAACCGGCTTCAGGCGATGGTCGTCTGCTCGGGCAACGCCAACGCCTGCACCGGCGCCCAGGGCTTCCGCGACGCCCTCCAGATGGCCAAGCTGACCTCGGATCGCCTCGACCTCGAGCCCAGCCAGGTGCTGGTGGGGACGACCGGCGTGATCGGCCGCTACCTGCCCATGGAGGCAGTCAAGAAGGGGATCTGGGAGGCGTGCCGCTCGCTGAGCACGGACGCCGGTGAGGCCGCGGCCCGAGCGATCATGACCACGGACACGGTGCCCAAGACGCACGCCGTCGAGTTCGACCTCGGCGGGGTGCCGGTTCGCGTCGGCGGCATGGCCAAGGGTTCGGGGATGATCCACCCCAACATGGCCACCATGCTCTCCTTCGTCACCACGGACGCCGTGGTCGCCCCGGGCTGGGTGGGCTCGATCGTAAAGCAGGTCGCGGACCGGAGCTTCAACCAGGTGACCGTGGACGGCGACAGCTCGACCAACGACACCTTCCTGATCCTCGCCAATGGAGCGGCCGGCAACCCGGAGGTGGTGGAAGGCACTCCGGAGGCGGCGGCGCTGGAGGCGGCCATCCTGGAGGTGGCGCGGGAGCTCGCCCGCAGCATCGCGCGCGACGGCGAGGGCGCGACCAAGCTGATGACGGTCAGGGTCAGCGGCGCCCCCGACGATCAGCAGGCGCGGCTGGCCGCCCGCTCGGTGGCTTCCAGCAACCTGGTCAAGGCCGCGATCCATGGCGGAGACCCGAACTGGGGACGCATAGTCTGCGCTCTCGGCTACAGCGGCTCGGACCTGGCCATAGACCGGCTCCAGGTCGACATCGCGGGCCTAACAGTCTTCGCGGCCGGGGCCGGCCAGGAGGTCGACCTGAACGCGGTCCGCCAGGCCTTCGAGCAGCCCGAGATCGAGATTCGCGCGGAGCTGGGACTGGGACCGGGTGCGGCGGAGGCCTTCGGCTGCGACCTCTCGGCCGAGTACGTTCGCATCAACGCGGACTACACGACATGACGACCATCGAGGTCTCCGACCGGGCGCGAGTGCTGGTCGAAGCGCTCCCCTACATCCGGCGCTTCCACGGTCAGATCGTGGTGGTGAAGGTGGGCGGCAACGCCATCGAGCAGCGGAAGGAGGAGACGCTGCTGGACGTCGTGCTGCTCCGCTACGTCGGCATGCTGCCGGTGCTGGTCCACGGCGGAGGTCCCGAGATAACCGCCATGAGCGAGCGGCTGGGGCTCACCGCCCAGTTCAAGGACGGCCTGCGGGTGACCGACGAACCGACGATGGAGGTCGTCAAGATGGTGCTGACCGGGAAGGTCAACCCGGACCTGGTCGCCAGCATCAACCGGCTCGGCGGCCAGTCGGTAGGGATGTCGGGCGAGGACGGCCCCAGCATCATCGCCGAGGAGCTCGATCCCGGCCTTGGGTTCGTAGGCAGGGTGACCCAGATCAACCCGGAGCCGATCACCGCCTTGCTGCAGCGCGGGTACATCCCGGTGATCGCCTCCATCGGCCTCGGCTACGACGGCCAGGCCTACAACATCAACGCGGACACGGTGGCGGCCGAGGTGGCGGTGGCCCTGGGCGCGGCCAAGCTGATCCTGATGACCGACGTCCCAGGGGTCATGGACCGGCAGCAGTCGGTGATCAGCGTCATCAACCGGCCCGACGCTCGGGAGATGCTCGCCGGGGGCGCCGTCTCAGGTGGCATGATCCCCAAGCTCGAGGCCTGCATGCGCGCGCTGGACGGAGTCCCGCAGGCCCACGTGATCGACGGACGGACGCCGCACTCGCTGCTGCTGGAGCTGTTCACCGAGGGAGGGATCGGGACCATGGTGACCCAGTGACCGACCAGGACATCGTGGCCGCCGAGCACACCTACTTGATGGGGACCTTCAAGCGGCTGCCCGTGACGTTCGTCGAGGGCCGCGGAGTGACCGTTCGCGACAGCGCGGGAAAGGAGTACATCGATCTGGTGGCCGGCATCGCGGTCAACCTGCTCGGGCACTCTCACCCGGCAGTGGTCCAGGCGCTGACCGAGCAGGCAGGCCGCCTGATCCACACCTCCAACCTCTACTACTCCGAGCCCCAGGTTGCGCTGGCGCGGCGCCTGGTTGAGCTCTCCTTTCCCAGCCGGGTCTTCTTCGCCAACAGCGGTGCCGAGGCCAACGAGGCAGCCATCAAGATCGCGCGCAAGTGGGGCAAGCTGAACCGCCAGGGCGCCTTCGAGATCCTGACCACTGACGGCTCCTTCCACGGCCGCACGCTCGCCACCGTCACCGCCGGCGGCCAGGAGCGCTACTCGGCTCCCTTCGCGCCTCTGCCGCCCGGCTTCCGGCACCTGCCCTACGGAGACCTGGAAGCGGTCAAGCAGGCGACCGGTGCGGAGACGGTGGCAGTCATGGTGGAGCCCGTGATGGGCGAGGTCGGGGTCGTACCGCCGCCGTCCGGCTACCTGGAGGGCCTCCGGCAGTGGTGCGACGAGCAGGACCTGCTCCTCATCCTGGACGAGGTCCAGACCGGCCTCGGGCGCACCGGCCGCTGGTTCGCGCACCAGCATCACGGCCTGACGCCGGACGTCATGACGCTGGCCAAGGGCCTGGGCGGAGGCGTCCCCATCGGCGCCTGCCTGGCCGCCCCTCGCGCCGACGTCTTCGAGCCGGGCGACCACGGTTCCACCTTCGGTGGCAACCCGCTCGCCTGCAGCGCCGCCCTGGCCGTCCTCAAGGTGATAGAGGAGGAGGGTTTGGTGGGCCACGCGGCGGAGATGGGCGACCTGCTCGCAGCCGGCCTGGGCGAGCTGGACGGCGTGACCCTGGTGCGCGGTCGCGGCCTGATGCAGGCCGCGGTCTTCGAGCAGCCGACCGCGCGCCAGCTGCAGATGCGCTGCCTCGAAGAAGGGGTCATCGTCAACGCGGTCGACGACCACACCCTTCGGCTGGTGCCGCCGCTGATCATCCAGCCGGACGACGTGGAGCGGGCGCTCGCCGGACTCCGGCGCGCCCAGGCGGGATGAAAGAGGAGCGTCAGCGGGCGATCCTCGAGCTGGTTCGAGACCGCCCGGTTCAGACCCAGCAGGAACTGGCCAGAGCCCTGACCGAGCGTGGCTTCACCGCCACCCAGGCCACCGTCTCACGCGACATCCAGGAACTCGGTCTGGTGAGGACCGGCTCCGGCTATCAGCCGGGCAGCCCGGTCTCAGCGGTCAGCGAGCTGGTGATCTCGATGAC
>Ga0209526_10000951_pt1 | contig 19117 bp, 16 predicted proteins | sample JacPinW_OM2H0_M1_FD_188566 | JGI IMG/M metagenome (GOLD analysis project Ga0209526, IMG submission 188566) | Forest soil microbial communities from Algoma, Ontario, Canada - Jack Pine, Ontario site 1_JW_OM2H0_M1 (SPAdes) (version 2) | ecosystem: Environmental > Terrestrial > Soil > Boreal... | reverse complement strand
CCGTCATGTTGTCGATATGCGCGCTCCAACCACTGGAACGCCCGGTCCTTCTCTCCCCGCCAAGCATAAACCGCCGCGATCTGGAAGGCCGCCGTGTGGGCGTCCCGGTCGATCAGCGAGTCAAGTGCCCGCTGCGATTCGTCGGCGCGGCCAAGATCGTGCGCCGCAAGAGCCAACCCAAAGCGCCGTAACATGTCCGAACTGGAGCGCTCGAACATGGCCAGTGCCGCCGTGGGATTTTTTTCCCAAAGGTAAGTGGTCCCCAGGAGCATCGGAGCGATCGACTGTACCGGGCTGATCTCCAATGAGCGGTTGAGCGGCTCTCGCGCTTCGGCGAACTGTCCGCTGAATAAGAGAGCCGCGCCCAGCGCGCGCCAGGCCCTCGCGTTCAGCGGGTCCCGCTGGACGACTTTCCGCTGGACGGCCGCCCCCTCCATCGCGCGGCCGAGCGACACGAGCAGCCCGCCGTAGCCGATCAGCACATCGGGGTCCTCAGGTCTCAGCGCAAGAGCGCGCTGAATGTCCGCGCGCGCGCCTTCCCAGTCCCAGGAATAACTGGTGCGGAAGAAGGCACGCACCACGTACCCGTCGGCCAGCGCCGGCGCGAGTTGCACAGCCTTGTCTGCCGCCAAGCGCGCCCGTCGCATGCCGTCGGTGAATGCCTCGGGCGTGTCGGCTGAGTCCGCCACCCAGTAAGTCGCCATCGAGAGCCCGGCCCAAGCGGGAGAGTAGCCTGCGTCGAGCGCGACCGATTTCTCATAGGCCACCACCGCGCGACGCCATCCATCCATGTTCCCGAGGTTGAAGAATTGCCTTCCCAATAAGTACTGGTTGTAGACCTCGGGGTCCGCAGTGCGGCCCCGCGAGGTAGGCGTTTCCCCCGGCAGCAGCTTGATCCGCAAAGCCTCGACGACCGCTTGGGCGATCTCGTCCTGGACCGCGAACACATCGGTCAGCTTGCGGTCGTAGCTCTCCGACCAGAGGTGGTAGCCGTCGGCCGCGTTGATGAGTTGCACGGTGATGCGAACGCGGTCACCGGCCTTCTGCACGCTTCCTTCGAGCACGGTCGCGACGCCGAGCTTCTGGCCGACGGTTCGCAGGTCCTCGTTCTTGCCCTTGAAGGCGAACGATGAGGTGCGGCCTGTGACGTGCAGGCCAGGGACCTTCGCGAGCAGGTTGAGTAGCTCCTCGGTGAGGCCGTCCGCGAAATATTCCTGGTTGGGATCGCCGCTCAGGTTGACAAGCGGCAGGGCGGCAATCGACGGCGCTGCCCGTATGTCCGAGGCGGGCGGCGCCGCGTCCAGTTTTCGGCGCAGCGCCGCATCACTCGAAGGCACAGCGGGACGCGACCGCAGCAAGAAGTACCAAACCATCCCGGGAGTCGCCGCCAGTGCGCCGATTCCGACGAGCAGTAGCGCCAGGCTTGCCCCGCTCAGTCGCGTCGTGGATGCAGCAGGTTCTGTTCGTTCGATTCGGCCTGCCTTCACGTCGAAGATCCAGGCGAGGCTCACGACGATGGGGAAACCGACCGCGAGCGCCACCACGACATAGGAAAGCACCTCGTCGGACCAGCGCAGCCCGTGCATGACCGGCTCGATGATCTGAAGCACGGCGAAGGCCGCAATTCCGTATCCGACCAAGGCGCGGATGACGCGCCGCCGCTTCAACTCCGAGATGAGCGCCCCTGCATCCACGCCAGGCTCCCGGCAGCGTATGCTACTGCGCCGACCGGGGGAGCACTATGAGCTTCCTGCTCCTCGCGCTGCTAGCGACGTCGTCGCTTGCAGGATTCCGTCACGGCGACGTTTGAGGGAGTGCTTGCGCTCGTGATCTCGGGCGACCGCGTCGTCTACCACGAAACGTTCGGAAAGCAGGATGTAGGCCGGGGCGTCCTTAAGGAAGCGACTCTATCTCGATGACGAAGCCATCACCTCCGTCGCGACGCTCATGCTCGTGGATGAACGCAAGCCGAAAGCTAATCGGCCGCCGTGAGACCGTGGCGCGAGAGCGCCTCTCGTCCGCGCCGGGCGTACTCGGCCAAGATGCGCATAGTCTCAGAAGCAGCGGCCAGAACTGCAGGGATTGTCTCGGTCGGAGCGCGGAGACGCGTGAGCACCTCTTGAGCGCTGCTCAGGGCCCCGAGCGAACTGCGCAGCAACTTCTCGAACGTAACGAGCTGCTCGCCGCGGACAGAGACGCGTCCGCGCCGTAGTCGCTCCTCGGCGGCGGTTCGCGCGGGGAGCTCTGTCGCAGCACTCGGGCGCGCCGGCGGCGCGGCCGGGGTGCGCGCTCCCTGCCGAGTGATCCCCGGCGGCTGGTCTGCTGCGTAGAGTGCGCGGCAGAGAACGCGGCGCGATTCCGCAAGCGTCAGCGCGCGGGCGGCGAACTTGTACTTGTCGCTGTGCTCGCGGGCCGCGATCACCCTCGCGATCGAATCACGCCTGGCATCACTCGGCGTGATGAAGAGGACCTCCGCTGGCCAGCAGTCCTTGAACGCGCGCGTATAGAACGTTTCGCGCTCGCCCGCGAACACGTCGCCGGCGGGAGCTCGGAAGAAGGTGCCGTATCGATCCTGCTTGGCCATGGTCGAGATCGACTTCTTCGCATCGCGGACGGTCGCACTGCCCGTCTCGTATTCGATGAAGTAGCGGCGCCTGCCGGCAGGGTGCTCGAGGAGCGCATCTGGCTGCAGTCGACGGCTCTCGAGGCTTGGGCCGAGTTTCGCGAATTCGTTGAACGGCAGATCGAGGTACTCGCCCAGAACCCAGCGGAAGCCCCTCGGCACCTCTGCCGGCGTCTTCCCGTCCTGGGCAACAAGGCCGAGGAAGACCTCATTCAGCATCACCTCGTGATTCAGGAAGGACTGTCCGACGTCGTGCTTCGGTACCCTCGCCAGCTTCAGGTTCAAGAGCTGCGACCCGATCTCGAAGCCTTCCGCTGTCAAAGCCCAGACCGTCGTCCATCCCTCCGCGCTTCCGTACCCCAGGTCTCCCCGCAGCAGTGCCGCCTGTCCGCCGACGCTCGACGCCAACTGCCTCGTCGACGACCTTGCCTTGCTTCTTCCTGGAAACATCAGTCTCTCGAATGTGAAGACGACCACCGGCACGTACGGCCATCTCGTCGTCGAGGACCTGCGCGAGGCGATCAACCTGCTTCCGCCGGCGCCGTTTGCTGCATCCTTGCTGCAAGACCCGAGGTCCACGCCTCCCCGCGTGCGGAACTCGACGATCGAGATCTCGGAGAATCAGCAGGTTGGATTGGAGCGGGAAACCGGATTCGAACCGGCGACCCTCAGCTTGGGAAGCTGATGCTCTACCAACTGAGCTATTCCCGCTCGGAACGCAAAGGCTAGTCGCGGCCTCCGGTGCCGTCAAGGACTACTGGACGGTGAGCGTGTAGGCCTGTGAGGCACTCGCGTCCTTGTGGCGCGGGCTCGACACTTCCACCGCGTAGTCGCCTTCCTTGAGCGGCACTGCGATCAGCTTCTCCTCACCATCGCCACGCTTTGCGTCGGACGAGCCGATCACCTCCGGCGGGCGATCGCCGCGGAGCTGGTACAGACGCAGTTGCAGATCCACGCCGCGCACCGCCGGGAGCATCACGTTCACCGGCGCATGCCCCGCCTCGACGTGGAAGCGGAACAGGTCCACGTCCTTGCGCGGCCAGATCCAGCCTTTGACGGCGACGGGAAGCGAGAGCGGCTGGGCCGTGGCGACCTCGTCGTTCGGCTCGCGCTCGGTCGACCCGTCGTCCGGCGAGAGCTGCACGGCGAGGCGATATGGCGTCTGCCGGTCCTCGCCGTCGCGAACCCACTTGCCGTCGAGCTGACGCGCCGCGGCCTGGACCAGCAGATAGCTGTCGCCGGCCGGAATGCCGACCGCCGGCAGCACCTCCAGCTCGCGCGGCCCTCCTTCGTTCGCGCGCGCGAGCAGGCGAGGCTTCTCCGTCCCCGCCGCCGCGTACACCGCCAGCTCGAGGTCGGCGCGATCGGCGCCCGACAACTCCGCGTGCAACACGGACGGCGCATCCGCGTGGACCCGATACCAGTCCTGATCGCCGGACGGTGCGAGGAACCCGGTAGCGGTCTCGCGGAGCGGCGTCGCATGCTCGGGGTCGTCGTTGGGCTCCAGTTCCAGATCCTGGGCGCCGGGCTCGAGCGTTGCCGTCAGCGTGTAGGGCGCCAGCGGCGCGCCATGGCGCGATTTGCCCTTGAGCACCAGGTAGTACCCCGCGGGCGCGGGCCCGCCGTCCGGAACGCCGGCATCCGCCGCTTCTCCGAGATGGACCGACAGATTGCGCACGAAGAGCCCCTCGGTCCCGCGGAACGTGGCGAGCGGCGTGGCATCTCCAAGCGCGCGCACTTCCAGCTCCGGCCGCACGCCCTCGACTGGCGTGACCTCGATACACAGGACGTCCCCGGACCCGTCCGGCAACGAGAGCCGATACCAATCTTCGTCGTCTGCGGTGAGAAACGTGCCGCGCACCGGGCTGCCCGGCCGCAGCTCGGTGGCGTCCACGGCGCGGTCGTTCGGCTCCAGCTCCTCCCCGGGCCGCGGCTCTCCGCCGAGCACCGTCAGCTCGTATTCCTGAAGGCCGGTCCCGGAGACCTTGACGAAGCAGGCCTCCAGGCACGCCATGGCCGGCACCACTCCGGGATCGTCCCCTCCGGCGTGGACTCGCAGGAGCCGGTTCCGGTCGCGGTCATAGGTCTCGAGCCAGGCATCGCGAACGCCCTTCAGCTCGACGCGCAACGCCAGCGTCTTCCCCGATCCGGCGCCGACCCGGTACCAGTCGTCGTCGCGTGGCGCCTGCAGAGTACCTGTTACCAGGGCGCGCGCCGGAATCTGCTGAGCGCGCTGGAAATCGTTCGGCTCCTGCTCCCGCACGCGCTCGGGCGCGGCAGGCGCCTGTTGCTCGGCCGGTGGGGCGGGGGCGGCTTTCTCGCGGCAGGCGCAGAGCAGCGCCGCGAAAACCAAGGCTCGCCGCATCTACTTGCGCGCGGCCTTCGTACCTTGGTTCAACTTGGCGGCGAACTCCCTGTAGAACTCGACGATCCCCTTGGTCAGTTCCTCCGCCGACTCTCCCTCTTCGGCGAAGTCCGCGGACTCGAGCCAGATGCCGCCGCAGCTCTCGCAGGTCTCGTAGACCAGCGGGTTTCGCTTGTGCTGGCTCTCCACCGCCAGCAGGCCGACGTTGTCGACCGGGCACTCCCCCGCGTCCTCCTCGGGGTTCGCCCGCCCTCCCATCGCCTCCAACGTCGGCAGACCGTTGTGGAGCAGGATGCGATTCAGGTCCGCGACGTCGAGCCAGAGACCTCCGCACTCGGCGCAACGGAAGAGGAGACGGTCCTCTCCGTCGGTGAGCTCGGACATCTCCGTATCGTCTCGCGGGCAATCCATGGCTTCGTCGTGCTCCGGTGAAAGGTGGGATGCGAAGCCTAGCGCAGCGCGTCGCCAGAGAGCAACGGGCAAGACGCAGGCCGTGTGCAAAGGGCAGCGGCTACGAAGATGCGCCCTTCACGCGCCGGATGCCCGCCCCGAGCGCCGCCAGCTTCTTTTCCAGCGATTCGTAGCCACGATCCAGGTGGTAGACGCGATGGACCACGGTCTTTCCCTCCGCGCGCAGCCCAGCCAGCACCAGCGAGGCGCTGGCGCGCAGGTCGGTGGCCATCACCGGCGCTCCCGACAGCCGGGAGACCCCCCGCACGACCGCCGTGTGCCCGTCGATGGCGATGTCCGCTCCCATGCGGACCAGCTCCTGCACGTGCATGAATCTGTTCTCGAATACCGTCTCCACCACCCGGGACGCGCCCCGGGCGACGGCCAGGCAGGCCATGAGCTGGGCCTGCAGATCGGTCGGAAACCCGGGGAAGGGAGCGGTGATGAAGTCCACCGCTTCCGGGCGCTCGGGCGCCGCGATGCGCAGGCCACCCTTCTCGACGGATACCTTGGCGCCGGCCTCGCGCATCTTGGCGATCGCCGCGTCGAGGTCGTCGGCGCGGGCGCCCCGCACCAGCACGTTGCCGCCCGTGATCATGGCCGCAGCGAGCAGCGTGCCGGCCTCGATGCGGTCCGGGATCACCTGGAGGTCCATGGGTCGCAGCGAGGTCACTCCACCGACCGTGATGATGCTGCTGCCGGCGCCGCCGATCCGGGCACCCATCGCGTTCAGGGCTTCCGCGAGGGCCACCACCTCGGGCTCCCGGGCGCAGTTCTCGAGGACCGTCTCGCCCTCCGCGAGAGCGGCCGCCATCATCAGATTTTCGGTCCCCGTGACGGTCGGCAGATCGAACAGGATCCTCGCCCCCCGCAAACGCGCTGCCGTGGCCTCGACGTATCCGTGCGCCAGCTCGATCCGGGCTCCGAGAAGCTGCAGTCCTTTGAGGTGCTGGTCGATGGGACGCGCGCCGATGGCGCAGCCTCCGGGCAGCGACACTCGGGCGCGCCCGAACCGGGCAACCAGCGGCCCGAGGACCAACACGCTGGCGCGCATCGTCTTCACCAGCTCGTAGGGCGCCTCGGGCTTTGCGACCTGCTCCGCGTCGACCTGGAGGGTGGTGCCGTCGCGCTCCACGCGCGCCCCCATGTTTCCCAGGAGCCTCCCCAGCGTGCGGATGTCGGCGAGATCCGGCACTCCGCGGAACACGGATCGCCCCGGCGCCAGGAGCGCCGCCGCGATCTGCGGCAGGGTAGCGTTCTTGGACCCGGAGACCTGGACCTCGCCGGACAGCGGCTTCCCCCCGATGATCTCGATCGCGTCCATCTACCGTCCTTTCCCCAGCACGTGGCGCTCGAGGCCCGCCAGGTCGCGCTCGACTCGGACCTGCGAGAGGCCTGCGTCCCGCAGCATCTGCGCAACTGCCTCGCTCTGCGGCGGGTCGATCTCGGTCACGAACAATCCGCCGGGCACCAGCCAATCCGCAAGGCCGCTGACGATCCTCCGGATCACGAGTAGCCCGTCGGCGCCCCCGAACAGCGCCAGGTGCGGCTCAGCGAGGATCTCGGGTGCGAGCTTCTCTGCATGTGCGATGGGCACGTACGGTGGATTCGCCGCGATGGCATGGTAACGGACCTGCTCGGGCAGCGCCGCGTACAGGTCTCCTTCGAGCACGCGCGCCCGGCCCAGGGCATGCGCCTCCGCGTTCCGCCGCGCTATTTCGACGGCTTCCGGCGAAAGTTCCACCAGGTCGACGCGGGCTTCCGGCCGCTCCGCCGCCACGGAAACGCCCACCGCGCCCGAGCCGGCGCAGAGGTCGAGGACCCGACCCGGGGCGCCCTTCTCCATCCGGTCGAGGACGATGCGCACCAGCAGCTCCGTCTCCGGGCGTGGGATGAAGACGCCGGGTGCCACCAGGAAGCGGCGCCCGTAGAACTCCTTCGCCGAGAGGATGTACGCCACCGGCTCTCTTGCCCCACGCCGCTGGATCAGCGGCTTGAATCGCGCGAGCTCGTCGGCGGTCACCGGCTTGTCGATGTCGATGTACAGGCGCAGGCGGTCACAGCCCAGTGCATGGGCAAGGAGCAGCTCGGCGTCCAGGCGCGGGTTCTCCACCGCCTTCTTCGCCAGCCATTCGCGCGCCCACTGCAGCAGCGAGCGCACCGTCCAGGTCTCGGCCATCAGAGCTTCTGCGCGGAGACCACGCGGTGCACGCCCTCTTTGTCCGCGTGCGCGCGAGGTTCGCGCAGCCCCGCCGCCGTGAGCAGCCCGATGACCTTGTCGACCTGCGAGGGATCGCACTCCTGCGCGTACACTCCGCCCTCGGACAGCCATTCGGGGAGCTCGCGGACCAGCCGGCGCACGACGTCGAGGCCGTCCGGCCCTCCGAAGAAGCTGACCGCCGGCTCGTGGTTGATCACCTCTTCCGGGAGCTCGGTGCCGTCCGGCACCCAGGGCGGATTGGCGGTGATGACGGCGTACCTCCGCCCGCGGGGAAGCGACCGGAACAGGTCGCCCGCGAAGCACTGGGCCCGGCCGGGAATGAGGATCTCGGCGTTCTCGCGGGCAAGCTCGATGGCTTCGACGGAGACGTCGGCGAGATCGAGCCGCAAGCCCGGGCGCGCCTGGGCCAGGCAAATGCCCGCGGCGCCGATGCCGCAGGCTAGATCCAAGGCGAATCCGGCCGCGTCGCGCGGCACGCGCTCCAGGCCGGCGTTGATCAGCACCGGCAGATCGAGCCGGGGGATGAAGCCACGCCGGTCGACCTTGAACCGGAGACCGAGCAACTCCACCGCGCCGACGATGTAGCCGGTCGGCTCCAGGTTCAGCCGCCGCGAGAGCAGGCGGATGAACTCGCCGTGCTGCCCTGAGTCCACGCTGGCCTGCGCCCGCGGGGGAAGGTCCGCCGGAAGAACGCCCAACGCATGCGCCACCAGCTCGCGTGCCTCCTGGACCGGGTCTTCGCTGAGCAGCTCCGGCGCAGCCAGTCGCGCCGCGGTGTGCTGCAGGAGCTCGCCGACGGTCATGCCTGCGCCTGCTGCTGCCGCAGTGCTTCCGCCTGGAAGAAGGTGCGGCAGGCGACGATCACGTCCTCGATCTCGCCGTCCATCACCGCCGCGAGGTTGTGCCGGGTCAGGCCGATGCGGTGATCGGTGAGGCGGTCCTGCGGGAAGTTGTAGGTGCGGATCTTCTCGCTGCGATCGCCGGTGCCGACCTGCGACTTGCGCTCCGCATCGCGCGCGTTGCGCTGCCTGTCCAGCTCCATCTCGTAGAGCTTGGTGCGCAGCATCTTCAGCGCCATCGCGCGGTTCTTGAGCTGCGACTTCTCCTGCTGGCACTTGACCACCACGCCGGTCGGCTTGTGCGTCAGGCGCACGGCGGAATCGGTGGTGTTGACGCTCTGTCCGCCCGACCCGGTCGAGCGCATCACGTCCATCTGGATGTCGGCGGGGTTGATCTGGACGTCGACGTCTTCCGCTTCCGGCATCACCGAAACGGTAGCGGTGGAGGTGTGGATCCGCCCCTGCGCCTCGGTGGCGGGAACGCGCTGGACGCGGTGCACGCCCGACTCGTACTTGAGGTAGCTGAAGACCCCGTCGCCTTCGATGGTCACGCTCGCGTCCTTGATGCCGCCCGCCGCGTTATCGCTGGTGTCCATCAGGATTGCCTTCCAGCCTTTCCGCTCGGCGTACCGCAGGTACATGCGGAGCACTTCCGAGGCGAAGAGCCCGGCCTCGTCTCCGCCGGCGCCGGCGCGCACCTCGAGGATGACGCTGCGGTCGTCGTTCGGATCCCGGGGGAGGAGCAGGATCTTGAGCCGCTCGTTCAGCTCGTCGACCTTGGCCTGCAGCGCGGGCATTTCCTCCTTCGCCATCGCCCGCACCTCGGGGTCGCTGTCCTGGAGCAGCGCCTGGTTTCCTTCCAGATCGGCCTTGACGCGCTTGTACTCGCGGAACGTCTCCACCAGCTGCTCGAGCTGTGCACGCTCCTTCGCCACATGCGAAAAGCGCGACCGGTCTCCGATCACCTCGGGATTGCCCAGGTCGGCGGTCAAACGCTCGAATCTCTGCTCGATCTCCTGCAGCTTCTCGTCCACGTTTCTGCACGCTCCGGAAGGCGCGGACCCTACCCGCGGCACCCCCGGAACGCAACGTTCAGCCGGGAACTTCCCACCAGGGGCAGAACCGGAGTAGAACGCGCCGCTCCGATGGCGCTCCCGACCTCTGTCATTTCCGCGGACCCGGCTTCGCACAAAACCGACCTGCTCGCGCTGCTCGTGCGCGAGGGAGAGAAGCTCGGCGCGGTGGACGCCTCCCTCGATGGGCTCCTGTCCAGATGCGCGAAGGAGGAGGAGTTCACGGGCAAGGAAGGCCAGCTCCTGACGCTGCACACGCACGGCAAGCTCGGCGCCCAGCGCGTCGCGGCGATCGGGATCGGCAAGGAGAAGGACGAGGATCGCACGCTGGAGCAGCTTCGGCTGGCCGCCTCTCGCGCGGTCAAGGTGGCGAAAGCGGCGGGGGCGAAAACGCTCGCCATCTCGGGCCCGTTGGACGACGCAAAAGCGGTGCAAGCCACCGCGGAAGGCGCCTCGCTCGGCGCGTACGTCTTCGATCGCTACAAGAAGGAGAAGAAGCCGCTCAAGCTGGCCCGCGTGGAGCTGCTGGCCTCCGGCAAGGTGCCCGGTCCCTTGACCGAGGCCGCGCGGCTCGGGTGCGAAATCGCGGATGCCGTCTGCGCCGCGCGCGACCTGGTGAACGAGTCCCCGGGTCGCGCGACACCTCGCGCGCTGGCGATGGCCGCCAAGAAGAGCGCGCAGGAAGCCGGGCTGAAGTGCGAGGTCCTCGGGCGCGCGCAGATCGAAAAGCTGGGGATGAGCCTCTTCCTCGGCGTCGCGCAAGGAAGCAGCGAGGAGCCGCAGCTCGTCCGCATCTCCTACGATCCGCCGCGCGGAAAGGGAAACCCGGTCGCCCTGGTGGGGAAGGCGATCACCTTCGACTCCGGCGGTCTCTCCTTGAAGACGGCGCAGGGCATGGAGGACATGAAGACCGACATGGCGGGCGCCGCCGCAGTGATCTCGGCGATGCGCCTGGTGGCGGCGCTGAAGCCGCCGTTCCCGGTGCGCGGATATTTCGGCGCCTGCGAGAACCTGCCCAGCGGCACTGCTTACAAACCGGGCGACGTGATCGTCGGCAAGAACGGCACCAGCGTCGAGGTGCTGAACACGGACGCCGAGGGGCGGCTGGTGCTCGCCGACGTGCTGGCCTGGGCGGTGGAGGAAAAGCCGGCCGCGCTGATCGATCTGGCGACGCTCACGGGCGCCATCCTGGTCGCCCTCGGCCCCTGGACTGCCGGCCTGTTCAGCAATGACGAGCAGCTCGCCGGAGAGCTGCTCGATGCGGCGCGGGCGGCGGGCGAGCCGGTGTGGCGGATGCCGCTACCTCCCGAGATGGAGGAGCTGATCAAGAGCCCGGTCGCGGATCTGAAGAACACCGGCGGCCGCTTCGGCGGCTCGATCAATGCCGCGCTCTTCCTGCAGCACTTCGTGGGCAAGGTTCCCTGGGCCCACCTGGACATCGCGGGACCGGCGTCCATCGACAAGGAGCGCGGCTACAACGCGCGGGGCGGCACCGGCGCGGGCGTGCGTCTGCTCGCGGAGTGGATCCGGCGCCGCGGCTCGGCCGCTTCTCCGGCGCGGGCTGCCCCCCGGGCACGTCGAGAACGCTAGTGTCTGACGCTCAAGCGTAGCACCAGTTGGCTGCGGCGCCGGGGCTAGCGCGCAAGCATGGCGGGGACTGCGGGTTGGCCTGGTCCGCCGCGCAGTTCTACCCTCCCACCCGGCAGGCAGACGTCGATCTCGCTGCGGATTCCGAAGCGGCCCGCGAGATAGATGCCCGGCTCGATCGAGAAGCAGGTTTCGGGGAGATGGCGCCGCAGGTCGCGGGTCTCGAAGTCGTCGTTGTTCACGCCGTCGCCGTGCCCGTGGTGATCGATGCTGTGCCCGGTGCGATGGAGGAAGCGCTCCGCATATCCCGCCTTCGCGATCACGTTCCGGGCCGCCGCGTCGACCTCGGCGCCGGTGGGCAGCTTGCCGAACTCCGAGCGCTGGCGCAGGAGCTGGAGGGCGGCATCCCTGGCCTGGAAGACGTATCCCGCGATCCGCTGGATGTCTTCCGGCACACTCTCCCCGAGGAAGTAGACTCGGGTCAGATCAGCGTAGATGCCCGCCGGCGCCAGGCGCGCGCTGAAGTCGAGGAGCAGCAGGCTGCCGCGGCCCGCCACCGCGCCTCCGCTCGCCGGGGGCGCGTAGTGCGGGTCGGCGGTGTGCGCGTCGACGGCCACGCCGGGCCAGGCTTCCGGGTCGAATCCCTCCTCGGCCCACCGGGCCCTCGCGAACTCCTGCAGGTCGCGCTCGGTCGCGGGCCGGTTCTCACGCACCCGCCGCGCCGCCTCCTGCGCGACCGCCTCCAGGTCCGCGCTCAGGAGCTCCGCGGCGCGCGCCTGCGACGCCAGCTCCTCGGGAGTGAGCGTGCTCTCCAACTCGGCCACCAGCTCCGCGCTGGAGACGATCTCCGGGCCCATCGACCGGACCAGCTCGAGCGTGCCGCCGTCCACCCGCGCCACGGTGGGGATCTCGTTGCGGGGCGAGTAGTCCATCGCCACCCGGCGAACGCCCCGAAGCAAAGCGCCCAGCTCCCGATCGCGCGTCCGCCAGGAGGTGTAGGTGGCGGCGGTGCCCGGCACGCCGTCGAGCGCCCGAGGCTCGATCGCGTGGAGGAGCTTCCGCGGCGGTCCTTGAGCCGGGACCAGGCAGTACCAGCGGCGCGAGCGCGCGCCGGCGGGATCCAGCCCCAGCAACCGGTAGGCGATCTCGTCGGAGCGCCGGAAATCGTAGAAGAGCCAGCCGTCGAGCTTCTCGCGCTGGAGCGCTCCCTGGATGCGCCCGAGCCGCTGCGGGGTGAGCCCCTCGTACACCGGCGGCTTCTCGCTCGGGACGGGAGCCGGGACGGCCGCGGCATCCGCCGGCGCGCTCTCCGGTGGGGGCGGGGTGGGGATCTGTACCAGGGCGGCGCCGAGCGCCGCGGCGATCAAGCCAGGGCCCACTCAGTCCTTGCCGCCGCTCCCGCGGAACCCGTCCTTTGCGTCGCGGAAAAGGACGTTGAAGGTGGTCAGCGAACCGTAGCAACCGGTGATGTAGGCCTGCAGATCCACTTTCTCGGCGTCCGTCAGCTTGCCGTTCGCGTTGATCTTCTGCTCCAGGACGCGCAGGCGATCGCGGATCATCACCACCTTGTGGAAGAGGGACTCCAGCGGAAACTCCTTCGCCTGGAGCGTGGGGTCCGACGGCTTGAGCACCGCCGTTCCCCCTTCCCACTTCGGCGCCAGCGGGGCGATGCCCCCGCCGCGCTCCTCATCCATGGCTTCACGGATCAACGCCTTCAGCTCCTCTCGCGTCATCTCCACCTCCCCGACCGGTCCGTCGGGAATCCTCGCTCGTGGCCTGGGCTCCTCGCGCTCGCTGCGCGGGCGCGGCGCCCTGGTGATCTGCACCACCGGCGCCGGTTGGGCTCCAGCCCTGGGAAGGTACGAGTCGCAGATCGGGGCCGTGCAGGGAAACTCACCGCGCTCGGTGCGGATCCGGCAGGTGCCGAGCAGCAAGCCGCGCCTTCCTTCGATCACCCGGTAGACGGCGCAGGTCCCGCAGAGCGGCGCGAAGGTGCAGATCCGGCCGATCTCCGACGGGTCGGCCAGGCAATCTTCCACGTCCGGGCAGTTTTCGAGCGGTGCGACGGGCATTCAGTCTCCAGCGTACACCACGCGTCCCTGGACCACGGTCGCCGTCACGGGCGCGCGAGGGATCTCGTCGACGTGGATGCTCATCACGTCGCGCCCGAACACGGTCAGATCGGCGTCGAACCCCTCGCGGATGCAACCCCGGCGACCCTCGGCGAATTCCGCCCGCGCGGCCCCGGCGGTGAACGCGTGCAGCGCCTCTTCGCGCCGCAGCCGCTGCTCCGGCATCCAGACCGCGCCTTCCGCGGTCTTCCTCGCCACCGCGGCGCGCAATCCCGCGCGAGGATCGATGCCTTCGACCGGAAAGTCGCTCCCGAACGCCAGCGGCACGCCGGCGTCCAGCACTTGCCGCCAGGCATACGCCCCCCGCTGCCGTTCCGTGCCCCGGCCGAGCCGCTCCTCCGCCCACGAGCCATCGCTGGTCGCGTGCGTCGGTTGCATCGAAGCGGTGGCCCCGGATCGCTTCAGCAGCGGCACGTCCCTGCCTCGCACGATCTGGAGGTGTTCGGCGCGGGGACGAAGACCAGGCGGCACTCTCGTGAAGGCTTCCAGGACGAGCGCACACGCCCTATCGCCGATGCAGTGCACCGAAGGCTGGTAACCCGCGGCAGCGACGCGCAGGATGCGTTCCTCCAGCTCTCGCGGGTCCAAAAGCCAGAGGCCGGTGTTGCCGGAGTCGTCTTCGTACGGCTCGAACATCGCCGCGCCGCGGCTCCCGAGTGCGCCGTCGGCGAACAGCTTCACGCTGCGGACGGTGAGCTTGCCGAGAGACGGCCGCTCGCGCCAGGCTCGCATCTCCTCGTCCAGCCCGGGGCCCTGACCGTCGATCATGGCGTACACGCGCACGGGCAGCTCGTCGCGCTCCGCCAGGCGCGCGTAGGCCGCCAGCACCTCCGGCCCGGCGCTGGCATCGTGCACGCAGGTGAGCCCCACCGCCGCCAGCGCGCGCAGCGAGTGGAGCAACATCTCTTCGGTCTCGCGCCCACCCGGTGCGGGAATCGCCCGGCGTACGAGATCCATTGCCGTGTCGATCAGGACCCCCGTGGGGGTCCCGTCGCGGCGCCGCAGGATCCGTCCGCCCGGCGGGTCCGAAGTGGAATTGCCGATCCCGGCGGCGCGCAGCGCAAGCTCGTTGCACCAGAGCGCGTGGACGTCCACCCGCGACAAGGCCACCGGGTGCTCCGGCGTGGCGGCGCTGAGCAGCACCGAATCGGGGAAGTCCCGCCGGGGCCAGAGATTCTGGTCCCACCCGGCGCCGCGGATCCAGCTGCCTTGCGGCACCGCCCGGGCATGCTCCACGACCCGATCGACGCATTCCTGCTCGGAGCAGGCGCCCCCGAGCCGCACCTCCGTCAGGTTCCGCGCGTGCAGCAGCGGATGACCATGCGCGTCGATCAACCCCGGCACCGCGCAGCCGTCGCCCAACTCGATGTAGCGAAGGTCGCTCTCCGAGGCGCGCTCGCACTCCTCCCGCGTGCCCACCTTCGCGAAGCGCCCGTCGCGGATGAGCACTGCCTGGGCCACCGGCCGGGCGGGGTCCAGCGTGTGCAGCGTCCCTGCGACCAGGAGATCGGGCATCGTGAAACTTTCGCGCCAGTGCTCCGTTAGACTACGCGCGATGGAGGCGCGCCACCACCTCGACGGCAGGCTCCTGTTCGCCCTGGCGGCCGCGGCGCTGGCCGGCATTCTCTTCTGGAACACCTGGCCGCTCTACCCGTTCAAGCTGCTGGTGGTGCTGATGCACGAGAGCGGCCATGCCGCGGCCACGCTGCTGGTGGGCGGCTCGGTGGACGCCATCCGCATCAACCCGGACCAGGGCGGGTTGACCCTTTCGCGGTTCGCTCCCTCGGTCCTGCGCGAGATCGTCATCTCCAGCGCCGGGTACGTCGGATCCGCGGTCTCCGCCTGCGTCCTGCTCTATCTCGCCGCCCGGAGCAAGAACGGCCGCTGGCCGCTGGTTGCCCTCGCGGGCTGGTGCATGCTGGTGACCCTGCTGTACGTGCGGGACGCGTTCACGCTGGTGTTCGTGAGCGCCTGCGCGCTCGCTCTAGGGCTGCTGGCCCGCTTCGGGGCTTCCTGGCTCCGGCGGGGGGTGCTGGTGTTCCTGGCGGCGTTTTCCTGCTGCTACGCGCTGTACGACATCCGCGACGACCTGCTTCATCTCACCTCGTGGTCCGGGGGCACGGACGCGGACGCGCTGTCGCGTGCGACCTTCATCCCGGCGATCGTCTGGGGCGTCGCTTGGGGCGCTCTCTCCATCGGGCTGGTGCTGCTGACGCTCCGGCGGATCCTGGTTTCCGAGCAGCCCGTTCCCGCGGCGATGTAAATTGCGCCGCATGCCGCGCGCGGTCAGGTGCGCGGGCGCATCCGCCAGGCGATGAAGTCGGTGAGCGATGCCAGCTTCTGGAAGTAGGGATTCCGTTCGCGCTCGCGGGCGATGGAGGAGACGGGCACGTCCCCGTAATCATGGCCTGGATAAAGCCGCACCTCGCCCGGCAGCCCCGCCACCCGGTTCAAGCTCTGGAACATCTGCTCGGGATCGCCCCCGGCAAGGTCGCACCGCCCGCAGGCGTTGACGAACACGGTGTCGCCGGCGAAGAGCCCTTCCCCGGCGTGCCAGCAGGTGGAGCCGGGCGTGTGCCCCGGCGTATGCATCGCGCTGACGCGCAGCGGACCGACTTCCACGACGTCGCCCGCATCGAGCGGCGTCACTTCGCGCTGCAGCCCGGGCGGAAGCCTCGGAACGTCCGCCCGGTGCGCGTGGACGCGGATTCCGCCGTGCGCGAGCACGTCCTCGAGACCGTTGACGTGATCGTGATGGTGGTGCGAAAGGAGCGCTTGGGTCACCCTCCGGCCGTCCTTCTCCCCCGCCCGCAAGGCCGCCGGCACGTCCCAGGCCGGGTCCACGATGGCCGTCTCGGGGGAGTCCTCGGCGCCGAGGAGATAGACGAAATTGTCCATCGGTCCTAGCTTGAGCTGCCGCACGTAGAGTCCCATCACCAGCCTCCCAGGTTCTTCAGCACCACGATCTCGCCGCGATGACCCCGCGTGTTCGGGTAATGCAGGATGAGATCGCTGCGGCCCTTCGCGGTCAGATCGACGGCCTCGAGCACACCGGCGGCGCGCACCTCCACCGTCTCGGCCGGGGAGTCCGCGAATTCGCCTCCCCCCAACGCGGGATAGATGTCGAGCTGCTCGTCGCTGGAGCCGAAGATCAGGTCGGGCTTGCCGTCGCCGGTGACGTCCGCGGTCAGGCTTACGACCTGAAGGTCGGAGTCCCCGGACAACGGGATGTGGAATTTCAGCTCGCGCTCGCTGATCGGATCGGGCATGAACTTCCGGGTCTTCCGGTCGAAGGGAAAGATCTGGAAGTTCACCTTCGCCGTCTTGGCGGTCAGCATCCGGATGAGCGCGAACACGCCGAAGCTGGTGGTGGGGACCACCAGGTCCGGCCGGCCGTCGCCGGTCAGGTCGATAAGCTGCGACTGGAAGAGCACGAAACCCTCGCTCTCCAGGATCTCCGCCGGCTTTTGCGAGAACCCGTCCTTGCGGCCGAAGAAGACGTAGCTGGTGTTGCGCGCGGAGGTCACTCCCTCGAACACCTGCTTGCGCACGATCAGATCGACGAATCCGTCGCCGTCGAGGTCCGCCACCAGGGTGGTCGCCGAGGTCCCGCGCTCGCGGTGGTCCGCGGGGGTGCGCACGGAGAAGTCGCGGCTGAAATCAGGCTGGGGCCGGAACGAGAAGGCCGGCCCCTGGCGGTAGATGGCGATGCGGTCTTCCTGGATGGCGATGACGTCGCGGAGGCCGTCGCCGTCCGTATCCAGAACATGCAGGGCGGGGAATCCGTAACGCACCTCGATGCCGGCGTTGCGCTTCGGTCCGCCGCTCACGTCCATGTCCACCTCGACCTCCGCGGCTTTCTCGTACCGGTCTTCGATGCGGCGGAAGATGGCCAGCGAGCCCAGCGAGGGAAGCAGCAGGTCCCGGCTGTTCGGCCCTGCCAGGTCGTGGATCAACCGGACGCGGGGAAGCTCGCCGTTGATCGGCTGGTGGAACAGCGTGACGTGCTCGACCAGTTTGCGCGGCGGCGCGCCGACGCGCCCGGGAAACGACTTCGCGCTCACTCCTCGCGGGGTCACCAGGAGCAAGTCTTCAGCGGGCCCCGGACCGACGGCGCCCACGTCGAACGCGCACGCCTCCGCTTCGTCCACCGCCAGCGTCAGATCGGGGCGCGGGGCGAACACGCCGTCGCGGTTCCAGAAGATGGCAAACGACCTCTTCTGGTACGGGGGGACGCCGATCTTGTAGACGGCGACCAGGTCCTTGCGGCCGTCGCCATCCAGGTCCGCGGCGACAACCGACGCGACGTCACCCTCGACCGCGAGCGACTGCAGGCGGAAGTGCGGCGCGGCGGCGGCCGCGGCGAGGAGGAGAGCGAGCCCAGGCACAGGCGTACAGCTTAATTGAGGTTCGCCCCGGGCGGCATGGATGCGAGCAGAAGCGTCCCGGAGAGCCGGTCCGCGATGCGCCGCACCTCGCGCTCGTCGCCTTCCACCAGGGCTACCTGCTCACCCTGCCGGGTCTCGATCCAAGCGCGCGTAGTCCGCCCGGAAAAGGCGATATGGACGCCTTCGATGTCCCGGGCCGGAACGCGGACACTGCGCGAGCGCAGCACGGTTCCGTCGAACCGCCATCCGGCCCGCTCCAGTTGCACGAGCTGGATGACGAAGGCGATGGCGAGGAGGGCGGTCGCGGCGCCCACCAACCGGTACCCGGCCCAGAGGTCGAACACGCCCCAACCGACGGCCGCCACGGCCAGCATCGCGGAAAAAACGCGCGCTGACACGCGCCGCGTGAGGCGAAACTCGGGCCCGGACGCCAGCGTCAGGTCATTTCGAAATGTTCCGCGCACCTGGCGGGATTATCATCCTAGCGGGTAGGGGAATGGAAGCCTTGGTCCCACGCGTTCGCAGCCCGGGGAGTTCATCGATGAACGCAGACCCATGCCGCGTCTTGATCGTGGATGACGACACCGACACGCGCGACGCCCTTGCGGACGCGCTGACGGTCGCAGGTTTCCTGGTCGAGCAGGCAGCCACTGGAGCTCAAGCGTTGAAATGGATGGACCAGTCCGGAGACCCGGACGTCATCCTCCTCGACCTGCGGATGCCCGGGATGGATGGCGCGCAGTTCCTCGAGCGTGCCCGGGGCACGCGGGCACGCGTGATCGTGCTCACCGGGGATGCCTCCGCCCGCGCGCTGAGCTTCGCCCGGAACGCCAAGGTGCTGGCGAAGCCGATCGATCTCGACCAGCTCGAGTCGGCGGTCAAGGAAGCCTGCGCCGCATAGAGCGCTAACCAAGCGCGAACGCCCGTGAGTGGCTCGAGCACGGGGGACCGCGACGAAGCTGTCCGAAGGCAATTGAATTGGGCGGACCTCCCAGCCTGTTGGCGGCAGCGCGGGGTCGTCCTTACGAGGGCAAGGCTTGAACCGGTTGAACCAGGTACGTCCGGAGGTCTCATTCTGGTCAGGGCAGGTCCATTTTGAACTCGTTCCGAGTGATCAGTCACATCTTGCCCGGTATGAGTTCCTGGACGGGCGACTCAAGAACAGTTGGAGCGAAGCAAGTCGCAGGGCGTGAATCCGAGCGCTCTGCCGACACGAGCTGCATTTGGCTGTTCGTGGATGGGGCGGAGCGCGGCAAGTGTGCTGGCTGGATCGTCGAAGCGGGGTTGGCCGCTGAGGCTAGTTCAACCGGTTGAACCAACCTCTGGAGAGCTGTGTGGACCGAGCATTGACGCGCTGCGTCCCGTCCCGGGACGAGCGCGAAATGGGACCGTCGGATACCAAAACGAGACCCTGAAACGTCAGCCCGGGTCGGGTTCAG
>Ga0209526_10000950_pt1 | contig 19120 bp, 18 predicted proteins | sample JacPinW_OM2H0_M1_FD_188566 | JGI IMG/M metagenome (GOLD analysis project Ga0209526, IMG submission 188566) | Forest soil microbial communities from Algoma, Ontario, Canada - Jack Pine, Ontario site 1_JW_OM2H0_M1 (SPAdes) (version 2) | ecosystem: Environmental > Terrestrial > Soil > Boreal... | reverse complement strand
CGCTGGCGGGACCATACATCTGACAGCCGAATATCGTTCGGCGATTCAAAATCCGAAGGATTGAAACTCAACTTGCCTTCTCGGCCCTGATCTTCGCCCATCGTGCCTTCGCCGAGCGAGACATTTTCGCTCGAGCGGCAGCGGACAGAGTGCTCTTAGCCTTGGTACCCCTTGGACTGCTGGCGTGACCCAGTGATACCGCAGTCTTGGCACTGCCATTCAGAGCGGCGATGGCACCCTGAACTGCCGTCAACTGTCGCCCCAGCTTCGATTCTTCCTGTTTCAACGCTTCAATAATGTCCGTGAAACCTCCCGTTGGTATTAAACACTAGCGGATTTCGAAGTACAACGAAGACTCAAATCCAGCAAATCCAGAGAAATTTGGAGCAGCGATAAGTGAACACCATGATTCGCACGATGCGGGAGTTTGTGCAAACTTTCAAAGCTGCGCGGCGTGTCTCTACACCTCTCGTAGCTGTTCGCACGGCCGATCCCGCAAGCACGATTCAGACCATCCAAGAAACTCTGAATTCCAAGGCAAAGAACACAGCGGTCCTCTACTGGGACGTGATGCGCGGCCTCGTGGGCCTGAACGATGCAGGGCTAAATCATTGAGAAAAGCGTTGGCGGAGAGGGTGGGATTTGAACCCACGAGCCCGGTTTTGCCAGGCTACCCGCTTTCGAGGCGGGCTCTTTCAACCGCTCAGACACCTCTCCACACGGCGGGACCCCAGCTTAACAAACGCCCGGGTGGCCTCACAATTTTATCTTCGTGCATCATGAGCACGGATCGCCCTTGTTGCGCAATCCTGTTTAGTAGGAAGCAAGACTCGTGCGAAATCCGATGCGGAGAAGATCTTGACCTGACGTGCTGATCTGTCAGCGTCGGGCAGCGAAGAACTCGCGCAACAGAGCTGCGGCTACTTCGGCGAGTACGCCGGAGGTGACTTCGACCTGATGATTGATCTGCGGGTGATTAAGGATTGAAAAACACGAGCGCACGGCCCCGCCCTTCGGATCATCAGCGCCATAGACGAGCCGCCCAATCCGGGCCTGGATCATCGCTCCGGCGCACATCGCGCAAGGCTCGATCGTGACGTAAATTACGGCATCGAGCACGCGATGGTTTCCGATTTCGGCCGCCGCTTCCCGCAGCGCGGCGATCTCGGCATGCGCTGTCGGGTCGCAATCGGTTATCGTGCGATTTCCCGCACGACAGACTATGCGGTTTTCCATTACTACCACCGCGCCCACCGGCACTTCGCCCCTCTCGGCTGCCAAGCGCGCTTCTGCGAGGGCCGCCTCCATGAAAACCAGATCCGCTTTGCCGGCACCGCTCACTGGTGGCAGAATACCACGCCGCCCCGCAGGGCGGATTCCTTACGGCGACGCGCGTTTTCGGCACCCACGGAGGAAACGAACGTGTGCTGCAGACGTGATTTGGTCTGGTTTGCGTCTGCTTCCCAGCGAGTTTGTAGAGCAGCATCGAGCGGAGAACAACCGCTCCGCGCCAAAACCCTCGGCCGCCGCGTTATACGCTGCTCACATTCGTAGCCAATCCGCCAAAGCCCTGGACCGTTCCGACGCGTCATTTGCTCTGACGCTACTTGATTCAGATGGCGTTTCTGTGATCACCGGTATGCTGGCCGACAAAGAGAACACGATTCGCCGCCTTGTCGCCAGCTCGCTTGCGGTGTCAAAGCGCGCTCGCTGATTCCCGGACTTAAGAATGCCCTCGATGGATATTTTTGCGGAATCCTCGACGGTAACCGCAAGACGAGCCCAACCTCCCGAAGCGCAAAGTGAACAATGCCAAACGATGCTCGAACAACGGAATCAATCGCGAACGTCTCCGATTGCATCCGACCGCAGTATTTGGGCCTGCCCTCGAGCCGATGTATCCTTGGTAACAGAAAGCGGGGTACACATGGCGACGACTTTGCAGCCGAGAGCGCAGGCCTTGACAGGTATCGAGGCCCGAGCTGTGCCCGAGATAAGGTCCATTCCCTGGTACGTCTGGTCTCTTTTTGCGGCGGTGGTGTCGGTTGTCGTGGGGGGCTACTGGGATATTTCGTGGCACATGTCGATCGGCCGGGATTCGTTCTGGACGCCCGCCCATTTGGCCATCCAACTCTGCGGCATCATCTCCGGCCTATCCTGTGGCTACCTGATCCTTTCCTGCACTCTTCGGCGCGATCCGAGCTTGCGGTCGGCTTCGGTAGAAGTGTGGAACTTTCGGGGCCCTCTCGGGGCGTTCATCGCCGCTTGGGGCGGCGCCACAATGCTGGCCTCGGCTCCTTTTGATAATTGGTGGCATAACGCGTACGGTCTGGACGTCAAGATTTTCAGCCCGCCCCATGTTGTGCTCGATGGAGGGGTGCTTGCCATCCAGTTCGGCGCCGTGGTGCTCGTCGCCAGCACGAGGAACCGTTCAAGCGGCTTACTGCGCAACAAACTCGACTGGCTCCTGCTCCTGCTGGGCGGGATGATTACGATGCTTGCTCTCACCGTGGTTTGGGAGTCGACCTATCGGGTTTTGATGCATACCGCGGTGTGCTATCGCGCTGTGGCCATCGTGGCTCCGGTGGTCCTGACGGGCTTCGCCAAGATTTCCGAGCAGCGCTGGGGTCGCACGATCGTCGCGGGCATTTATACAGCCTATGCGATGATGATGTTGTGGGTTTTTCCGCTCTTTCCAGCGACGCCGAAATTGGGTCCGGTCTATCAGAGAATTACTCATTTCGTTCCGATGGAATTCCCGTTGCTCGTGATCGTGCCGGCCCTGGTTCTCGACGCATTTTGGCCCCGGATCGTCGGATGGCAGAAATGGCCTCAATCGGTAATGCTGGGGACCGTTTTCCTCGCCGTCTTCGTAGCGGTCCAGTGGCCTTTCGCCAACTTCTTGATCTCGCCTGCATCGGGGAACTGGTTCTTCGGAACGAATTACTTTGCTTATTTCGCCTCTCCGAATGGATTCGATGTGCGCCACATGTTCTTCCCGGCAGAGCGCAGTTCGGCTGAGTTCTGGCTCAGGATGGCCGAAGCCCTCGTTCTGGCGACGCTGAGCAGCCGACTGGGCCTGGCCTGGGGGGAGTGGGTCCAAAAAATTCGCCGTTGACACGGCAACGAGGGGCCGGACGGATGCAAACTGCTTCCCCTGGTTTTGGCCGGCGGGCCTCGCCCTCATCGTATCGATAATGAAAGACCTGCTAACGATCTTAATTGCTTCCACCATTTTGATTCTGGCCTCCGGAGCCAGCGCCCACGTCGGCAGCCCCGACGTGTTCCTCGAAGGCAACGCCGGGCCCTATCGATTGTTCGTGACCGTGCGAGTGCCTGAGGTGATTCCCGGGGTGGCGCAGATTGAGATCCGCAGCGAATCCGACGACGTTCGGGAAATCCGAACTGCGCCCATGCAGTTAACGGGGCCGGGATCTGAATTCGCGCCCACTCCGGACCTGGCACAGCGTTCGAAAACGGACCCGCAGTTTTTCACCGGCAATCTGTGGTTGATGGAATTCGGCTCACTGCAAATTCGGATCGCGGCAAACGGAGCGCGTGGCAACGGAGAGCTTGCGGTGCCGGTCCCGGCTGTCGCACAACGCACGCTGCCGATGCAGAAGCCGTTGGGATTTCTCTTGTTCGTGCTGATGCTTTTGCTGGGGACCGGACTGATTTCGATTGCCGCAGCCGCTGTTCGCGAAGGGAGCTTGGATGCGGGCGCTGCTCCTTCGCCCGCCCACCTGCGGCGAGCCCGCATAGCGATGGCGACGGCGACTCTGGTTGTGGCAGCGCTTCTGTTTGTCGGCGGAGAGTGGTGGCGCGCAGATGCAAACCGTTACGCACGCAATGTCTATAGCCCTCCAGAAATCGGAGCGGCGCTCGATCCGGCGGGCCGACTGGTCTTGCGTCAGAATCCGACTCGGATGGCCGCCGGAAACCCGCGTCGTGCAGCCAACGTGATCGACTTCGATAATCTCATCGGCGACCACGGCCATCTCATGCACTTGTTCCTGATTCGTACGCCCGGGATGGATAGCTTCTGGCACTTGCATCCGGCACGCGTGGGGCCGGGATTGTTTGCCGAGGATTTGCCAGCCATTCCGCCCGGACACTACAAGCTTTTCGCCGATGTCGTGCTCAGCAGCGGGTTCCCGGTGACCATGGTGGCAAACCTGGACGTCCCGGCGGTTGCTGGCAAGCCGCTCACCGGTGACGATAGCGGGGTCGTGGGAGATCACATATCGGCCGGACCGAAAGACGCGTCTCTGTACTCACTCCCCGATGGCGGGCGCATGATCTGGGAGCGCGACGGGGCGCCATCGAGGCCCGGCATTCCCGTGATGTTTCATTTTCGAGTCGAGGACAGCAGAGGTAAACCGGCACAAGACCTCGAACCTTACATGGGCATGGCAGCCCACGCAGAAATCGTCCGGTCCGACGGCGCGGTGTTCGCACACGTCCATCCATCTGGGTCTGTCTCGATGGCGGCACTTGAGATTGCTCAGGCGCGGCTCCCGGGGAGCTCACAAATGAGCGAAGCAGCCGGAATGCCCCTGATGGAAATGCCGGGAGGAGCCGTCGATCCAGAGATCTCGTTCCCGTACGGTTTTCCTAAGCCAGGGCTATACCGCATTTTTGTTCAGATCAAGCGTTCCGGTCGGATCGAGACCGGCGTGTTTGACGCAACAGTGGAATGAAACAACGGATCATTCGCGGCGCGGAATCATTTTGATCAGGCAGACTGCGGGTAGCTGTGTTTTGTCCGGCCCGAAGCCTGCAGTATAAGATAACCTGGATTTCTTGCGGGGAAACATGGAACTGCGGAAGGATCCAATTACGCGGAGCTGGGTCGTGGTCGGGCACCCCGAGCGGGAAAAAGTGCGGCAGGACCCTTGTCCACTCTGCCCGGGAATCGGCATCGAGACCCACAGCCTGCTCGAACTGCCGCGGCAAGGGCCTTGGCAGGTTCGAGTGTATCCACACTTCCGCCCTCTTTACCGCATCGAAGGTGATCCGAGCCGCAGCGCCGAGGGGATTTACGACCGGATGTCTGCTGTCGGTGCGCATGAAATTATTGTCGAAACCCCGGACCATACCCGCAGTCTCTCGCAACTGCCGGACGCTCAAATCGAGCGCGTGCTGGAGGCCTATGCGCTGCGGATCGCCGATTTGAAGCGCGATGCGCGATTCAAATATGTGACCGTGTTCAAGAACCAGGGACTGCAGTCGGGAGAAGAATGGCCGCACGCCCATTCCCAGCTAACCGCGACGACGTTTGTCCCGCGGCGCATCCTCTACGAATTGCGGTCGGCGCGCGAATGGTACCGCGAACGCGAGCGCTGCGTGTTCTGCGATATTTTGCGGCAGGAGATTCGACAGACGAAGCGAATCGTGGATAGCGTCGGAGACTGCTATGCTTTTTGCCCTTACGCCTCGCGGGTGCCTTATGAAGTCTGGCTGATCCCGCGCGCGCACCTTCATCAGTTCGAGGCTCCCGGTCCCGACGAAGGTCGGCGTCACCTCGCCAGCCTGCTCGGGCGGACCTTGCGGCGCTTGCTGCAAGTGACCAGCAACTATCACATGGTCCTGCACACGGCGCCGAACACGCTGCAAACCAAGGGCGAACTGAGTGAATACTGGCGGACAATCGAGGGCGACTACCACTGGCACATTGAGATTCTCCCGATCGTGAAACCGCAAAGCAAGTCCTACAGCATCAAGGAAGTCTATTTCAACGGGACTCTTCCCGAAGAGGCCGCCGAGCGGCTGCGGCAGCTCGATCCAGGCAAATGATCACCTGGACCCCATGCTCCCGCGGCCCACGGAATTCGCGGCGCGGAGGGATTTTCTTCAGCCTGCTGGTTCTGTTGTTCTGGATCGCGCTTCTTGTGGTGGTCTATCTGCTCCGCCACCCGCTGCTGCGGTTCGCTGGCAACCTATTGGTCGTGGACGAATCACCCGAAGCTTCCGACGTGATCGTAGTGCTCGGAGACGACAACTATGCCGCCGATCGGGCGGCGCGCGCAGCCGAGCTTTTCAAAGCTGGCCGCGCGCCTCGCATCGTCGCCAGCGGAAGATACCTGCGCCCTTATGCCAGCATCGCGCAACTAGAGGAGCACGATCTCACCGATCGAGGTGTACCCGCGGGCGCGATCCTCCGCCTGGCGCATCACGCGCGCAATACCCTCGAAGAGTCGATCGCCATCAGCCAGCTGCTCGCTTCGCGTGGCTGGAAGAGAGTTCTGCTGGTGACCTCGAATTACCACACACGCCGGGCGCGGTATATCTGCGTGCGTGCGTTTCCGCCAGGCACCGTTTTGCGGGTGGTCGCCGTGCGAGATTCCGAATACGATCCAGACAATTGGTGGGCGACTCGCGAGGGCGTCAAAACCTTCTTTGAGGAGTCGGCGAGTATGTTGGTCGCGATGTGGGAGATGCGGCACAATGACGTCCAGACCGAGGGTTCGGGCCTGCTCGGCCTGTGGCCTTGGTCCTCGGGGCCCCCGTTGACAGTTGGTCGCTCGCCGATACACTGCCGGTTTACACGCCCGTTGCGGCTGTACTATAGTTGTTTCACCTGGCATCTTCGGCCGGGTCGTTTCCGTAAGGGAGGTTTCCGTGTGGCGTAAAGCGACAGAGGCGAAGCCGTCTTCGCAACGGCTGGGTATGCCAGCGCCGGCTCAGGTCCCCGTGCGAACGGGACCGGTTGAGGCGCCGCCCGCAGCGGCTGGGCAAGCCGCACCGCAGCTGTCGGCGCCGGGGCCCGTCATGGCTCGACCGGTTACAAAATTCGTTACCGCGCGGGATAGTTCAGGCGCGTCCCGTCTTGGCTCCGGGCTCAAGGTCCGTGGAGAAATCTCAGGGAACGAGGATTTGTACATTGACGGCGAAACACACGGTCGGATCACGCTCGCAGAAGGCCGGTTGACGATCGGCCCGAATGGCCGCATCCAAGCCGATATCGAGGCCCGCGAAATCGTCATCAACGGTGTCGTGCAGGGGAATGTGAAAGCTGGCGAAAGCGTGCACTTGGGCCCATCGAGCCGAGTGCAGGGAAGCGTGCTGACGAAGCGGATTGGTATCGATGACGGCGCGCTGCTAAGCGGGAAAGTGGAGACCAATAGCGCCGTGGCTGGGCGGGGCTCGGCAGCGGTTGCGCAGGTAGCGGATGCCGCATCTCTCCGGCCTGTCTTCGCTCGCGGCCAGGACGAGTTGAGTGACCTATGAACTGGATGGCCAAGACCCGCCCGGGCGCCTCGGCAGCAGCAGCACCCTCTAGACCGGGGCCCGGCGTTCCAGCAAATTCGCCCGCCAATGTTCGCATTTCGAATGGGCTTAAGGAATTTCTCTGGCTCATCAGCGACGCTCCGCACAGTCGCATTCTCGATCTTGGTCCGGTGTGGCAGGCGACCGTTACCTTCTTCGTGGACAAAGGCTATCGCATTTCCGCCGAGGACCTTCTGCGGGGCTGGAAGGATTTTCTGACGGCAGAGGAAGAGCGGCTGCGGTTGATGGCTGTGGACCACGACGGCGAAAAGGTGTCCCCTCCGGTGCTCGCCGAGAAGTTTCTCGAGGGCGCGCTGCAGTATCCGAAAGAAAGTTTTCATGGCGCGCTGGTTTGGGATCTTTTTGATTATTTCGATCCGGCGATCGTTTCGCGCGTGATGGAGCGGCTCTTCAGCATTCTTCATCCCGGCGGTGTGGTGCTAGCACTGTTCCACAGCCGGCCGGCCGAACGGTTCCACCGCTATCGCATCGTCGATAGCCAGACCGTTGAGCTTCTCCCCGCCTCGACCCTCGCCGTTCACGCGCACGTATTTCAGAATCGCGAGATCCTCGATCTGTTCGGGAAATTCCGTTCATCGAAAACGTTTGTGAGCCGCGATCAGGTTCGTGAAGGTCTATTTCTGAAGTAATCCTCCAGCAAGCACGAGAGTTAGAGCCAACCTTGCTGCTCCCGTCGGCTGAGCCCCCCAACCCGCCCTCGGACCCGAATTTCCGCTTGCATTCGTCCCTAGACGGGCGTATGAGTGGACTTGTAGTCGCTATTGCACGGAGGGAGGTATGGACCCACCGGGCATAGATTCTAGACACCGATAGACACACCGCTCTTGCGGTGCGAACCGTCGGCAACGCTTTTCGGCGTCGCCACGGACCTGTCAAAAGAGCAAAACGGGGAGCTGCCAGGCTCCCCGTTTTGTATGTAAGGCCAGATCCTGTTTCACCCTAGCGGCTAGTCGTTTTCGGGGTCCGTCGTTCCGATCGAAGGGGCGGTCTTGTCGCTGCGCGCCTTCCAGGCGTGATATGCGGCGGGCAAAAAAGAGAGAACAATCACGGCCGCAATGATGTAGTGAATGCGCTTGTCGATGTTCGGTACCGTCCGCCCGAGCGTATACCCGAGCAAGACCATGCTCCACACCCAGCAGATTCCTCCGAAGATGTCATAGAGCAGGTAACGCTTGTAGCTCATCTTTGCCGCGCCGGCTACGGGCGGACAAAACGTCCGGATGATCGGAACAAATCGCGCCACGATGATCGTCTTCCCGCCATACCTTTCATAGAAATCATGTGCGCGCTCGAGGTGGCGTCTTTTGAAAAATCGCGAATCCTTGCGGCTGTACAGGCTGCTCCCGGCCTTCCAGCCAATCAGGTAGCCGAGCTGATCTCCCGCAATCGCGCATAGGGTCACCAACGAAAGCAGCCAGGCCAGCCGTAGCTGTCCCGCTCCAGCAAACACCCCGGCCGTGACCAGCAGGGAATCGCCCGGCAGGAAAAATCCGACGAACATTCCCGTTTCGACGAAAACGACGATGCATACCAGCAGCGTTCCGCCCCATTCGATCAGTCCTCGAACGTCATAGAGGCGCGCCAGGATTTCCTTCAGGACTTCGATCATCCGCTTGGCACCTTCTGTCCGCCGGCCGGGCTAGCCCCGCCGGCCAAGGTCTGCCCACGATAGCAGAAAAGGCGGTCGTCGCCCGATCCATCGAACGGTTCATAACGCGGTAGTACTTTGCTCCTACCTCGTTTAGTCCACTGTACCATTTGGCCGACCCTCCCGCTCGGCGACAATCGAATTGTTCAAGACAGTGACCCTGAGGAGTAATACATGCAAGGTAGCTACACGATGTGGATGGGGCTACCGGTGATTCTTCGAGTGGTAACGGGGAATCAGCGCGTGCCCTTGCGCGGGCGCCTGGTATCGGAAACGAACAACGTCGTTCGGTTTCGGATCGCCGATAGCTGGGACGTGGACATCTATAAATCAATGGTGGTTGCGATCGAGCACGATATCCCGGTATGCGTTTACAACTAGAGGATGGCATGAGCGCTCTGGCAAGCACGGATCGAAAAACGGATTCTGCGGACATGGCAGCTCTGATGCCATATCCCGGAGTGGCTGAGGGGATTTTGATACGAGAAAAAGTAGCCTTGCTCGGCGGCACCTTGATCGTGCTGGTCCTTCAGCTCGTCTTTCGCACGACGATGCTGCTGCGGCGCTGGAATTATTGACGCCGCCCGAATTGGATGACTGCGGGTTGCGCCCTTAATCGGCGGATCGCTAGAGATTTCATTGAGAAGGCACGAGCCGCAGATCTGCTAAAGAAAGCTTCTGGCCCATCGTCCCTCCCACCAATCCCCGGGTCTGTCCCCCTACGGACCCGGGACCTTCCTGTTCTCCGACCCAGGCCGGCGCCCCCGTATGCTTCCGAGTTGTCGTTCCTGCTACTCACGCACTGTCCCGATACAGTCGAGCCAGCCGGCGACACGGCCCAACGGGAGAGCGGACGAGGCATCCGAACGAAGACTTCTCGCGCGACGCCAATGCTCGCTCCGGCAATGGATCGGCAAGCGGACCCCGGTTCGTCCGAGCAAGAGGGGGCCTAACCGGCTCTGGGCGCGGAGGGACCGAGCAATGCCAAGTCACGAAGGATGACACGGCCCAATTTATTCGTTTGAAGAGTAGCCCAACTCACGGTACCTTGCTGCGTGCCCTTCGGGACAACAATAAGGAGCCACGTTCCATGAGAATTGCCAGCGTCGCAAGCGCTTTTCCGAAGCACTATTACAAGCAGGGCCTTCTCGTAGAAGCGCTCAAGAACGATTGGCGACATCGCTTGCCCAATCCCGATATTCTTGACCGCCTGGACGAAAGCATGAAAGTGGACGGCCGGTTTCTTGTTCGGCCGATTCAGTTCTACGAGAACATGAAGACCTGGGGCCAGGCGAACGATGTGTGGATTGAGAGTGGCCTGGAATTGGGAGAGAAGGCGCTCTGCCGTGCGCTAGTCGGAGCCGGACTTGAACCGCTCGACCTGAGCGCGATCTTTGTCACCTCTGTCACTGGTATCGCGGCGCCGTCACTCGATGCGCGGTTGGTGAACCGCATGGGTCTTTCGCGGAACATCAAGCGAGTTCCCATCTTCGGCCTCGGCTGCGTGGCCGGCGCAGCGGGAATCTCGCGCGCAGCAGACTACGTGCGGGGCTATCCGGACCAAGCGGCCGCACTTTTGTCGGTCGAGCTTTGTTCTCTGACACTCCAGCGCGAGGATCTCTCGATGGCACACCTGATTTCCGCTCTTCTTTTCGGGGATGGAGCAGCCGCGACGGTTGTTGTCGGATCCGAAATGGAGTCGGAAGGGCCGGAGATCCTGGCGACGAAGTCTATCCTCTACCCGAATACGGAGCGAGTGATGGGCTGGGACATTTCCGAGAAGGGTTTTCGCATCGTGCTCTCGCCCGAGGTGCCCGACACCGTGATCCGGCATCTGGGGGAGGACGTCGACGCGTTCCTCGCCGAGCAGGGATTCTGCAGAGGCGACGTCAAGAGCTGGGTCATGCATACCGGGGGTCCCAAGGTCCTCGAAGCGACCGCCACCGCGCTGGGCATTACGGAACGGGAACTCGAGGCGTCGTGGGATTGTTTGCGGAAGGTGGGCAACATTTCTTCCACATCGGTACTCCTAGTTCTAGAGGATGTCTACGCGCATCGACGGCCGGAGCCGGGCACGTTGAGCATTCTCGCCGCTATGGGACCGGGTTTTTGTGCCGAGCTGGTTCTTTTGAAGTGGTAGCTACTCAGGACACGGGGGCTCATGCAAGCCGACGTCGTCGTTGTGGGAGCTGGGCCAGCAGGACTCGCAACCGCGATCGCGGCTCGATTAAGTGGGCTTCGTGTTACGGTCATCGATGCCCGCAAGCCTCTGATCGACAAGCCGTGCGGTGAAGGCCTGCTCCCGGAGGCGGTTGCCGGTCTGCGCAACATCGGAATCGAACTCGATTCGAACCTGGCGTTTCCATTCACCGCGATTCAATTCTCAGACGAACACTCTTCGGCCAGCGCGAAAATTGCGAGAGGCGAGGCCTTCGGGCTGCGCCGGACCACACTTCACCGGCTCCTCATCGACCGCGCGACCGAGGTGGGTGTCGAGCTTTTGTGGGGCGCGCGAATCTCCGATTTCGGAAATCATGGCCTACACCTGGGTGGAGAGTTCGTCCCGTTTGAGTGGCTCGTAGGGGCCGACGGCCAGAACTCGGCCGTTCGCAGATGGGCGAAATTGGGCCCGCGCCGCCACATCCAACCCCGGTTCGGATTCCGCCGCCACTATCAGATTGCTCCCTGGTCCGCCCAGGTCGAGGTCTACTGGGGCGAACGATGCCAGATGTTCGTCACCCCGACAGCAGCTCGAGAAGTCTGTATCGCTCTGATTTCAAGCGATCCGCACCTGCGCATTGATCGCGCCCTCGGGCAGCTTCCCGAGGTTGCAAGACGGCTCGGCGGCGCGCAGCCCTCCTCGGCAGAATCGGGTGTTGTTACGGCCCTGGTCAGGGCGCGAGCCGTCGCCCGGAAGAATGTGGCGCTTGTGGGCGATGCGTCCTGCACGGTTGACGGTATCGCAGGACTGGGATTAAGTCTCGCATTGCAGCAGGCCGGTCATCTGGCCGAGGCGCTCGTACGCGGTGACCTGGCCCGCTATGAAGCCGCGCACCGGAGAATCACTCAGGTGGCGGTGGGCATGACGCGGCTCCTCCTGTTGCTCGACAAGAGCACCTGGCTTCGGCGGAAGACCCTGAGGCTGTTCGCAAGCAAGCCTGCCCTGTTCTCGCAGCTGATCTCCATTCACACCGGACAGCCCATGCCAGAGGCGTTCAACGCCCGGGAGATATTCGACCTCGGGTGGCGAATCTTGTGGGCCTGACGACAGGCTCCAGCGACAAGAAACGATTCGACTCGACGCGCCTCGGTACACCTCAGAATATTGCCGAGGAGACGATCGATCTGTGCAAACGAGCTCTCCTGGGACCCTGCTAGGTGCCTGTGTCGGTGACGAGCAGTTCCCTGGCACGTTGCGCTGCCTTGACCACAGCCTTAATCAACGTCACGCGCAGGCCGCCTTCTTCTAGTTCCAGGATGCCATCGATGGTGCATCCGGCGGGGGTTGTGACCGAATCCTTGAGCAAGGCCGGATGATGCCCTGTTTCGAGTACCATCTTTGCGGCGCCGAGTGCTGTCTGCGCCGCCAGCAGGGTCGCTAGTTCTCTCGAGAGGCCTACCTTCACGCCACCCTCGGCAAGTGATTCCAAAATAATGTAAATGAAGGCCGGCCCGCTGGCCGACAGGCCGGTGACCGCGTCCATATTTTTTTCGTCCACGACGACCGTCTTGCCCACGGCATCAAAGAGCCTGCGTGCCGTTTCGATGTCCTTTTGGGACGCGAACCGACCCTTCGAGAGTGCGGTGATCCCGGCTCCCACCATCGAGGGCGTGTTCGGCATCGCGCGGACCACGGCAACAGGCGAGCTCAGCCGACGCTCGATGTAATCGGTTGGAACAGAGGCTGCGATCGAGATTACGAGCTTCTTGTCGTTCAGCTCAGGCCCGATTTCATCTACCACCTGGCCAACGATTTGCGGCTTCACGCAGACCAGGATCACCTCTGCATTACGTGCAGCTGCGCGGTTGTCAGTTCCCGGGGAGACCGGAAACGCAGAGAGGTTCCTGCGCTCGAGACCGGCATGTTGAACCGTCGCGTAAAGACTCTCGGGGGACACCCATCCCTGCTTCAGAAAAGCTTCGATCAATATGCCGCCCATTTTTCCGGCTCCCAGAACGGCGAGCCGCATTTGGGTGGAAGTGTCTGTCATGCTGTTGGTTCCCTTCTGCGGCGCTCAACTGGGAAGAAGCTGCGCAACCCTGCGGGTTGGCTCCCCTTTGATCGATCCGCTACATCCGGGAATGGGCTCGGGGGCGATCGTCTGAGCGCGTCGCAGATTATATCGGAGCCGATTCGAAGAACACGCCGCATGATACAGGAGGACACGCCAAAGTAGTAGAAATCGATTCGCCGCGCACTGCAATTTGGTGTCCTGAGTGCTTTCCTGTAACCTTGCCGCTTGATCCTGTGGGCAGGCCCGCCAGTTACAATGCGAAAGGGAGGAGCCAGATGCGACCCATTGCCGCCCCGGGGATTTTGCCCATTCTCATCTCTATCTTTCTTCTTTCTGCTCGCGCCGATATAGAGCTGTTGCAGGGCTTCACTGGTGACAGTTCCGCCCGGGAGCGCCAGTGGGAAGAAAAGTTCCGCGCCATTCCCAGCCCCGAAGCCCAGCGTGAGTATATGCTCCGTCTGACGGCACACCCGCACCATGTCGGCTCGCCATTTGATCAGGACAACGCCGAGTGGATCCTCTCGAAATTCAAGCAGTGGGGTTGGGACGCCCACATCGAAACGTTTGACGTGCTATTTCCCACCCCGAACGAGCGTCTGCTCGAGATGATCGAGCCCTCGCGATTCACGGCTCGACTAGAGGAACCGCCGGTTGCCCTCGATCCCACCTCGACCCAGAAGAACGAACAATTGCCTTCCTACAACGTCTATTCGACCGATGGGGACGTCACTGGCCCGCTGGTTTTTGTCAACTATGGTCTCCCCAAGGACTACGAAGAACTTGATCGGCTGGGAATTTCGGTGAAGGGCGCGATCGCGATTGTTAAATACGGCAACTCGTGGCGCGGGATCAAACCCAAGGTCGCGGCCGAGCACGGCGCCATCGCGTGCCTCATCTATTCCGATCCGGCCGATGACGGCTACTTCGTCGACAACGTATTTCCCAAGGGTCCCATGCGGCCCCCCGAAGGCGTGCAGCGCGGCAGTGTGATGGATTTCCCTTCTTCAAGCCCCGGCGACCCGCTCACTCCCGGGGTTGGGGCGACGCCGGATGCAAAGCGGCTGGCGATAAAAGACGCAGGGAGCATAACCAAAATTCCGGTGCTGCCCGTCTCCTACGGTGACGCGCAACCATTGCTGTCTGCCCTCACCGGCCCAATGGCTCCGAAGGAATGGCGCGGCGCTCTGGCCATCTCCTATCACGTAGGGCCTGGTCCGGCGAAGGTCCATTTGAAGGTGACCTTCCACTGGGACATGAAGAGGATCTTCGACGTCGTCGCCAAGATTCCCGGTGCGGAGGAACCCGACGCATGGATCATCCGCGGGAATCACCACGATGCCTGGGTGAACGGCGCCGAGGATCCCACTTCCGGTCAGGTCGCTTTGCTCGAAGAGGCCCGGGCACTGGGAGAACTGGTCAAGCAGGGCTGGCGCCCGAAGCGCACCATCATTTACTGTGCCTGGGACGGCGAGGAGCCGATGCTGCTGGGCTCGACCGAATGGGCCGAAGCTCACGACAAAGAGCTCAAGCAGCACGCGGTCGCCTACATCAATAGCGACGGGAACGGCCGCGGCTACCTTCATATGGACGGCTCCCACACGCTCGAACACTTCGTCAATGGCGTGGCGCGCGATATCGTGGACCCTGAAACAAATCGAACTCTGTGGAAGCGCCTGGAGCTCAATGAAATCGCGGGCGCAAAGAACGAGCAAGACCGCAAGGAGTTGCGCGAGCGTGCCGATCTGCGGATGGCACCGCTCGGCTCTGGCTCTGATTACACTGCCTTCATCGACCATCTTGGGATCGCCTCGCTGAATTTGGGCTTTGGAGGTGAAGACGAGGGGGGGATCTACCACTCCGCCTATGACGATTTTTACTGGTATACGCATTTTTCCGATACCGAGTTCGTCTACGGGCGTGCGTTGTCAGAGACGATCGGGACAGCTGTCATGCGCCTGGCAAATGCCGATCTGCTGCCATTTGATTTCACAGACTTCTCTGACACCGTGCACCTCTACGTGCAGCAGCTCAAGAAGCTTGCCGACGACAGCAGGGATGAGGTGATCGAGCGAAACAAGGAAATCGACGAGGGCGTCTTTAGCGCCACCAACGACCCACGCCGGCCCCGACGGGCGCCTCCGAACGAGGAAGTACCGCCGCACTTGAACTTTGCGCCCATCGACAACGCTGCCGATGCGCTCGCGCATACTGCGCAGCGCTACCAGGCAGCTCTCGGTGGCAGGTGGGCAAAGGGAGTCTCTGCGCCCACGCTTCGGGACCTGAATCAGAAACTGGTCGAAAGCGAGCGCCGCCTGACGATCGAGGACGGACTTCTGCGCCGCCCCTGGTACAAGCACATGATCTACGCCCCAGGTGTGTATTCGGGCTATGCTGCGAAGACCCTTCCCGGTGTGCGAGAGGCTATTGAGCAAAAACACTGGGAGGAAGCTAATTCCGAGATCGAGCGTACGGCGAAGGCGCTCGACGCCGAAAGCGCGCTGATCAACGCTGCAGCGCAGGAATTAGAGCAGCTCGAACGCTAGATCGGAAAATTTCAGAGCGCGCCAGAGACGGCTAATCCCCAGCTGCCGCGAGAGCGGAAGACACTTCGTTTAGTCGCCCGGTTTTCACGTCGTAGGCGAAGCCCCGGACCGGTACTCCTTTGGGAATCCAGGGGTGGGTCCGGAGCTTCTGAATCTGCTGGCGCACGTTTTCCTCCACATCCCGGAAAGCGTGGAACTGCCCCGGCGTAATCGATGCAGTCCCTGTTTGTTGCTGCAACTTGGCTCGCAACTCTTCATCCTGGAACGTCAGCATTCCGCAATCTGTGTGGTTTATGATCATGAATTCCTGCGTGCCGAGCAGGTAATGCGAAATGAGCAGGGAGCGGAGAGCATCCTCGGTCACGATCCCCCCCGCGTTGCGAATGATATGAGCCTCGCCCGTTTTCAGGCCGAGGACCTGCTCAACGGTTAGCCGAGCATCCATGCAGGCCACAATGGCAAGTCTCCTTCCGGGCGGCGCTGGCAGGTGGCCCAGTTTGAAATTGCGGGCGTAATCCTCGTTTGCTTTCAGGACTTCGTCGGTGACTCCCATCGACCTTCCTCCTGGTGAGATTTTCGCCGCCGAAGTGCCAGGTTTCGATCAGACACCGGACGCTACCGGCTATTGAGAATCTCTAGCTTCCCGATCATAACAAAATTGTGGAAGCGACTTTGTGGAACTCTTTCGGCGTTTAGAGGGAACAACAGATGTGTCGCCCTGGCATCGAATGATCCGGAACATCTTCGCAGGAGGTTTTCGAAGACCTATGTACGATCGAAGGAAACTCGACCATGCGGGTGCGCATAAGTTGCCGGCATTAAAATTGTTGGTTTTGGTCGGCGCATGTGGGCTGCTGTTCCCGGCTGGCCGGGCATTCGCTCAGGGCAGTCCGGCTGGCCCCATGACCCCCGCTCAACCGTCTGACCAACCTCCCGCTCCGCCAAAGCCCGTACCCCCCGTGGGAGGAAAACCAAACCTGGCAGGTGTCTGGGCAGAGAACAAGGACAAAAGCGACGACCCGCGAGAGAAAATGCGCGAGGCGGCAGGAACCTCTCGAGGGGCAGGGCAGGGCGGAAGCCGCGGTGGCTGGGGCGGCGGCATGGGCGCTGGCGGAGTTTGGGGTGGGACCAGCGGTTCCGGCAGAGGAGGTGGATGGGGCGGACCCGTCGGCGGAGGACAAAGAGGAGGGGGCCGAGGGGAGGAAGAAGAACAGGAGGGTGGCAATGCCGGCATGATGAGTGAGTTTTCCAAGCTCACGATCGAGCAAACAAGCTCCACGGTGAAAGTGATAGGCGAATCTGGCCGCGTCTTGGCGCTCTACTCTGCCGGCGGGCAGGGAGACACGAGCCCAAATTCATCCTCGGTTTCTGCGAAGGGTAACGCGAGCACGCCGCCGGCGGCCCATTGGCAGGGAGGTCAGCTCGTCGCTGCAACGCAAACGAACCGAGGCACGATTACGCGGACCTACGAAATGTCTCCTGACAGCAGGCAGTTGTACGTGACAACGAAGGTGGAAAACAAACGGCTAAAGCAACCGGTAACGTACCAGTTGGTCTATGATCCTGTCACCGTTAGCAACGACGGACGTAACCCGTGATAGGGACACGTTCCGGGGTGTCAGCCGCTTGATAATATGCGGTATCAAGCAGCTCCCCATCTGGCTTTCCCGATGAGGCTCTAGGCCTGCACCTTACATCGAGATCGATCGTCTCTATTCCTCGGTTGGCTTGGCCCAGGCGCAACCGCACAACGGAAGAAACTTTTTCTCGGCCAAGACCGTTCCACCTGGCTTGAACAGTAACGTGACCTCCGCTAGTGAGCGAATGGCAATAGGTTCCAGAGTCGATCGCAGGCTTCCGTTGGTTTGGGTGTGGATGCTCGCAGTCTCAATGGCGAGCTTTGCTCAGCAACCCCCGACTCCGTCGCGACCCCAAGATGAGAGCGCCAGCTCCGTTGGGCCCGCAGCGACGACAGGTTCAGTCCGCACAGCCGATGGCGCGCCGATTCCGGGAGCCACGGTTCGACTCACCGACATCGACACGAACAAGGTCTGGGTGAGCTGGACCGACGAATCCGGCAAGTTTGAGTTTCCCGCGGCTGCTGGACATTATCGGGTCGAAGCAAGCCAGCTCGGATTCATCCAAGCATCACAGATCGTGCAGCTTCGAGCAGGTGTCGACCAACCGCTCGCGCTGGTTCTACGCGTCGCCACTCTCGCCGAGCTAACCGATCAGCCTCGACCGGGCTACCCCAACGGAGAACCCGAACAGGGCGGCGCCGGGAACCGAGAAGCCAATTCTGCCAATGGCCGGCGAGCTTACGGGTCAGGCGCTCGGGGCCAATTCGGAGGAAGTGGCGGGAGAGGCCAGTTGGCTCCCGGCGTTGCCAACGCGGTTCGCCAAGGGTTGGGCGGAGCCTTCGAGCAAACCGACATGGTAGGCGAATCCGCTGCTGGCGGTCGCGAGGGCGGAGAGACAAACGAACCAGCGGTTGCGGCGTCCGCAACTGGCCCCTCTGGCTCGTCTGCCGACTCATTCTTGATTCAGGGAACGGTGGGTCAAGGACTCTCGGCCAGCGGATCGGGAGAATTTGGACCGAGAGGACCTGGCGAAACCGTGCCTGGCGGGCTAGCTCCGGGAGGCACAGGCGGCGCTGCGGTCCAGGGGTTCGGGTCTGGCGGGCAGGGTGGGCCGGGGGCTGGCTTTGCGCCGGGCGGATTTGGCGGGGGACGCGGAGGATTTGCTGGCGGAGGTGGCGGGGGTAGACTGTTCCGCCAAGCCGTGAACCGGATTCGTTTCAGTTTCTACGATCACTACGGCGATGCCGCATTTGACGCGAAGCCGTATTCGATTACCGGCAACGAGTTTCCGAAGGTTCGAAGCTACGATGAGCGGCTTGGCGGCAACCTGGGCGGGCCACTCAAGATCCCGCACATTTACAATGGAGTTGACCACACCTATTTCTTCGTTAATTTCCAACATGAGGCGCAACAGGCCGGGGTAAGCAACTTCTCGACGGTGCCGACCGAAGCCGAGCGCAGCGGAAACTTTTGCGGTCTCGGCGTCACACTTTACGATCCATTTTCCAACCTTTCCGGCCCGCGCAGTCCGCTGGGTAACGGCTGCCAAATTCCAACGATCAACACCGCGGCGGCTCGACTCCTGGACTACTACCCGCTGCCGAACGTGCCGGGTGCGGTTGCCCAGAATTATCTGCTGCAAGCCGCGACGCCCGTGACGAGCGATCTCGTGAATCTTCACCTGCTGCATACCATCAACTCAAAATTCAACGTGGATGGCGTCTACAACTTTACTTCCCAGCGGAAAGATACGCTCGGCAACTTCCCCGACATCGGCGGCCATCAAGCGAGCCGAAGCCAGAACGTGAGCCTTGGCCTTTCGCA
>Ga0209526_10000949_pt1 | contig 19124 bp, 17 predicted proteins | sample JacPinW_OM2H0_M1_FD_188566 | JGI IMG/M metagenome (GOLD analysis project Ga0209526, IMG submission 188566) | Forest soil microbial communities from Algoma, Ontario, Canada - Jack Pine, Ontario site 1_JW_OM2H0_M1 (SPAdes) (version 2) | ecosystem: Environmental > Terrestrial > Soil > Boreal... | reverse complement strand
TCGACGACTTCTTCGCGGCTTTCTTCTTTCCGCCTGCTTTCTTCTTTGCGGCCATCCGGGCTCACCTCCTTCTTAGCAAGATTCCCCCGGTCGGCCGCTGTGACGCCGCCGCCAAACGCGCGTGAGCGCCACGGTTAACGTGGACGCGCGGGCGCCGGCGAGGCCGGTAACCGGAAGCAAAGAGAGGAGAGAAAAATGAGGGGAGCGACGGCGCGTCGCAATCGACCCTCGGTGTCCACGATGCCACGCGTCGGCACTCATCGATGTGGCCCGCGGAGTTTTTTGAGTGTTGCCCTTCTTCAGGTCCTCGCCCTGATCGACGCGACGATCAGAGCGCGGCTCAGCGCTCATTAAGTGCGACCATAGCATGAATCGAGCCGCTTTGCATACTCTCGGCCCAATTTTTTTCGCGCGGGGCGGCGATAATGGCCCGCTCGCGGGTCAACGAAGAGAATTTTTCAGAATTTTTCCGCGCTTATGGACAGCGACCGCCATCACAGCAGGTTTCGTAGTAGAGGCCGCATCCATGACAGCGAAATTTGCGTCCGTCCCATATTGTTGAGCCTCCACAGGGACATTCCGGACCTTCATGCGACCATTGCGGATGCCGCTGCATCGTCTGCGAAGGTCGAGAGGAAGAGACCACGACGGTCTCTTCCTCTGTTTTGCTTATGAGCAACCGCTCGTGCTGCCGCAGTTGAGACATTTGTAGCAAGTGCCGTTGCGGATCATGATCGAGCCGCAGTCGGAGCAGGCCGGCGCGTCCTCCTGGCCCACGAAACTGATCTTGATCGGGTTCGAATCCGCCGGTACCGGCTTCACAGGGGCTGCCGCCGAGGCAGGCGACGCCTCGATCTCGATGACCGGGTCGCGCCGCACGATGCCGATCGCTTCCTGCTGCGTGCCGCTCAAGAATTTGGACGCGAGCCAGCGGAAGATGTAGTCAGTGATCGACTTGGCGATCGGGATTTCCGGATTCTTCGTAAATCCAGATGGCTCGAAGCGGGTGTGCGCGAATTTCTTTACCAGGACCTCGAGCGGGACACCATACTGGAGCGCCAGCGAGATGCTGGTGGCGAAGGCATCCATCAGTCCGGAGATGGTGCTGCCCTCTTTGGACATCACGAGGAAGATCTCGCCCGGCTGGCCGTCCTGGTAGATGCCGACCGTGATGTATCCCTCGTGACCCTGGATGTCGAACTTGTGGGTGATCGCCCGCCGCTCGTCGGGCAGTTTCCGGCGCACGGCACGGGCAGGCTCGGCCGCAACCACCTCGCGGGTCGCCGCCGCCTCCGTGGTCGCTCCCTTCTTGCTGTCGAGCGCCGTGTTCAGCGGCTGGGAGCGCTTGGAGCCGTCGCGGTAGATAGCGATCGCCTTGAGGCCCATCCGCCACCCCTCGAGGTAGACCTCCATGATGTCCTCGGGCGTGGCGTTCTCCGGCATGTTGACCGTCTTGGAGATGGCGCCCGAGATGAACGGTTGGGCGGCGGCCATCATCTTGACGTGCCCCATGTAGTGGATCGTGCGCGAGCCCTTGGCCGGCTTGAAGGCGCAATCGAAGACCGCCAGGTCGTCGGGGCGCAGGTGCGGGGCCCCCTCGATGGTGTCGTTCTCGTCGATGTACTGCAGGATCTCGGAGACCTGAGCCTCGGGGTAGCCGATTCGGCGCAGCGCGATCGGCACCGTCTGGTTGACGATCTTCAGCATGCCGCCCCCGACCAGCTTCTTGTACTTGACCAGGGCGATATCAGGCTCGATGCCGGTCGTGTCGCAATCCATCATGAACCCGATCGTCCCGGTGGGCGCGATCACGGTCGCCTGGGCGTTACGGTAGCCATAGAGGTCGCCGAGCTGGCAGGCCTTGTCCCAGGCATCCCGGGCGGCGCTCAGCAGCGGGAGCGGCACGTGGGCCGGGTTGATATGGTCGACCGAGTTCCGATGCTGGTCCATGACGCGCAGCATGGGCTCGCGGTTGATGGCAAAGCCGTTGAACGGACCCTTCTTCTGAGCAATCCTCGCTGACTGCGCGTAGGCCTCGCCCGTCATCACCGCGGTCAGCGCGGCTGCCACGTCGCGACCGGCATCGCTGTCGTAGGGCAGGCCTGAGGCCATCAGCAGTGCGCCAAGGTTCGCATAGCCAAGCCCGAGCGGCCGGAAGTCCTTACTGTTCTTGGTAATCGCCTCGGTCGGATAGCTGGCGTTGTCAACCAGGATCTCCTGGGCGGTGATCAGTACCCGGCACGCCTCGCGATAGGCCTCGACGTCGAACTCGCCGCGCTCGTCGAGGAACTTCATCAGGTTGATGGAGGCGAGGTTGCAGGAGGTGTCATCGAGGAACATGTATTCGGAGCATGGGTTCGAGGCGTTGATCCGGTCGGTGTTGGGGCTCGTGTGCCAGTGGTTGACCGTGGTGTCGTACTGCAGTCCCGGATCGCCGCACGCCCATGCGGCGTCGGCCATCATTCGCATCAGGTCACGGGCCTTATAGGTGTCCATGATCTGGCCGGTCGTAATGGCGAAGGTGTGCCAGTCAGCGTCCTCCTCCACGGCCTTCATGAAGTCGTCCTTGACCCGGACACTGTTGTTGGAGTTCTGGAAGAAGATCGAGCTGTAGGCTGGGCCGTTGAAGGACGGGTCGTACCCACCTTCGATCAGCGTCCACGCCTTGCGCTCCTCCTCGACCTTGCAGTTGATGAACTCGACGATGTCGGGATGATCGGCGTTGAGGATGACCATCTTGGCCGCTCGGCGGGTCTTGCCGCCGGACTTGATGACACCGGCGAAGGCGTCAAAGCCCTTCATGAAGGAGACGGGGCCGGAGGCCGTGCCGCCACCCGCGAGCAGCTCGCGCGAGGAGCGGAGTGGCGAGAGGTTCGAGCCGGTGCCCGAGCCGTACTTGAAGAGCATGCCCTCGGTCTTGGCCAGGGTGAGGATCGACTCCATCCGGTCCTCGACCTTATTGATGAAGCACGCGCTCAACTGCGGGCGCTGCTCGATGCCGGCGTTGAACCAGACTGGACTGTTGAAGGCGGCTTTCTGATGCACCAACAGATGCGTCAGCTCATCGCGAAAGATTTCCGAGGCTTCCGGCGTCGCGAAGTAGCCCTGCTTGTTCGCCCAGCCATGGATGGTGCGCACTACCCGCCCGATCAGCTGCTTGACGCTGCGCTCCCGCTCCGGCGTCCCAATGACCCCACGGAAGTACTTCGAAACGACCACGTTGGTGGCGACCTGCGACCAGGTGGTCGGGATCTCCACGTCGTGCTGCTCGAAGACGATCTCACCCTTTTCGTTGGTGATGACGGCCTCGCGCGTCTCCCACTGCACCTCGTCGAACGGCACGACACCCGGGCGGGTAAAGTACCGCTTCCAGGGGAGGCCGTTACGGTTGCGCTTCGAGGTGCTGGCGGGGGCTGCCGCGGTCACGTTGGGTCGGTCGGTCGACGTCTTTTGGGTGGATCGGGCCATCGATGAACCTCCAAAGGGTGGGGTGGAGAGCGGCCCACATCGTATGCCGTAGGATGAGGACTGTCAAGCAGTTTACCACAGCCTGTAGGGTTTTCTGGTGGCCCCGGACACAACATATGCCCGTATCGGCGCGGTGCTGATCTGGGGCGTCGCGCTCTGTTTGGTGGGCGTGCTCCTGCTTCGAATCGCCATTCGTGAAGGCCGTCGGGCTGCCCTTTTCACCAGGGCGTTCTGGATCACGTTTCCCGAGTTCGCGCGGTATCGGCGCAAGCGCGTCTGGCCGGCCCTGCTCGGCCTGGCCGCCGGCATCCTATTTATATGGGGCCTGGTTCTGCTCTTCCAGTGGCTGCTGGCGTACTACGCCGCCCTGCTGGGCCACCCATTGGGCTGAGGCTAGCTCGCCAGCTCGCGTTTGCGCTGCTTGATGCGCTCCCCGGCGTTCAGCACGCGCTTGCGCATCCGGATCTCTTTCGGCGTCACCTCGACCAGCTCGTCGTCCTCGATGAAGTCGAGGCACTCCTCGAGTGACATCTCGCGCGCCGGCACCAGCTTGACGGTCGCGTCTTCGGTCGAGGCGCGCATGTTCGTCTTTTGCTTCTGCTTGGTGGCGTTGACGTCGATATCGCCGCCACGCCGGTTGAGCCCGATGATCATGCCCTCGTAGACCTGGGTACCAGGGCCGATGAATGGCTGACCACGCTCCTGGACGCCCTGCAGGCCGTAGGCGACGGCCATCCCGGTCTGGCTCGCGGTCAGCACCCCGTTGCGCGTCCTCGGCGGTAGCGTCCGCCACCGCTCCCAGCCCACCAGCCGGGTCGACATGACGCCAGTCCCTCGGGTCAGCGTCAGGATCAGGCTACGCAGTCCGATCAACGCCCGCGTCGGCGCCAGGTAGGTCAGCCGGGCTCCGCTGCCGGCATCGGTTCGCATCGACTGCAGCTGCGCTCCACGGGAGCCGAGCGCCTCGGTAATGGCGCCCACCGAGTCGAGGCTGCAGTCGATGATGCACTCCTCCACCGGCTCGTTTCGTTGGCCGTCGATCTCGCGCGTGATGACCGCCGGGCGCGACACCTCGAACTCGTAACCCTCGCGCCGCATGGTCTCGATCAGGATCGCCAGGTGCAGCTCGCCCCGGCCGCTGACCTCGAAGATGTCGGCCGTTGCCCCATCGGCGACCTTGAGCGCCACATTGGTTTGTAATTCGCGCTCCAACCGCGCCCGGAGTTGGCGCGAGGTGCTGCTGGTGGTCGCCTCGCGACCGGCGAAGGGCGACTGGTTGACAGAGAATTGCATCCGCAGGGTCGGCTCGCTGACCTCCAGCCGCGGCAAGGGTTCCGGATGCTCGGGGTCCGCCACCGTGTCGCCCACCGCGATATCGGGTAGGCCTGAGATGTACACGATCTCACCTGCCGACGCGGATTCGGCGGGGCGCCGCTGCAGGGCTTCGACCGTGAGCAGGGTGGTGATCTTCTGGCGCGGGCCGATGCCGCTTTCGCTGCAGCGGACCACGTCCTGGCCCGGCCGGATCGTGCCCCGGGTGATCCGGCCGATCGCGAGCCGCCCGATGTGATTGTCGTGATCGAGGTTACTCACCAGCAGTTGCAACGGACCCTCTCGATCGCCCAGTGGTGGTGGAATGTAGGTCAGCAGCGCATCGAGCAGCGGCTCGAGGGTCGTTCCCGGATGGCGCAGGTCCACCGTCGCCGTCCCCGTGCGCGCGTTGGTGTAGATGACCGGCGCGCTTAGCTGATCGGAATTTTTGGCCAGCTCGAGCAGCAAGTCATGGGTCGCCTCCACCGTCTCCGCCGGCCGCGCGTTGACGCGGTCGATTTTGTTGACGACGATGATCGGCATGAGGCCGAGCTCGAGGGCTTGCCGGAGCACGACTCGCGTTTGCGGCATCGGACCTTCGAGTGCATCGACCAGCAACAGGCAGCCCTCCGCCATGCCAAGCACGCGTTCGACCTCGCCACCGAAGTCGGCATGGCCCGGCGTGTCGATGATGTTGATCTTCACGCCGTGATACCGAATCGAGGTGGTCTTGGCCAGGATGGTAATGCCCTTCTCACGCTCCAGCACGTTTGAATCCATGATCAGCTCGCCCACCTGCTCGTGGGCGGCAAACACATGCGACTGCTTCAGCAGCGCATCGACCAGCGTGGTCTTGCCATGATCTACGTGCGCGATGATCGCGACGTTGCGCAGGTCATCCCGACGAGTGGACTTCATTCGACCCGCTGATCCTCGTGCAGCTCTCGGTCGATCTCGGCCTGGTCGCGCTCGCTGCCGGCAGCAGCACGATCGAGCCGTACGCGCTGCCGATCCAGACTGGCCGCCGAGCGGTCGAGGGCAAACCGGGACCGCTCGATCTGTTCACGGGCGGTTCGGATGGCGTCGATCGCCGATTGCTTGCTGTCGGGGCCCTCGAGCTCCACGAACCGGCCGTGTACGCGGATCCGTTGCTCCTGTTGCTCGATCGCCCGCTGCCGGTCATCGAGGACCCGCTCTCTGGCGTCGGCCTGATGCTGCCGCTCGTCGGCAAGCCGCTCGCGCTGGTCGGCCAAGCTCTCCCGCTCGTTCGCCAGCCTGTCTCTCTCATCGGCGAGCCGATGCCGCTCCTCCACGGAAGGCGCTCGTTCCACGGTCACGTTACGCGACTCCTTCGCCGCGCCGGCTTGCCGGCTCCTGGAGAAAGTCCAGCACGAGCCGGTTGAACCGGTCCGGTTCCTCCATCTGCGGCGTGTGGCCACTATCGTCGAAGATTTCGAGGCGTCCATGGGGAATGCGATGCATCGCCGCCCGGGCATGACTCGCCGGAAAAATGTGGTCGTGGCCGCCCCAGATCAGCAGCGTCGGCATCCGCAGTTCAGGGAGCCGGTCCTCGACGACGACGCCATCGCGAAGCTGCCGCATCCCGGCGATCGAGCGCAGGGCCGACAGGTAGGCGGCGCGATATTCGGGGGTGGCGAGCAGGGTACCGTGGTTTAAGATCCGCTCATCACTCCAGATCGTGTCCACCCGGTTTGGACGCTTCAAGTACCAGCCCCAGAACCGCCGGATGACCGCCGGGTTCATTTGTCGTAACGCCCGCGCCGTGCCGCGGAGCGTCAGCTCACCGAGACCCCTGGTCAGCAGGATCGAATAGGCGAGCACCCGCCGCGGCGCGCCGACGCCAAGCGCATCGACGAGTACGAGTCGCTCGACTTTCTCCGGCGAATCGAGGGCCAGGCCGAGCGCGACGCGCCCGCCCATCGACACGCCCATAACGGCCGCCCGCTCGATGCCTTCCGAAGCCATCAGGTCCGACACCGCGCGAACGAAGAGCTCGATCGTATAAGCGAGCACCGGTTTGTCCGAGCGGCCAAACCCGGGCAGGTCAATGGCGAATACCCGATGATGCGCGGCGAGCGGCTCGAGATTGTAAAGGAACTCCACCGACGCCGAGCTGCCGAGACCGTGGACGAGCACCAGCGGCGGGCCACTGCCTCCGCAGAAGTAGTGCAGATTGACTCCGTCGATCGTCACGGTCTTGCTTTCGAACGAGGGGAACGGCTCGGCCACGAGTTGAGTTTATCGGCGTCGACGTTACGCAGAGCGGGTCGAGACCGGAGCAGCGAACCCGAAATAGGCCAGCACGCCGCCCGTCACGAGGTGAAGCGCGATGTCGCTGCCGCCGATGTAGAGCAGCCCGAATGGGTTGGCGACACCGATCCCTATGAGGCCAAGCAGCAACAGGATCACGCCGGCGATCTGACAGAACGTCTTCGAGTTGGGCAGACTGCTGGCGGCGGCGAGGCCGCTGATGCCGATTACGACATGAACCAGGTTGTGCACGAGGTTGACCTTGAAGATGCCCAGCAGCTCGTGGTTGAAAAAGCCGAGGATCCCGGCCACGAGATAGATCGCGCCGAAGACGCCCGCGACGGCCTGCACGGTCGATCGACTACCCATTGGCGTGCCGGTCCCGCAACTCACGATAGGCGCGCTCGACCCGAGCGGCGGCGTCGCCCTGCAGCTCGGGGAGGTTGATGGCGACGTTCCCGAGCGCTCCGCTCAAGCCGGTCTGTAACAGCTCGCTCCCAACCGCCAGGTCCGAGGCGGTCATCTCCCAGGACCTACGGCTGACCTCGGGCAGGAGCGTGATGGCGCGCGACGCCACCGTGGCCGCCTCGAGCGGTACTTCGGCCGCCCGTTGGTAGGCTCGGGCCATCGCCTCACCCTGTGCACCGGACTTTCGAGCCTCGATCACGGCCCGGTAGGCGGTGATGTCATCCTGGCTGAGCTCGAGCAGGCGCGCGGCGAGTTGATCGAGTTCCGGCACCAGGCCGGTGAGCACCGCGCCGTCCTCCTCCGTTTTCGCCTTCCTGGCACTGAGCTTTGCCACCATGCTCACCAGCGCCGCGCCCAGGGCAGCCGCCAGCGCGGCGGCACTTCCCCCGCCGGGCACCGCCGCGGTCGATGCCAGGGCCGTAAGGTACTCGCCAACGGTCTGGTCTCTCACCGACGTCATTCCGCGGTCCACACTCGTTTCTCGAGGATCTGGTCCATGCGGAACGCGGGTTCGACCACGGCATCCTTGATCACGCCCACCGCCGCCGCCAGCGGGACAGTACCGACGATCTCCGACGCGTCGACCTCGACCCCGCGGCGTTTCGCCTCGTCGCGGATCGTGGTGAAGACTTTCCAGATGTTCGTTACGCGGTAGTCGGTGAGGTTCATCGACACCTGGACCAGGCCGCGGTCGGCGAGCGCGAAGCCGAGAGCCTTGACGTTGGGCAGACCACCGGAGGAGGCGCGGATGGTTTTTGCGATGTCTTTGGCGACCTGCAGGTCGGTTGTCTTGAGGTTGACGTTGTAGGCGATCAGCGGAATCCGCGCCCCGACCGCCGTCGCCCCGGCTCGGGGGTGGATCGTGGGCGGTCCTTCGTCCGGGGCGCGGTTCGCGTCGCCGATGTGCTCGAGCAAATCCTCGAAGCCTCCCTGGCGTACCTTTTCCAGCTCGCGGCGCTCGGGCCGAGTGGCGGCCTCGGCATAGTAATAGACCGGGACTCGAAGCTCTTTCCAGAGTCGCGCGCCGAAAGTATGGGCAAGGTCGACGCAAACACTCATCGGCAGGTCGGCGAACGGGACGAAGGGCACAACGTCGGTGGCACCCATCCGTGGGTGTTCGCCGCGGTGCTGCCGCAGATCGATGCGTTTGGTGGCAACGGAGGCGCCGGCCATCGCCGCATCGACCGCAAGGCTTGGCTCGGCGACGAAGGTGACGACCATCCGGTTATGCGCGGCATCGGCCTGGACGTCGATTACGCGGGCGCCCGACGCCTTGATCGCATCCGCGATCTCGGTGACGACCTCCAGCCGGCGACCCTCAGAGAAATTCGGGACGCACTCTACGAGGGCTGCCAGACGACGCCTCCGGCCACGGTCGTAATGACGCGATTCACGCCGACATAGTAGGGAATGGCTTCCGGCGTTTCGACGTCCAGGACGGCGCAGTCCGCGAAGCTGCCCGGTTGGAGGCAACCGGCGACCCCGTCGAGCTTGAGGGAATGAGCGGCGTGCACGGTGGCGCCGGTGAGCACTTCCAGCGGCGTCATTCCCCACTGGACGCAGGCCAGGCTCATCGCGTGCGGCAGGCTTTCGGAGTTCGACGTCCCCGGGTTGAGATCGGACGCGATCGCCATCGGCAGCTTCGCCTGCCGCATCGCCTCGATCGGTGGTCGCGGTCCGTGGGTCGTGAAGTTGGCGCCAGGGCAGAGCACGGCCACGGTTCCCGCCGCAGCGAGCGCCCTGATTTGCGCCGGTGTCGCGAACTCGAGGTGGTCAGCACTTCTCGCTTTCAGCTCTGCCGCAATGTCGGGACCTTCCCCCGGCGCCAGTTGGGCCGCGTGGACCCGAAGCTCATAGCCGAGCGCCCGGGCGCGCGTCAGGATGGCGCGGGTTTCCTTCGCCGTGAAGGCCGGCGCCTCACACCACGCGTCACAGAAGACGGCCCACGGCGTGAAGGCGGGCAGCATCTCGTCGATCAGCGAGCGCACATAGGCATCCCGATCGATCCCGGGCGGCGGAACGTGGGCCCCGAGGAACGTCGGCACCACGCGCAAGGGCGTCCAGCCTGCCAGCTGGCGAAGAACGTCGAGCAGCTTCGCCTCGTTGTCGAGGTCGAGGCCGTAGCCGGTTTTCGCCTCGATGGTGGTCGTCCCGTTGGCAAGGAAACGGTTGGCCCGGCCCTGCGCGAGGGCGAGCAGCATCGGTCCATCAGCCTCGCGCGTTGCTCGGACGGTTCGCGCAATGCCACGCTCGCCCGACTGCTGCGCCGCGTAGGGAACGCCGCTCACGCGCTCTAAGAACTCATCGGCGCGCGAGCCGGCGAACACCGGGTGGGTATGAGCGTCAACCAGGCCGGGGATGACGCATGCCCCCTGGGCATCGAGCAGATCGCCGTCGAGGGTCACCTGCGACTCGAGCTCGCGGTCCTCCCCGACCCAGACGACATGCCCCTCGCGCGCCGCCAGGGCGCCGTTCGGGATTCGCCCGAGCGGATCGTCAGTCGTGCCCACCATGGTCGCGAGCAGACCGGCGCGGCGAAGAGCGAAGTCGGCGCGGATCAAGTGGCCCGGTCGATACCGTGTTGGCGTGCGAACTCCACGGCGATCTCGTAGCCGGCGTCGGCATGGCGAATCACGCCCATCCCCGGGTCGGTGGTCAGGACGCGCTCCAGGCGATCTTGCATCGCCGGCGTGCCGTCGGCGACCACCACCATGCCCGCGTGGATGGAGTTGCCGATGCCAACGCCGCCGCCGTGATGAACCGACACCCAGGTCGCGCCGGCTGCGGTGTTGACCAGCGCATTGAGGATCGGCCAGTCGGCGATCGCGTCACTGCCGTCACGCATCGCCTCGGTCTCGCGGTAGGGCGACGCCACCGAGCCTGCGTCGAGGTGATCGCGCCCGATCACGATGGGCGCTGAGAGCTCGCCGGATTTCACCATCTCGTTGAAGCGCAGGCCGACCTTCGCGCGCTCGCCGTAACCGAGCCAGCAGATTCGAGCGGGCAAGCCCTGGAACTGGACGCGCTCGCGCGCCAGCTGCAGCCAGCGGTGCAGGTGCTCGTTGTCGGGCAGCGTCTCCATGACAGCGCGGTCGGTGCGATAGATGTCCTCCGCGTCGCCGCTCAAGGCAACCCAGCGGAATGGGCCCTTTCCTTCAGAAAACAACGGTCGGATGTAGGCGGGTACGAAGCCCGGGATCTCGAAGGCATCCGTGACCCCCGCCTCGAGCGCGAGGCCCCGCAGGTTGTTGCCATAGTCGAAGGTCTCAACGCCCTTCTGTTGGAAACCGAGCATGGCTCCGACGTGCTCGCGGACCGAGTGCTTGACCATCTCCATGTATTCCTGCGGATCGCGTTCGCGCAGGTCATTGGCTTCGTCGACGGTCAGCGGCGCCGGAATGTAGCCGCGCAGTGGGTCATGCGCCGACGTCTGGTCGGTCACCACATCGGGCGCGAAGCCGCGGCGCAGGAGCTCCGGGTAGATCTCGGCGGCGTTGCCCACCACGCCGATCGATGTCGATGACTTCGCCTGGCGAGCCGCTTCGGCCCAGGCAATCGCCTCGTCGAGGTTTGCGGTTGCCTTGTCGAGGTAGCCCGTCTTCAAGCGGCGCTCGATCCTGGTGGCGTCCACCTCGACGCAGAGCGCGATGCCCTCGTGCATCGTCACCGCGAGCGGCTGCGCGCCGCCCATGCCGCCGAGCCCGCTGGTGAGAACAATTCGGCCGCGCAAGCTGCCGTCGAACTTCTTTGCGGCCAGCGCGCCGAAGGTTTCGTACGTTCCCTGGAGGATGCCCTGGCTGCCGATATAGATCCAGCTGCCGGCCGTCATCTGCCCGTACATGATCAGGCCGAGCCGCTCGAGCTCCCAGAAGTGCTCCCAGGTGGCCCACCGCGGAACGAGCAGGCTGTTGGCGAGCAGCACTCGTGGGGCGTACTCATGGGTTCGGAAAATGCCCACCGCCTTCCCGGACTGCACGAGCAAGGTCTCATCGTCCTTGAGCCGGCGCAGGGCGGCGACGATCGCGTGGAATGAGGGCCAGTCACGTGCCGCCTTGCCGGTCCCGCCGTAGACGACCAGGTCTTGGGGCCGCTCGGCGACGTCGGGATCGAGATTGTTGCAGAGCATGCGCAGCGCTGCCTCCTGTGGCCAGCCGCGGGCGCTGAGCTGAGTGCCGCGAGCAGCGCGAATTGGGGTGGCGACCGTCATGCGGGCGCCATCTTCGCCAGTGTGCCGCTGCGAATCAACTCGACGGCAGTGCGGATCTCTGGCTCGAGCACGCGGTCGTGGTCGAGGTATGGCACCCGGGCGCGGATCGCGGCATGCGCGGCACCGGTGAGGCGCCCGGGCTTCAGCGGCGCCAGCAGGTCGATGCCCTGCGCGGCTCCCAGCGCCTCGAGCGCGAGGATGGTCTGGGCATTGATGGCGACCTGGCTCGCGCGCTGAGCGCTGTGCCAGCCCATGCTGTTGTGGTCTTCCTGGTCGGCCGAGGTCGGCAGCGAGTGGACGCTGGCGGGCGTCGACAGCAGCTGGTTGTCGGTGACGAGGGCGGCCGCCGTGTACTGCAAGAGCATGTAACCGGAGTCGAGGCCGGAGTGGCGTGTGAGGAATGGGGGTAGCTCGGAGAGGAAGCCTGTCAGCATCCGAAAGAGCCGCCGCTCCGAGATGCTGCCGAGCTCGCTGAGCGCGATGCCCGCGGTGTCGAGGGCGAGCGCCAGCGGCTCGCCGTGGAAGTTGCCGCCCGAGAGCACCGCCTCGTCCTCGGCGAACACCAGGGGATTATCGGTTCCCGCGTTGAGCTCAATGTCCAGCACCCGGCGAAGGTAATCGATCGCGTCGGCGCAGGCGCCGTGGACCTGGGCCGCACAACGGAGCGAGTATGCATCCTGGACGCGGTCGCAGAGCACGTGCGATTCCGCGATGCCGCTCCCTTCGGTCAGAGCGAAGATGCGGGCCGCCGACGCCACCTGCCCGGGATGGGGGCGGACCGCATGGATCCGCGGATCGAATGCCGTGCGCGAGCCGCGCAGCGCCTCGACGCTGAGCGCCGCCACCACGTCCGCGGTCAATAGCAGGCGCCGAGCATCATGCAGCAGCAGGCTGGCCGCCCCGGTCATGAAGTGTGTCCCGTTGAGCACGCTGAGCGCATCTTTCGCCTGCAGTTCCACGGGCTCGATTCCGGCGGAGCGAAGCGCCGCCGCGCCGGGTTTCCGCTCGCCCTTGACCAGCACCTCGCCCTCGCCGATCAGCACCAGGCCGACGTGGGCCGACGGGGCCAGGTCACCGCTGGCACCGAGTGACCCGGTCTGTGGCACCCAGGGACAGATGTCGTGGTTCAGCAGGTCGACCAGACCCTCGGCGACGCGGGGGCTGACGCCCGAGGTCCCCTGGCAGAACTGGTTGACACGGACGAGGATGCCGGCGCGGACCAGTTCCTCGGACAGCGGCGGCCCGACGCCGACGGCATGGCTCATCATCAGGTTGCGCTGCAGCTGCCGGGTATCGGCGGGAGGAATCCGGACGTTCTTCAACGCCCCGACCCCGGTCGTCAGCCCATAAACGACCCGGTCCTCGCGCACCAGGCGATCGACGAGGTTGCGGGCGGCCTTCAACCTCGTGATGGCGGCGGGGCCGAGCGTGACTCGCTCGCCGTCGCGCGCGACCGCCACCACATCGGCGGGGCGCAGCGACTGGCCGTCGAGCGTGACTGACAAGCTGCGCCCATGTTACCCAGCGGCAACCGTGAGGAATGATTAAACCCACAGGCGCCGATGTGCCGCGCGACCGCCGCCGCCGTAGAATTGGGTCGCTAATTTTGGCCAAGACCATAACCCCGCCGGGGCGAGGAAGCGGGGAGATGACCCGCGCGTCCGTCGGACGCCTGGCGCTGAGCACCCTACTCGCCCTAACGCTGGGTAGCTGCGTCATCCCGAGTCCTGGTGTCGCCAAAGCGACGCCTTCAGCGTCGCCTCTCGCCATCACCAGCCCGACCCCCCCGAATATCACGCCTCCCACCAACCTGGTCCGGCCGGGCACGCTCACCTTCCTCTCCGACACCACCTACCCGCCGCAGGAGTCGATCGACCCGGCAACCCAGCACGCGGTCGGGTTCGACATCGACATCGCGAAGGCCATCGCCGCCAAGATGGGCCTCGCGGCGACCTTCCAGACGACCAACTCGCCACAGATCGTCGGCGCGCTGCTCGGCAAGAAGGGCGATGCGATCATCTCGGCGCTCCAGATCACACCGGACTTGCTGCGACAGGTGGCGCTCGTCGCCTACTTCCGTGCCGGACAGGCGATCCTGCTGCGCAAGGGCGACACATCGGGCATCGGCGGCATCGGGGACCTCTGCGGAAAGAAAGTTGCGGTGCAGGTGCAAAGCCCGGAAGAGAACACCGTCGACGAGGCGAACGGCGGAATCTGCAAGGACCTGAAGATCAACAAGATGGTCTTTCCGACCGACCTGCAGGCGGTGCTCATCCTAAAGCAGCGGGGCGTCGACGCCGCGCTGGACGACTCCCCGGTCGCCGCCTACTTCGTGAAACAGACGCCGGACCAGCTGGAGCTCGCCGGGCCACCCTTCAAAACCAACCCGGAGGGCATCGCGGTCGATCCGAAGAATGGCGAGCTGCTCAAGGCGATTCAGCAGGCGATGATGGCGATCTACCTGGACGGCACGTATCGCCAGATCCTGACTGCCTGGAACCTGCTGGACGGTGAGATCCCAGCCTCGCAGATCGTCGTCAACGCCAGCCCGACGAGCTCCTAGCGGCGGCCGGCGACCTCGGGCGGCTCGACCTTCCAGTCCGCGTCCTCTTCCGGGACGGCGGGGCCGACGATCCGACGGTGATAGGTTTCGATGCGGATGATGCCGACGATGGTGACGGCCAGCGCCAGCCCGATGCCCAACAGTGCCTGGCCGCGCGCGGTGGGAACCGAGAGCGTGGTGTCGGAGAAGGCGACGCCCTGCACCAGGTTGAGGACGATGCCAGTCAAACCGCCGACCGCGATCGAGGCGAGCACGATGGCCGCCGCCAGCCGGGCCAGCAGTGATTCCGTTACGCCGAGCGCGAGCCACCGGTCCCGAGCCATCACGGTGATCGCCCCGAAGGCGAGGAGGAGCAGCAGCAGTAAAAGGATGGTCTCGATCAGGCCCACTCGATAGCCCTGGACCTCGGGTAGCATGGCGTCTTCATCGTAGGCCGACGGGAAACGCTTAGCTGGCGAAGCGTGCCTGGAGGGCGACGAGCTCCGCCTGGGCATCGGCCATGGCACGCGATGGGGTGACGGTGCCCAGCACCAGGTCGTGGAGGTGCCGCTGCAGCACCGACGAAGCCTCGACGTAGTGCACCAGCTTGGGACGCGGCCGTGCGTTTGCCAGGTTGGTCAAAAAGACGTTGATTTGCGGATTTGCCTTGCGCATCTCGGCTGAATTCTGCAGCGAGGTCCAGATTGGCAGTTCGGCGGTTCGTGGGGCCTGGACTTCCGGGCTGGTCAGATAGCGGAGCCACTCGACCGCCAGCTCCGCGTGTGCACTGTTGGCCAGCACGCCAAGGCCCAGGAAGCCGCTGACGGAGGCCGCCGCTTTGCCGGTCGAGGCCGCAGCCGGGATCGGGGCAACCGCCCCCTGCCCGACGATGCGCGAATAGGTCGAGTCGTTCATCGCCCCCCAGACGAAGTTCCAGTTGGTATTGAACGCTACGCCGCCGGTGAGGAAGGCCCGCATCGCGTCGGGCTCGGTGCTCGCGGCACTGTCCGGCGCAACGAGGTGTTCGTCGATCAGCTGGCGCATGAACGCCGCGGCGCGCTGGGCCGGCTGCTGCTGGAGCAGCGGCTTACCGTTGGCGTCAAACAGGTCGCCGCCGAACTGCGCCGTGAGCCGGACGAAGTCCGACGTCAGGCTCTCATCCTGCGCCCAGGAATCGACGAAGGGCGTGAGACGGCGGCGGATCGCCGTCAATTGCGCGTACCAGTCCTCGAGCGTCTTGGGAGGCTCGCTGAAGCCCGCGGCCTGTAGCTGGCCCTTGTTGTAGTAGAGGCTTTGAACGTTGAGGATGTGGGGCATCGCCCAGGTGGTGCCCTTGTACGAGAAGGCGTCTAACAGGCTGGGCAAGAGGTCGGAGCGGGCATCATCGGGGATCTGGTCCTTGAGGCTCAGGAGCTGCGCCCGGCTGGCAAACTCCGGCACCCAGACCTGGTCGAGGGCGACGACATCGTAGGGCGATGGCTTCGATAGCCCGGCCGCCAGGATGCTCTCGTAGAGCTCGCGGTAATGCGCGGTCTCGATCGAGACGAAGACCTTGTTGTCGTGCAGGCTACGGAACTTGTCGGCCAGGGTCTGCAGGAGCGCCGGGTCGTAGCCAACCTGGTCGAAGAGCAGGGACCGGATGACGGTTGCCCCGGGTGGCGGTGTCGGTGCCGTGCCGCTCGACCCGGTTGCGCAGGCATCCAGCAACGAGGCCAGGGCGACGCTGCTGCCAATTCCCGCGCCGAGGCGCAGGCCGTGGTCGAGGAAGGATCGCCGGCTGTACCGGCGTGACAAAACGGAGCCCGTCTCGGCCACGACGCTTGTGAGGCTATCAGCGGTCTGTTAACAGGCCCGTCGGGTTCAGGCGGTGCCGGGCGACAATGCCGTCACGGCCGAGTAACAAGGGTCAGACCGCGGTCGGGTCGCGCCGTTCGAGTGAGCGGCCGAGCTCGGCTTCATCGCGCTCCAGCTGCAACTTGCGATGCGTATCCCACAGGGAGGCGAGCCAGATCAGTAAGCCGAGCGCTAGAGGAATCAGGACCGCGCCTCGCGGGCGCGGTTCGGGCAAGTTGCCACGCGAACCGTAGTCCTGGAACTCCGCCCAGCCGATGCCGTTGGCCTGCACCAGGAACAGGGCGAAGGCCAGCGCGGCCAGCCAAAGGCGTCCCCTCCCCGTGTACATCATCCGCACGAGTCCCATTCCCGGGACCGCGGCGAATGGCCACACATCTCGCGGCCGGCTCGGCCCCGCGTCGCCCGCCGCCTCGACCGCCATCCCATCCACCGTGACCACGAAGGCCAAGAGCGCGACCGCCCACCCCTCGCCGAGGAGGTCGATGGGAAGAAAGGGAAAGCCGGTCTTTGCAAACGCCGGCGTCAGCAGCTGTCCACTGACCCACGCAATCCAGGCCGTAAGCGCGCCCCCAGCGATCAGGATCGCCGGCACGCGGTAGCGGTGGAGCCGGTGAACCTGGACGACGGCCAGCGCCGCGACAACGACGAGGGCCAGTGGGGACTGCCAGCCAAATCGCTGCGGCCACTGCACCGGAGGAATCGCGGTCGACCACGGAGTCAGCAACGCGGTCAGCAGCAGGCCCCCGATCAGGAGCTCACGTTCAGACCGACCGGTCCGCGTGAGAACACCGCCGCCGAAGCGCTGCAGGCCTCGAGCAAGCAGCGACACCAGCGCGAAGCCCACGCAGACCACCGCGAGCACGATGAAGATCCCGGCGTTCGCGTTGCCGCGCATCAGTGCGAAAGCGCCGACGAATACGGCGGCCAGTGCCAGCAAGCCCCGGACCAGGGGACCGACTCTGGCCGGTTTTGGATCGAGCCACGGTGGGGGTTTGGAGGACATCGCGGGACCCAGTCGGCAGTCTACGCGAGAGCGCGCGCACTCCATAGAATCGCCTTACCCACATGCTCCCTATTCGCGACTACAACCCGCCGCGCCGCCGGGCCCTGCTCACATGGGGGCTGATCCTGATCAACTTCGGCGTGTACTTTTACCTGGCTCAGAACCCGGTGATGGATGAGAACGCGATCGCGCGCTACGCCGTTACCCCGGCCGATATCACAGCCGGACGCCACCTGAGCACCCTGATCACCTCGCTCTTCTTACATGCCAACCTGCTGCACGTGGGGGGCAATATGCTCTTCCTCTGGATCTTTGGCAACAACGTCGAGGACAAACTTGGGGAGCTGAAGTTTCTCGTCGTGTATTTCGCCGCCGGGATTGGCGGGAGCCTGCTCCAGATCTTCATCACGCCCGACTCCACTGTCCCGATGCTGGGGGCGAGCGGCGCCATCTCCGGTCTCCTGGCCGCCTACGTTCTCTACTTCCCGCGGGCCCGCATCCTGACCTTTGTCGTGCCGTTTTTCATTTTCACCCTGCCCGCCTACGTCTTTATTGGCTACTGGATCTTGCTGCAGGCCCTCAACGCCTTTCTCAACATCGGGGCGATCGGCGGAGGGGTCGCCTTCTTCGCCCACGTTGGCGGGTTCGGCACCGGGCTGATCCTGGCCCTCCTGCTTCGCCCAAGGGAGCACGCCGATCCGCACCCCGGCTACGGTGGTTACCCCTAGCACCAGGACGCGGGATCTGGTCGCGCTAGCGGGCGTACTGCCGGATGCGGCCGTTCTCGACGCAGAAAAGGTGGTCGGACACGGGGAAGGCGGCCTCGCGGTGCCGCTCCTGGACGTCATGGCGCAGCCGGCCCATCAACTGGGCACGCTCGCCGGCCGCGATCAGCGAGCCCCGCTCCGGAACGCCTACAACCGGGATATCTTCGAGCATCTCTTCGAGCCAGGCCCAGACCTCGGGCAGCAGCATCAGCGCTGCGCCGTACGGTCGGGAATCGACGTAGCTGAGCATCAGCATCTGGGCGCGACCGTTCTTGTCGGTTTCCAGCCCGGTGAACTTCATCCCGTTGCGGAACATCAATGCCAGGTTGGTGAGCGCGATCACCTCGACGTGGTCGCGGCCGACGTTCCATGCGGTCAGGTCCTGGGGCAACAGGTAGCGCATGCCCTGCGCGTAATGGGCGGCGTATGTTACGACCATGTCGCCGAGCATGCGACGGTAGACAACCGGGCCGCCTGCCGATTCGAGGAAGCTCGCGGGCCGCAGCACCGGGAGGATGAGCGGCGCCCCAAACGTTGCCTCGCTGTCACACTCCTGGTCGAGCCGGCGCAACCGCGACGCAAAGAGCCGGTCGAGCGCCGACGGTTGCTCACGATACTGCTGGTAGAAGCTGTCCAGGTTGAAACGCAAGTCGCTTTCCTGGACCCGGCGAATGATCAATTGAAACGGCTCCGGCCCTTTCTTGACCGTCCAGCCCGGGCGCAGCGCGGTCAAGCGCTTCAACACGTGGTTCTGGAAGTCGTGGGCATTCATCGTCGTCTGCTGGCCCATTGCGGGTGTAACGAGGTCCCGAAGGTAGGCTTGCAGGCCGTTGCTTGGGTGTCGCATGCCGCTTAGCCGGTGGTTGAGCGGAGGCCGGCCGGGGCTTAGAGACCGGGTCGTAAAGGCCTTACAACAGGCCCGCGACGGTGACGCGGACGGCGCGATCGACACGATTGCCGAAAGGTTTTCCGAGGCCCTGGGGGAGCTGCAGTCGCTGCGGCAGGCGGTGGATCAGGGATGGCTGCGGCTCGCCGCGCGGATCGCCTACCGCGCCGCCGACATGTCCGCCGCGGCGGATTTCGCACAGCAAGCTCTGGCGCGCGACGAGGATGCTCCAACCTGGAATCTCCTCGGCCGGCTGGGCGTGTGGCTCGACCGCAAGGATGCGGTTGCGGCGTTTGCGCGGGCGGCCGCGCTGCAGCCCGATGTCTTCCTTGTCCCTTACCGGGTCA
>Ga0209526_10000948_pt1 | contig 19138 bp, 16 predicted proteins | sample JacPinW_OM2H0_M1_FD_188566 | JGI IMG/M metagenome (GOLD analysis project Ga0209526, IMG submission 188566) | Forest soil microbial communities from Algoma, Ontario, Canada - Jack Pine, Ontario site 1_JW_OM2H0_M1 (SPAdes) (version 2) | ecosystem: Environmental > Terrestrial > Soil > Boreal... | reverse complement strand
AGGGCAAACTGGAGCCTGGGACCGGGATTGAACCGGTGACCTCGTCCTTACCAAGGACGCGCTCTACCAGCTGAGCTACCCAGGCACGAACCGGTCGCCGTCGCAGAATCCACATGGGACTTCGAAGCACGACCACGAGGCCCTCGGTTTGAAATCTCACCAAGCTCTCACCGAGCCTTCTCAACATTTGTGGCAAATCTGCCCGACATCCGTGGGAAGTCGGCGCCGTCTCTTTCCCCCGAACATGCGAACCGCTTCGTCCCGACAACACCGGCCCGGCGGGTCGTCGAAGACGCTGGTGGACGGGGGAGGATTCGAACCTCCGTAGCCCGCAAGGAGCGGCAGATTTACAGTCTGCTGGTTTTAGCCACTCACCCACCCGTCCCGCGAGATCGTCCAGGGCACAAACTCCCGGTCCGAAGAACGTCCGGACACAAAGATCATCTCCCGCCAAACCCAACCAGAACTGAACCGCTGTACGGGGTACGCTGCAATGCAGAAAAGGCCCGTGCCCGAAGACACCAGCCCTAGCGCTTTTGTCGCGAGGAATCCGTCCTTATCCCTTGCCCCAAAGAGCTTCTCGATGCTCAAACTCAGCTGGCGGAGGGATTTGAACCCCCGACCCTCTGATTACAAATCAGATGCTCTACCAACTGAGCTACGCCAGCCCTGCCAAACCGAGCAAAATTATCACACAGGCAATCGAATTGCAAGCGGTTTTCAGAGTGCAGCAAACTCATTGCCAGCGCGCCAATTATTATGCAGCGTTTCGTTGCGGGGATAATCTTACTGCACAGCAGGCTCGGCGAATTGGCTATCGTCGAGCGAAACATTGTGGTGGACCTCGCTGACTCTAATCGTAAAGGCGGAATCCGTACTGGTCTGCGAGATCGTGAAAGGTAGCAGGATTCCGTCCACCTCGCGATAATCGCTCAGATCCTCCTTGAAGGCGGATACCCCTTCAGGCGAGTGATGCTGACTGACCATTCGAATCGGAAGGCCGGTCTGCGTGTCAAAATACACCGTGTCCGGGTTGTCGCCTTGCGCCGTCGTCGCTTCAACGCGATAGGTATCGCGGTCGCCGATTTTTTCCGTACCCGAAACGGTGAATTTCGTATAGTGATTGCGGAGATTGAGTGGACTATAGAAATCGGCTTCCCGTCGCGTCTCCGCAAGTTCGGCGCCGGTCTGCTCCCGCAACCCATTCTGAGGATCATCGGTCCATCCGACCGTTCCGTCGAAACCCTGGCGAAATCTGGCACCGGCGAGGTCGACGACCGTGAGCACCTGATTGGGAGCCTTCTCATGAATCTCGACGGTGCCCGACAGGTTCATTGCCGGCACTTCGATGGTACCAGACGACACACGCGAACTCAGCTTCTGCCATGCGGCGCGGCCTCCCACAGCTTCGACATAGCGGTTCAGAATTTGATCCGCGCTTGGCGTTGCAGGCGCGCTCGACACCGCTCGTGATTTCGGAGAACTCTGCGCGGGCGATGATTGCGCAGACCCAGCCGAGCACAAGGCCAGATAGAGCGACACGACGGTGGCCAATTGCCTGCAGGTTAGTTTTCGATTCACATCCACGCCTGGGACCTCAGGGCTTCGCGGCTATCAACTTTCGATAGCTGCACCCGCCCTCCGGGTTGCCAAAGAAATCGGTAGAGACTCCCATCCACACGAGCTTACCCCGGCCGCGAGCATTCCGATACACAATTAGCGGTTGGAGACATTACACTAGCGGGGGAGCAGAACCGAACTCACCGGTTGTGGCCACATCCTCTACAAAGCGCGCTTTGATTGCCCTGGTGGCGCTCGCGTCGGTGGCCGCGGCCGGCCTCGGGAGCTATGTGCTTCACATGCGCCGCTCGCTCCCTGCAGCGAGAGCGGGACCCGCTCCGGGCCTCCTCGGCCAGCTGCCGCCCGACGCTCCCGCCATCGCCTATGTAGATGTGGCTGCGCTTCGTCGGTTGCCGAATTCGCCTCTCGCCGTGATCCTGGGTTTGACCCATCCCAACGCGAGCGAAGACCGGGATTATGCCACGTTCGTGCGCAATACTGGCTTCGACTACACACGCGATCTTGATCGGGCGGCGATCGCATTTTGGCCGGGCACGCCCGCGAGCGCGACCGGTGATGAGCGACTCGTCGTGATCGCCGACGGTCGCTTCGACGAGCAGAAAATCAAGGCATACGCCCTACGCAGCGGAACTGCGATACCGCGGGAGACGGGGCCGCTCTATCGAGTGCCGGGAAATCCGGCCGTTTCCTTTGCGTTTCTGTCGACCACGCGAATCGCCTTGGCCAGTGGAAAAGATGCCGAAGGACTGCTCACGGTAGCGAGTCCGCCCGTGCGTGCACTAGGAGTGCAGCGGCGTATCGATCGCGTAGCCGGCGCGCCGATTTTTGCCGTCGCGCGGACCGACAATCTTCCCAACAACTTTTATGCGAATTTCGGGAATGCTACGCGACTCGAGCACCTGGCGCGCAGCGTCGAGGGGCTCGCGCTGGCGGGCCAGCCCGACGGCGATCGCATCGAGCTTGCACTCGATGGCGAGTGCGATTCGATCAAGGACGCACTCGAACTTGCCACGCTTTTGGAATTCTCTCGCGTGGGCGCTTCGATCGCGATTGGCAATCCCCAGATGCGGCGGCGGATGACGCCGGAACAGGTGGCGTTTCTAGAACAGGTGATCCACCAGTTGCAGGTGAACCATCAGGACCGCTGGGTGCGGCTGAGGCTCGATATAACGCCCCAGATGCTCGCCACGGGCCCTCTGGTTCCTTCACCTAAAACCACGCCATGACCTCCCCGGTTCGGAGTCGCTCAAAGGGCGATTCCCCGGATTCAGCAAATGAGTCATGTTCGAATCGGCTGCTCGAGGATCTTATGACTCCGGTAGAGGCTCGGGCCGCAAGAGCCAGAGATCAATCGCCGTTGGGGCCCGGCCGGGCGGCGTCGGCGACCGTGGCCTCCGGGCTCACGTTGCGCAGATAGCGCCAGGGATTCACAGGTGTGTTATAGATGCGGACTTCGTAGTGGAGATGCGGACCTGTAGACCGGCCGCTCTGGCCTTCGAAACCGATGATATCGCCGCGTTTTACGTACGCGCCGGCCTGGGTGTTGAAAGCCGAAAGGTGGCCGTACCAGGTCGTAACGCCGAAGCCGTGATCGATGACGATCAGCCGCCCGTAGCCTGCGCGGCGACCCGTTTCGGCAACGACGCCGTCGGCTGTGGCGCGAACTGCGTCGCCGTAATGGGAAGCAATATCGAGGCCGGCATGGAAGGCGCCCTCACCGCTGAACGGATCAAGCCTTTCACCGAAGTGCCCGGTGATCTGCCCGATCACCGGCCAAAGCGACGGGGCGATAGCCAAGCTGACTAGTTGCGGGCCGGGGAGACGCCGCATCCCATTACTCGACATCGCCACCGCCGTAACATTCCGTTCCAAATAGCTGAACTCATCGAGAGATTGCTGGAATTCCGCATCGGTGTCTGTCTCAACGGAGGCGTCGGCCAGACCAAACGCAGTCCGGTGGACGCGCGTAATGCCGTAGGCCACAGCCACTTCGCTCGCGAGCGATTGCAGCGAGTTCAGCCGCTGGTTGGTATCTTTGACTTGGGTCTGGAGGTCTCGATACTGCTTCTTGAGCCTGTCTTGCTCGCGGCGAAGGGAGTTGTAACTGGTGACCTTCCAGAGCATCCGCGAGTAGGAGCCGACTGCCGCGATGACGGTAATGCTGCCGACAATAGCAAGAATTGCCAACACAGGAAGGACATAGAAGGGTACGCGCGCGCGCCTTAGGCCGCCCGAGGCGTTCGAAGCAATAAAAAATGTATAGTATTTGCCTTTCATTGTCTAAATTTCGTCCGAACGAAATTTACGTCGGCCAGATGAAAGCCGCGCGACCCCTCAAACGGCTAGCCGACTTGCCTAGAACCAACCCACAAAGAGTCTGAACCGAGAGCCCTGGTTCGAAACCCGGCCGATTGTAATGAGCCAACCCTTTGTGCGTCAACCGAATTCCTTCCATTTTGCATAGGCCCGGAGCTTCTCGCTTCTCCCGGCGAGGCGCCCTATAATCCGGGGGGCTAGCCTCCCGAACACTGTACTGTAACGCCTGGGGCCGCCGCAACTGTACGAAAGAACAGAAGAAAGAACAGAATGGAAAGCGAAACTCAACTGATCGCACGGATAGCACGTTCCATCCCTTCCCGAATTGGCCCTGCTGGAAGAGGCGGCGCCGGCCGACTATTGCGCCTGGGGATCGGTGACGATGCCGCGGTGGTCGTGCCCGACCCCCGAAGTCACACCGAGTGGGCACTGAGCTGCGACGCTTTCCTGGAAGGAGTCCACTTCCTTGCAAAGGCGCATCCGGCCGACTCTGTCGGCTACAAGTCGCTTGTGCGGGCGACGAGCGACCTCGCCGCCATGGGCGCGACACCTCGACTTTTCCTGCTGACGCTTGCCCTACCTGTCAGAAGCACAGGCCGATGGCTCGACGAATTCCTGCAGGGGATGGGTCGGGCAGCCCGCTTGCTTGGCTTGCGCCTCGCCGGAGGAGACACGACCAAGAGCTCAACCGTCTTGATCAGCCTCACCGTCCTCGGAGAACTGGCACGCGGTCAAGCTCTCACGCGTTCGGGCGCTCGGCCGGGAGACATCCTCTATGTCAGTGGCAGGCTGGGGCAGGCGCAGCTGGGGCTGCAGTTGATTCGCAGCGGTCTCGGTCGCGAAGCGAGGTTTGCGCGACTGCTCAAGCCCCACCTCTACCCGAGGATACGACTCAAGCTGGGTGCGTGGCTTGCGAAAGAGCGGGTCGCCTCGGCCATGCTAGATATTTCAGATGGGCTTTCGACTGACATCGCCCGACTCTGCGCGGGGAGCGGGGTGGGGGCGCGCTTGCTGGCCGAGCGTATCCCACGCGTGACGGTTCCAAGTGCTCATGCAGCGCAGCTCGGAAGACTGAAGCTTGATCCGTTCGAAATGGCCTTGCATGGCGGGGATGATTACGAGCTTCTATTTGCTGTCCCTGCGCGACGAGTGAGGCGCTTGCGAAGCGCGCCGGGATCAGCCGAGCTCACTGCCGTCGGCGAGATCACCCGTGCGAAACGCATCGTGCTGGTGGGTGCTGACGGACGGGCCAAGCAGCTTGATTCGGGCGGCTGGAATCCGTTCGGCAAGAGATAGCCGATCGAAAACGACTAGTGAGACAAGACAGTCGAGGAGACCGCCGTGTGCTCTGGAGCCGGCAGCTGCGGGGCGGGTCTGGTGGCGGTCGAACCAGGTGCGGGCTTCGGTCGAGAAGGCCGAGTTGACGGTCCCTGCAGCGGCTTCGAGGATTCCGGTTCCGAGGACTTCGTCTCTGTCAGGCCTTGCTCGGCGGCGTCGGTGGGAGGAGCCGTGTCGGGTGTGTCCACCTGTACCTGCTGAGTTCCCGCCGTTTTCTCCAGAGGCACGACGTTGGGAAACTCTGCGACCGGCATCGCCTGCATGGCCTGCTGCATGAACTCGAGCCAGATCGGAAGGGCGGCGCGCGCGCCAGTCTCTTTCTTGCCGAGTGAGACGCGCTTGTCGTCGTTGCCGACCCATACGCCGGTCGTGATCTGCGGTGTAAAGCCGATGTACCAAGCATCGGTGAAGTCGTTAGTTGTGCCGGTCTTCCCCGCCGACGCACGGCCGAGTTCCTTGGCCCGAACGCCGGTGCCGAATTGAACTACATCTTCCAGCATGGCGACCATCGTGCGCGCCACCTGGGGCGGGATCACGTCGATGACCTTCGGGCGGGGCTCCTCAAGAATCGCCCCGTCATAAGACGCCACGCGCCGAATATAGTGCGGCTCGATGTGGATTCCTTCATTCGGGAAGACCGAGAACGCCGAAGTGTGCTCAAGCAGCGTCAGATCGGCGGCACCGAGGGCCAGTGGTAGATACGGTGGTAACGGGCTCTTGATGCCGAACCTCCGCGCCAGATCGATTACGTTCTCGATTCCCACGCGATCGAGCAGGCGAACGGCTGGAATGTTTCTGGAATCGGCGAGCGCGCGGCGCAGCGTGATGCGCCCTTCAAATTTCGCGTCGTAGTTGTGCGGCGAATATTCCTGGCCGCCGCTGCGGAACGACACCGGCTCGTCGACGACCGTATCGAAGGGCGAAGACCCCTGCGAGAGCGCCTCGGCATAGACGTAGACCTTGAACGAGCTGCCGGTCTGGCGCATGGCTTGGGTCGCGCGATTGAATTTCGATTCCCCAAAGCTGTAACCGCCGACCATCGCCTTGATTTCCCCTGTGGGATTGTCGACCGCGAGCAATGCCGCCTGCGTCATCGGCTGCTGCTCGAGCTGAACTTCGGCCGCTACGCCGTTAACTTGCTTGATCGACACCATCACGAGATCGCCCACCTTGAGCAGGTCGGCGGGTGACTTGTGGCCGATCCAGGCGAAATCGGCGGGCGTAAGCATGGCACGGCAGGGGCCAAGCTTGATCCATGCGTAGGTCGGCGCGACCGCCGTCACGAGCCCGGTCATGTAGTCGCCCTTCTGAATCGAGCCGCGCCAATCGTCGCTCTGGAATCGTTCGAGGGTGCCGAGATGGTTTCGCAGGATGTTGGGGAGATTGCCGCGCCACCCATGGCGACGGTCATAGGAGTGCAGGCCATCGCGAATGGCCTGGTCCGCGGCCCGCTGCATCGCAACGTTCAGCGTCGTATAGACGCGCAGGCCCTGCTCGTGCACGGCGGCCGTGCCATAAGTGTGCTCGAGGTATTGGCGGACCTCTTCGACGAAGTACGGGGCCAGATCGTTTCGTCCCGTCGAAATGTGCAGACCGAGGGGTCCTTTGGAAGCGGCCTCAGCCTGGGCACGAAACACCTTGCCCTCGCGCAGCATCAACGACAGGACCAGATTGCGCCGTGCCAGCGCGCGATCCGGGTGCGTGGTCGGAGCATAGATCGGCCCGCGGATGATGGCTGCCAGCGTAGCCGCTTCGGCGAGAGTCAACTGGCCGACGGGCTTGCTAAAATAATATTCGGAGGCGGCTTCGAAGCCATAATTCCCCGAACCGAGATAGATCTGGTTACAGTACATCGTGAAGATCTGTTCTTTCGTGTAATGACGTTCGATCTGCAGCGCGAGGATCGTCTCCTGCATTTTGCGGTGGAAGCTGCGGTCGGAGCGATTCAGGAAAAGCCCCCCGGCAAGTTGCATCGTCAGCGTGCTGGCACCCTCGGCTATGCGATGATGCGACATGTCATGCCAGGCAGCCTGGAGAACTCGCGGAAAGTCGACGCCCCAGTGCTCTTCAAAGTGCTGGTCCTCGGTCGTGATGATGGCATCCTTTAGGACCTTCGGGATCTGGCTGTAGGCGATCAGAATTCGCCGCTGGAGCGCGAAGGTGCCGATCGGCTGGCCGTCGTCGGCGTAGAGTTCGGTGACCACGTTCGGGTGATAATCCTCGAGAGCATGAATTTCCGGAAGGTCACTGGTATAAACGAACAGTAACCCAACGGCTGCGCCAATGGCGATCGCGCAGATCAGCAGGAACGAGAACGCCAGCCGTCCAAACAGCGTCCCGCCGCCAATCTTCATCGTCGCTCGATAGAGCCTCTCCATGGCAGTGTTATTCTATCCCATCCGTCTGCGCGCCGACGGTTCGTGAGCCGTGCAGGTGTTTAGAGCCGTGGGGCTCGTGATCAACCGGGTCGAACGATCCGACCGCGGTGCTTGGCGCACCGGACTAACCATCGGTGACGATGGCATCGGCTTCGATTTCGACCAGCATTTCGGTCACGACGAAACCGCTGACTTCGACCATCGAACAGGCGGGCCGAATTTGTCCGAAGACTTCCTGATGGGCTCGGCCGATTTTTTCCCAATCGGCGATATGCGCCACGAACAAGCGGGTCCTGACGACGTCGGACAGTCGGGAGCCGGCTTTTGCGAGGGCCGCTTCGATATTGCGAAGCGTCTGGCGGGTCTGCGCGTACGCATCGTCGACGCCAACGATCCGGCCTTCCGCATCGGTCGCCGTCGTGCCCGAGACGTGAACATAGGGACCGACGCGGACTGCTCGGGAATAGCCGATGAGGGGTTCCCAGGTCGTCCCTGACGAGATGTTTTGCCGTTGCATGTCGCCTCCTTGCCATCACGGATCAAACCGCGCGCGTAACTCGGGTGGCACAATAGGACACAAATCCTGGCGGCGGCCGAAGACGCGATAGCGGATGTGCGCGATGAAATCGTAGGCGCGATCGCGCAGCGGTCGAGGAATTCCAGCCAGAGCTGCCGCCGGAATCTTCCACCGGCCGCCTAGCCGCCGAAGTATATGAACGGATGCGCTCGATCGTATCAGAATCGATCCTTCCTTGGTGAGCACGACGATGGTGTCGGGCATGCCGGCGCGTTCGGGGGCAGAAATCAGGGCCTGAAATGTGCGACCCTGCAATGGCGCGAATCGGAAGGCGGTTCCGGAGCGGTCGTGTTTGAGCACGAACTGGACCGCGCGATGGCACAAGCCACAGTGCCCATCGTAGAAGAGCAGATCGGTTTCTGGTGGGAGAGGCGGCACACCAGGGAAAGCATAGCATGGCTACCGAATTCCGGTTCGTCGCGCATCGCTCTGCTCCCTCTACGGGATGGAAACTGCGGCTGGACAGAGTTTCCCGATGATTCTAATCTACTTGAAGCTGGAAATTTCGGGAGAGAATCCGACGTGAAGTGCAACAACATCCTCGAGGCCATGGGTAACACGCCCCTGATACGCCTGAACCGCGTGACGAAGGGTCTGCCAGCCGAAATCTACGTCAAAGCCGATTACCTCAATCCCGGCGGGTCGGTGAAGGACCGCATCGGCGTGTGGATGATTGACGAAGCCGAACGCAAGGGACTCCTGAAACCCGGGGGGACGATCATCGAAGGTACCTCTGGCAACACAGGAGTTGGTCTGGCCCTCGTGGCTGCGGTGCGAGGCTATAAGGTCGTGTTCACGATTACCGACAAACAATCGCGCGAAAAAATTGATCTCCTAAAGGCATTCGGCGCCGAAGTGATCGTCTGTCCGACCGCAGTCGAGCCGGAAGATCCACACAGCTACTATTCGGTGGCGAAGAAGCTTGCGCGCGAAATCCCGAATGCGTTTTATCCGAACCAATACGAGAACCCGATGAATCCGGAGGCGCACTATCGCACGACCGGTCCAGAGATCTGGAAGGACAGCGACGGAAAGATCACGCACTTCATCTGCGGAATGGGGACGGGAGGCACGATTAGCGGCGCCGGGCGCTTCCTCAAGGAACAGAATCCGCAAGTGAAAATTATTGGCGTCGATCCCGTCGGCTCTCTCTACTACGAATACGCGAAGTCGGGGAAGATCGGCAAGGCGCGGACCTACGTGGTCGAGGGGATTGGTGAAGACATCTTCCCGGGAACCATGGATTTCAAGATAGTCGACGACGTGTTACAGGTCAGCGACGAGGAATGTTTTGTGTGGGCCAGGCGGCTGGCGAAGCGAGAAGGAATTTTCACCGGCGGTTCCGGCGGCGGATGCATCTCGGTGGCGCTGCGCCTCGCGAAGGATTGCAAGCAGGACGATTTGATCGTCGCGCTCCTGCCGGATACAGGAAGCCGCTATCTGAGCAAGATCTTCAACGACGGCTGGATGCGTGAACACGGATACGCGGATTCGGAGGTCACGCTGACGGCAGCCGACGTCATCCGGGTGAAGTACCAGAACGGCAAGACGCGCAACCCGATCACCGTGGGTCCGAATCAAACCGTCTTTCACGCGCTCTCCATCATGCAGCAGCAGGATATTTCACAGCTTCCCGTCTTCGAAGGCGACGAATCGATCGGCACGGTTTTCGAGGATCAAATTCTGAATCTCGCGCTGCAGGGGAAAGAACTGCGCAAGCTCATCGTTCGGGAAGTGATGGGCGCGGCCATGCCGCAGGTGCCGTCAAACGCCCCGGTCGAGCGGGTGACGCACATCCTGAGTCATGAGAGCCCGGCCGTTTTTGTCGAAATGGAGAACGGCAAGCTGGAAGTCCTCACGAAGTTCGATCTGATGGACACCATCGCCGGCCTCGTCGGTCAGGTGCGCTAGCGCCGTCCGTCTGATGGGTCCTGTGCGGCCCCGAACGGGTGCGGACCATTACCAATCCTGTGCTCGGTTCCGCGGTTCGCATCGCCAATCGGCTCGATGACGCAATCGATCCCGAACTCTGTATTGAAGGAATGCAAGGTCGCTTACCTCCGCCAACCTGCGATGGATATGTGACCGCGGTTTCGAGAGCACTCCGCGTGCGTCACCCAGCTCAAGGAGCACCGAAAGGGCTTCCTCCCGCCACAACAGTTCCGCAATGGCGAGCGGGTCAGGGGCTGGATTCATCCGGGGGCTCCGGATCGTGTGCAAACCGAGGTTTCCTCCGGCGAGCGGCTCGGTCCGTTCGAGACCCCACCAATCGGGAATCATTCTGGCGGCCTGCCGCTCGTGTCGCGGACCGACCACCAGAGTCATGCGATCGAAAACCGCACCAGAGATCTCGGACTGCCGGGCAAGACGGTCCAATCGGTCTCGGTCGCTTTTGAGTTCGAAGCCGTCGAGGGTGCCGTTGACGACCGCGACATCGATCCGGCTTCTTCCCTGACGCACTGACATCTCCTCGACGATGAGGGTCTGCGGATCGTTCCGATAGATCGCAGTCAGATTCTTGATAACAGCGGTTCGAAGGTGTATGTCCTTCATCATCATCGGCCTCGGCATTCTAACCGATCTACTCGCAAGTTCAGGCCCTTTCTGGACCGGTGTCGCCCGGGCGATTCACTCGGGTTGGTTGTCCCGAGCCGTCGATGTCTCCGATCGCGTTCCCGCCTCTGGCCGATGCTATACTGAAAAATTTCCCGAGCCACAGAACCACCAGCGGACCGACGATGCGAATTGAAGACTTCAACGAGCGTTTGCGGGAGAACATTCTTGTCGCCGACGGCGCCATGGGCTCGCTGCTCTATGAAGCGGTGGGCCAGCAGCGTGCTCTCGATGAATTGAACACCTCGGACCCCGAAACGGTGATCCGCTTTCATCAGGCCTATATCGGGGCGGGCGCGCAGATCATTGAAACCAATACGTTCGGGGCCAACCGCCACAAGCTTGCGCAGCTGGGGATGGCCGATCGAGTTGCGGAGTTGAATCACCGCGGGGTGAAGATCGCACGCGAGGCCCGCGAGTCGTCCAAACACGAGGTTCTGATTGCCGGCTCGATCGGGCCGCTGGGCGTGGTTCGCCAGGCGCGCGATCTTCCGAAAGAGCAGGTGCTCGCCATTTTCCAGGAGCAGGCGGGGGCGCTCGAAGAGCGCGGTGTGGATCTATTTCTGCTCGAGACGTTCAGCGACATCGAGGAACTGACCACAGCGATCGATGCCATTCGATCTTTCTCGCGCCTGCCTGTTGTCGCCGAACTAACCTATTCTGAGGAAGGATCGACGTTCGGTGGAACGCGGCCGGTCGATGCCTGGGGAAAGCTGAAAGAAAAAAACATTCAGTCGGTCGGCGCAAATTGTACGATTGGGCCGCAGCCACTGCTGCCCATACTGCGCGAACTGGCAAGCTGCTCTTCGCTGCCGCTTTCTGCGATGCCCAACGCGGGTTTTCCCAAGCGGATCGGCGACCGAGTCGTGTACCCGCGTTCCTCCCCCGAATATTTTGCCCTCTTCGCCCAGGAGGCTTCCGCACTGGGCGCGCGCATTCTCGGCGGATGCTGCGGCACGACCCCGGAGCATATCCATGCGATGGCTGAGGCGGTAAGGAAGCTGCGCCCGGAAAATTCCGCCGCAGGAAAGAACGCGGCGGCTCGATCTGTCCAGGTCATCGCGCCGGCCGAGCGCGTGCTGCGAGTGGCGGCGCGCGAGCCAGAAAGCAAACTCTGGCGCAAGATTCAGGCGCAGAAATTCGTTGTGTCGGTCGAAATTGACCCTCCCAAGGGCGTGACGATCAACCGCATCGTCGAACAAGTGGGGAGCGTGATGGCCTCGGGCGAGGTGGATTCGATTGACATCAATAGCGGCACCCTCGCTCGCGTCGGCATGGACGCGCTCGTGCTGGCCGGCGCGCTCGAAGCTCACGGCTTTGAAACCATCCCGCATCTGACGACCCGCGATGCAAACATTATCGGCTTGCAGGCCATGCTGCTCGGCGCGTGGGCCGTTGGCGGCGTGCGCAACATCCTCGTGATCACGGGCGATCCGCCATCGGTCGGCGATTACCCGGAGACAAGCGGCGTGTTCGAACTGGACTCGATCGGACTGGTGAAAGTTGTAACGCGACTCAATCAGGGAGCCGACTGGGCAGGGAAAAATTTAGGCGGCGCGACGAATTTCACAATCGGCGTCGCCGTAAACCCTGTGGCCGACAACCTGGATGAGGAGCTGCGGCGGTTTGACGAAAAGGTAGAGGCGGGGGCGCAATTCGCCATGACCCAGCCGATCTTTGACCCCGAACACTGGCATGCATTTCTGAAGCGTCTCGGGCGAAGGCCGCCGATTCCCGTGATGGTGGGCCTGTGGCCGCTGACAAGCTACAAGCAGGCGCTGCGCCTCAACAACGAGGTGCCCGGGATCGTCATTCCCGAAGCGATGCTGAAGGAAATGGAGAAGGCGGGCGATGGCGCGCGCGATCGGGGGTTCGCGCTTGCCCGCAGAATGCTCGACTGGGCGCGCACCGCGCGCGCCGACGGGATTGCCGGCGCGTATCTGATCCCGCCGTTCAAGCGCTACGAAGAAATCATGGAACTGTTCCGCTGATCGACCCGGGGAAACAACGCTTCAAAAAAACCAGAATCGCTTGCGGCGACGGGGCGCGACCGGACCGGGATTCTCGATGCCGGCATCATCGGCCAAACCGGGCACGTAGGGGAGCGAGCGGCCTTCGAAGGCAGCTAGCGGATTGTCCACGAGCAGCGCGCGAGCAACCTTTTCTCCCTGATTCTTCGCCACATGCTCGAACGCTTCCTTCAATCGGGGCGGACGCGACGTGACGTCGTGCGCGTCGGAGGCGAGAAAATGGACCGCTCCAGCATCTAGCCATTGTTCAGCGATCTCCTGCGCCGCTCGCCCGAATCTCCCAAACAGCGATTGCGCTGTTATCTGGGCATAGCAACCCTGCCGCAACCAGCGGTATAGCCGATCCGGCTGTGTACGGATCAGAGGGTTGCGCTCCGGATGGGTGACGATTGGTTTGACGCCGGCGAGCTGCAACTGGTGCAAAGCGTGGTCGAGCGATGGAGGAATTGAGAAATCGGCGAATTCGACCAGAAGGTAACTCTTCTGGTTGAGCGTGAAACGCTCCGGACCTTGACGGATATCCTGAAGATTTTCGAAGCTGAGGTGAAAGTCGCAACCGGTGGCGACAATCAGGCGCCCTTCGAAGCAGGCCTGAATTTCATCGCGGCGCTGCTTTACCAATTCGGGAACGAAGCGGTGTCGTTCGCTCGCGTGAGGTGTCCCGATGACGTGGGTAATTCCATCGGCGATTGCCATCTCGGCCATAGCGCAAGCGCTTTCGAGCGATTCCGCGCCGTCGTCAAGGCCCGGAAGCAAGTGGCAGTGAATATCAATCATCTCTTCGAGGCAGAATAGCGCAGCCATGCCTGGATAACAACGCAGTGAACCCGTGCGGAACCCCGGAACATGCAGCGAAGAGGCCCCTTCGGGGGCCTGCTTCGACCGACAAGCTCTCTGTTAACCGAAAAACGTCAGTCAGGGAAGAGTTTTCTTGCCCAGGGCGTCCAGGGGAAGCTAAGTTAGCTCGTTATGGGTGTATCCCTACCTCCTGAAAGAGAAAAACGAAGCACCGGTTCAGACGATCCTGGTCTGCGCAGGAGTACGCGAGTGCTCTCGAGCGTGCCCATTCTGGTGTCCGGCAAGACCAGCGAGGGCCAGCATTTCACAGCCGATGCGCAGACGCTGGTTGTAAACGCCCACGGGGCACTGATATCTCTCGCAAGACCAGTAGCCCTAGGTGAGCAAATCATGGTCAGGAACAAGTCCACCCAGGAATCTCGCCTATGCCGCATCGTCTACGTCGGAACGACGCGGGGCGGAAGAATCCAAATGGGGATCGAATTTCTCGGGCCTTCACCGTCGTTCTGGCAAATCGACTTCCCGCCCGATGATTGGGACGTACCGGAGGTCTAGCTGGAACCTCACTCGAGCTATTCTGAAGCTGAGGTCAACTCGGCGCGGACGTCGCCAAACGGCAATTCGGCCTGGATCTGGATCGGCGTGTGCAACCGATTATTGGCCAGCCAGATGGTGAAGTGCAGATGAGACACTTCCCGGCTGTTCTGAAAGAGCCGGATGGAGATGCGCGAGGCGGAGAACTGGCCCGCTGCGACCGTCACTGTCTCAGTCGGAGTTTCCCGCTGTGCGCTGATCTGATAAACGTCATGGCCGTCGTAGACGGGCACCTGCAATTGCGGCGTGCCTTGCCAATCGACAATCCTGAGCGCGTAGAGCGCGCCAACCGCGTCGCGTGTACCCGGCAGAACCACAACCACGGGCGCCGGAGCCCGAGACGTTTCTCCGAGCGGGATCAGGTGCTGTATCTCGTTCTGCCGTCGCCCCATCTCATTCAGGTACATTTCATACTGCCGGGTTTCGAGCGTTCGAGCGTCGGTGTAGGAATCAAACTGATCGTCGATGGCAAACAGCGACCGCACGGAACTCTGCGTATGGATGGAAACTCGGAAATGCCACGTTTGCCAACCGAACAGCTCCCGCCGCTCGGGAACGCTCAATTGCAGGGAAGCTGCACTCGGGAACGTGGCCCAAGCGACGCGGTAGTTCAGCGTCTCACCCGCATGAAACGGCACGGGCAATTCCGCGACGTGAGCCGGCGCACCTTGCGGCGTGCTCGGCTTAGGATGACGCGCACGCTGGGTGGCCGGCCTCACGGGCTGCAGGAGACTGGCCGCTGCCGGAACCAGGGATAGAAATGACGACAGCCAAGCGGCCAGTAGGACGCCTCTCTTCGATCGGTATCGATCTGTTTTCTTCACCGCGAAATAGAACCAGTTCCCTGTCGAAGGGGCTGGCCCAAAACCCAACAGCCAGAGCGCCGCGTTTGTTGCCGGCCGACAGGCGGCCGGGTTATAGTCAAGCGTACCCGAAAGACAAAACGCAAACCATCAGATCCCAAAGTTCATTGCGAAATCGGGCACTCCCGACCGCGCCCGCTTTCCCCCGAGGAGGAATTCCCGTATGCGCTATCTGGTGACGGGTGGTGCCGGCTTCATCGGCTCGCACACGGTCGACGAGCTCGTCCGCCGCGGCCACGACGTGGTCGTGCTCGACGATCTTTCTACCGGTCAAGAGGCGAACCTGGCAGCAGTCCGCGACAAGATTGACTTTCGGGTGGGCAGCATTACCGATTTGGCAACCGTGCAGTCGGCGTGCCGGGGAGTCGATTATGTCATCCACCTTGCGGCCCAGACGTCGGTTCCGAAGTCGGTGAAACAGCCGCTCGAGACAAACCGTGTCAACATTGACGGGACCCTCAACGTGCTGATAGCGGCGAGGGACGCGAAGGCGCGGCGATTCGTCTATGCCGCATCCTCGGCCGCCTATGGTGAACTTCCTACGCTGCCGAAAGTCGAGACCATGCAACCGGCGCCGATCTCCCCCTACGGCGTAACGAAATACGTCGGCGAACTCTACGCACAGGTCTTCGGACGCGTGTACGACCTCGAAAATGCGTGTGTGCGCTATTTCAACGTATTCGGGCCCCGACAGGACCCCACGTCGCAATATTCTGGCGTGCTGTCGCGCTTCATGCTCGCGATACTCGAACGACAACAGCCACTCATCTACGGCGACGGTGAGCAGACCCGCGATTTCACCTACGTCGAAAACATCGTGGATGAAACCCTGCGGGCCTGCGAAGCGAGCGGAGCTTCCGGAATGGTTTTTAATGGCGGCACAGGGCTGCGGATCACGCTGAACGAAGTCTTGCGGCTGCTCGAGAAGCTCACGGGAAGGAATATTCAGGCAAAGCATGACCCTCCGCGCACCGGCGATATCCGCGATTCGCAGGCCGATATCTCGCTGGCACGCAGAGTGCTCGGTTACGAGCCACGCGTTCGGTTCGAAGAAGGCCTCGAGCGGACCTGGGCATGGTACAAGAGCGCTTACGGTAAGACCTAGGACACGCCGATGTTGACTCGATCGACTGCCTGCCCCGGGTAGCGCCGTGCATTCGAGCGGGACCTCGCGCCCCGGTTTAGACGGAATCGCCCGGACCGAGGCGCTCGAACTGGACTCGCTCAGCCCGCATGGCCATTCAGGTGCGCCGGGAGTTCGACCAGGCTATCAAGAAGTAAGTCCGGCGGGTCCGCGCGAAGGCTCTCGGCGCCCAAACCGTAGCTGACGCCGCAGGCCCAGATGCCGGCGTTGCGCGCCGTCCGGACATCCACGTCGGAGTCTCCGACCATCATGGCTTCCTGCGTCTTTGCGGCGAGATCCCGCAATAGCACTTTGACTCCCATCGGATCGGGTTTCTTTCTCTCGAAGCTGTTGCCGCCATACACAAATCGGAAAAAATGCGAAAGGCCCAGGCCTTCCAGGATGGCGCAGCTAAACCTGACCGGCTTGTTGGTGAGCACAGCCATCGGACGCGGCGCCAATGATTCGAGCCCTTCGCGCACGCCGGGATAGGTAACCGTGTTATCGAGCATGTGGGAGCGGTAGAAGGAAAGAAAATACGCGAGACCCCTGTTGGCTTCCGCATCGGTGACCCCTGTGCCGAGAGCGCGCCGTACGAGCAAGGGAGCGCCGTTTCCGACGTAGCCGTAAATTGCCTCGGGAGCGAGCGGCGCACGGCCCATGTGTTCCAGCATCCCGTTGACTGAATGCGCGAGATCGAGCTTCGAGTCGATCAGGGTACCGTCGAGATCAAAAATCAAAACGCGAACGCTCGAGAAGCGGTTTTCATCGTGTGGCATGCTGTGTAGCACCGAAGTTAGAGTTAGAATCTCTTGATTTTATCCGCCGCCGATCGAGTTGTCACTCCGAGGGTCTCAGCGTCGAAGGCAAACTAACGGCACTGCCTCCGGTGGCGGGCCTACCTGCGACTGGGACTTTGCGGAGCACGGCGAACGCCGATTCCCAGGAGCTTAGGGGCTTGAGCGGTCGTTCCATCCAGCATGCCTGGTCCCCATCGATGGTCGAGTCGTCTGCTTCGGGCTCTCTATCCCCTTTCGTGCCGCCCGAGGATGTTCGCGTGCAGCCGCGATTCACCGTATTCAAGTTTCCCACTCGATTTTCGCCCCGTGATTGGACTGAATTGGACCGGCAGCCTTTGGGGTGAGCGTCGGTCCTGCTACAATCATGGGTTTCGCGATGTTCCCTATTCTCATCCGAGGGCCTAGATGGCTGAAATTCATCCGTTTCAAGCATACCGATATGACACGAGCCGCGTCGCTCTGCACGACGTGCTCACGCAGCCCTACGACAAAATCACGCCCTCGATGCAGGAGCGCTACTACCAAGCGAGCCCGTACAACCTGATTACGATCGAGAGAGGCCGTGCGCTCTCGGGCGATTCGCGCGAGGACAACGTCTATACGCGAGCCGCACAGAAAGTGGATGAATGGATTCGGCAACAGATTTTGGCCCAGGATGCCGCACCCAGTATCTACGTCTATTCACAGATTTTCCTGGTTCCAGGGACCCATACTCGCCGCGAACGAATCGGTTTTATCGCACTCGGGCGCGTGGTCGATTACGACGCGCGCGTCATTTTCCGCCACGAGCGAACGTTATCGGCTCCGAAAGCCGACCGGATCGAATTGCTCCGCCGCACCCGCGTCCAGACCGGCCAGCTTTTTCTGCTCTACGACGATCCCGCACGGAAGATCGACAACCTTGTTGAGGAAGCAGCGCGCAAGAGTGCCGCCATTGAATTGATCGACGAATACGAAATAACGCATCGTCTCTGGCCGGTCTCCGATCCCGCGTTCGTCCAACGGATCCAAAATGCGATGGCTGATAAAAAACTCGTCATCGCGGACGGCCATCACCGTTATGAGACGGCGTTGAACTATCGTAACGAATGCCGCGCGCAAGCCGGCAACACCGACCCGCTCGCCGCTCACGAATTCGCGATGATGACCTTCATCAATGCACGTTCGAAAGGTCTAACCATTCTGCCCACCCATCGCCTGATCGAGAGCCTCCCGAACTTCGACTTCGAACAGTTCCGCAAAGGCGTAGCTCCGCTTTTTGATTGGTATTCCTATCCGTTCCAGAACCCGGAGGAGCGCGTGGCAAGCTTCGCCGAGTTCCGCAAGGACCTCGAAGGTCAAAACCATGGCCGACGTGCTATTGGAGTCTATCCGGGCAACGTCCAGCCAGGCGGCGGTGCTTTCTATCTATTTTTGCTGCGCCAGGATGCCGATCTGGAAACTCTGCTGCCTGATGTTTCCGAAGCGCAGCGCGGGCTTGACGTCGTCCTACTGCATCGGTTGATTCTCGAAAGAGGGCTCGGGATTACGGCCGAAGCGGTGGCCGCGGAGAAAAACGTCGGCTATGAGCGGGAAATGGCTGCGGCCGTCGGGACGGTGGACCGTGGGGAGGCACAGGTTGCGTTTCTGCTCAATCCGGTGCGCATCCAGCAGGTGACCGATATCGCGCTCGGGTGCGACGTGCTGCCGCAGAAGTCCACCGATTTCTATCCGAAACTTCTGAGCGGCGTGGCGATGTATCGGGTCGAGGGGCGAGTCGGGGGACCAACCGAGAAATGATTGCGTCGCACGGCCTCTCGCCGCGGCCGCGCTTGCTGAACACCCGTAGGATTACGTTTGATTCGCAGTGAGCCGCCCGAAACGATTCGCAAGCTTCACGTGCCGAAGCTCTGGATTGCGGCGGTCTCGTTATCGTAGGTATCGAAGACGGTCATCAGTTTCGTGACCTGCAATACTTCCTTGAATTTCGATCCCAGGTTGGCCAATTTGAGCGTCGCACCCTGCGAACGGGCGCTGTGAAACGTGGCAACGAGCGTGCCGAGCCCGGCGCTGTCGATGTAGCCCACGTTTGCGAGATTCAGCACAATCTTCTTCTTGCCAGCCGCGAGCAGTCCCTTCACTTTCTCG